>ODAK010001804.1_pt1 | contig 22917 bp, 34 predicted proteins | sample 1539591 | NCBI WGS metagenome assembly ODAK01 (sample SAMEA3539303, study PRJEB22396) | soil metagenome | biome: tundra; feature: field; material: soil | place: USA | collected 2010-05 | depth 0.15 m | reverse complement strand
CTCGATCATCTTCGCCAGAGCGTCGTTGATGTAGCCCTGGACGACGACGAGCACGTACATGGTGTGGCCGTTGCTGGCGTTGACCTTGACCTGCTCGTAGGCCGCTATTAAGCCCTGCCCGGCCATGTTGATAGCTTCTTCCGCCTTCTTGTTCAGGTCGGCGATCAGGCTCGCGCGGTCGACCGCGGGGATCAGCTCGGGCGGTACAAGGATGGTGCTCACTGCAGCCAGCTCCAGACCAGCTTCGACTCAGTCTCGTCTTTGAACACAAAGAGGACGTCCCTGTCCTCCATAATCAGCATGCGGGTGGACTCACTACTGTCCAGACCCTGCTCCTCGCTGCGCTTGATCAGCATGGGCGAGCCAGCCTTTGGTTTGTAGAATACCCAGTCACCGACTTTCGGGACGGGCTGTAGCTTGTAGTCGACGCCGTCCGCGGTGCATGCGGTGTACGCGGCGGGGCCAATGTAGTGGATCTGGCCGACCTGCGTCAACGCGATCTCCACCAGGCGCGACTTGCGCGACACGGCGATGCTGCCCATGTACTGCGGCGGCATGCGCGGAATAACAACAATGCGATCCAGGGGACAATAGCCCTCGGGCAAAGTGGACTGCACGCTCGCCTTTGAGTGCGCGTCGACGGTGGTCTTCAGCACGCTGCCCCCGTTGACCGGGAGTAGCTTCACGCCAGCGCGTGCCAGAAATTGATCTTGCTTGCTCATCGTCCACCCCACTCTGAAGGTCTCGATCCATTCGGCCGTAGATTCCCTGCGACCTTTTTGCGCGTCGTAACCGGCGGGTCGTCCTCACCTAGGTCACCCAAGTCGCCGCCATCGGTATCAAGCGGCTCGCTATCGCCATCGAGCTTGGCGGCTTCAGCGTCAACATTGTCCCGCTCTGATCGGTATGCGCGGTACATCCCGCAGCACAGATAATACTTTCGGTCTTCCTCGAACGCGCCCTCAATCGCCTTGATCGCGACGTCCTGCATCTTCTTGCTTAGCGCCGCACTGCGCGCCCGCAGATATTCCCCTCGGGTCATTCAAGTATCAGCCCGGCTTCATCCGTGATGCTGACGTGCTCGACCTTCGGGGCCTCGACGTTGATGGTCCTGGACGCCTGCTCTCGCAGCTTCGCAATCTGCGCATCGCACGCGGCCTTGCTGGCTGCCGTGAACTGCACCAAGGCGGCGTCGATCTGCGCCTGGATGACGGGATCACGCTTGCCCGTAAAGAGAACCACGTCGAAGCCAAAGCGCAGACGAAGGAACCCGAAAATTGTACCGATGGCCCAGCAACGGGGGCCGTTGAAGAATTTCTTACCGCTGACGTACGTGTCCCAGCCCCACAGGGTGAAGGGACCGCCCTCAATCCATCGCCAGCCGGCCTGGATGGCGAAGCCAACGTACTTGGCGCGCGCCGCGGTCTCTACTCCGTGCGTGTTGCAACGGAAGCGGAAAGGCGGTACAGCCTCGATCTCTCGGGTGACGGTGGTCATTTCTTTGCTCCGGTGATGGCGTCGATGCGCTCTTTCTGCTGCTGTGCTTCGTTGGTCTCCCCCTCATATAGGCTGCGCAGGAACGACATTGTGCCGTCCAGGCTCTTGCCAAGCTCTTTGCTGGATGCCGCGAGTTTGTGCGCGGGCACTTTGACCGGCTGCGTAGCCAGGTAGGACTGGGCAGCCTTTACTTCACCGCTTGAAGGTGCGGTGCTACCGCCTTTGGTGGGAGCTGCCATGACGTTATTCCAAGTTCCTTACACATTGCCGCGTGGAGATCAAGTTCTTCGGCCGTGGCTTTCACCACAACCTGACCGTCATATTCTATCTCAGGCGCGTCTTCCTGCGAGGGACTGAAATCAATGGTCACGGTGCCGGCTGTCTGCACCAGGTGTGCGAAGACGCGGGCATTCAGGTCAGCGTCGACCAGGGCGCCGTGTACGCCCTCTCTTGTGTTATGGATATGGAAGTCCTTACACAAGGCATCAAGACTGTTGCGTTTTCCCGGCCGGACGTTTCTAGCCAACAGCAGGGTGTCGATCATTTTGTTGTCGAGCGGCGGCTTGCCCACCAGCCTCAATTCCTTGTTCAGGAAGTGGCGGTCGAAGCCCAGGATGTTGTGGCCGATCAGCTCGTCGTTGCCAAGGAAGTCGATCAAGTCCTCGACGGCCTCAGAGAACTCTGGCTTATCCGCCAGAAAGTCGTCGGTGATCTTGTGGACATTGAAGGCGCCCGGCTGGACGCGGACTCTCGGGTTCAGGTACGTCTGCCAGTATTCGCCAGTCAGCTGCGTGCCCTCAAGGGCGACGCACGCGATCTCGATAACGCGGTCGGCCCCGGCATACTCCAGGCCGGTGGTCTCGGTATCTATGACGACTCGACGCATGACATCCTCATGTGGCTGCCCTGGAAGGGATCGAACCTCCAACCCTCGCCTTAACAGGGCGATGCTCTACCAGTTGAGCTACAGGGCAAAATTCCGCCCAGGCCCCGCTCGCCGCCGACAGCCGGTCTAGCCGGGTTGGCCTTATATCGAGGCGACGAGCGGGCGGGACTCTGTTCAGACGGGCCCGTAGCTTCAGTCAGATATACGATTCTCGACCTACCACCTACCGGACCCTAGTCATTGAAACACCCTGGTTCCTGGGAATGCCTCACTGACCAGGGGGGACTGTACCTTGCTCCTGACCCTGTGTCAAGCCGCCCGGCGCCGGCAGAGCCCCCTGGGCTTGGTCGGGTGGCTGGCCCTGGTCGGGTATCACGCCGTCGCGCGTCAGCTGTGCGATCAGCTCCGCGTCCTTGCGGCTCTGTTCCTTGCCGTGCGCGTGCGTCTTGCGCTTGATCTCGGCAGCTGCCAGCGCGTCCTTGCGCTTGATCTCCGCCGCGGTGGCGATGCCCTTGTTCTTGATGTCGGCCTGGGCCTTCATACCCACGGCCTGAATGTCGGCCTGGGTCTTCTGGATCTTCGGGTCAGGCTGCGGCGCCTGGGCCGGGGCCGGCGGGGCGCACAGCTGGGCGACAGCTCGGGCTACCTGGTTCTCGACATCGATGGGCAGCGGCTTCGTGGCCTCGGGGTCGTTCGGGTCGAACGGCGGCAGGGGCACCCCGCCTTTCTGCACCACTTCCTGCTCGATGCGCTGGCGATACATCATGGCAAAGTGAGCGCACACGTGCGCCTTAATGACGGGCACGATTCGCTGTATAGTGTCGGGGTCGTTTGTCGCCATCACTTCCTGGAGGAAGTTACCGTGTATCTGCATATGCGCTTGGTGGTCCTGCTCCGGGAACGCGGTAGAGGCGCCCCCCATCATAATAGTCTGGTTCTCGCTGACGGGGTCGAGGCGCTGCAAGTCGTCCTCCGGGAAGTAGCTCTGCCAGTCTGGAATACGCATGGCTTTCAACATGCTACGAACGGCGCGGATGCGCTTCGGCTTATCAAAGAGGTCGGGCTGATCCTTAATCAGTGCCAGCATCGCTTGAGCCAGGGCGATGCGCTGGACGTTGGAAAAGATGTTTGGATCGCTGACCGGCTTGATATCGATGTCAGGCGCAAAGTCATCGCGGAAGATTTTCTTCGGCTTTCCGGCGACCTTAAACGGGTACTCATCAACGTGCATGTACCGCCAGTTGCAATAACCGATCATCCGAAATTCGCGGCGCGCAGCGTTGTGCAATCGCTTATGGATACCGGAGAAGACCTTCGAGCCCTGCTCGATGAGCGCGAGGGTTGTACCGACCGGCCCAGTGTTACTGGCCTCGCCTACCATGGCCTCGGTCGTAGAACTGAACTTCTCTATGCCGCCAATGAGCAATTCCAGGGTCTCGAAAAGAGCCGGAGTGGGCGGCTTGAAGTCGGGGGAATAGAAGGCCTTCGCCATCTCTTCTGCCGTCATATCTACATCGATCCAGGTTCCGGGGCTGAACGTCACTTCACCACTTATGCGCGCGTCTTTCGATTTGAAACCACCCTGTAAGCTGGACGTCGTGGCGCCGTCGAGTAGCGCCCGGAGCGCGCCGCTGGCTGCCTTGCCCAAGCTGCCGATGATGTGCAGGAGGCCCAGGCCGTAGAAGCCGAAGCCGGGCAGGTACTTGTAGTGCGTGAACCAGACCTGCTTGTCGCAGTCCTCGTCATCTTCCGCCCAGATCCGCTTGACGCTGACAACCGCGCCGGTCTCCCATTCCCAGGTGACGGCGTACGGCTTCTTGAATTTCTTCTTAGTCCCTTCCTTTTCCCACTTGAAATCCCATTCGATATGGGTCTCCATCAGGGTCAGAACCTGGTCGTCACTGTGATAGCTCTCGCTGCGGTCATCACTGGTGTCCTGCAGCCGCCTGTTCTCGTCGGCGAGCTGGGTGACCATGCCCGTGGGGAAGTTGTAGTCAGTGAACTCGCCCTTGTCGACGGCACGCTTGAAGTTGTTCATCGACATGGTGTAGCGATGCGTGTACCGGCTCGCGGTCTTGAGACTGCGCGCGAAGTAGGGGACGATGAAATCGTCGGCCGGGATGAAGCGCGAGCGCGTGCGGCCGATGATGGGGTCGATGGCGACCTTCTTGAAGGCACTGCCGGCGTACGGTAGGTAGAACAGCATCGAGTAGGTGTCGCAATAATACTCGTCGTCTTCCTCGGTCAGCTGGTAGTTCATGTACTCTTCGACACGCTCAGCTCGCTCGGTGTCGTCCTGGGAGGCGTCGCCCTCTGTGCCAACCTTGACCGGACCGTCAGGCGGCAGAATCTCTTCCATGGCGCGGGCCTGGAATTGGACGATGGCGGTGGCGATGGCCGGGTGCGTGACAGCGGAGGCGCCGTGAAACGCGGTGCGGTCTTCCGGGACGTCCTCAAGGCCGATGATCTCCAGGCCCTGCAGCATGCGCTGTTCCCACTCGGCGCGGGACTGTAGGTCGATTTCGATGTACTCTCTGAGGGTGCCGCCAAGCGAACAGCGCTCGGTGTCGCTCATCTTCGACGTGAGATCGGCGTCGAACTCCGGGTCTTCTTCCTGCTCGTCAACGGTGTCCGAGTCGTTCAGGACAACCTCGATGCCGCCTTCGCTGCGCGTAACCTGCGTGCCGTCTTCGGCGTACTTGGTAGCAGCCGGATCGTCTTCGTCAGGCATGTCCTCGACGTTCGAGTCATAGCCCTTTCTTATTGGTTTCGCCATCGTCACTGCACCCTAAAACTTCTGGATGCCTCGGGCATATTGCCCTCCCACAAGGAGGCCAATTGAGGCAATCTTTTGCTCTGGCTCTGCAGGAGCTCGCTCATCTCGACCAATCGGTCCGGCCGGTTGAAGTAGGCCATGGAGTGGTTCTTGTTGCCGTCAGCTTCAGGACCATCCCACGCCAGGAAGAGAACGTCGATCTGTCCGCGCGCCAGGGTTTCAGCTAAATTCTGAAGCATTCCAAGCGTGTAGGCAGTCTTCGCATCGACCGTAACAACCGTGCCATCTGGTAAACGAGCATTCTGCACAGGCCCGGTCATTATACGTTCTCCGGTGGTTACAGGTCGTATTCAGCCAGGATGGACCGACTGAGGACAGATTTGGCGAAGTCGGTGGCGTACGCCGCGGCTTCCGCGTTGGGGCCCATCCAGAGCATGAACTCGCTCTGGTGACCAAGCACGATAACAAGGCTCTTGATATCGTTCCGATGCTCTGTTAAGTATTGGATTACGTTGTCAATGCTGTCGCCCAGCTTGTTCTTGAACCCGCCTATCGGCACCACGTTGCTTGTCATTTTTATCTCCGGTGGAGCCACCAGTATACAGCGTCAGATCGGCTCCATCGTGACCAAGAAATACTCGGGCTCGTAGGACATGACGACATGCACCCGCAGGCCGTGGATCTCGCGACCCGCCAGGGACGTGGCGCCGCCGAAGACATCTCGCTTCAAAGCAATCGCCATAGCCGGGCTGAGGTACACGTGCTTCGGTGGCCTGCCGCGGAACCGCTCGATGTGCGACTTGGCTACGAAGATCTTGTTGGATTCTGGGCTCTCTTTCTTAGGCATACATTGGCCCCTTGCGCTTGAATATCCGAACGGTCCCGTCTTCCTTCTCGTCTTCCCAGACCTTGAGCTCGCCGCGGCGCCGGGCCCACTGAATGCCCATGGTGCCAGACGACACATAGTCGTCGTGGACGGCGTGCGGGAACGCAGCGAACTCATCGATGACTTCCTGGCAGCTCTCGCGGTCGAGGTAGAACACGCAGCCGTCCTCGAACATGTCGGAGACGATGTTGACGCGCTCCACCATGTCGATCTTCACGCGCCCGCCGTGGTCAATACTGATCGGCCGGAGCCCGCGGATGCCGGCGCGGCGGAAGTCCTGGATCAGGGAGATACCACTGACCTTCTTCTCGATCAGGGTGTAGTCCGGCTTCCACTTGAGGTAGTGGTCCTTGGCAATCTTCTTGAGCTTGTAATACGCCACTTTCCCCTTCCAGGCGCCGAGGAGGATGGCATAGTTGCGCTCGGGCATCTTCACACTGATCATCCCGCGCCGGCCACTGCGGTCATCGATGGTCTCGACTTCCTTGGTCTCGGACCACTTGAAGATGCCCCAGTCGGTGCGCGCGCTGTAGTCAGCCTTCTTGATCTGCTCCTCGGACATCGCGGTATCCCAACACGTAATGATCTGGTCTACCTCGGGCGGCGGACCGTTCCACATGCGCCACATGTCCTTGGTGATGATGTTGCCGCCACCGCCCTTACTGGTCTGCTGGAACTGCAGCCAATACTTGGCCTTCATGGTCTTCTTCAAGTGTGCGCTACGCTTAGCGTCGACGCGGTCGGGGCACAGGAGCTCGCCCTCTACCTTCCGTGGGTCGGTGAAGATGCGCTTCTTGCTCGCCAGCCGGGTGACGCACTTGCGCTTCTTCTCGAACTCGTTGGGCAGCGTAAGGTGGCACACCTCGCTCATGTCGGTGGTGCGCTGGATGTGGTCGAACAGATCATTGTCCGCGGTGCGCTGGCCGATTACGGCCCAGCTGTCGCGCATCTGATCGTTCATGCGGTTCTGGAACCCGTTGTCCCACCAGTCGCACGTCTTCTTGATGATGACCGGCGACTCGGTCTCCTGCGCGTTGTGCGGATCGTCCACCAGGAGGCGATTGCCGCCGAAGCCGGTGGTGGCAGCCTCGACGCTGATCGCGATGCGCCGCCCGCCCTGGTTGTTACTGTACTGCTGCTTCAGCTTCTCGTCGTAGGCGAAGCTGATCTCTGCGCCCCAGCGGTCCATGAACCACCGTGAGTCTATCAGCCGGCGCGAGGCCAAGCAGTCCTGCTTCGCCAGCTGCAGGGCGTAGCTGGCCGTCAGCCACTGGGTCCTGGGGTCTACCAGCCAATCCCAGACCGGCCAGATGACGGAGCACAGTCTCGACTTGGACATGCGCGGCGGAAGGTTGCACATGAAGAAGCGGATCTGATTCATGCTGATGTACGCGAGGTGGTCGCATATGGCGTCCATATGCCAGCCCCAACGCAAGAAGGCGGTGTCGACTACGGGCCAGGCATCCTTCGCGAAGGCCCGAAGATCGAGCCTGAGACGCTGTGCCTGAATTTCCGTCAGGCTGACGCCGATCACTGGAGTCTACATGCCCGTTCGAGCTTCTTCAGGCGATCCTTCGCCGCTTCAATCTCCCTCTCCATGAGGGTGGGGTGGATCAGGAGCTCGCCGGCAACGCTCTTGTGTAGCGCCGTGGTGATGGCAGCGACCTTGACGTACGCCGCCTTGATATCGACGTTGGTGGTATTGGTGTCAGACAGCTCGCTTATCGGGGCTTCAGCCCAAAGCATCGAGAGGTAGGCATTGAGTAGGTGGGCACGAAGGACTTTGCGTCGCTCGCGCTTCTCGTCCAGGGTGCCGCGCTTCATGTCGGCGTGGAGAGTGGCCTCGGCGAGATAATGCGCACACTGGGCGCAATGATCGATTACACGATCAGCAGGGGTGACCAGCACCACCGCGTTCACGTCACACCCCTGGTAACGCTCCGGGAGTCTTCGGCAACGCCAGCATCGCGAGACGCTTGGGCGTGACGATCCCGGATGCGCGCTGTCGCGGTCCTGCGATCATTGGAGTCATGGGGTTTGGGGTCTTCAATCCGCCGCCGCTTACGGGGTCGATTGGGTTCGGGCTAGAGCCCGTGTTGCGCTGCCACATTTCAGCCGCCACCAGCCGCTACGCCGGCCTCTATGTTGGCCGTGGGGTGCAGGAGCTTCTGGGTTGCCGCTTGCATCGTTCCAGGCAGGCTGGACGTCGGAGCGCCCGGTGTGGGCGACGATGTCACCCCAGGGCGACCCTGGTAGTCCCCGTCGCCTTTCGCCGCAAGGGCGCCCTTGAGAGCCGTTTTAAGGGCATCCCCAGTTGCAGGTCCGGCTACCGGGCGACCATCTTCTCGTGCTGAGCGGCCCATTATCGGCTCGCTGCGCCAGCAATCGGCTGGCCTGAAAGGTCGGGCATTGGGCCCACCGAGGGGACCGGCGCGGCCGGGGGCGGCACGGGCTGGGCGACCTTGGCGGTCTGGTTGAATTCTGCCGGGTCATTGTGACCAGGGTAGCCGGCAACAGGCGCGTGCTTGGGTGCGTACTGCTTGGTGGGGCTCTTGTCGTGTCGGCGCTGCATGCTCATCGCGGGCCCTTCGTCTTGAAGCTGTGATTCTTGCCCTGCGCGTCCTTGTAGACGTACGGGTGCGTGGGCTTGACGATCTCCGTCATCGGGTGCGCGGGGTGCGCGGTCTTGCGCACACTGTGATCGTTGTCGACTGCTCGGCCCACGGGCGCGAAGTGACGGCCGGTTACCGGCTCCGGGAACTCGCTTTCGATGTCCGGGCTATTCTTTTTCGTTGACATGTTTCACTCCACGACGGGCCTTCATTGTACCACCAGGGGCAACAGGAGGGTGCTGGAGACGAGTTAGGCCGGCCATGGCAGCCTGGGCCAGGGTGACCTGTTCAGCGGCGTCATGGAGGCCGTAGTGCGGTATGAGGCCGGTGTTCGTGATGGCCGGCACTTTGAACTCCAGGGACATGGCGTGCTTGGCCGTCCAGAGCAGGGTCCGCAGGCAGGCCTCCTGGCGGTGAGCCCAGGGGGTCTTGAGGCCAGCGATCTGAAAACTGTACCGGAGGAGCCCAAGGTCGAACATGGGCGGCTTCGCCCAGACCCTGGCCTTCTTGCCCAGGTTGCGCTTGATCCAGCTGGAGAACGCCGTCAGGCACTCCAGGGGTGTCCCGCGCCGCGGGGATAGGTGGATGGCGTTACGCGCTTCATCCTGTGAGGGCTCGTTCCACCACTTGATCGTATCCGTATCGATACGGGTATGCTCGATGAACTGGGCCGTGTCTGCGGAGGCATGGTCGGTGTCGACAACCATGTCGAATATAAGAAGGTTGCGCTGGAGGAGCTCATGGGGCTCCAGCACCTTGTTAAAGTCGAACCCTACCGCGCCGATCTGTAGCAGCCGGCCGTACGGGGGAGGCCCCAAGCTCTCAACGTCGACCATGATCTCCATTACAATTTCATCACCTGAAGCGGCAGAGCGGTGTAGACGTCTATCTTAGCAGCAATCTCCACGGCCTCCGCGGCGGTCTTGCCTGAATACATGGCGCCCATGGCCGCGTGCGACCCGGTCCCAACGGCATAGAATTCGTCCAGGATCTGCTCGGGCCGGCAGTAACCATCGGCAGAGAACAGGCCATCCGGGGTCAGGATAAGCGCCGTGAAGTCGGCCGTACTCTCAGCGCCATTGATCGACTCGGGCTCGGGGTCACCGCTGCCGTACCAGTCGAGGAACACCAGGCCGGGTGAGCTCTCGCCAGCCAGTCCAATGATGACGTCGAACGGCTTGCCGTCGTTGATCTTGCGTATCGCGCCGCCGGCCAGCAGCTTCTGCTTGGTCGGCTGTATCGTCTTGCGGTACAGCTTGGCTGCCGAGTAGATGTGCGTCACGCCCGTGTCCTCGGACTCAATCGCCACCCGTGAGTCGGACGCCATGACGCCGTCCTTGTAACAGATGGTGGTCATATACTCACCTTGGCGCAGCGGTCCTGCTGCAGCTCGTGGAATCGAGTAAGGAACCACTCCTCCGCCTGCTGCCACGACCACGGCTTGACGTAGTCCTTTGGATCGTCGGGCCACATAGCGCGGCGCTCGCGGAAGTATTCGGCGTCGTCAGCCCACTTGGTGTGGCTGATCAGCGAGGCCTCCAGCTTGAACTTCGCAAAGATCGCGCGACGCATATCCTCTGCCGCGAACTTGTACCGCTCCATCGCTGGATGGCTCTTGATCGGGCTCGGCATGTCGCAAAAGTAGGCCTCCTCGGCGTCGTGAAGTAGGCCGGCAAGAAGGATGGATGGCTCGTTGTAGTACGAGCGGGTCGCTATAGTGCAGGACACGCGCCAGCTGTGCTCGGCAACACTGAAGGGCTCCGGGGAGTGCCCGCCGTAGCGGCTGGTGAGAGCGAGCGCATGCGCGATGTCGCGGATGTCTATATCTTCCTGGTTCGGGCAGAACGGGTTGATGTATCCCAAGCTCGGGTACACCAGGATGCTGCCGTAGTCGTCCTGCTGTGCGCGCGTGGACTTCTTCACCAGGGCCACGGCCTTTCTCTGCGCGGACTTCACCAGGTCTGCGTCGTCACCGCTCGGGTCATGGGGGCTAGACTTCCCGCACAGCTTCCTCATGTCGCCGTCACTCAGTCCGTTCGCGTTCATGCGGACTCCAGGCGATCATCTCGGATCCACTGCTCGCGGAACATTGGGATGCAGGCCTTGACGATGACCGTCGAATCCTTTACCTTGCCCAGCTCGTTGGTCTTCATGATGTCGTACTTGAACGGCCGGCGACCAGCGTAGGGGATCAGGCACAGGGTGTAGTCGACCAGCGGCGCACCTTCGCACTTGTGTCGCGTGGTCGTGATCACCGTCTGCTTCACGCCAGACTTGCGACCTCGCACCTTCTTGTAGATGAAGTTCTCCTGCCGAAGCTCCTCTGCCCGGCGGAACGCGGCCACAACGGCGCCGAAGTCGACATCCTTGTCCCTGTTCTCGCGGCGCTCGGCCGCGACTTCGTTCTGCGCGGAGATCAGAATACTCTCCACCAGGTTCGCTGAGATTCTCATGTTAGTAGCACCTATTCACGTAGCGTTGAAGGTCGTTTCTTAGGATCTGACGCTCCAGATCATCCTCCGCCCTGGCGATGGTGTCAAGCTGTTCCTTGTTGACGCGCTCGGCCTCGATGTCGAGCTGCAGCTGGGCCCTTAGGCGCCAGATGGCCTTCGCCAAGTGCCAGCAACCATCGATGTCCCTCTTCACGCCCTTGCCGTAATCGAACTGGTGGCGGAAGGCCGTGTTGAGCTGGTCCGTGGACTTCTCGCGTGCCCAGTGCAGAGCCTCGCCCTGGTTGTGCTGATTGTTGCCGGCGACGGCGACTTCCACCTCGGCCAGGAACGAGTCCGGGAAGTACCCGAACATGTAGTCCCAAAGTGGAAGCGCCTTACGCTTGGCGTTGTCGGTCGGAAGGCTCATGTGGGAATGGAAGCGCTGATGATGGCCTGCCACCAGATGGCGATATCGCCAGAGGGAGAGAAGTTCGCCTGAGGGGGGCCGAAAAGACGAATGTTCGGCTGCTCCTCGATGACCGCTTCGACCTGCGCTTCCAGGTCTTCCGTGTTGCTCGCCGTGAGTATCTTGTACATGTCAGTCTCCTGAGTAGATGAAGTAAATGCAAACCGCGTAGGACGCGACCGCCCCAACTATACAGACCCAGGCCATGATGTCAAGGCCCGTCACAGCTTCCATCTCGGGCCGCTGAAGAAGATCAGGCTGCGCTTGCCGTTGGCGTACTGGACGATGTCGCAGTGCATCCAGCCGCTCAAGCCGGCGTTGTAGTCGAGCCTCAGGTAGCTGTTGGTGCCGCCCTGGTAGCAGCCCTCGGTGATTCCGGGGGAGTGCGAGTGACAGATGTTGGTCTTGGTCCCGATGCGGGAGTACGCCTGCCGGCTGCCCCTGGCGCCGTTCGCGCCCTTGTCGCCGTGGAAGGTGTACTCGACACCCTGGACGCTGTAGCTCTCGTCGCGGCCCAGGATGCGCGTCTTGATGTCATACCCAGCGGCGATAGAATACTTGATTTTGTTGAACCAATACTCGAACGGGTCCGGGGTCGACGTGGCCGACAGCTTCATCTTGGTGCCGGCAGCCATCGCCAGCGCGGTCTCCAGGTAGAAGACCATATTTTCGGGATCGAGACTACGCCAGTCGCTCTCACGCACCCACCGGCCCAGATGGTCGGTGTGGTTCGATGCGATGATGACTGACTCCGTTCCCCTGGGCGTGACTTCAAGTACGAACTTCACCGCGTCGGTGACTTCACGGCGGACGTCAAACATGTCGCCTTCGCGCTTAGCAATCGCGATGAAGGGGTTGCCCTGGTGATGGTGGTCGACAGTGAATCCGTCAAGAAGGTCGTGCCAGAATAAACGCCTGGGTTGCAGAGTGGGCACAAGACCCCCCTTCCCGAACGTACCATGGATGACGTCGACGTCTTTGAACCACTCATGCGTATCTCCCATAGCGATGCCCTCGGCGGGCTGGGCCTTCGTTACGCGGCCATTGGCGACAGAAAACTCCCTGTCGATGAAGCTGCCGTCGTCTTTTGCGACAATCTGCCGCAGGGTGAACCAGTCGCCGTCTACCTCGACCACGGTGGCGCCGAAGCTGTGATGGAAGTCGCCCTTGATGCCGGTCTTGGACGGGCCGTAGTTCTTGACGGTACAGGCGCCAGTGGTCGTGATGATCTTCGGGGTGCGATTCTGCGGGGTCGCAACCGCCTTCAGGGCAATCTGCGGATGTCCGAAGATGGCCGAATTCGGACCGCTCAGACTTTCGTACCCGCCCAGGGGGTTCGGGCTCGTGACCTGCGTCATGACGTCGCCCATGAGCATGATGCCTGGACCCAGGAGCTTCCGGCCGGCGAACAGGTTCTTCCGCACCTCGGGCGCCCACCACTCGTCATGCTCCTGATTCTGTGTCCAGAGCGAAGTTGGGTTGCGATATCGTAGTGCCACTACGCTAAGTCGCGCTTTTCTAAATTCTCGGTAGGCGTTCAGGTTCTCCCAGAAGGCCGTGTGTATGGGAGTCGCGTTCTGCGCCGACGTGACCAGGAACACAAAGCGCTTCGGGAGATCCATGATCGTTTGAATCTTGACCTTCGGCTCCGGCTTCGCCATCAGGGGATGCCGGGTCATACGACCGCAGCCCTTGCACTCAAAGCGCTGAAGGTTCTTGCTGCCACCGTTCGGAGGCGAGCCATGTTTGATCAGCTCCTGGCTGCCGCAGTGCGGGCAGTAGTTGCTACTTGACTTCGGTGAACGGGACATCGATGGCCTCCTTCTCTCGTGCGGCGCGGTTCTGCGTTCGCACCTCGGCTGTGATCTCGGTCATAGTATCCTCCAGCCGTTGCAATTGTGCAACCGTCATTCCCTTGAGGGCGTCAGCGTTGCCCTTCTCCGCTGGGATTACCTTGAGCTTATGGATGTCCGCCAGAAGGTCAATGGCCTTCATCTTGTCGTGGAGCTCCAGCTTCGACACGACGGTGACCGCCTGGCCGCTGGGCAGCACGACGGTCTCGAACTCAATCTTCCTGATAGCTGCCTGCATCCACTGCGGCAACGCCTTGAGGTTCTCTTTGACCTGCAGACGCGACCCTTCCTTGGTGTCGACGTACTCAAAGTAGTTCAGCAGGTTCGAGGACGCGACGGCGCCGATCTGCGCCAGGGTCTCGGCCGCATCAACGCTGATCCACTCGCCGATGTTGTACGCCTTCTGGTTGATGAAGTACCGCAGCTGCTTCCGAAGAGTCCACGCCATGTTGTCGGCGTAGCTCGGGCTGTACCCGGCATCGACGGCAGCCTTCTCCGGGTTCGTCATGACCAGCGGATGGTTGACGAACGCGCGCTGCCGCTCGGTCAGCTCGTCTTCGAGCGGAATCGGGGCTGCGCCCTTAGCCGGGAGGGTGGGCTTCATACGATCCTCTCAGGTAGTTCTCTACGTGCCAGACCGCGTCGTTGAAGCCGGTAGCGATGACAGCGTAGTATCCCACGGCAGACATCAGGTGTTTCCAGGCGATCTGCGGGTCACTGACTTTCGACTTCTCTTGGAGCTTCAGCTCCAGGTACATGCCGTGAAGCGGCGCAACCGGGTAGGCGATGATCAGGTCGCTGACCCCAGGCTTGAGACCGCGGTTCTTCATGGCGTTCATGTAGCGCGCGCGGCGCCCAGGATTGCCGGCAATCTGCACGCCGTTCGGCACGGCGAACATGAAGTCGTGAAGCGTCCAGAATTCCTTGTGGGTCGTCCCCTCTTCCTTGATCTGCGCGAGGCCGAAGCCTCCAGCGCGGAAGGGCTCGTCTCGAAGCTGACCGATGGGCGGCACGCGCCGGTAGCGAGCCCACTCGACTATGGCTTCTTGGAGGGAGTTTTCAGTGGAGTATAGCGCTCCGACTGTCCCGTCCACAATGCGTGCAGCGCCCACAGATCGCACTCGACTAGTTCGCCGACAGCGTCCAGATGATCGCATTGATGCCCGTACTTTAGTTCCCAAGAAGTTCTCCCCATGTGTCCGTCGATAGCGTCCGGTCCAGCGTAATGAAGCTCAGGATGGATAGGTATGACGAGGGCGTCCGAATAACCCCTGAGACCGAGGCCCTTGGTCCCATTAAGGTTGCGAGCCGTAAGGGCGACTGACATAGTGCCACCCTGGCAATGGTGGATGCTGATGCTCGCGCTGCCCGTGACCTGGCAGTTGAGTCTTCCGATCTTGTCCCAGAGCTCACGCTTATTCACCGAAGGCAGAGCCAGAGAACCAATGAGCCCGCGAACAGCAGGTCACCCAGGGTGAACGACCAGAACTTGCGCTGGGTGTTCTTGTCGATGCGGGCCATGATGCGGGCCGGGCCGCGGTTCCACTCAAGTAATGTCTGAGCTGCCAGCCCGTGCAGGGCTAGATGCACCTTGTGCGCCTCGCACGCCCGATCCTGGGCCAGCGTTGCACTGTCATACTCAAGCAGCTCCACGTCGGATTTCTCTTCGTCGGGTTGCTCGATCCCGACGTCATCCCAGGGGGACTCGGGGCAGCGGATCGTCACCCCAGCACCTTGAGGACGGCTTCGCCGAGATCGATCTTGCGCTGCTTCGCGACCACAAGGATCGCGACGACGGCGTCGCCCAGGTCTTTGTCCGTCAGCTCCGGGGCATCTTGCACTAGCTCCAGAATATCCGGGGTAAGGATCTTGTCATGGAACTGGGTGAAGGCGACTTCGGTCGCCAGCTTAATCTGTTCAACGAAAGCGTCGGAACTTGAAAGGGGGAATTTCATTAGTGCATCCTCGCGGTGGGTGTGTTTGCGTCCATAGTCAACACTAGCACGGCCAGCCGTTCGTTGGCAAGCTGTTTCCCAAGCTCCGCCAGAATCATGCCGATCTGTGCAATGACAACCACGAGCCAGCTCGGGATCGCCTTCTCCTCAGAGATCGCGATGATGTTGGCGCGCACGACCGCGGCCACCTCAAGCATCCCGTCAGGCGTAGTCAGATACTTCACTGGGTCGTCGGCGATCTCTTTCAGCGACGGGTAGGTCTTCTCGTTCATGGCTTGATGATCTCGCCAGGCGGTGGGATGTAGGGGCTGTTCGGGTCGCTGATGTTGACGCACATGGTAGCGATACCGGCCGCAATCGCTTTACGGTAGGCATCAGCCGTCCCGCGACCGCCGGGGAAGAACACCCACAGGTCGGGTTTACCCCAGCCAGGGATGCCCTCGGCAATCGTGCTGTTGCGCGCCGGGCCCGCAGCCTTGCCGTACGCCTGCCAGTTCGCCTCGCAGATGACGATTTCAACTTCCTCGTTGCGGGTACGGCACCAATACTCCGCCCACTTGTGGGCGAGGGAATCGGCGCCGGTAGCGCCGCCGTGAATCAGTACGATGGATTCCTTGCTGCCGATCTTCTTGCGCATCGCCATGACCGCGGCGTTGAGCGCGAACTTGACCGAATGTGCGTCGGCGTAGTGACGCCCGCCTGAGACCGCGATCTTCATTTCCCAGCCCTCAAGTCCGACTGGACATCGAGTACCGTAGGCTCACCATGGTGACGATGCCAGTTGGACAAGAGGACCAGCAAACTTAGGTAGACGGTGAAGGTCAACATGACCAGGAAGAATGCTTTGCCGGTGTTCATACTACTTTCCTGTGTATGCTTAAATTGACGCCCGCTTCATGTGCTCGCTCAAACACGCAGCGCGTGGGGTCAGTGAACCAACTCCTGCGCTCACCGAAAGGCAGGGTTTCAGCGAACGCTGAAATGCCCCTGTGCAGGTACGACCTCTCCGTTTGGCCCGGATAGTCGTTGGCAGCCAGCTTGACTGGCACCCTGATAGTTTCTTTGAGCTTCGACATACCCAACAATCTACCACATCGTTGGGTAGGGTGCAAGCGCAACCACTCTTCTTGGATTCGGAGTCATGATCCTAACGTATAACCTACATACGAGATCTCCAGCCTGCTCTTGGTCTCCTCTTCTCCTATCGGAGAAGAGTATCCCAAGACGTGACGGGCAGCCCGTCTGCTTCCAGCTTACCACAGATCCGGGAAGCCGGCAAGACAATGTCGCCAATCCACAGGGGTGTTGACTTCGTGCAATGTGAAGCGTAGGGTGCCGACCCCATGAAACACATCAAACGATCAGAAGCGAAGGCGAAGGGCCTGAAGAGGTTCTTTACCGGAAAGCCGTGCAAGCGTGGACACACCGCGGAGCGCCAAACTGCCGGCGGTGCGTGCTGCAAGTGCCACACCCTCAAGATTAAGCTTCGCGGCCCCAAAGACTACTCCCGTTTCGCTGAGGAAAATCCCGGTAACAGCATTGCTCGCACTGCCTTTTGGCGCGCAAAAAAGCTGGGCTTACTGTGTGGGTGTTGCAAACAGAGTGATTTCTTCCCGATCTACGCCCTCGCCAACAGCTTGGGGCATGACGTTGACCACCGGCATCCAAAGCACCTCGGTGGGGAACACTGCCTGAAGAACCTGCAAACCCTTGAGCCCGCAGCACATAGGGAGAAAACGCGCGGGGAACAGGCCGACGCTAACTTCGAGTGAGCCATGGCGAAAGGCAAACGTGATAGCATCTCTACCCCCAAACGCAAAAGGAAAGCCGCATGACGCAGATCACCGCAAAGTACGTCTCGGAGAGATTGGCTACACAGGCCGAAGGTTTCGTAAGGGAGCTTCTCCCCAATGGGAAGCGAGATGGGAACGACTGGGTGGTAGGAAGCCTGGATGGAGATGAAGGCAAGAGCTTGAAGGTTCACCTGGCTGGAGAGCACGCTGGCCGGTGGAAGGACTGGGCGACCGAGGACCACGGTGACTTGATCGACTTATTCGCGCAGATCCACGGTGTTGGCATCAGTGAGGCCATCAACCAGTGCTGCATCTACCTGAACATCATACGCACGCAGATCGACAGCGATCAGAAGAAGTCCTACCAGAAGGCCGAGAAGCCTGAAGGTCGACGCGCGGTCACGGCAGCCCAGCCGGTCGACACGTTCTTCGCGTCACGCATGATCTCTGCCGAGACGTTGCGGGCCTTCAAGGTTATCGCCCAGAATGACGACACGGCGGTGTTCCCTTTCTTCCGAAACACAGGCTCCGACGAGGTTGTCCACATTCAATTCCGCAGTGTCACCGAAAAGAAGTTCTGGGCCAGTAAAGGCACCGAAATGATCCTCTTCGGATGGCAGGCAGTCAGCCCCAGGTCACGCTCTGTCATCATCACCGAAGGCCCGATGGACGCGCTGGCATGGCGCGAGTATGGCTTTGAAGCCATGTCGGTCCCCAATGGTGCCGGTGAGAGCGGTAAGAACGCCTGGATCGAACGTCAGTACCAGGAGATGGAACGCTTTGACAAAATCTATATTTGCATGGACAAGGATAAGCCTGGAGAGGCTGCTACGAAAGATATTGTTGAGCGTCTTGGGCGCTCACGGTGCTACGTGGTACACCTACCTGACCCGCACAAGGACGTCAACTCCTGTCTCATGGCCCGCGTACCAGGCGACGTCATCGGGCAGTGCGTACGGGACGCAAAGACGCTGGACCCAGGCGAGCTGAGGAACGCCAGCTTCTTCACCGAGGAGGTGGTGGAACACTTCAACCCGAACAAGAAGAAGCTCGCGGGCTTCACGCCGCCGTGGCCCCTTCTGTCCATCGACATCAACTTCGGCTACGGCCAAACCACGATCCTTGCCGGCTGGAACGGCTCGGGTAAGACTACGCTCGCGGGACACATCACGCTCGATGCCATACGTCAAGGCATCCGTGTATGTGTCGCGAGCCTGGAGTTCAAGTCTCCGACATACCTGGGCTGGCTCGTGCGCCAAGCCCTGTGTCGGCCGGACCCGACCCCAGACGAGATCCGCGCCGCGGTGGCGCAGATCAGCGATAAGCTCTGGGCCTTCGGGACTTACGGCAACGCGAAGCTCGACAAGATCATTGAGGTCTGGTCATACGCTCACGCGCGCTACGGCTGCAAACTGTTCCTCCTCGACAACCTGTCCAAGTTGAACCTTGGCGCGGGCGACAAGGAAGGCAAGAACGACCGCCAGGACGACGCGATCACCAAGCTGACAGAGTTCGGCGTCATCAACAACGCCCACGTCCTGGTGCTGGCTCACAGCCGGAAGAAGTTCAACGAACACGAGGAGGTAGGTAAGCTGGACATCAAGGGCTCGGGCGGTACGACAGACCTGGCCGACATCGTCCTGCTGCTTCACCGCAACAAGAAAAAAGAGCGGTCCATGTTGGACCGTTCCATGTTCGCCGGGCTGCCCATCGAGGAGCAGGTCCGGTTGCAGGCATCCCCAGACGCCTACCTGACTTGTGAAAAAAATAGGCATGGGGAAATCGAGCCTCGAATGTCGCTCTGGTTTGATAAGTTATCCCATCAGTTCACTGAGAGCGAGCGCGGCTCGCCAAGGAAGTACACGCTGTGAGCAAGTCATGGATCGATGAAATCATTGAGTCAGCCAGCCCCAAGGCTGCCCGCGCGGTCTACTGGGCCGGCGAGGTTGAGTTCCTGGCCGCGACCGAGAGCGACATCACGGGGCGTACCGTCAAGCTGCGCACACTACGCGGCCCTGAAGAGTTCGGCTCGCCTAACCCATTCGCCCTGGCTACCAGGAAGCGCAATGGGTTTGCCGGCACATTCTTCGAGATGACGCTCAGCCTACTGGCAGGCGCTGAAGGGTACGAGGAGCCGAGATCGCATTCCACGGTTCTCCTCAACTGGTCGGATGGCCCCAAAGGCGCCACCATCACCCTGAAGGTGTCTGACGAGCAGCTCCTGCACCCCTTCATGTTCTGCAAGCGCCCCAGCGCCGGGGTGCTCGGCACCCGCTGGATGGCGGTGTTCGTGGAGCTCACGGACGACGAGCAGCCGGTTGACCAGGAGAAAGCTCAATTCACGATTCGTGATTCGCGAATCGAGAATGACCCGTTCGTACAGGCCGGGCTCCAGGACGATGCCCGCCACCCGCACCCGTATGGCGTTGTCGCCAAGCTCGCCAAGCCAATGTCGTACGCCCAGAACGCTGCCATCCTCATGCAGGCTCCGGCGTTCGCCATGTACCTCCAGGAGCGCGTCGACGGCAACCGCCAGTGGGACGTGGATAGCATCGATACCTGGCTGAAGGCAAAGCTCGGGATCAAGTCCAAGACAGAGCTGAACGAGCCTGGGACTGCGCGCACCGCGTTCGATGCGATCAAGTCGAACTACATCGACTGGAGCGGCCGGAGCCAGTACAGCAAGATATAGTCTTGCAAACGAGCTCGGGCTGTGTTACTCTCGCCCAACTTAATTCAGGAGTCCTCACATGTCAGAAGTCTACAAGGCAATCTCAGCAGTCGCCGCAGATCTCTGTGGCGTCGGCGTCGGCAAAGACGGTTACAACCAAGCCCAGGGCTTCAAGTATCGAAGCATCGAGGCTGCGGTCGCCGCAACAGCACCGCTATTGGTGAAGCACGGCCTACTGATCCTTCCCTTCGTAACTGGCGTGAAGCAGGTCGGTCGCGACGGCACGAACAAGCAAGGTGCCTCGAAGTTCACCATGCACACCACGATTGACGTGACCTACGAATTCGTATCCGTGAAGGATGACAGCCATCACTCGTGCTCGATTCCAGGCGAAGCCGCCGACACTGGCGACAAGGGCGTGGCGAAGGCACTGTCCATGGCGTACAAGTATCTTGTTTTCCAGGCGTTCTGCGTACCCATCGCAGGCCAGGAAGACGCGGACTCCGAGACCCATGTCTTCCAAACCGCCACCGCGACCGCGAAGGTCACGGAAGCCAAGCCGGATTCGCCCGCGGAATCGGCAGCCGAGTCCCGTCCCGCAATCAGCGAAGCCCAGCGGCAGACGCTGATCCCACTACTCAACGAGGCGAAAGTCGATGTCAAAGCCTTCCTTGACCATTACAAAGTTATTGCTCTGTCAGCGCTTCCTGCAAGCGAATTCGATTCCGTATACGCCACGCTTAATAAGCGCGTTGGCGAAGCGCGCGCCGACCGGGTTCTCGCCGGGGATGCGCCTGCAGCTACGCAGAAAGCCGCAGAACCTAAACCAGCTGCGGCCCGACCAAGCGAGCCCGCTGGTGATAGTCCTGCGGGCAGTGCTGAGCAGCCGAAGAAAGCCGCACTGGGGCCCAAGGTCAGTCGCTTTCGTGGCGTCCGGTAGCCGGTTCACACGCAAGATATCGGCGCCGTTGTTTCGCGCCAAGATCTTGACCAGCAAGAAGGGCGGCTTCATTGAGATCAATGATGGCAAAGCGCAAGAGTTCCTCGCGAGGTTCGCTGCATGAAGAGGCCGCATATCTGGTACGTCCACGGGATGTGGTGGTGCGCGACGGTGAAGGGCGAGCCCCAGGTGTACGTGGGGGCCTCGCCGAGTTTCGCGTACTGGAGATGGGCTATCTGGAACGGGCCAATGTCTCACTACGCGAGTTTGGTCTGATGAGCAACTTCATGAGGGATGAACCGTGGGAAGAACGGCTGCCGGTGACCCGCGAGGACATCGAGTTCATCCAGTGGAAAGGTGGGACCGTCGAGCCGAACACCGAGATCTGGTACAAGTGCCGGCGCGGGCGCATCACCGCCTCATCGCGCGCCTTCATCCTCCAGGGCAACGACATGCAGGCCTGGAAGGCCCTGGCCGACGAACTGCACAAGGAAATGGAATCCGACTTCAAGCGTGTCGAGCTGCCGTCGCACGCCACCGCCTGGGGTCATAGGTACGAGCCCATGGCGCTGCGCGAGATCGGTCTGGCTCTGACCGGCAAGAACAGTGTGAGCGAGCCCGGCTTCGTGCTGCACGACGAGTACGACATGTGCGGCGCTACCCCGGACGGCTATCTGTGGAACGACACCACGATCCAGGTCAAGTGCCTGAATAAGAAAGAGCACGAGCTGACGATCAGCACCAACACGATCCAGAACAAGTATTATGCGCAGGTCCAGTTCGAGAGCTGGATCAGCTGCCGGCCGGTCATCATCTACGCCAGCTTCCATCCGTTGGTAGGGAATACAGGCGACAAGGGTCGGCTGCACATCATCGAGGTGCCGCTTGACGAAGCTGTGCACGATAGATTCGCTTGCAGCCTCGGATTGTTCCAGGTATACTTCGACGGACTTAAGCCCTGGCCCGTAAAGGTCAGGGAAGTAACCGCAGAAGGCGGCATCCCACTCACCAAGTTATTTTGAGGGCATCATGGCAAAGGCACTAGTACAGGCAGACTACACCCCGGCTCTCGAAGAGTCACGTCGACTGACGACAAAGTCGGGCGACCTGGTATCAGCGCAGCTGGTATCAAAGCTCACGAAGCTCGCGCAGGACGCATCCGACCTGGAGTCGGTTCTGCCGCGGGTGATCATCACCGCCGAATCCCTTGAGCGAGGGGCAGACTTCAAGAAGGCTGCCAGCGCCGCCTACTCCTCAGCCGAGGAGGCTCGAAAGAGCATCACGGAGCCAGCTCGGGACTTCACCACGCTGGTCAATACGCTGTTCAAGAAGAACGTCGAGCGCATCGGCGTTGTCGTGATCGAGGTCACGAAGCGGCTGGATGCCTACTACGCCGACATCGAGGCGAAGCGAGTCATCGCCGAGACGGCAGCTGCCGCCAATAAGCCTGTAAGTGCTGAGGTGACGGCTGCCGTCCTGGCGCCAACCAAGGTCACAAGCAACTACGGTACGACCGCGAGCAGCTCGCGCAAGGTACGCGGGGAGCTTACAAACCTGCGCGCGTTCCTGAGCTGGGCGTCAGAGAGCGCCACCGACGAGGAGTTGGGCGCCATCACTGTCGGCAAGAAGCTGGTGAACACGTTGGCGATAGACGCTGACGCGCAAGTGGTTGCCGAGGAACTGACCGCGATAGAGTTCGAGGCCAACACGGGCGTCAAGATCATTGTGGAACAGAAGGCGAATGTCCGCTAAGGGAAGCGTCACTGATGGCACGGAGCTCATACGTTGGAACCTGCGGGTCTTCGGTGGGGTCCGTGTCGCGAGGGTCGACATCCCTGGCCGCGGGGTAGTCTGGGGCGCCCACGTACCGGGCGCCACGGCGGAGGACGGCAGGAGCCTGATCGGGTACGGGCAGACGGATATCGAGTCCATCCAGGAGCTCTGGCGGGCCTTGACAGGGACGAAAGGAACGGGTATTATTTTCGCTGGTCGACTATACGAATGGACGTCCGGCATCTTTCAGGAGATTTTTAAATGAGCGCGATTCAGCATTTTGCATTGACAGGTCAACTGATCGCCGACCCGGAGCAGAGAACCTCCGCGGAAGGCAAGATCTTCACGAAGTTCACCATCGCTGACGGTGATGAGCG
>ODAK010001803.1_pt1 | contig 22922 bp, 23 predicted proteins | sample 1539591 | NCBI WGS metagenome assembly ODAK01 (sample SAMEA3539303, study PRJEB22396) | soil metagenome | biome: tundra; feature: field; material: soil | place: USA | collected 2010-05 | depth 0.15 m | reverse complement strand
TACAAATAATAATAATTAGAAACATTTGTTCTTTAATTATTTTAAAAATTAACAAATTGCGATTAATGTTTTTAATTACTAAATTTACTACTCTGTAAATAATTAAAATAACAACATAAAATGCCAACAATTCAAAAAACATACGAGATGAATGCCAAGCCTGAAGAGGTGTTTGAAGCATTGGTAAATCCTGACTTAATTCAAGAATGGTCAGGTGATGAAGCAAAAATGGGAGCAGAGGTAGGTGCCAAATTTTCATTGTGGGGCGGACAAATGTTTGGTACAAATTTAGAAGTTATAAAAAATAAAAAATTAGTTCAGGAGTGGTGTTATGACCAATGGGATAAACCTTCGAAAGTAACATTCACTATTAAAGTGAAAGATAAAAAAACGATTGTTGATCTTTTGCATGAAGATGTTCCTGAGAAATTTGTAAATAGTATTTCGGATGGCTGGGATTCCTATTATCTGGGAGCAATGCAAGAAATGTTTGAAGAGGCAAAATAACAACATCTTCTATGGGATATAAAAATACTCAAGAGTGTGTTGACGATTTGGAAAAGCATGGACAATTAGTTCGTGTAAAAGAAGAGGTGAGTTCTGAATTAGAAATGGCTGCGATTCATTTACGGGTATTTGAAAATAACGGTCCAGCAATTTTATTTGAAAATATAAAGAATTGTGAATTCAAAGCGGTATCAAATTTATATGGTTCTTTAGAACGAAGTAAATTTATTTTCAGAGATACGATTGAAAAAATTAAAATACTTATTGATTTAAAGAATGATCCTTTAGAAGCATTCAAATATCCTTTAAAATATGCACATATAGGACTTACTGCATATTCCGCGTTGCCGAAAAGATCAAGATTCAACAATCCTGTTTTACAGAACCAAACAACCATTTCTCAATTGCCACAAATTAAATGTTGGCCCGATGATGGTGGAGCTTTCGTTACCCTTCCTCTTGTATATACCGAAGACATTGATAAACCGGGTGTAATGAATTCCAACTTAGGGATGTATCGAATACAATTAAGTGGCAACGACTATATTCCTGATAAAGAGGTTGGCTTGCATTATCAATTACATCGTGGCATTGGTGTACATCAAACAAAATCCAATTCAAAAAACCAAGCGCTTAAAGTAAGTGTGTTTGTTGGCGGTCCTCCATCACTGACATTAGGCGCTGTAATGCCTTTGCCGGAAGGGATGAGTGAACTCACGTTCGCGGGCGCGCTTGGCAACAGAAGAATCCGTTATAGTTATAATGATGGTTTTTGTATTGCGTCGGATGCGGATTTTGTAATAACAGGTGAGGTATATCCCAATCAAAATAAGCCGGAAGGTCCATTTGGCGACCATTTGGGATATTATAGTTTAAAACATAATTTTCCTTTGATGCGGGTTCATAAAGTATATCATCGCGACAATGCAATTTGGCCCTTTACCGTTGTTGGCAGACCGCCGCAAGAGGATACAAGTTTTGGCGCTATCATTCATGAAATAACAGGTGCTGCTATTTCAAAAGAAATTCCCGGATTAATTGATGTTAATGCTGTGGATGCTGCCGGTGTTCATCCTCTGCTATTAGCCATTGGTAGTGAGCGTTACACGCCTTATGATAATATGCGAAAACCGCAGGAAATTTTAACTATCGCGAATCATATACTTGGTAAAGGTCAGTTGAGTCTGGCAAAATATCTTTTCATCATTGCCGGAGAAGATAATCCAAAACTAAGTACGCATGATGTGAAAGATTATTTTATGCATGTTCTCGAACGTGTTGATTTTACAAGGGATTTGCATTTTTATACACGCACTACTATTGATACATTAGATTACAGTGGCACTGATTTGAATAGTGGAAGTAAAGTTGTTATTGCGGCAGCGGGAGAGAAAAAAAGGGAATTGGGAACATCATTGACCGGAATAAATTTACCGGATGGCTTTCGCAATTCACAAGTTGTAATGCCCGGTATTATTGCTATTCAAGCAGATAAATATATTGATCAAACAATAACTGAAAAACAAATTCAGCAGTTCAGCGAACTACAAACTACCAACCATGAACTATTAAAATTTCCTTTAATTATTATTGGTGATGATAGCGATTTTATCGCGCAAACATTAAATAATTTTTTATGGGTTACTTTTACCAGAAGCAATCCTTCGCACGACATATATGGAATAAATAGTTTTATTGAAAATAAACATTGGGGTTGCAAAGGCTCTCTGATTATTGATGCACGAATAAAACCGCATCATGCGCCACCATTAATTAAAGATCCTAAAATTGAAAAACTTGTTGATTCCTTAGGTGCAACAGGGAGGTCTTTACATGGTATAATTTGAAATAATTGCGGTCATAAAAAAACCGATACGCTTTTAATTGTATCGGTTTTTTAGTTTAAGAAAAATAGATTAATGGAATATTACTCCCGGATATTTTGTTGCATCTATACCGGGTATGCTTGCGCCATATTTGGAATTAATTGCACCTATCCAAATATTAGCTGATGCAGCTTGACCAAAAGGACTTATATTGAGTCCGTCTAATGAAAATTCATTACCGTTTACAAACTCATTGGTTAATGTAATTCCTTCATATTGAGTTCCTCCTGGTTTTATAATTGGTTGCATATTAGCATGGCTATCTACGTAAGCAAAATTAAAATCTGAAGCAGCTTGTTTAAGGATGTTGTTATAGTCAGTGATATACGAGTTGATAGTACTAATTTCTCCTTCATCCAAAACCCATCTACTCCATAGAGGTACTTTAGATCCTGTTCCATAGCAATACTGTAATGAATCTAAAATTTCAATTAATATGTATTCATCTTCTTTTATTTGTCTGCATTTGCATGCATTTGTCACAGCCATATCCCCAATAACATAAGCATTTGCACCAGCATGAAAAGATAATTGCCCTATCGCTACTTCTGCTGAATAAATATTATTAAGTTCATTTACTTTAATATCATCCAATACCAATCCATTGTATTTTATATATCTAAAATATGGAAAAGATTCAGTACCAATTATGTTTGCAATAGCGCCTTTTAAAGTATTAGCTGGATTTGCGGGTCTTGCTACTAATAGTCCTGATGCTGGTGCTGGCACTGTTGTTCCTCTTCCTGTTAGTATATTTAACATTGAATAAAGACTATCATGAAATTCATTCACAGGTGTAATCATATCGTCATCGCCACCGGGAGTTGCGCTGGTACCTAATGGATCACGAGCTGCTGTGCCAAATCCACCTGATTTACCAAATCGTAATACATCCACTGCGCCAACATTAATGGAAATAAAGGTAGGGTTTTGAGCCATCGCATCGCTAAGCATAGTAGCCGCTCCGGCACCTGTTGTAGAAGAACCCGTTGAACTCATTTTTAACCAATAAGTATCACATGTGCTTGACGTGCTTGGTGCGTGCTTCCACCCTGGTTTTGCATTTACATAAATCATTTTTGTACCCTGTGCCGCTAAATTATTATAGTGACCACCGCTCGGTGGCGCCTCAACTTTAAAAGCATTAGGAAATAAATCAGAAATCTCAGCAGTAGTTATAGTGCTATCCACCATTTCAGGATATAATTCATATATTGTGTCGCTGCCGGTGCCTTTGCACAAAGTAAGATATTTTAAATCATACTTGGTTCCTGCCTTATTATTTTCAAAACCAAAACTTGTATATGTATGTGTTCCTTTAGTAAGAGGAAGAACTAAAGGTTGAATAAAGGCGCTATGAAAACCTTTAGCCCCATCTAAAAGTGCAAATTGTTTTGCAAGCAAGTTGGGGAATGCAACCAACTGTGCGTCTTTGTTTAATGAGGCATCCGCATACCCCCCCGCGGTGCCATCGCCTATGGAAACATATCTTGAAAAATCAGCGGACCCTGGACCTACTGAAACTAAATCTAATGTTGGCTGACAAGCTACAACAGCAGTGCTGCATAGCGCTATTAATAATGATTTATGTATGAAAGTTTTCATGTGTGATTTGAATTTAATTTTTAAAAGTGATAAGCTAAAGATAATCCTGCAATTGATGCATACGTTTTATAGGTACCGATTATATTGTATAAATGATTGTCATCTTGTCTCTTTATGCTTTGAAATGCATAGGAAGCGTCAACAGTAAAATGTTTGTTTATTTTATAACCTAATCCTCCGGAAAAAGCGAAGTGATCGGCATCAGCACCTTCAGGAGTTGTATAACCATTTGGAATTGGAGTTAATATATATTGAACTCCCAGACGAACCGCCAATGCCTCTGTTACCATATATTGACCTCCTAAATGATAGGTGAAAACATTTTTAAATCCACGCACATCAGCTACATTTTTCAACCCACTTGCGCGGTTTTCAAAATTAGTACGCAATGTGTCCATTATTTTAAAGCCAAGATAATTGATGTCCAAAGCGAGAGCAAATTTATCTGTTAGTTTATATCCAATACCTAATGTAATTACTGTTGGTGTTGGAAACGGTATAGTTGCACCCGTTTTGATTGGACCTGTTGTGCTTCCGCTTCCAATAACAACGCTGTCTCTTAATTGAGTAGGAATATTTGTAAAAGTGGCTGTTCCTCCCGAAGACTTCATATTTATTTGAGAGCGATACGTTAATCCGATAGAAAGCCCTTCGATAGGTTTTACATAGATACCTGCATTAACGCCATATCCCATTAATTTTCCCTTCACCTCAGCGGATGCATAATTTCCTACTGTATTATTTGTTAAAAAAACATCTTTAGTAAAATCTATGGTACCTGTGGAAATCATCAAACCTGCGCCAACACCAATTTTGTCGCTAATTTTATAACTGACAGTTGGTTGAATATTAATAATTTTAAGGTCTAAAGATCTGATTACAAATCTTCCTGCAAAATCAGCAGGCCATTTAGCAGAGCCGCCAAATGGAGTGTATATACCCAATCCGAATTTTAAATTTTGCAAAGTTTTTGATTTCGTGCTATCAGCGCCATATACAGCATAGAAGGTAATCGGAGTACCAACGGGTATCTGTGAATTTTTTGTTGTGTTAGTTATTGAATCAAGAAAAACACTTTTTACAATAGCAGCATTTCCGCCTGCACTTACACTATTTTCTTTGAGAAAAGAAACTCCGCCGGGATTATAAAATATGGCAGCGCCATCTTGTACTAATCCTGTTCCAGCATTTCCCATGGCTTGTTGTTTTTGCCCTTGAACCTGCAATTGGTAGCCTTGTGCCGACAACAATATAGGACAATAAAGAAGAGATAAAGTAATAAGTCTTTTCATTTGTTTATGATTTATTATTTCAATTAATTATTATTTTCGTTGCAATGATACAAAATAAATATATAGTATAACAAAGTTGTTAATGTAAATTTTCTTTGTAATTGTTCATCTACTTAAAAGTCAATAATAACAAGTGTTTCATTTTTTTAAAAGTTATTAACATATTAATAAAGTCTTACGTATCATTGGTTTTAGAGTATTTAACAAAATAAAAATTGTGTTTGAGAGTGTAAGCAAGTCCGATATTTTATGTCCGTTATTTTTTTCAAAAGCATTAGCATTAGCTATTGCATTTTAGGTATTTTTGGAAAGATTTGATTTCAAAAATAATTCAAGTACTTATTCTTCTTCCATATTTTATTAATTAAAACAATATCTTCCATTGTTTTAATTATAAACACAAAATCTTCCTGAAATTATTTTTTATTCTTTTGCTTCTTGGGCTGCAATTTTCTTTTTGATTCCTTCTGTGGTAATAGAACCAGGTCGCTCTATTGGATAACCTAAAGCGCGATCCCAAATTAATGAAGCAAGAACACCCAATGCGCGCGATACACCAAATAAAACAGTGTAAAAATCATGTTCAACCATTCCGTAATGGGTGAGCAGTACGCCAGAATGCGCATCTACGTTGGGCCAGGGGTTTTTAATTTTTCCTGTATTCTCTAATATAGGTGGAGCTACCTTGTAAATCATTTGTACAATTTCACACAAATCATCTTTTCCCTTGGGTTTGATGTAACGGTTATAAAACTCTTGTTGTGCGGTAAAGCGAGGATCAGTTTTGCGAAGCACAGCATGACCGTATCCGGGAACAACTTTACCATCAGCAAGTGTTTTTTTGATGTATTCTTCAATTTGAGATTCGCTTGGCAAACCTCCACCTAACTCTTCACGTAATTTTAATATCCAGCTTAATACTTCCTGATTCGCTAATCCATGCAATGGACCTGCAAGTCCGGTCATGCCGGCAGCAAAAGCCATATATGGGTCGCTTAATGCGGACCCAACAAGATGCGTTGCGTGAGCGGAAACATTTCCTCCTTCGTGATCCACATGAATGGTCATGTACAAACGCATTAAACTTTTCATGTTATCCTCATCATAACCCAACATGTGAGCAAGGTTTCCTGCCCAATCTAATTTTGGATCCGGCTCAATGTGAATGCCATTTTTATATTTCCTGCGATAAATATATGCTGCAACACGCGGAAGACGGGCAATCAGATTCATTGTATCTTCATAAACATAATTCCAATATTCTTTTTTATTTACACCTTTTTTGTATGCCGCCGCAAATAGCGATTCCGTTTGCATTGCCAAAATAGCGATTACAAATTGAGTCATAGGATGTGTAGATGCCGGTAATTCATCTAATACATCAAAAACATGTTTTGGTACAATGGCTCTGCGTGCCCAATCATTACCGATGTGTAAGACATCTGCCTCCGTAGGAAGTTCACCAACAAGCATTAAATAAAAAATACCTTCCGGCAATGGTTCTGTGCCTCCCGGACTTTTCGGAAGTTTTTCGCGCAACTCAGGAATGGTATATCCTCTGAAACGAATACCTTCATTAGGGTCTAATTTGGATGTTTCCGTAACCATACCAATCATGCTCTTCATGCCTTGATATACTTGGGCTACAGTATATTCACCTAATTTAACATCGCCTTTTTCTTTGATTAGAGCTTTTACTTCTGCTGCCGCAGGTACTGCTTTTGCCGCAAATTTATCTTTTAATGAATCCATAGGTGTGTCAGAATAATTATGTTCTATTTGCTCGCAAGATAAAAGAATTTATTCAGATAAAAAAGCGAGTTAATTAATTTTACTTTTTTAAATTAAAATATTTAAACTTATTACCCAAATATTGTGCTGTTTCGCCTAACTGCTCTTCAATGCGGAGCAATTGATTGTATTTGGCGATACGGTCGGAACGCGAAGCGGAACCTGTTTTAATCTGACCGCAATTCAATGCTACTGCTAAATCGGCAATCGTTGTATCCTCTGTTTCGCCTGAACGGTGGCTCATTACCGATGTGTATGAATTGCTTTGTGCCAATTGTACTGCATTAATAGTTTCGGTTAAGGTGCCAATTTGATTTACTTTTACTAAAATAGAATTTGCTATACCTTTATCAATACCTTGCTGTAAGCGGGTTACATTGGTTACAAATAAATCATCGCCTACCAATTGAATTTTTTCGCCAATCTTATCACTTAATAATTTCCAGCCTTTCCAATCGTCTTCCGCCAAACCATCTTCGATAGAAAGAATAGGATATTTTTTTGTCCAATCAGCCCAATAGTCAACCATTTGAGCCGGAGTTAATTTATCGCCGCTGGATTTTTTAAAATGATATATATTTTCTTTTTCAATGTAAAACTCTGATGACGCGGCATCCATAGCAATAAACATATCATGTCCGGCTTTATATCCGGCTTTTTTAATCGCGATTAAAACGGATTCAATCGCTTCTTCGTTCGATTTTAAGTTAGGTGCGAAACCGCCTTCATCACCCACATTGGTTGAATAACCTTTATCTTTCAATACTTTTTTGAGATGATGAAACACTTCTGTTCCCATCCGGATAGCGTCAGAAAAATTACTTGCGCCTACAGGCATAATCATAAATTCCTGAAAGTCTATGCTATTGTCAGCGTGTGATCCGCCATTGATAATGTTCATCATCGGTATAGGAAGTAAATTTGCATTTACACCGCCAACATAGCGATACAGAGGTTGACCGGCAGATTCAGCGGCAGCTTTCGCGCACGCTAACGAAACGCCCAAAATAGCATTTGCGCCCAGATTGCCTTTATTATCGGTACCATCAAGTGCAATCATTTTTTTATCTATCGTGTTTTGATCATAGATATAAACTCCATTCAATTCCTCACGGATAACTGTATTTACATTATTAACAGCTTTTAAAACACCTTTGCCAAGATAATAATTTTTGTCACCATCTCGTAATTCCACCGCCTCGTGAATGCCTGTAGATGCACCTGATGGAACTGCAGCGCGCCCAAGAACACCGGTATCAGTAATTACATCTACTTCCACTGTTGGGTTGCCACGTGAATCAAGTATTTGACGAGCCTGAATGCTTGCTATAAAACTCATATTTTTAAATGATTATTAATTTTCGATTACAATAGGATTCAAATGTAGAAATAAAACTAATTGGATAATTGATTTTTATTAAATAAATTGTTGCGATTTTAAAAATAAAATAAAACTCATATTTAACGCGTCATTGCGAGGGCTTTTCGCCCGAAGCAATCTCTCATCAATCATTAATGAGATTGCTTCGTACCTCGCAATGACGTTCTATATTGACTTTCCAGTAGTTTAATAAACTAACCTATATAAATTCTATTAATTTTAAAATCGCAAATTTAGAATTCAGAGATTAGGATTTAGAATTTTTACTTTTGTATATTCGTGGTATGGTTTTAAATTATATTTGGATTGCTTTTTTTGTAATAGCTTTTGTAGTAGCTCTTGTAAAGCTTATTTTTACAGGCGATACCGAAGTTTTTAAAACGATTGTTGATGCTACGTTTAGTTCATCAAAAATGGCGGTGATGGATATTTCTCTTCCTTTAGCAGGAGTGATGACGTTGTGGTTAGGATTGATGAACATTGGAGAAAAAGCGGGAGCGATTAATTTTTTATCTCGTATTGTTGGTCCGTTTTTTAATAAATTATTTCCTGAAATTCCAAAAAATCATCCTGCTAACGGACAAATAATGATGAACTTTTCTGCCAATATGTTAGGCTTGGGAAATGCTGCAACACCGCTCGGATTAAAGGCAATGGGCAGCATGCAGGAATTGAATCCGAATAAAGAAACAGCATCCAACGCACAGATTATGTTTTTGGTTTTGAATACCGGAGGGTTTACTATTATACCTGTATCCATCCTTGCATTGCGAGCGATAAATCATGCGGCGAATCCTTCGGATGTATTTATTCCAATTTTAATTGCAACTTATTGTTCCACATTAATAGGACTTTTGACGGTTGCAATCTGGCAAAAAATTAATTTGTTTAATTGGGTTGTGATGTCGTGGTTAATCGGGATAAGTGTTATAGTAGTTGGAATGGTTTGGTATTTCAGCACATTGCAGCAGGAACAAATTTCAAATATTTCAAAAATTGGCGCTAATTTTATTTTATTTTCCATCATCATTGCTTTTATTATGGGTGCTATGCGTAAAAAAATAAATGTGTATAGCGCTTTTATTGATGGAGCTAAAAGTGGTTTTGAAACTACTCTTAAAATAATTCCTTATTTAGTAGCGATGTTGGTGGGAATTGCAGTATTCAGGGCTTCCGGCGCTATGGATTATTTGGTAAATGGGATTGGTTATATTTTCAGTGCATTAGGTTTTAATACTGACTTTGTGCCGGCTTTACCTGTTGCTTTTATGAAACCATTGAGCGGTAGCGGGTCACAATCAATGATGATCAATATGATGACAGTACATGGTCCTGACTCTTTTGTAGGACGCTTATCTTGTGTTTTTCAAGGTGCTGCCGATACTACTTTTTATATTGTAGCATTATATTTTGGTTCGGTAGGAGTAAAAAATACACGGTATGCTGTAACGGCAGGTTTGATAGCTGATTTAGCCGGTGTGATTGCCGCTATTTTTATTTCGTATTTATTTTTTCATTAGATAATTGTTTTTCATCAAGATTCTCATTTTTTCCTTTTTCTCATATTAAGAATATCTCCAACCTTAGGTTCGTCTCCCATTTTCATATTATTTTTTTTATAAAGCGATTTTAATTTTATGCCGTATAACTGTGAAATAAATTTCATTGTTTCACCATTTTTTACAGTATGAAAAGGTTCTTTTGCTTTATTTCTTTTTGGCTGAAGAAATAATTTGTCTCCGGGAACTAATTTATCATCTGCTGTTAAGTCGTTGTATTTATAGAGTTGCCAAAGGTCTTTGTCGGTTTCCTTTGCTATTTTAGAAAAAGTATCACCCTCCTTAATAATTATATATTTTTTTATTCCTAAGCGAAATATTTCCCGCTCCTGTATATTTGCATTTTCATTTGCCGATTTATTTTTGACATCTTTTTTTGTACGTTTAGTTTTTTTATTGCCTGAATCGTATTGATATAGTTCATATTTTTCAATGATGGATATTAAGCGTTCCGGATATTTCGGATCTGTGGCGTAACCTGTTTGTTTCAATCCTTTTGCCCAGCCTTTATAATCAGTTGGTTTCAGTTCGAATAGTTTTGAATAACGAGAAAGAGATGTTAGAAATAACGCGTGATCATTATAGGAATCCAGCACGGTTGGGTATTTCCGAAAACATTCGTTTTTTGTTTCATCATCTTTTATATAGGTTGCTCCCTTCCAGTCGTTATGGCATTTAATTCCAAAATGATTATTCGCATTCATCGCCAAATCACTGTTTCCATTACCACTTTCAAGCATCCCTTGAGCCAAAGTAATACTTGCAGGAATGTTGTGTGATTTCATTTCTTTAATCGCATCTTCTTTATAATTTTCAATGTATTGTTCCGCTGTCATCTTCGGATCAATGTTTCCAGCAAAAACAGAAAGGTGATAAATAATAATAATGATAACTATTTTGATTTTTTTAAACATTTTTTTAATGAATTAAAATGTAATATCTCAGTATATTTTTGCCACAGATTACGCAGATTTACACAGATTATATTCACAGATTAAAACAAAATTTAATAATCTGTGAAAATTTGTGAAATCTGTGGCATCCGTGTTCTATTTTTTTCTAAAAAATGAAATCCTGCATTACCTTGCAAGCCTCCGGTGTGAATAGCAACAATGGTTTCATCTTTTTTGAAAAAGTCTTTTTTAATCATATCATAAATGCCGAACATCATTTTTCCTGTGTAAATAAAATCAAGCGGAATATTATTTGTTTCTTCAAACTGCTGAACAAAATCTTTAAGTTTTTGATTTACTTTTGCATATCCTCTAAAATGATAATTGTCATTTATCTCCCAGTTGCTTTGTGTTTGAATTGTTTCAGAATTATTTCCTGATTTTTTATCTTCCTTTATTAATTCATTATTTGCGAATTTATTTAACCATTCTTCAACTTCATTTTTAATATAATTTTCCGCTTTTAAAATTTGAAATCCAATTGCTTTTTGATTTTTTTTTAATGCTAAAATAATTCCCGTCATCGTAGCGCCCGTTCCGCAGGCAGTACAAACATAATCAAAATCAATATTAATGGATTGAGTTATTTCTTCACAACCCTTTATTCCCAATTCATTTGAGCCACCTTCGGAAATTATGTATGAATTATGTTCAGAAAAATTTCGATTCACATACTCATTCAGTTCATTTTTATTTTGATATAATGTTCGTGAAACATAATGCAATTCCATACCGCAATCGCTTGCAAATTTTAAAGTAGGATTTAAATTTGAATGTTTTTCACCACGAATAATTCCAATAGTTTTAAAGTGATATTCTTTTCCTGCGGCAGCAGTTGCAGCAATGTGATTGGAAAATGCTCCGCCAAAAGTGAGTAGTATTTTTTTGTCTTGGTTTATGGCTTCTTGTAGATTGTATTTGAGTTTGAACAACTTGTTTCCACTAATGTTTGGATGAAGGAAATTATTGCCGCTTCCCTTCTCCTCATGGAGAAGGTGCCTGAAGGGCGGATGAGGCAAGTCGGTACGTAAAATGTATAAATTGATGCCGTATTTTTTTGTAATAGAATCATTGATAACTTGTAGTGGAATAATTTTTGATTCAAATTGCATAAAGTAAAAATAGTTAATTTTGATTAATGAAAGAGTTCTCAAAACATAAAGATTTAGATGCAGAAGATTTTTATTACAGTCCGGAAGGATATATTATTTTTACCAAAAAATATTTACTCAAACGCGGTTATTGTTGTGAAAATGGCTGTAAACATTGTCCTTATGGATTCGATAAAATTAAAGGACGGATTGATAAAAAGAAATAATTTAACAAACCGGCAATATAAATTGTAAACATACGAACATGAAAAAAATAACTTTATATACTTTAGCAATATTATTATTTGGAACATTATGTTTATCTTCTTGCAAAAAAACCGAAGACACTGCACCTTCTACTTCAACTGCTAATAATGGTTTTCCTGGCAATTGGCATAATTCAGAAAATAGTTCTATTAATGGTCCTGCAACATATCCTATTACAGTAACGGATTCCACTGCATTAATTATTTTATTCTCCTATTTGTATGGATTTCACACAAAAATTAACGCAACAATAATTAATAATAATTTTACAATACCGTCTCAAGTTATAGAGGGGAATAGTGTTTCAGGCTCAGGAGTTTTGGCAAACTCAACTCGGATAAATATGATTTATGTTGTAAATAATGGTTTAAATAAGGATACCGTAACAGCAGTTTTAACAAGATAATTTTGCTCCTGTTATTTTTATTCAATATAAGTTGGGGTATTACAACTTTCTCCTCGATTTCTAAACTGGTATTTTAATCCTACCCGAAGTTCGATATTTATATTTTTTATATCTAAAGGCGAAGTTATATATCCCATCATTGCATTATATTTTTTTATATCCGGATTGTAAAATCCTTCAACAAAAAATTTTATATTTCCATAACTTATAAATTCAATTCCTGCGCCAACAGCAGCACTTACGTGTAGCGCAACAAATTTGTCCGTTATTGGAGGTGAGGTGGTTTTTTGTGTTAATTTATATTCCAATCTAGGTCCTGCCAAAATGTATGGTATTATATTGAACAATTCATATCTCAATTTTAAATAATTATTCCAACACGCATAGGAAAGCTTATTTTTGTACTTTGCTTCCGGTTGCTTATCAATAGAGCCTTTTTCATTATACTGAAATTCACTCACCCAGCGAACATATCTGTAACTGAAAAATTCTGCAAACACACTTCCATTAAATCCTAACCGATAATTTTTTTTAAACATTTCGTTAGGATTCTGGAAATAGAAATGCTGCTTCCCTGCCGATGCTCCAACTGTAATTCCAATGCTATTAAGGAATTGCGCCTTTCCAACAAAAGAAATTAAAACGATTGCAGAAATTAAAAATATTTTTTTCATATAGTAAAAGTTTTTTCCCTCAGTTGAGGAAACGATTAAAGATGGTGAAGTCAAGCACTCAATACTTCCACATTCGGATTTATTTTTTTTACTAAGCCTTGTAAAACTTTTCCCGGACCAACTTCTGTGAATGAAGTTGCTCCATCAGCAATCATTTGTTGCACAGTTTGTGTCCATCTTACAGGTGCTGTTAACTGAGCTATTAAATTCTTTTGAATTTCAGTTGGACTGGAAACAGCATTAGCGGTTACGTTTTGATAAACCGGACAAATAGGTTGATGAAAAGTTGTTGCCTTGATTGCCGCTTCTAATTCAATACTTGCCGGTTGCATCAATGGCGAGTGAAATGCACCGCCAACAGGTAATACCAATGCACGTTTGGCGCCGGCTGCTTTTAGTTTTTCGCAGGCAATGTTTATTCCGTTTATCGTTCCTGAAATTACTAATTGCCCGGGACTGTTGTAATTTGCCGCTACCACAATTTCACCACTCTGAGTAATTTCGGCACAAATGGATTCTATTATTTTATCATCTAAATTTAAAATGGCAGCCATGGTAGAAGGGTTCATTTCACAGGCTTTTTGCATCGCCATTGCGCGTTTTGAAACTAAAATTAATGCGTCTTCAAATGATAATGTTTTGTTGATTACTAAAGCCGAAAATTCTCCAAGGCTATGACCTGCAACCATTTCAGGCTGAATTGCTTCACCAAGTGTTTTCGCTAAAACTACAGAATGTAATAATACTGCCGGTTGCGTTACTTTAGTTTGCTTTAGCTCTTCATCAGTACCACTGAACATTATATCGGTTATCCTGAAACCTAAAATATCATTGGCTTTTTCAAATAATTCTTTAGCAATTGCAGAAGTTTCATATAATTCTTTTCCCATTCCAACAAATTGGGCGCCTTGTCCCGGAAATATGTATGCTTTCATTTTTTAATGTTTTTAGTGTTAATTGAAATCAAATGTCTGAAAATAAAAAGAGTTTCGGTATCTACCGAAACTCTTTTTATTCACAATCAAATGTGTAATTATTTTCTGTCGCCAAATAAACGAAGCAACATGATAAATAAGTTAATGAAATCTAAATATAAATTTAAAGCTCCCATAATCACTAATTTACTTGTTGTTGCTGTACCTAATTCAATGCCGGCACCGATGTTTTTCATTTTTTGTACATCATAAGCTGTTAATCCTGTAAATACCAAAACGCCTACAAAGCTTATTATATAGTCCATTCCGCTGCTTTGCATAAACATATTGATTAAACTTGCAATGATAATTCCGACTAATCCCATCATCATAATAGAACCAAATTTAGTTAAATCAGTTTTAGTAGTGTAACCTACAACAGACATTACACCAAACATTGCCGATGCAGCAATGAATGTTGAAAAGATAGAACCGGAAGTATAAGCGAGAAAAATAAAACTTAAACTCATTCCCATTACCGCTGAAAATAATAAAAATATAAATAATAAAACAGGGTAGGAAATGCGGTTAAATCCAAATGAAATTAAAAGTATAAATGCTAAAGGTGCAAACATAACAATATAACCAAGGGTTGTTAAGCCGCCAACTTGAGTATTGATAAGCATTGATAACAATTCGGTACTATTACCAAAATAATAAGCAACAATTGACGTGATAGCTAATGCGGCAAACATCCATGAAAAAACACTTGCCATAAATGTTTTTGACATAGTATCAGTTTGTTCCTGCGATTGAGTGAAATTAATGTTTCTAGTTTCCATAATTTTTTTGTTTTAATTTTCAATTAACGATACAAAGATAATACCGTTTTAGTTTGTATGCAAAAATGTCAGATTTTTTTTAGTGTAATTTCGATCCAATCAAACTAATGAACTCTTTACGAGTAGTATCTTTTAAAAATTCGCCTGTAAATGCAGATGTAGTGGTTACGGAATTTTGTTTTTGAATACCACGCATCTGCATACATAAGTGAGAACATTCTATAACAACAGCTACACCTATTGGATTCATTGTGTTTTGGATGCAATCACGAATTTCGGTTGTTAATCGTTCCTGAACCTGTAGTCTGCGCGCAAAGGCATCCACTACGCGCGGAATTTTGCTTAATCCTACAACACAAGTATTTGGAATATAAGCTACATGCGCTTTTCCAAAAAATGGTAATAAATGATGTTCGCACATAGAGTAAACTTCAATATCTTTTACAATCACCATTTGTTTGTAATCTTCCTTGAACATAGCGGATTTTAATATTTCGGCAGGATCTAGATCATATCCATGAGTAAGATATTGCATAGCTTTTGCAACACGTTCAGGTGTTTTTAAAAGTCCTTCGCGATTGGGATTTTCCCCCATGTCGGCTAAAATAGTTTTGTATTTAGATGCAATATCGTTTACAATCTTCAGATTATATCTGTCAATTTTTTTATATCCTTCTAAATCATCAAATTCATCGTGACTCATATTTAGTTTTTTTTAGTAGCGAATAGGAAATAGCGAATAGAAAATAGGGGGAATTCTTTTTGCGATTGAGATTTTACTTTTTCCTATTTTCATTTTTGCACCTATTAACAATTCGCTATTGCCTATTGACTATGTTTTACTCTTCCCCAAAATATTCAACGTAATTATTTTCTGTTTCACAAAGTTTAATACAATGCAATTGGCAATTCATTTTATTAATATGAGGCGCTAATTCTTTCCAAATTGCAATGGCAACATTTTCGGTGGATGGCATTATGTTTTTCATAAAAGGAACATCGAGATTCAGATTTTTGTGGTCTAATTTATCTATAATCACAGTTCTAATAATAACGCTTAGGTCTTTTAAATTAACAATAAAAGCGGTATCAGGATTTACTTTTCCTTTAACAGTAACATACAAAATATAATTATGCCCATGCCAATTGGGATTAGCGCATTTACCAAATACTTCAGTATTTTTATCGTCGCTCCAATTGGAATTATATAATTTATGAGCGGCATTAAAATTTTCTCTTCGAGTTACGTATATCATCAGGTTAGAAATAAAATCAAATGCAAATATAATAGGTTTTAATGAGGAATGCTTAAAAATAGGTAAATTGCAGCCATGAAAATATTAATTGTATCAGCTACTAAGTTGGAAGTACAATCCCTGTTAAATCAAATGGAGACGACTGGTCATTTGAGTTCTAATCAGATACAGTGCATATACAAAAAAATAGAAATAGATTTTTTAATTACCGGAATTGGAATGGTTGCAACTACTTATTTTACAAGTAAATCGCTAAATAATAAATATGCTATCGCGCTAAATTTAGGAATTTGCGGGAGCTTTAACACCAACCTGGAAATAGGCGCTGTTGTGAATATTGTGCAAGATCATTTTTCTGAATTGGGAGCTGAAGATGGAGAACAGTTTTTATCAATAAAAGAAATTGGTTTAGAAGGAAAGATTGAAATGTTCAATGAAACATATATAAAAAATAATGTGCTTGATGAAATTCCAAAAGTGTGTGGAATAACTGTAAACACTGTGCTTGGCAATGAAAAGAGTATTGAAAACGTTTTTAATAAATTTCATCCGAACACAGAAAGCATGGAAGGAGCGGCGTTTATGTTTGTATGTGAAAAGGAACAAATTCCTTATGCACAAATACGTGCTGTTTCCAATTTTGTAGAACGCAGAAATAAAAACAATTGGAACATTCCGCTGGCTATTGAAAATTTGAATAAAAAAGTGTTAGAAATTTTAGATAGTTTATAAAATGGCGCTGTTTCGGTTAATATGCCACACTCGTTTCTCGACTTCGCTCGAAATGACAGCGCACAGGTCATTTCGAGCGAAGTCGAGAAAGTGTGATAGCTTTGAAAAGACAAATGTGACATAAAATAATACATATTAATCAATGAATCAATCAACAAATAAAATCACTTTAGGTTTCAGTCCCTGCCCTAACGATTGTTTTATTTTTGACGCAATGATTCATGGCAAAATTAATACAGAAGGATTGCAATTTGAAGTGGTGATGGAGGATGTGGAAGCATTGAACCAAAAAGCATTTACTGACGAGTTAGATATTACCAAATTGAGTTTTTTTGCTTTTGCACATGTTACTAAATTTTATCAATTATTAAATTCAGGCAGTGCTTTAGGAAAAGGTTGCGGACCATTATTAGTTGCAAATTCAAAGTTTAAAATTGAAAGCACCACGAAGATTGCAATTCCGGGAAAATATACAACAGCAAATTTCCTTTTATCATTGGCATTTCCGGATGCGAAAAATAAAGTTGAAACATTATTTTCTGATATTGAAGATGCCGTATTAAGTGGAAAAGTAGATGCCGGTTTAATCATCCATGAAAATCGTTTTACCTACGAACAAAAAGGATTAAAAAAATTAATTGATTTGGGTGAATACTGGGAAACACTTACCAATGCTCCAATTCCATTAGGAGGAATTGTTGCAAAAAGGAATTTACCAAATGATTTAAAACAAAAAATTAATCGTGTAATCCGCAAAAGTGTTGAGTTTGCATTTGCAAACCCTAAATCAAGTCTTAACTTTGTGAAAGCACATGCTCAGGAAATGAGTGAAGAAGTGATGTATAAACACATTGATTTATATGTAAATAATTATTCGATTGATTTGGGAATAGAAGGCAAACGTGCCGTCGAAATTTTATTTAACAAAGCACAAGAGTTGGGAGTAATAAATAAAATTGAAGAGAAAATATTCAGCCCCTCCTAACCTTCCCAAAGGGGAGGGATTACGAATTAAATTTTTATAAAATGAATTTGCAATATTTGTGGAATCAATAAAAAAAATAATTTAAGTAAATAAATAAACTAACGCAAAGCCTCCCTTCAGGGAGGTTGGAGGGCTTTATATGATTATAGTAACAGGCGCAGCAGGTTTCATTGGCAGTTGTTTAGTAAGCAAATTAAACCAAGAAGGATTCAAAGATATCATCATTGTGGATGATTTTTCAAATCCTGAAAAGATGAAAAATCTGGACGAAAAAATATATTCCAAAAAAATTCATCGTGATGATTTTATTCAATGGTTGCGAGAAAATCAGCGATTGGTACAATTTGTTTTTCACCTTGGTGCGCGTACCGATACGACAGAGTTCAACAAAGAAATTTTTGATAAACTCAATTTGAATTATTCTAAAGATGTTTGGAATGTTTGTGTTGAATTCGGTTTGCCTTTGGTGTATGCCTCATCAGCAGCGACTTATGGCTTGGGCGAATTTGGTTATGATGATAATGAAAGAATAATAGAAAAATTAAAACCATTAAATCCTTACGGAGATTCCAAAAATGATTTTGATAAATGGGCTATTAAACAGGAAAAGAAACCCTACTTCTGGGTAGGTCTAAAATTCTTTAATGTATATGGACCCAATGAATTTCATAAAGGCAGAATGGCATCAGTAGTTCTGCATGCATTTAATCAAATTCAGGAAAAAGGATTGGTAAAATTATTTCGCTCTCATAACCAAAAGTATAAAGATGGCGAGCAGTTGCGGGATTTTGTATATGTAAAAGATGTAGTTGAAGTGTGTTATTTCTTTTTACATCATCGTAAAGATTCCGGTATTTATAATTTAGGTTCGGGCAATGCGCGAACATTTTTGGATTTGGTAAAAAATACTTTTTTCGCATTAAATAAAATTCCTGCTATTGAATTTATTGATACACCAATTGATATTCGTGATAAGTACCAATATTTTACGGAAGCGAAAATGGATAAATTGAAATCAATTGGATATTCAAAACCATTTCATACGCTCGAAGAAGGTGTGAAAGATTATGTTCAGAATTATTTGGTGGGGAATAATTATTATTAAAGAGCGGAACGAAGTTCTATCAACGTATTCTTAATTAATTTCAGTTTATTTTCAATTTCAGAAAAATGATTTTTCTCTGTTTTAAATTCGTGTTTTACTTCTTTCCGGTTTTCTTTTAAATATTTTTTCGCACCCTCTAAGGTTAAACCTTGTTCTTTTACAAGATTATAAATCACTTTAAAATTATCAATATCTTCCGCAGTAAATAAGCGATTGCCTTTTTTGTTTTTCTTAGGTTTAAGAACATCAAATTCCTTTTCCCAAAAACGAATTAGCGAAGCGTTTACATCAAACATTGCGGATACCTCACCAATAGTGTAGTAGATTTTAACGGTATCGGTTTCTTTGTAAGGCAAATTTATTTATGATTTAGGAAAACTAATTATAAACACAATTTATAATATTGTTTTATTCCAAGTCTAAATTATTTTTATTTCCTCGAATACCTCATCAATCAAACGATTGCGAAGATTGCGATGACAGCTCTATCAACTTTTGATATTGTTCGGGGGTTAAATCATTGTAGTAATAATTAATAGGATTCGTTTTAACGCCTGCTTTTATAACTTCGTAATGAACGTGAGGTGCAGTGGAAAGCCCTGTGCTACCAACATATCCAATCAACTGCCCGCGTTTTACTTTTTGTCCGGGACGAACTATAAATTTTACCATGTGTCCATACAACGTTTTATAACCATAACCATGATTAATTACAACGTGATTTCCGTAACCTTGCGCCATAGCATCGGCTTCTTCAACTGTTCCATCACCGGTAGCATATATTTCGGTGCCTTGTGTCGCTGCGAAATCCATTCCCGGATGAAATTCAGGTGTTTTATAAATAGGATGTGTACGCCACCCAAAGCCTGATGGTTGATGACGTAAATCGGTATTGGATATTGGTTGAATAGCAGGAATGGATGCCAATAATTTTTCTTTGTTTTTCACCAACCCAACTACTTCGTCAAACGATTTCGATTGAATGTATAACTGCTTACTCACTCTATCAAGGCGTTTGCGGGTCTCCACCATCAACTCTGTATTGTTATAACCTTGTAATTCTTTGTATCTGTCAACGCCCCCATAGCCCGCTTGACGGATACTTGCAGGGATTGGCTCTGCTTCAAAAATTGTTCGGTAAATATTATTATCCCGCTCTTCAATATCCGCCAATACTTCCGAAACCTGATTGATATGATTGTTTAAAAAATCATATTGTAATGTTAATTGGGAAATTTCGCGTTCCAATTGTTTTTCTTTCGGAGAGTCGAAATATTTATAGGCAAAAAATATGGTAACGCTGGCAAATACCAATCCTATAGCTAAATAGGAAAGCGCTTGCCATATCCTTCTTCGGATGGTAACCGTCACTTTTTCATACGTTAGCGACTTGGTATTGTATTTATAATTAAAATTGCTCATGATGTTTTTTGCACTTCTAATGCGAATTTACACAAATAAACTAAATGCACAAACTGTAAATAAAAGTTAGAACGGAAACATTGACACTGAATTTTGTAGGTTCTAAAATAATAATATATCTTTGGGTTCACAAACTTTTTTAATCTATATACTAAATGAAAAAATCAATAGCAATCTTATTAATTGTTTCCGGGTGGTATTCGACATCCTTCGCGCAATTGACTCCTAAAGGAGCTGTTCCTACGTTGGAAGAAATGACAATTATTTTTGATAAAATGATGGCTGCCATCAAAAATGTTAAAACAGCAAAATTCAGAATGGTGAAAAATGAAAGATATAATGGAAAAATAGTTTACAGCGACCAGCTTGTTAAACAGAATGTTAATCCTTTGAAAATTTATATGAAGATAACTAAAGGTCCAAACAGTGGCGCAGAAGTGCTTTGGATAGATGGAGCCAATCATGGTGATGCGTATGTAAATGCAAGTTCTTTTTTGCCAACCCTTAGTCTTAATCCAAGAGGTTCTCTTGTTTGTGAAAAACAACGACATACTATATTTGAACTTGGATTTGCATATACCGGTGATTTGATAAATGATGCTTATCGCAGATATAAAGATAAGGCGGCAGAATATTCAACTTATGGTGGAATTATTAAATGGGATAACCGCGATGTTTATAAAATTACACTTGATAATAAAGGTTATCATATAAAAGATTACACCGTATTGTCCGGTGAAGACTTAGTAAAAATTGCGAGAAAATATAAACTTGACGAATATAATATTCTCGAATTAAACCCCAAACTTAATAGCGATTATACTGTAAAAGCCGGAACAGTAATTAAAATTCCTGACACTTTTACGAAGACGGTTGTGATGTATGTTGATACAAAAACATTTCTTCCCGTGTATCAGAAAATGACTGACCCGATGGGTGTGGTTGGTGAATATGAGTATCATGATTTAATTATCAATTCCGTTATTCCGGAAGAAGAATTTACAAAAGAATATAAAGGTTATTCGTTTTAACATTAATATATCCTGTTTATTGTTGATTTTTTACTTTTCGTAATTCATCAATCGTACTTCGTAAATTTAATTAATAACTCATCTTAACAATTTCCTCAACATCTGATGGCTTTAAATTTCGGTGTTCACCTAAGCCAAGCCAGCCGCGCTCTGTAAAGCGTTTGGAAATTATTTCGGCAGTTCCTTTATAATCATTTGTGTATTCCGAAAGCTTCGTTTTTATATCAAGTGAATGTAAAAATGCTTCTGTTTTATCAATTGCTGCATGCGCTTTTTCATCTATTGAACCATTTTTAATTCCCCAAACACGTTCTGCATATTGAGCTAATTTTTCTTTCTTGGTTTCAAACTTATAGTTGTAAAGGTTAGGCGCAATAATAGCTAATGTTCTGGCATGATCAATTCCAAATAAAGCGGTTAATTCATGACCCATCATGTGTGTTGCCCAATCTGTGGGAACACCTTTTTGAATCAATCCGTTTAAAGCCATCGTGCAACACCACATAAAATTTGACGCTGCTTCATAATCAGAAGGATTTTTAAGAATCTTTGGTGCAATTTCTACTAATGTTTGCAATATACTTTCTGCAAAACGGTCTTGTAGAAAAGCTTGTGTAGGATAGGTCAAATATTGCTCCATTACATGAGTAAATGCATCTGTAATACCATTTGCCAATTGTCGCTGCGGAATAGATTGAACCACTTGCGGATCTAAAATAGAGAATTCGGGAAAAAGTCCGGGACCACCCATACCTAATTTTTCTTGTGTTTCCGCTCTTGTAATTACCGCGCCGGAATTCATTTCAGACCCTGTGGCAGGCAATGTTAAAACAGTTCCAAATGGCATTCCTTTGTTTATTTTGATATTCTTTTTTAAAATATCCCAAGGATTATCGCCACTATATAATGCCGCTGCCGATAAAAATTTTGTTCCGTCTATCACCGAACCACCTCCGACAGCTAACAAATAATTTACGTTTTCTTTTTTTATTATTTCTAAAGCCTGCACCAATATTTCATATTCAGGATTTGCCGGAATGCCTCCAAATTCAATTACTTCAAAATCTTTCAGAGCGTTTTTAATTTGTTCGTATATGCCATTTTTCTTGATACTTCCACCTCCATACAGCATCATGATTTTAGATTTCGCCGGAATTTCTTTCGCCAAATTTTCTATAGATCGGAAGAGCACACGTCTGAACTCCAGTCACTGACCAATCTCG
>ODAK010001802.1_pt1 | contig 22926 bp, 24 predicted proteins | sample 1539591 | NCBI WGS metagenome assembly ODAK01 (sample SAMEA3539303, study PRJEB22396) | soil metagenome | biome: tundra; feature: field; material: soil | place: USA | collected 2010-05 | depth 0.15 m | reverse complement strand
CACGTCGTCGGGCTCGACGTGCCGGCGATGGGCGACGAGCTGGCGGCCGTCCTGGGCCGCATCGGGGGCTCCTCGCTGACCGCCGACATCACCGGCGCCGACACGCCGGCAATGATCGCCACGCACCTGCTGGAAGCGCACGGCGGGGTGGACGTGGTCGTGCACAACGCCGGCGTGACGCGCGACAAGACGCTCGGGCGGATGAGCGAGGACCTGTGGAGGCAGGTGATCGACATCAACCTCACCGCTCCGCAGCGGATCGACAAGGCGCTGTTCGCCCACGAGGCCGTGCATCCCAACGGGCGGGTGATCTGCGTCTCCTCGATCAGCGGCATCGCCGGCAACGCGGGTCAGACCAACTACTCGACCTCCAAGGCCGGAGTGATCGGGTTCGTGCAGGCGTGGGCGCCGGCGCTGGCCAAGCGCGGCGTGACGCTCAACGCGGTGGCGCCGGGGTTCATCGAGACGAACATGACCGCGGCGATGCCGATCGCGATCCGCGAGGCCGGTCGCCGGATGAACAGTCTCTCGCAGGGCGGCCTGCCGGTCGACGTGGCCGAGACGATCGCCTGGTTTGCCAGCCCGGGCTCGGCCGGGGTCACCGCCAACGTCGTGCGCGTCTGTGGGCAGAGCCTGCTGGGGGCTTAATCTAAGTGTCGTGATTCGAATTTATGAATCAGGGCACTAGGGCTGATCGTCGTCGAAGTCGTCGAACAGCGCCGTCAGGCAGTCGAGTACCCGGGCAGAGGTCAGCAGCTCCTGGTCGCTGAACTCCTGCAGCGCCACCCGCCACCGCGGCTCCAGGCGCGCATGGCGCTCCTGGACCACGGCCCGCCCGCGCTCGGTCAGCGACACGATCACGACTCGCTTGTCGCTCTCTGAGCGGGTCCGCTGCACGAGGCCGCCGGCCGCCAGGTGATCGAGCATCGGCGTCACCGTGGCGGGGGATAGATCGGCCGCGAACGCGAGCTCACGGGAGGACAGCCCGGTGCTCTGCGCCAGCCCGAACAGCAGGCTGTACTGGGCGTAGCTGAGCTGCCCGGGACGATGGGTGTCGCGCCCACGCAGGCGCCGCACAGCTCCCATCGCGGCTTTGAACGAACGTCCCAGACGTCCCAGTGGCTCCAGCTCGGACGCCGGCGAGGCCCGCATCTCGGTGCTCATACCACCACTGCCTCGCCGACTGACTCGGGTGGCGCGGCCTGCACGTTGGCGGCCCGGGCCGCGCGTTCGGCGCGCATCAGGATCACGCAGGGCACGATCGCCAGCGCGGTGATCCCGGCTGACGCCCAGAACGCCGTGCCGTAGGCCGACGCCGCGCCCGACAGCGTGTGCACGCCGGTCAGCGCGCGCTGCAGCACCACCGCCAGCAGGGCGGTGCCGATCGAGCCGCCGACGCGCTGCAGGACGTTGAGCTGCGGCGTGGCGTGCGCCAGCTCGGAGCGCTCCAGCGAGGCGAACGCGGCCGCCATCGCCGGCATGAAGGCAAAGCCGATCCCCATGCCGCGGATCAGCATCGCGAACGACAGCCACACGATCGAGGTGTGGTCGCCGATCATGCCGAACGGGATCGTCGCGATCGTGGTCACGATCACGCCGAACAGGGCCAGCGGCCCTCCGCCGAGGCGGTCACTGAGCTTGCCCGCGAGCGGCATCACGAGCGCCATCCCGAGCCCCTGCGGAGCGGTCAGCAGTCCGGTGTCGACGACATTCTCATGGCGGATCCCCTGCCAGTAGAGCGGCAGCAGGATCATCCCGCCAAACAGCGCCGCGCCGAGACAGAACATCGCAAACGAGGCCGACGAGAAGGTGCGGCGGCGGTAGAGCCGCAGGTCCAGCAGCGGTTTGGGCACCCGCAGCGCGTGCACGGCGAAGGCCGCGGTCAGCGCGAGACCAACCAGGATCGGGACCACGACCTTCGCTGCGACGAAGCTGCCGGTGATCCCGATCTCGGCCAGGCCGTAGGTGACCAGCGGCAGTCCGGTGGCCATCAGGACCAGGCCGCGGTAGTCCAGCGGGTCGGCCAGCCCGCGCTCGACTCGGGGCAGCACCCGCAGCGCGGCGATCACGGCGATGATCCCGATCGGGAGGTTGACGTAAAAGATCCACCGCCAGCTGGCGTTGTCGAGGATCAGGCCGCCGATCGCGGGGCCGAAAATCGGGGCGAGCATCGCCGGCACCGCCACGATGCTCATCACGCGTCCCATCCGTTTTGGTCCCGCCGCCTCGGCCATCATCAGCTGGCCAATCGGCAGGATCATCCCGCCGCCGATCCCCTGCAGCACGCGGAACAGAATCAGCTCGGTGGTCGAGGTGGCCAGTCCGCACAGCGCCGAGCCGGCGGTGAACAGAACCAGCGACACCAGGTAGACGGACTTCGCGCCGAACCGTCGGGCCGCCCAGCCGGTGACCGGGATCACCGCGGCCAGCGACAGCATGTAGCCGGTCACCACCCACTGGATCTGGGCGATCGTCGAATGCAGCTCGCGCCCGAGCGTGTCGAGTGCGACGTTGACGATCGTTGTGTCGAGGATCGACATGATCGATCCGACGATCACCACGGCGCTGATCCGCCAGACGTAGGCGTCGATGCGGTCGGGATCGTCCGTCACGGTGATCTCCCCAGGATCGTTAGGTACCGAACCATTCGGCTCCTAACCGTAACAACCATGATCGCGTCGTCAAGGGCCGGCGGAGACACGGTGGTGGCCCGCTGGACCGCCTGCCGGTACTCGTGGTCTGTCTGATCGGGCGCGCTAGCCGTAGCGGACGGCCCGTCGCGCGGGGACGATCGTCCGGCCTGAATCGGACGCGGTTGAGCACGGCCGCGGGCTTCGGACGCGCTTGCGAGCGAGCTCTGACGCGGCCGCGAGACGCCGGATCAGCCCGCCGCCGTCTATCGTCCGGAGTCCATGACCACGTTTACCGACCTCGGACTCGCTCCTGACATCCTTGCTGCGATCCAGGATGTCGGTTACGAAGCTCCGAGTCCGATCCAGGAGCAGGGCATACCGCCGCTGCTCGAGGGTCTTGACGTGATCGGCCAGGCGCAGACCGGCTCGGGCAAGACGGCGGCATTCGGTCTGCCGATGCTCCAGTACGTCGACCCCTCCGAAAATGATGTCCAGGGGCTCGTGCTGACGCCGACGCGTGAGCTCTGCATCCAGGTCACCCAGGCGCTGCGCGCGTATGGCAAGCGCAAGGGGGTCGACGTGGTGGCGGTCTTCGGCGGCGCGCCGATCCGCAGCCAACAGGCCCAGCTGCGGGCGGGCGGCCAGATCGTCGTCGGCACTGTCGGGCGGGTCAAGGACCTGATCTCCCGCCACTCGCTGATGCTGCACTCCTGCCGCTTCGTCGTGCTCGACGAGGCCGACGAGATGCTAGACCTCGGTTTCCTGGAGGACGTCGAGAAGATCCTCTCGCTGACTCCGTCCAGCCGCCAGACCGCGCTATTCTCGGCGACCATGCCCCCTGAGATCAGGCGGCTCGCCGATCAGTACCTGTATGACCCGGTCACGGTCAAGGTCAAGACCGACACCCTGACGGTGGACACCGTTGAGCAGTTTGCGCTCGAGGTCTCCGCGCGGGAGAAGCCCGAGGCGCTGGCGCGGGTCCTGGAGGCCGAGCGCCCGGAGCAGGCGCTCGTGTTCGTGCGCACGAAGATTCGGTGCGACCAGCTCTATCGCTCGCTGCGCGACAAGGGGATGAACGTCAAGGCGCTACACGGCGATATGACCCAGGGCTCCCGCGACGGGGTGATGATCTCCTTTAAGGACGGTCGCCTACCGCTCCTGATCGCCACCGACGTGGCCTCTCGCGGACTCGACATCTCCGGCATCTCGCACGTGATCAACTTCGACGTGCCCATCTCGCCCGACGTCTACGTCCACCGGGTCGGGCGAACCGGCCGCGTCGGGCGCAGCGGCCGCGCGATCACCTTCTACGAGCCCCGCCAGGCGCGCGACATTCAGGCGATCGAGCGCCACGCGGGCGTCAAGCTCTCACCCTGGGTCAAGGACGCGCACGTCGCGCCGACCCCGGTCAAGGCGCCCCCGCGCCGCCACTCCAAGCCACGGGTGTCGACCAACGGGGATGCCGGGCCGCCCCGCAAGCTGATCATCTCCGGTGGCCGTGCGGCCGGCCTGGAGCCGTCGGACATCGTCCACGCCATCACTGCCGCCACGGGGCTCGACGGCGAGGCGGTCTCCAACGTGCGGGTGCTGGAGCGCTTCGCGTTCGTCGAGGTGCCCGAGGGCGAGGCGAGCCGGGTGGTCGAACTCACCGGCGGGACCGAGGTGCGCGGGCACACGCTGCGGATCGAGTCGGCCAGGACCTGAGCCCTCACCGCGCGGCCGTCGTTGCCGCGCGGTCTGCCAGTTGAGGTCGCGTCAGCCGTCAGCCGCGCGTCGACTCGGCGTCAGATTCACGTCAGCTGTCTGACCGTCCGCGCGACTTCGGGCCGCGCGACCGTGTTGTGGTCTCTGACAGCCCGCGCAAAGCGGGTCCGCTCCAACCCTCGGAGGTGACGCGATGCGTCTGCAATCGCTCTTCCGCCGCCGTCCCTCGGCGTCGCTGGTCGTCTCGTTCCTCGCACTATTCGTCGCCCTGGGCGGCGCCGGCTATGCGGCCACACAACTGCCCTCCAACAGCGTCGGCACCGCACAGCTCCAGGACGCTTCGGTGACCAACCACAAGCTCCTCAACGGATCGGTCGGGAACTTCAAACTGCAGTTCGCCTCGGTAGGTCCGCGCAAGCTGCAGAACGCGGCGGTCGGCAAGAACCAGATCAACGCGAACGAGGTGCAGGCCCGGGTGACCGGCACCTGCGCCACCGGCTCGATCAGCTCAATCAGCTCTACCGGCACTGTCCAGTGCGGCTCCACGCCGGCCCAGGAGTTCGGGACCAGCTCGTCGACGACCACCCTCGGAGTCGGCTCGACGCCGATCGCCAGCAAGCCGCTCCCCGCGGGTTCGCCGTTCCTCGTGCTCGCCTACCCTCACGTTCAGATCAATGGTGCGACCGGAAGCCAGGTGCAGGTCGACTGCACGCTGACCGTCAACGGCGCGTCACTGACCCGCAGCTTGATCGTTGACAAGGGCACCACCACGCAGGCCGGGACGATCCCGTTGGTGATACCCGCTCCGGCCACGACCAGCGCCGGCAGCGCGTCCGTCAGCTGCAACCACACCGCCTCGAGCGGCACGCCCTCGATCGACGTCGCGACCACGATCAACGCGCTGCAGACCGCCAGCAACGGCTAGCGGTGACTCTATCCGCGGTCCGGGCGGCGACGAGTCGCCCGGATCGCGGGTAGTGTCAGGGGCATGAGCACAGCCAACATGAATACGACCCACGGCACGATCGCGCTCGAGCTGTTCGACGACGACGCGCCCAAGACGGTCTCCAACTTCCGCAAGCTCGCCAGCGAGCAGTTCTACGACGGGATCATCTTCCATCGGGTGATTCCTGACTTCATGATCCAGGGCGGATGCCCTCAGGGCACCGGCACCGGTGGCCCGGGCTACACGTTCGAGGATGAGTTCAACGAACACAAGGTCGTCCGCGGCGCCCTGGCGATGGCCAACGCGGGGCCCAACACCAACGGCTCGCAGTTCTTCTTCGTCACCGCCGACAGCGCCCCCTGGTTGGACGGCAAGCACACGGTGTTCGGGCAGGTGACTGCCGGGATGGATGCCGTGGACGCGATCGAGGAGGTTCCCACCGGCGCCCAGGACCGGCCCGTGGAACCGCCGAAGATCGAGTCGATCGAGTTGGATCCGAGCTAGCCATGGCCGGCGTCGAGCAGACTTCGGCCGGTTCGGTCGACTCGGCGGCGACGATCGCCGTCGAGAACCCGGCGACCGGTGAGCAGATCACCACGGTTCCGGTGCTGTCGGCGGCGGACCTGGAGGTGATGACGCGCCGGGCCCGGGCGGCCCAGCCCGGCTGGGAGGTGCTGGGATTCGATCGGCGCGCGCGTGTGTTGCGCCGGGCGCAGAAGTGGATGCTCGACAACCCCGACCGGGTGATCGACACGGTCGTCTCGGAAACCGGGAAGACCCACGAGGACGCGCAACTGGCCGATTTCGGCTATACCATGACCGCCCTGGGCTTCTGGGCCAAGCAGGCGGCGGGATATCTCGCCGACGAACGCGTTCCGTCCTGGAACAATCCCCTGGCGGTGGGCAAGAAGCTGATCATCCGCTACGCGCCCGTCGGCCTGGTCGGGGTGATCGGGCCGTGGAACTACCCGATCGCCAACTCGTTCGGCGACTGCATCCCAGCGCTGGCGGCCGGCAACAGCGTGATCCTCAAACCGAGCGAGGTCACGCCGCTCAGCTCGCTGCTGATGGCCGAGATGATGCGCGAGTGCGGTCTGCCCGAGTACGTCTTCCAGGTCGCCACCGGCGATGGGGCGACCGGCGCGGCGCTGATCGAACAGGTCGACTGCGTGATGTTCACCGGCTCGACCAAGACCGGCAAGGCCGTGATGAAGGCGGCGGCCGAGGCGCTGGTGCCGTGCTACCTGGAGCTCGGCGGCAAGGACCCGATGATCGTTTGTGCCGACGCCAACGTCGACCGGGCGGCCAACGCCGCGGCTTTCTACTCGATGAACAACGCCGGCCAGGTCTGCATCTCCATTGAGCGCTGCTACGTGGAGGCGCCCATCTACGACGAATTCGTCCGCAAGGTGACCGACAACGTCCTCAAGCTGCGCCAGGGCGCGCCCCAGGGTGTCGGGACTGTCGAGGTCGGTGCGGTGATCTTCCCGCCGCAGCTGGAGATCGTGGCCGACCACGTGCGCGACGCGGTGGAGAAGGGCGCCAAGGTCCTGACCGGCGGCCACTCCCGGCCCGGCCCGGGGCGCTTCTTCGAGCCCACCGTGCTGGTCGACGTCGATCACTCGATGAAATGCATGCAGGAGGAGACCTTCGGGCCGACGCTGCCGATCATGAGGGTCGCCGACGCCGACGAGGCGGTCCGGCTGGCCAACGACTCCGAGTTCGGGCTGCAGGCCAGCGTCTGGACCGGCGACGTCAAGCGGGGCGAGGCGATCGCTCGGCGAGTCGAGGCGGGCTCGGTGTGCGTCAACGACGCCCAGATGAATTACGCTGCTTTGAACCTGCCGATGGGGGGCTGGAAGGGCTCCGGGATGGGGACTCGGCACGGCGCCAACGGGATCCGTAAGTACACGAAGATCCAGTCGCTGCTGATCACCCGCCACGCGCTCAAGCGCGAGCCGTTCATGTTCCCCTACCGCCCGCGGCGCACGCTGGCGCTCAGGCGGATGCTGAAGCTGCTCTACGGGCGCCGCACCGGCGACTGATTGGGCGAGGTCAACCGCCGCCGGACGTGTACGCGTTGTAGACGCCGCCGTAGAACAGCGGCAGGGCGGGATCCCGGGCGTATCCGAGGTGCTTGAGGCCGAACAGGTCCTCGATGCTGCCCAGCAGCGAGAAATGGTTGAAGTAGTCCAGCGTGTCGACGCTGCCCGGCTTTACGTACTTGGAGATCAGCAGCAGACCGACCTGGCCGCCGCCCCCGGTCGGTGTCGTCTGACCGCCGCCGGTCGAGGTCGGCGTGGTCGTCGTCGTTGAGCTCGTCGTGGTGGTTGTGGTGCTGGTCGAAGTCGTCGTGGTGGCCGCCCCAGTCGTCGTCGTTGTGCTGGTGGTCGGCGCCGTGGTGGTGGTCGGTGACGTCGTGGTGGTCGGCGATGTCGTCGTGGCGGAGGTCGTGGGAGTCGTCGTCGGGCCGGTGGTCAGCGTGGTCGTGGTCGGAGTCGTGCTGGTGATCGCCGTCGTGGTGGGGGTGGACGTCGTGGGAGTCGTCGTGCCGGTGGTCGGAGCCGTGGTCGTGGTGGTGGTCGTGGTCGATCCGTCCGGCGCCGCGGCTCCAGCGCTCAGGTTCGGGTACTTGGGGTTGTCACAGCAGGCGCTCGGGTCCGCGTGGGGCCCGGTCTGGGGGGCCTGATCGGCGGTGATCGCGATCAGGCCGTCGGCTTTGTAGGCGGCGGAGCGCTCGATCTCGGGGACCACTTTGTGGAGGAACACATCGGCGGCCGCCATCCCCGCCAGCTTGCCGGTGGCGCAGGGCTGGGGATCGCCGTCGTCACACGGGCCGGGGAAGATGTAAACGAGCGACGGGGTCTTGCTCTCCGACTTCAGGTCGGCCTGCAGCGCCGCAAGGCCGACGTCATTGCTGGCGCAGGTGGTGGGGTCGATCAGCGAGTGGAAGTACACGAACGGGTTGCGCCAGGTGACGTACGGGTCGCCCGGGCGGGGAGCCTGGTCGGTGTCGGCGATGCCCAGGGTGGGGTGGCGGCAGGTCTTCGGCTGTCCGGCCGGTCCGCCGTCCACGCCCTCGACGTAGGCCTTCCAGGTCTCCCCGTCGGCGGTCAGCTGGTCACCGAGCATGGAGGTGCGCAGCGGATACACACAACCGCTTCCCTGCACCTGTCCCTCGCGGCCGATCTTGCCAGGAGCGATGTCGGCGAATGTCGGGCAATCGGCGGCGGTCTGCTCGGTCGGGCCCTGGCCGCTGATCAGCGCGACCGAGTTCGCCAGCGAGCCCTGCGTGACCGCGTAGTAGTTGGGGAGCAGTTCGCCCTGCTTGACCAGCGTTCGGGCCAGGTAGGGGTCGGCGGAGCGCGCGCCGAAGCTCTGGTTGTAGCGCGTATTGGAGAGCACGATCATGAACAGGTGCTTGACCGGGGGCAACGTCGGCGCCGGCGTACTGGTGGTGGATGTCGAGCTGGTGCTGGAGCTCTGGTTGCTCGACGACGAAGGGGCGGTGACCGTCTGCGCGGCCTGCGCTGGAACAGTGACGGTGACCGAGCCTCCCCCCGAGCCGCCGCCCCCGCCCGAGGACGAAGCAGGGGCCGCGCCCGAGTCCGCAGCGGTTTGGCTCGTCTGTGACTGGGGTGACCGCACGGCGAGCAGGAGCGGGGCTCCGGTGGCGCTCTCGGCGACCGAGCCCACCGACGACGCGACAACGGCACCGAACGCGAGCATGCCCATCACGGCCACAGCCGCCGCCCGCGGGTGGACGGTCGAAAGCCGGTCGAGCCAATCGCGCGCCGGTCCGGCTGGGCCCTCGTCTAGATCTCGCAGGACGCCGATCGGGGCGCTGGTCACCGCCTCCGGCACCTTTGCCCTGATCAGCTTGGCGACGGCGGCCGGCAGAGGTCCCCTGCGGGCGCCGCACTCAACGCAGTAGCGCTGATCGTTGGCCAGTCGGGCGCGGCACTCGGCGCACCGGGGCTTCGAGGGCGAGTCTGGCGGCTCGTCCGGGGCAGGGTGCACGGAGTCGGAGTCTGGCGACTGGGGAGGCGTCAGATGTGACCATCCTGAGATCGGGGGCGCTCGCGCTCGACGCCACCGGCCCGGCTGATCGACGCTCTCGCCTCGACCTGGATCACGATTTGTTCACAAGCACACCCGGTCCGGTCCCGATACTAGGCCGCGCACGACATGACGCCGAAACCTCAGACGACGCAGTTGCCAGCGGCCGGAGAGCAGCCCACGGCCAAGCTCTCCGGCGCCCAGGCGAGCCAGGGCGGTCCGGGTGCGGCTATCGGCGAGAAGCCGATCGCTGCGCCGGCTGTGGCCCCGCCGCCCGCGTTCGCCCCCCAGCCGGCGGTGGCTCCGGCGCCGGCCAACACCTTGGCGCCGACCAGCACCCCGGCGCCGACCAGCACCCCGGCGCCGGCGGTGGCCCCGGCGTCGGCACTGGCCATGCCGACGAGCGATCGTTGCAGTGCCTGCCGCAGCGCGCTGGCGGGCGACCAGCGCTACTGCGTCGAGTGCGGCGAACGCCACGGCACGGCGAGGTTCGCGCTCCCGACGCGCGGGCCGGCGGCGGAGCCGGCGACGAAGTCCGCGCGCGTTCGCCGCAGCCCGCGAATGTCAGCGAGCGGGACGCTGATCGCGGGGGTCGGAACGCTGCTGCTGGCGATGGGCATCGGCGTGCTGATCGGCCAGTCGGGCAACGGCTCCGGCGGACAGCGCGCCGCCAATCCTGCACCGGTGCAGGTGGTGACCGTCGGCGGTGGCACCGGTGGCAGTACGAACGCCAGCGCCGCCCGGACAACCGGCGCCAAGAAGACGTCCCCGGCGTCCAAGTCGCATAAGTCGTCCAAGAAGACGACCGGCGCGACCACGGCGACGACCGCCACGGTCCAGAGCGCCCCGCCCCCGACCGTCACGATCGGCGCCAAGGGAAGCGGAGCCGGGTATCAGCATGGCCACTTCACCGGCAACTTCTTCGGACCGTGAAAGTCCACCGGACGACGCGCAGCGCGGGCTGACCCATGCGGCCAAAGTTGATCAAGCCCAGGGGCCCGGGCGCGGGCGAGCGGACCGCCGGCGAACGGCTGGCGGGCACCGGCATGACCGATACCGCGACGGCGTCGGGCGATTCAGGGGCCTTGGCGACGCGAACCGCCGCCACCGAACCCGGCCGCGGCGGACTGCACTCGGGCGCCGGCGGCACCGTCGATCTAGAACGGCGGCGTGAGCAGCTCACCGCGCGGGTGGCCGAGCTGCAGTGGGATCTCGGCGGACTCGTCTACGAGATGGCGATCAGGGACAGGATCCGCGTCGATGTTCTGGTCAGGCGCGCTGCGCTGCTCCAGGACGCCGATGCGGAACTGGGCGAGGTCGAGCGAATTCTGCGGATGGAGAAGCTGGGGACTGCCGGTTCCTGCGGCTCATGCGGAGCGCCGCACAGCAGCGGCGCGGTCTACTGCTGGCAGTGCGGTCAGTCGCTGCTCACGCAAGTCAGCGGCGACTCGATCGTGGCGCCGTAGCGCTGAAAGCCCGCCAGACCGGCCGATCCGTCTGGGCCGCGGGTGGTACGCCGTGCCCCCTCAGCCGAAGCGGCCGGTGACGTAGTCGCTGGTGCGCGGATCGCGCGGGTTGGTGAAGATCCGCTCGGTGTCGTCGTATTCGACCAGCGTCCCGGAGCGCGCGGGGCCGGTGCTGAGGCTGAAGAAGGCGGTTCGATCGGCCACCCGCGCGGCCTGCTGCATGTTGTGGGTCACGATCACGATCGCGTAGCGGCGCTTGAGCGTGTGCATCAGCTCCTCTATCGACGCCGTCGCGACCGGATCCAGCGCCGAGGCCGGCTCGTCGAGCAGCAGCACGTCCGGCTCGATCGCCGTCGCGCGGGCGATGCACAGCCGCTGCTGCTGCCCGCCTGAGAGACCCAGCGCGCTGTCCTTGAGACGGTCCTTGACCTCGTCCCACAGCGCCGCGCCGCGGAGTGCCTGCTCCACGCGTTCGTCGAGATTTGCCTTGAGGCCGAGGTTGCGCGGCGCCCAGGCGACGTTGTCGTAGATCGACTTCGCAAACGGGTTGGGCTTCTGGAACACCATCCCGATCCGGCGCCGGACCTCGACGCGGTTGACCCGGCTGCCGTACAGGTCGTGGCCCCGGTAGAGCATCTGGCCCTCGAGCTTGAAGCCGGGCACCGCATCGTTCATCCGGTTGAGGCTGCGCAGGAAGGTCGTCTTGCCGCAGCCCGAGGGCCCGATGATCGCGGTGACGACGTTGCCGTAGATCTGCAGCGTCGTCGGGTCCAGGGCGCGCTTCTCACCGTAGAAGATCGACGCGCCCTGGACGTCGAAAACGACCTCGTGGGCCGATGCGGGCGTGGCGCCGTTGGAACGCTGGACGACCTCAGGTCGCGCGGGCGCCTCCGTCTGGATCCGCACCCGCGGGCGGACCGACTGGTCGTCCCGGGCCTGGTAGCCGCTCAGATCAGGAGAAGTCATCCGGAGAGCTTCCTGGTGCTGTGGGCCAGCAGCGTCCTGGCGCCCACGTTGGCCACGAGGATGACCGCAAGCAGGACGAACGCGGCGCCCCACGCGCGGGAGAATCCGGACGGATCGTCGCCCTCGGACAGGTTGAAGATCATTACGGGAATGTTCGGAATCCCTTCCCCAAAGATCTTAACGTCCACGTTGTTGCCGAATATGCCGTCGCAGAGTATTAGCGGCGCGGTCTCTCCGGCGGCGCGGGCCACGGCAAGGATCGTCGCGGTCATGATGCCGCCGAGCGAGCTGGGCAGGATCACCCCGACGACCGTGCGCCAGTGGTCGACGCCGAGCGCCTCGGCCGCCTCGCGCAAGCTGGGCGGGACCCTCAGCAGAACCTCCTGACTCCCCCGCGCGATCAGCGGCAGCATCACGATCGAAAGCGCCAGCGATCCTGCGAAGCCGGTGTCCCCGTTTCCCGCCACCACCAGTCCATACACGAACAGGCCGACGACGATCGTCGGCAGGCCCTGCATCATGTCGAGCGCGCCCCGGATCACGCCCTGGGAGGTGCGGCTCCCGTACTCGGTCAGATACAGCGCCACTAGTACCCCGACGGGCATCGCGATCGCGGTGGCGAGCGCGACGATCAGCCCGGTGCCGATCAGCGCCGGCGCGATCCCTCCGTTTGAGCCGCCGAACGCCGGCAGGTCTCGGGTGAGGAAATGCCAGCTGAGTGCGCCGCCGCCTCGCTGCGCGACCGAGTAGACGACGATCGCCAGAACCGCAACCGCGATCAACGCCGAGATCCGCGCTCCGGTGTCGGCGACGCGGCTGAATAGCTGGCGCCGGCGCAGGTTGCCCGACGCGGCCAGCGGGGAGGTAGGATCGAACAGAGCGGAGTCGGTCATTGCACGCCCGCGAGCTGGCGTCTAAAGCGGCGGGCGATCCGCTGGGACAGCAGGTTCGTGATCAGGCCGATCACCAGCAGGATCGCGGCGAGATAGAACAGTGACGATTTGTGAAGGTTCGATACCAGGCTCGGAAACTGGTCGGCGATCCGGCTGGCGATCGTGTCGCCGGTCCGAAACAACGACGCGTGGATCGCGTTGCCGGCGCCGATCACCTGTGTGACTGCGATCGCCTCGCCGAGCGCGCGTCCCAGACCGAGCAGGGCGGCGGCGATCACGCCCGGCGCGGTTGTCGGCAGGACCACTCCGCGCACCGTCTCCCAGCGCGTAGCGCCGAGCGCCGCCGCTCCCTCCTGCAACTCACGCGGGACGGTCAGGAACAGATCGCGGCTCAGCGAGGCGATGATCGGGACGATCATGATCGTCAGGATCAGCCCGGCCGTGAACACGCTTGCGCCCACCGTCTGGGGCGATCCGAACAGCGGGATAAAACCAAATGTGTGGTGCAGCCACGGCTCCAGGTGCTTCTGCAAGAACGGCGCCAGCACGAGGATGCCCCATAAGCCGAGGATCACACTGGGGATCGCCGCCAGCATCTCGACCAGCGGACCGACCACGCTGCGCACTCTCGGCGGCGCCAGCATCGCCAGGTAGAGCGCGATCGCGATCCCCAGCGGCGTGGCGATCAACAGCGCCATCGCCGAGCTCACCAGCGTGCCGAAGATCATCACGGTGGAGCCGAAGACGCCGAAATTCGGCTCCCAGGCGCTGTGGACCAGGAAGCCGAAGCCGAACTTGGAGAACGCGCTTCCGGCGCCGCTGAACACCTGGTAGGCGATCTCCACCATCACCGCCAGCATCAGCAGCACGGCCAGCGCGCACACGCCGCGCAACACGCCGTCTGCTGTGGTGGCCGATCCGCCGCGCCGGCGCACTGGCGCGCGTACGGGCAGGCGACCGGTAGGCCTGACCCTTACCGACACGGCGCGGGAGCGTAATGCAATCCGGCGCGCCCGCCTGTGGCCCGGCCCTGTCGTCACACGATTTTCAATCCCCGTTCACATGGGCGCAACAGGTGGCCCCCGCCCCTCGCGGATGCTACGGCCGCTTCCACAACGGCCGGATTCATATACCGCATCAAAGGAGCTTCACTTTGCAACGCAAGAGGTTGATCAGCCTGACCGTCGCGGCACTGATCGCAAGCATGACCGCGGCGACGGCGATCGCCGTGGCGGCGGGTTCACTGACGGGCGCCGGGTCTACGCTCGTCGCGCCGCTGATGGCCCACTGGCAGTCGGATTTTCAGCACCGGACCGGGATTCAGGTCACCTACGGTCCGGTCGGCTCCGGTACCGGAATCGCGGACATCACCAGTCGCTCGGTCCAGTTCGGGGCCTCTGACGCTCCGCTCACCCAGGCCCAGGCGGCCGCTTGCCATGGCTGCGTCCAGATCCCGTGGGGGCTGACCGCGACCGCGGTCGCGGTTCATATCAACGGCCTACGCAGCATCCACCTCACCGGCCCCGTGGTCGCGAAGATCTACCTCAACCAGATCACCAGCTGGAACTCGCCGAAGATCAAGGCACTGAACAAGCACACGCGGCTTCCAGCGCTGAAGATCACGCCCGTGTTCCGCAGCGACGGCTCGGGGGACACCTACGCATTTACAAATTTCCTGTCTAAGGAAAGCTCGGCGTGGAACTCACGGATCGGCTTCGCGACCGCGGTCAGCTTCCCGACGGGCGTCGGGGGCAAGGGCAACTCGGGCGTGACCGCGCTCGTGGGCTCGACCAACGGCTCGATCGGCTACATCGCCGCGTCGTACCTGATCGGGCGCAGCCTCGGGGTCGCCGCGCTGCAGAACGCAGCCGGCAATTACGAATTCCCCAACTACAAGAACATCGCGGCGGCCGGAAACACTGTCACCAGCGTGCCGTCCAACAACCAGCTGAGCATCGTCGATCCGCCGAGCAGCGCCGGCGCCGCATATCCGCTGTCGACGTTCACTTACGCGATCGTGCCCAAGGTCTCAAGCAGCGCATCGCTGCTGAGCAAGTTCATCAAGTACGCATTGACCACGGGACAGCAGTTCGGGCCGGCGCTCGACTTCGCGCCGATCCCCAAGGTCGTCGGCAAGGCGGCCACGAAGACCGCCAACTCGCTGCGCGGCTAGACGTAGCGGCTGCCAGTTCTGCGCCCCCGGGGGTGGCGATCGACCACCCCCGGGGGGCGCAGCGGTGTTCAGCGGCTCTGGCAGGCCTGCAGCGGCAGGGTCTGCCAGGCGGCGTTGGCGCGTGCCTCCAGGGGCGCCAGCCGGCGCTCGAGCCGCCTGGTCGTGTTCAACGGGTCGCCCCCTGCGTCGAGGGCCTTCAGCGCCGATCGCATGGCGCTCAGCTCTGAGGCGACCGCGCCGAGCGCGGTTGAGTACGCGTGCGAGGACGCGCTGGAGACGTGCAGCGTCTGCAGCTCCCTGAGTTCGGGCGAAAAGGCGTCGATGCCGCGCCTGATGAACATCGCACCCCCGGCCGGTTTGGAGGGAGTGGGGATCTCGTCCGCGCGGCGTACCGCGACGTTGCAGATCCGGGTGGCTGTCGCGCGCAGCTGGGAGTCCGAGAGCGCGCTGCTCCCGCAGCCGTCCAACGCCAGCCCCGCCACCGTGAGGATGCTCAGCAGCCTGGCGCGTCTCATCGCAGCGGCAGCGCGAGCAGCGACTCGAGCTGGGCGACGGTCCGCTCGGTCTCCGTGTGATGGATCGTCGCCATCTCGCTGAAGGCGCGAAACGAGTCGAACAGATCGCTGGTCAGCACTCCTCCCCAGTCGACCAGCAGGCCGCAGTACTCAGAATCCATCGCGCGTGACCCGCAGCGCGCGCTGGGCGAGTTCGACGACCCCTTCGCCAAACGACTTCAGGTAAGGGTCGTCGGTGGAGCCGGCGACCGCCCGCTTGTAGTTGCCCTCCATGAACACGACGGCCTTCCACAGCGCGAGCGCCACATACCAGTCCAGCGCTCCGACCGCGCGGCCTGAGAGCTGCTCGTAGCGGGCGACCAGCTCCTTGCGCGTCGGGAATCCAGCGCGGCTGGTGACGCTCTGCAGATTAAACTTCAGACCCGGCTCGTCGTCGGCCTGGGTCCAGTGGATCATCATGTAGCCGACGTCGGCGAGCGGGTCGCCGATCGTCGCCATCTCCCAGTCGAAGATCGCCACCAGACGGGCAGGAGCGGTGGGCGCGAGCATCGTGTTGCCCAGCCGGTAATCGCCGTGGACGATCGTCGCGGGCGGCGACTGCGGGAGGTTGGCAGCCAACCACGCTCCGACCTGATCCACCTCGTCCAGCTCGCGCGTGCGGTTGTGCTCCCACAGGCCGCCGAAGCGACGCAACTGGCGCTCCAGATAACCGGTCGGCTTGCCGAAGCCGTCCAGTGCAATCGCCGTCCAATCGACGGCGTGCAGTTCCACCAGCGCCTCGATCAGCTGATCGGCGATTTGCCCGCGCTGGGCCGGATTGTCAAGCGCCGGGGGGATTGCGTGCGTGATCACCTCCCCTGAGACCTGCTCCATCACGTAGAACGGAGCTCCGATCACCTCCGGGTCAGCGCACACGGCCAAAACCTTCGGCGCCCGTACCGGTGTCGGCTCCAGCGCGCTGAGCAGGCGAGCCTCTCGGAGGACATCGTGGGCGCTGGGCGGCAGCGGACCACGCGGTGGGCGCCGTAGCACGACTCCGGTCGACAGCGCGAAGGTGACGTTGGAGTGTCCATCTCCGATCGGCACCAGGCGGAGGTCGGCCGGCGCCAGCAGGCCGTTGGCGGCAAGGAACTCGATCAGCGGCTCGAGCACCACCAGAGGCTCGCGCTGGTTGGCCGCGCCCTCGGCGTGGGTGACGACGATGTCGTCCAGAGCAACGGTCGCGCTCATCTCGCCACGCAGCGTAGCGGCGCCCGTTTACGGTCGCCTCGCCCGGTCGCGCTTGTGCGGTCGCGCTCAGGCGGCCAGGGCGGCGTGACCCGCGACTACGCGGTCAAAGCGCCAGCCACGGAGCTGATCCGAGTCGCCCGCGAGCCCGACGACGGTGGCGCCGGTTCGTTGCTCGATCCTGGCCAGCAGCTCGGCAATGCGATCGCGCCGGGTGAGGCCCGGCAGCGAGTCATCAAGGGCCCAGTCGCGGTCGCCGTCCTCGAGCAGCACCGTCACTCGATCCGGTCGCCAGTTAGCGATCTCCTCCAGCAGTTCTGCGTCGGTGTCAGAGGGTCCGACAATTGCCAGTAGGTCACTCATGCCGACCAGTCTCGGGCGCCAGCGTAAAGAACGGCTGAACGATCTCGAACAATTCACCCATAAGGATCTTCGGAACGGTGCACTACGCTCGTGGCTGGAATGCCAGAGCTGCCCGAAGTGGAGATCACCGCGCGGGTGATCGGCGCCGCCGCCGCGGGCACGCGCGTCGAATCGGTGCTGGCGCCGGGCATCAATGCGCTGCGAACCTACGATCCGCCGCTGGCGGCGACCAAGGGACTTGCCATCCAGGGAATCGGCAGGCGCGGGAAGCTGTTCCTGGTGCAGTTCGAGTCCGAGCTCACCGCGCTGATCCATCTGATGTCGGCAGGTCGCCTGCAGCTGTTCGAACAGCGCGCGTCGCTGCGCGACCGGACGTCACGGCTCCTGGTGCGCCTGGACGACGGGCGCGAGCTGCGCCTGCGCGAGTTCGGGACCAAGCAGGCCGCATGGGTGAAGCTGCTCACGCCCGCCGGCCTCGAGTCGGAGGAGACGCTGGCCACGCTGGGGCCCGATGCGTGGCCCGATCCGCCCGCCTTCGGGCCGCTGCTCGACGCGCCGCGGCCGCTGTATGCGCTGCTGCGCGACCAGCGCGTGATCGCCGGCATCGGGCGCTCGTGGGTCGATGAGATCCTCCACTCGGCCAAGCTGTCGCCGTTCAAGCGCGGCGCAGAGCTCGACTCCGACGAGGCCGACCGCCTGCGCCAGGCGACCATCGGCCGGCTCGGCGACGTGATCGCCTTTTACGAGGAGCACGTATCGCTGCCGATCCCCGACAAGCTGCCGATGCCGCTGACCGTCCACCGCCGCAACGGCGAGCCGTGCCCGCGCTGCGGAGATCGGCTGCAGGCGGTCTTCTACGAGGACTACGTGATGTGCTACTGCCCCACCTGCCAGACCGACGGTAAGCTGCTCAAGGACAGGCGCCTGAGTCGTCTGCTTAAGTAACGGCCATGACTCCAGAGATCGGCGACACCGCGCCAGACTTCACGCTTCCCGACCAGGCCGGCAATCCGGTCTCCCTGTCCGGTCTGCGCGGCCAGAACGTGGTGCTCTACTTCTACCCCAAGGCCGACACGTTCCTCCAAATAGGCAGTAGGCCATGTCACTAGCGCCCGGCGACGAAGCTCCCGATTTCACGCTGCCCGACCAGCACGGCAACCCCGTGTCGCTCTCGGGGCTACGTGGGCAGAACGTGGTGCTCTATTTCTACCCGAAGGCGAGCACCCCTGGCTGCACGACGCAGGCGTGCGGCGTGCGTGACCATCAGGCCGACTACGACGCCGCCGGGGCCACAGTCCTGGGCGTCTCACCCGACCCCGTGAAGGCCGTGGCCAAGTTTGATGAGAAGTTCGGCCTGGGCTTCACGCTCTTGGCCGACGAGGACCACGCCGTAGCGGAGGCGTACGGGATGTGGGTCGAGAAGTCCATGTACGGCCGCACCTACATGGGCAACGAGCGGACAACGTTTGTGATCGACCCTGACGGCAAGATCAAGTCCATCCTCCACAAGGTGAAGCCCGCCGAGCACGACGGTCTGGTACTCGCCGCGCTCGGCCAGTAGCCGACCACAATGGAAACGGCTACGCCCCGGGGACCAAGGGCCGGGGCGTAGCGCAAGGAGGTGTGGGCGTCGAGGCATCTCAGCCTGCGGCGCCCAGGCGGACGTTACGCCCGGGGGGTGCCCCGCCATGGCCGCTGCGGCGACGGGTCCAGCTGCACCTCGGCGCCGGGGTGTCCTCCTACACGGCGGCGCTGATCGCCGACACGGCGGTTCCCGCCTGGCACGAGGCCCACCGCGAGCTGCCGTTCCTGTTCGTCGGCTCGGCGGCGGCGGCGAGCGGCGGCTTCGGACTGGTCGACGCGCCGCTGAGCGAGAACGAGCCCGCCCGCCGCATGGCCGCCCTCGGCGCGATCGCCGAACTGGTCGCCTCCGAGGTGATGGACCGCCGTCTCGGGACGGTGGCCGAGGCCCTGCAGACCGGCACGGCCGGCCGCCGGCTGCGCATCGCCAAGGCGCTCACCGCCGCCGGGGCGCTCGTGGCCGCCACCCCCCCGGCCGCAGCCGAGCAGCTGCGGTGGGCGCCGGAGCGGCGCTGCTGGCCGGCTCGGCCCTCACCCGCTTCGGGCTCTTCGCCGGCGGCATGGAATCCGCCCGTGACCCGAAGTACACGGTCGATCTCCAGCGAGCGCGGCTGCGCGACCGCGCGACCGCCGCCTAACCGCCCGCCAACACACGGGCAGCCCCGGCTGCTACACGTTGGGAGTGATGCCTCACGTCAGAAAACCCGGACGGCGCTCGCGTGCCGTCACCAAGATGAGGACCGCGAGCCGCGGTCGTGTGCGGCCGCTCGACCAAGCGCTCGAGCACCCCGCCGACCGGATCGATGATCGGCGCGGCCGGTTTGACAGCGTTGCCGTGCTCAAGAACGCCGAGCTACGGACCGAGCGAACGCTGCAGACCAAGCTCGACGCCATCGCCGGCTCCCTGCTCGAGGACCGCCGCGGGCACCCTGGCGACGCCGAGGAGCAGCTCGAGCGCTCCATCCAGATCCAGGAGCAGATCTGAGCACCGCCTGAGGCTCAGGCGCCGCGGCGGACGCTCCGTCGCCGGTGGGGAAGCCTCGGATCGCCCTTGGACATCGTGAAGCGGAACCGGCCGCGGGGCTGCTGGGCGCGGCTCGAGGACCGGCTGGCGGCGCTTGCGGCCGTCGTGCTCAGGTCCAGCACCGTAACCGAGTTGGCCGCGAAGCGGTACCGGAAATCCGTGCCGAGGCCCGAGAGGCCCTGGGTCGTCGGGCTGACCGCCCGGGGATCCGCCAGCGAGTTCTGCGCGGCGGGATCGCCGGTCAGCACCGTGGCCGTGCCACCGCCGGCGCCGCCGGACAGGCCGGCCAGCGACACGTCGGTGGCGGCGGGCCGGCTGCCGTCGTTGACGACCACCACGTAGGTGTGGCCGCTGCTCTGGGTGGCCACCTCGAACAGGGTGCCGGTGCCGGCGATGACCTGGGATCCGATCACGTGATCGCCCACTCCGTCGGCGAGCATCCGCTGGGCCCAGTACGACGGTGAGCCGTAGCTGTGCAGGGCGTCGTAGCCAATCAGGTTGGTCGGCCAGCTCGGGGCGTTGACGTTGACGAGCAGCGGCGCGTAGGAGGCGCCGATCACCAGGTCGGCGTTGCGCTCCAGGCCGGTGAGGAAGGCGGACTCGCCGAGGGCGTCGGCCAGCGTCCCCGTCGGGGTCCCCTGCGTCGTCGCGTACTCGCCGACGATGACCTTCGGCCCGCTGCGGCTGACGGTGTCGAACAGGTGCGCGTTGGAGGCGAAGTACGACGGATCGTTGTTGTAGTAGTGCTCGTCGACGACGTCCATCGGCCGGCTGGTCACGGGCGTCGTGGCTACGATCTTCAGCTGCGGGTCGGCGGCCTTGATCGCGTCGTAGAACATCGGATACCGATAGGCGTTGTAGCTGCCCGAGGTGTCGAAGAAGTCCTCGTTGCCGACCTCGACCATACGCACGTCAAATGGCGCCGGGTGGCCGTCGAGGGCGCGCTGGTGTCCCCACTTCGTACTCGTCGACCCCGTCGCGTACTGGATCTCGTCGACGGCCTGCTGGACGTAGGGCGCCAGCTGGTTCTGCGGCACGACCGTGCCCGTGAGGGTGTACCCCGTCCACACGGCGAGCAGCGGCTGGGCGTGCAGCTGCTCGGCCAGCTCGAGGTACTCGAGCAGACCCATGCCGTCCTGTGACCAGTAGCCCCAGGCGCTGTTGAAGTGCCCCGGGCGGTCCTGGATCGGACCGACCGTCTGCTCCCAGTCAAAGCGGGTGTCGATCGTGTCGCCCTCCAGGTAGTTGCCGCCGGGCACCCGGAAGTAGCCGGGACGTAGGGCGGCCAGCTTGCGCATCAGGTCGATCCGGAAGCCGTTGGGGGCGTTGTCATAGGTCGGGGGGAACAGCGAGACGAGCGTGAACCACAGCGTCTGGCCGGCGGCGGGCGCCCCCGCGGTGGAGATGGCGAAGCGATTCTCGAGCGAGCTCGGTGCGTTCGGTCCGGTCCGCAGCGTCGTCGTGTAGCGGATCCAATCGCCGGTCACGCCGCTGATCGTCGTCGAGGCCCACACCTGGCCGGAGTCGCTCTCCAGATCGACGGTCAAGGGGCCAGAGGAGGCCGTGCTCGCCCGCGCGTAGAACGACACCCGGTAGCTGGTGGAGGGCTTCACCGGGACCCCCCAGTAGCCCGCGTTGGCCACGCCGACGCGGCCGGAACCCGCCGCGCCCGCCGGAATCGTCAGCTTCAGGCTGACGGGATTGGCGGAGGTCAGGGGATCGCTCGAGTCCAGCGAGATGCCGGCCCCCGGGGCGCCGATCGCCGACCACGCCACCGGGCTGGTGGAGCTCTCCTTGAGGTCGCGGTTGCGGATCAGCTCGGCATACAGGCCGCCGTCGGCGGAGTGGTTGATCTCCTCCAGGAACGCCCCGAACTGGGTCGGGTTGATCGTCGCCCCGCGCTGCGCGGCATCGATCGAGAGCCGTCCGGGACCGGCCAGCTGCGCGATCGCGCCGGCGCCGAGCGCTCCCGAGTACGTGCGAACGTCATCGATGCGACCGGAGACGAAGTCGGTCCTCTGGCCCGCGTACAGCGAGCGTCCCACCGCGAGCGGGCCGGTCGCGGGCCAGTTGGGGACGAACGGCTGGGTCTGGGCCAGCTGGCCGTTGACGTAGAGCGAGATCGTCTGCGCCGAGGCGTCGTAGACCCCGGTCAGGTGATACCACTCGTCGGGCTGCGGGATCACCGCGGCGTCGGTGGCGATGATGCCCAGCGCCTTCGGCGAGTCATAGGCGGGCCGGGTGAACGCGAACTGGTGGGTGTCACCGCGCAGCTGCAGGAAGAAGCCGCTGATCTGTGAGCCATCCTGGCTGACGAACGTCTGGTAGCCGTTGACGTTGTTCAGATACACCCACGCCGACACGGTGAAGCTCTGCGTGGTGTCGATGACCGGCGCCGCGCTCTGGGCGTACTGCTGGCTGCCGTTGACCGACAGCGCGTTGGCACCGACCACGCCGGAAGCCCACGTGGCACCGCCCTGCAGCGTCAGCGGGTGACCGCCGCCGGAGCTGTCGGCAGCCGTGGTGCCCGAGCCCTCGTCGAACGTCCAGTGGCCGGTCAGGGGCGGGGACTGCGCGGCCATTCCGCTGGGGGCGCCCGCCAGAGCGACGGCGCCCACCACCACGACACTGGCCAGGATCCGCATCAGCTTGGCGGCCATCGAACCTCTCCTCTCACTCCTCGCAGCGCTTTGTGAGCGCTAACAAGCCTCTCGCGACAGTGGTGTTACCCACACGTCGCAAAGTCAAACCTGCGTGGTGGGTCAGGTCACAGGCAGTGCTCCTCCACGTCGGGACCGCATCCCAGCTGCTCTCCGACGTCCTCGGGCCTGACGAACGCCGTGGCGGCCTCGAAGGACTCGGGGTTGGGCAGATCGGCGTTGACCTTCCAGCCCAGCCCGAACCAGCGGAACTGCTCGTGCGCGCGCTGCACGGGGGTCTCGCGATCCGGGTCGTAGCTGAGCGCGATCTGGCCGACCCGCGGCTTGCCCTCGCCGCCGGTGGCGTCGAACATCTCCCCCAGCTCGGCCTTGGGCTCGACGGCGACCATCAGGTCGCCGTGCTTGCCGGCCAGCTCGCAGGACTGCCGGCCCGAGACGGCGATGCCCGTCGGCACGCGCACGTCGGGCAGGTCCCACAGCTTGGCCTGCTCGACGTCGAAGTGGCGGCCGCGGAAGTTGACGCTCTCCTCGCCGTCGAGCAGCCGGCCGATGATCTGCACCGACTCGGTGAGCATCTCGTGGCGGATGCCGACCGCCGGCCAGTGCTTGCCGGCGACGTGCTCGTTGAGGTTCTCGCCGGCGCCCAGCCCGAGGGGGAAGCGGTTGCCCGAGAGGATCTGCAGCGTGGCCGCCTTCTGGGCGACGACCGCCGGGTG
>ODAK010001801.1_pt1 | contig 22937 bp, 18 predicted proteins | sample 1539591 | NCBI WGS metagenome assembly ODAK01 (sample SAMEA3539303, study PRJEB22396) | soil metagenome | biome: tundra; feature: field; material: soil | place: USA | collected 2010-05 | depth 0.15 m | reverse complement strand
CCCTCGGCCAGCGCTTCGACGAGCGCGGGCAGGCCGGGGACGCCGATCCGCAGGCCTTGGTAGAACGGCACCTCGATCTCCGCGACCGCGCTCAGACGCCGGTCGACCCCGGCGTCGGTGCCGATCACCTCGACGTCGAAGCCCGGCACGCCGCGGTCACGGATCTGCTCGATCGTGTTGGTGACCCCGTGCATCATGCCCAGGCCGTCGGCCACCAGCGCGACCCGCGGGCGGTCGCCGTCGCTGCGCGTGAGCTTGGCTTTCTCCCGGCCCAGGAACGCGGTCGCCGCCGCGTACGGAATCGCCGGCAGGCAGGCATCGAACAGCGACACGGCGCGAGCGTGGAGTTGGGGATCCTCGCCGCTGGTGATCGTCGCGATGCTGCGAACCGCTTCGGCGAGCCGGCGTTCGTGGATCCGGCGCGCGCGCCGGTAGAGATCCTGGTGGCCGAGTTCGTCCTCCTGCAGGCGTTCGAGCAGCCCTGCCTCGTCGACATCGAGGTCGATCGCCTGCAGCCACGCCCGCAACAGCGCCCGGGCGTCCTGCGGTCCGAGGTCGGTGCCGGTGCCTCCGTGGCGGACGTCGCCCTCGCGCATCACGCGCTCGACGATCGTCAGCACCCGGCCCGGATCCGGGCGTTCCGAGCTCTCGCCCGACCCCAATGCGCGGATCGCCAGCGCCATCGCGGCATGGGTCCACTTCGGCGCGCTGCCCTGAGCGCCGCGCGCGTCGGCGTGCCCGGCCCGGACGTGCGCGAGGAACTCCTCCGGCCTGCTCACCGCCAGGGTCTCGGTGAAGGTCAGGCCGATATCGATTCCGGCGTGGTCATCAGAACCACCGATCGCGGTGCCGCCGTGGGTCTCGATGTACACGAACGCCGGCAGATTGAGCTCCTTGGCGCGCGAGCCGTTGCGCGTCTCCCAGATCGGGAACAGCTGCGCCAGGCGCCGGCGGTGGCGCGCGGTCAGCGGCGCCTGCACGGCGTAGAACGGATGCGCGAGCGCGGCGGTGACGGAGCGGTCGTGAAGGTATTCGGCGCAGGACTCCACATCGTCGCTGTGGGCCTGCAGCCATTCGTGGTCCTCGGGGGCGATCCCGTAGCAGAGCACGTGCACCGCCTGGGGCTCGCCCCTGAAGCTGACGGTCAGCTCTTCGGAGATGAACGCACCGGGGAGGTGAGCGATCGACTGCGCCCCGGCGATCGTGTCGTGGTCGGTGATCGTGACGAAGTCCATCCCCCGGCGCTTGGCCAGTTCGTAGACCTGCTCAGGCGTTGTCGCGCACTCGGGCAGCGCCAGCGAGCGCTGGATGCCGAGCTTTGACAGCTGCGAGGCCGTCGAGTGGACGTGCATGTCGACGCGGCTGATTTCGTTCATGGCAAAAGGATTGCCCTGCAAACAGGCAAAATCGTGAAGAACGAGCGCAGCTGCTGTGACCTTCTTGTGAATCGGGTCGGCTCATGTCTGAGGGGCGCTCGGAGCCAGCGGCCGGGTCTGGGGCTGGGCCGACGGCGCGTCCTCGCCCAGGCCGATCCGGTCGTGCAGGCGCCGCAGCGGGCGCGGTGCCCACCAGTTGACCGAGCCCAGCAGCGCCATCAGCGAGGGCACCAGCAGCGCGCGGATGATCGTCGCGTCGATCAGCACCGCCAGCGCCGCGCCGAGGCCCAGCTCCTTGATGAACACGATCTGCGAGGTGGCAAACGCGCCGATCGCCACCGCGAACAGGAGCGCCGCTGCGGTCACGATGCGCCCGGTGCGCTCCAGACCGATCGCCACCGCCTCGGAGTCCGGCGCGCCGGCGTCGCGCGCCTCCTTGATCCGTGACAGCAGGAAGACCCCGTAGTCGGTGGCCAGGCCGAAGCCGACCACGAACAGGAAGATCGGCTGGGTGGCATCGAGCGCGCCCTCGCTGCGGAACGACAGCAGGCCCTGCAGGTTGCCGTCCTGGAACACGAGCACCAGGATCCCGAACATGGCGCTCAGGCTGAGCGCGTTCATCAGCACGGCCTTGAGCGGCAACACCACCGACCCGGTCATCAGGAACAGCACGATCAGCGTCGCGCCGACGACGATCGCCAGCACCGCCGGCAGGTGCGCGCCGAGGCTGTGCTCCAGGTCGATGTAGGCGGCGCTCTGACCGGCCACGCCGACGTAGAACGGCTCGCGCAGCGCGCGCACGTTGCGAACGAGCCGCTGGGCGCCGGATGACAGGGGGGCCTGGGCGGGGGCCACCGCCAGCAGTGAAAGCCGGGCCGCCGAAGGGGCACCCGCGATTCGCTTCGGGCTCGCGTCGTGGGCCCTTAGCTGCTCGTATCGGATCGCCTGGACGTTGGTGGCGCGTGGCGTTCTATCCTCGCCTGTCGTGCACATCGCCGAGCTGACGCCCCCTGAGCAACGGGTACTGGGCTGCTTGATCGAGAAGCGCTGGACGACCCCCGATCAGTACCCGCTGTCGCTGAATGCGCTGCGCCTGGCCAGCAACCAGTCGACCAACCGCGATCCGGTGACCGACTATGACGAGCACACCGTGCGGGAGGCGGCCCAGCGCCTGTGTCGCTATGGCCTGGCCCGGCTGGCGAGCGGGCAGGGATCACGCACGGTCAAATACCGCCACCTGGCCGAGGAGGGGCTCGGGCTGGGACGCGAGGAGCTGGCCGTCCTGTGCGTGCTTCTGCTCAGGGGTGCCCAGACTCCCGGCGAGCTGAAGAGCCGCAGCGAGCGGATGGCCCACCTTGGCTCGCTGGACGATGTGGAGCGGATCCTCGACACGCTCTCGCAGCGTGGTTACGCCCGCCCGCTGGATCGCCGGCCGGGGCAGAAGGAAGATCGCTTCGAGCAGCGGCTGGGAAGCCGGCCGGAGCTCGGGGACCCCGCGCCCACGACCGCCCCGCAGGCAACGAGGTTCGATCCGGCGTCGGTGGCCGCGCCTGGATCCGGGCCGATGGCTGCGCCTGGTTCCGCGGCGATGGCTGCGCCTGGATCCGCGCGGATGGAATCGCCTCGATCGGCGCCGGCCGCTCCGCCCGAACGCTCTCCGGCAGCCGGCCCGGGCACCGCGTCCGATCCGGCCGCTGGTCTCACCGGTCTAGCCGATCGCGTCGCGGCGCTGGAAGCGCAGGTCGCCGCGCTGCGATCCGAGCTGGCGGCGTTGCACGACCGCGCGGCGGTCTCCTAGCCCAGGCTCAGGTCGGCAGCGCGAGGCCGACAAGGTATGTGGCGCCGCCGACGATCACGCCCGCGAGCGTCATCTCGAGTCCGGCCGACCACCAGGTTCGCAGGGTGACCAGAGACTTGGCGGCGCCGACCAGGAAGTGCGCCGCCAGCGACACGATCGCCGCAGCCACGATCGCCACGGTGCCGGTCGTGATCATGAACGGGATCACCGGGACGATCGCGCCGAGCCCGGTCGAGACGCCGGCTGCCAGCGCGGCCTGAGCCGGATCCCCGCCGCTGTTGGCGGCGACACCGAACTCCTCCGAGGCGAGCGCCTGCAGCATCGCGTCGGGGTTCTTGGACATCTGCTCGGCCAGCTGGTCGGCGGTCTGCGGGTCGATCCCCTTCAGCTGGTAGAAGAGCGACAGCTCCTCCTTCTCCTCTTCGGGATGCTGGGCGATCTCCTGACGCTCGCGCTCGAGGTTGGCGGCGGCCAACTCGGCCTCGGAGCGCTCGGCGAGGAAGGCGCCGGTCGCCATCGACAGCGCGGAGGCGATCGCCCCGGCGAGGCCGGCGGTCAAGACCGAGCTGGAGCCACCGGTCGCACCCGAGACCCCGGCGACGATTCCGAACACCGCCGCCAAGCCGTCGTTGGCGCCGTAGATCGCGCCGGAGATCCAGCCTCCGCCGCTGCGATGCCACTTCTCCCGGCCGAGGATCCGATCAAGCCGCGCGCGGGCACCCGGGAGCGCCACGGGCGGCCCGTCCCCAAGCGATCCGGCGCCCGGTGCTGCGAGGGCGCTCTCCGCGCTGGGCGCCCCGCCCGCATTGGCGCGCATGTCCTGGACCGCGATCGAATGCGAGCGCTCCTCCTTGCGGATCTCCCGCAGCAGTTTGTCGGTCTCCGCATCGCCCGTGGAGCGCTTGTAGAGCTCGTCGACCTCCTCATCCTCGGCTGCTTCGCGGGCGGCCAGCAGGCGGTGGACCGGCGCGATCCGCGTCTGCAGGCGCAGCCACAGCGGCAGGCGGACGCTCCCGGCTCTGGGGACCGCAATACCCAGCTGCTGCATGCGCTGCTCGAGCCGGCGGCGGTGCCCACCCTCGGCCTCGGCCATCCGGCGCATGATCTCGGCCTCGCGAGCGTCGAGCCGGCGAGCGATCAGGCCGTACACGGCTCCAGCCTGGATCTCCCCTCGCCAGGCTTTGAGCAGCCGCTCTCGGACCTCGGCGGGGGGGTCGGTCATAGCCGCGGAGGCTACAGGCCGCACGGGTGCAACTAGCCTTATCCGCCGTGGCCGCCACGATGCCCGATCGTCCGCAGCTCCGGTTCCGACGCGCGACGGTCGACACCCGCCCCGGAGCGGTTCTCGCCCAGGCGATGCGGGCGGAGATCGCGGTCTTGTACGACGGCCTGGAGCTGGACGGCGACTCCATGCCGAAGGCCGGGCCGGCGGAGCTGAGCCCGCCCGGCGGCGCGTTCCTGGTCGGCTGGCACGGCGAGCAGCCGGCGTGCTGCGGCGGCGTCAAGCGCCTCGACGCGCGGGTCTGCGAGATCAAGAAGATGTACGTCGTGCCGGCGCTGCGGGGAAAGGGCGTCGCGCGCAGGCTGCTCGGCGCGCTGGAGGACTGCGCTCGCGGACTCGGCTACGAGCGCGCCCGGCTGGACACCGGCCCCAAGCAGCTCAGCGCCCGCGGGCTGTATGAGTCCGAGGGTTACGCCGAGATCGAGGACTTCAACGGCAATCCGGTCGCGGTGTTCTGGGGCGAGAAGCCGCTGTTGCCCGGCGCGCAGGAGCGAAGTGTGGACCGCGGCTGCGGCGAGCGCCCGGCGCCTTAGAGGATCCCGATCTCCGAGTTGTCGCCGACCAGGAACCTGTAGGCGCGCGGCTGGAGGTGGTCGCGTCCGATCTTGACGTTACGGCCGAGCAGCGAGGATTCCATCCGACCGGCCAGATTGCGCACCGATGAGCCGGCGAGCAGGATCGAGTGCTCGACCTCGGCATTCTCGATCGAGCAGCCTTCGCCGATCGCCGTATACGGGCCGACGTAGGAGTCGACCAGCCGTGCCCCGGCGCCGATGATCGCCGGCCCGCGCACGGTCGAGCGTTCGAGCAGCGCGCCCGCCTCGACCACGACGCGCCCGTCGACCTGCGAGTCGACCAGCTCGCCGTCGACCCGGGCCTCGATCGTATCGAGCACCAGGCGATTGGCGGCCAGCATGTCCTCCGGGCGCCCGGTGTCCTTCCACCAGCCCTTGACTATGTGCGGCTCCACCCGGAGCCCGTCGTCGACCAGGTACTGGATCGCGTCGGTGATCTCCAGCTCGCCACGCTCGGATGGCTCGATCGCGCGGGCCGCGTCGTGGACCCCGGAGGTGAACATGTACACCCCGACCAGGGCGAGGTTCGTTCGCGGCTCGGGCGGCTTCTCCACCAGGCGCACGACGGCTCCGTCACGCAGCTCGGCCACTCCGTAGTGCTCGGGATCGACAACCGGCGTCAGCAGGATCAGCGCGTCGGGCTCGTTTTCACGAAAGGCGGTCACCAGCTCGTGGATCCCGCCCTGGAGCAGGTTGTCGCCCAGGTACATGACAAACGACGAGTCGCCCAGGAAGGGCTCGGCGGTCAGCACGGCATGGGCCAGCCCGAGCGGCTCGTCCTGCACGATGTAGGTGAGCTTGACGCCGAATTGCGAGCCGTCGCCGGCGGCGGCGCGGATCTCGGCTCCGGTCTCCGGCGCGATGATGATCCCGACCTGCTCGATTCCCGCCGCGGCCATCGCCTCGATCCCGTAGAACAGAACCGGCTTGTTGGCCACGGGCACCAGCTGCTTGGCGCTGGTGTGCGTGATCGGGCGCAGGCGGGTGCCCTTGCCGCCGGAGAGGATCAGCCCCTTGAGCTCTTGCATCAGGGCGAGAGTACTTGGGCGGCGGCGCAGGCGCGCCCGAGCCCCGGGCGGCGGCGGGTGCTCTGTCCGCCCTCAGTACACGCCGGCGAGCTTGCGGTGATCCCAGCTCGTGGTCCGCTCGGCGACGACTGCAGCGCGACGCGCTTGCCCGCCTGAGCGCGCACTATCTGCCCTAGCGGGAGACGAGCTGCGCCCCGGCGCCGATCGCCTCGGCGGCTGCCCGGACCGCGGCCCGCGCGTCGGCGGGGCTCAGGACCACGGCGTCACCCGCCTCCTTGAGAACCTCGCGCACGAGCCAGTCGACCCCCGCGAACCCAAGTTCGACGATCACCGATCCGTCGGGCAGCTCGCCGATCACCGTGCGCTCCTCCCGGGCCCAGCGCGCGCGCTCCGGTGAGATCCAGACCTGGGCGCGGCGCGACGCCGGCACTTCGCCGGTCCGCGGCCAGCCGTCCACGTCAGCCGCCGGGTCGACGTCCTGGCGCGGTTTGAAGCGCTCGTCGGTGGCGGTCGCGGACTTGATCCGATCCAGCCTGAAGTGGCGAACATCATCCCGAGTCGGGTCAAAGCTCGCGACGTACCAGCCCTCGCGTCCGTTGATCAGCGCGTAGGGCTCCACCAGCCGGGTGGTGAACTCGTCCTCGTTCTCCTTGTAGTACTCGAACGAGAGCAGCCGCTGGCCTGAGATCGCGCGCGAGACGACGGCGGCGATCTCCGCGTCATCGCCTCCGGGCGTCGCCACCTGCAGGCCGCCGTGGACCGGATCCTCTCCGAGCGCCGTGACGACCTTCTGGCGCACCGAGGTCAGCGACCCTTCGGGGATGTGCTCGCCGATCAGGTCGATCGCCGCCACCAGCGCCTTGGCCTCGACCGGCAGCAGCCGCGCCGGCCGGGCGAACGAGTCGCCGTACGGCTCGGGATCGACCTCGATCGTCCCGTCCGGGCCGATCTCCGCGTACAGCACGTAGGTCCCCGCGCCGAAGTTGACCACGTTGAGCACCGAGATGTCCTCGCGCAGCTCCTGGTCTGACACCTTCAGGGCCTTGCACAGGCCGTCGGCGTCAAGCGGCCGTCCGGCGCGGCCGGCATCGATCAGGATGCTGGCGAGCGTGACCAGCCGCGCGAACCGCTCGGGGCGGATTGCCGCCTCTGGGTGATGCCCGTTGCCCTCCTCGGCGTCGACCCCGTCATGGTCGCCGTTCCGCGCCAGACCGGCCCGCGGGCCGCCGGCACGGCCGGTCGGCGGCTCGGACTCAGCCAGGGTCTGCGGCTTGCCGGTGTGGCGCTCGATCAGCAGGCCGACGCGCTCACGCAGCTCGTCGCCCACCTCCTGCGGACCGGCGATCCGCGCGTGCTCGCCGAGCCCCAGCACCCACGCGATCAGCTGGCGCTCGTCGGCGTAGGGGGTGGAGAAGATCCGGTCGCCGTCATCCCCGGCCGGGCGCATCTGTCCGTAGTGTCCGAAGTGGCGCTCGATCTGCCAGGCGATCCGATGGCCGATCCAGACCTCGGCGGTGTCCACCGGCTCTCCGAACTGCCAGTCGATCCGGTTGGCGTACGCGCGCGGATCGAAGTTCGCCGGCCGCTGGAAGTCGTGCTCGGCCTTGGTCGCGTAGCCGACTTTGCCCCGGATGCGGGAGAGCCTGAAGACCCGGATGGCGCCGCGCTCATGCGAGCGGCCGACCACGTAGAACTGGCCGCCCTGGAACAGCAGCTGGTAGGGATCCACGCGGCGCGCGCCGACCTCGTCGCTCTGCATCGTGTAGTACTCGAACACGATCGTCTTACGGCGGAAGATCGCGGTCTCGATCTTGGCCAGGCGCTGGGAGACATCGTGCCCTCCGGCCGACCCGGTGATCCCGAGGGCGACGGTGCTCTGCTCCGGGGCGCTGAGCGGACTCGGGCGGCCCCAGGAGATCTGCTGCAGAGCCAGGCGCAGCGGCTCGGCGTAGGCGAACTCGCCGTCGAGCAGCTGCAGCGCGGTGCGCAGCGCCGCCAGCTCCTGGTCTGAGAACTCGATCGGCGGCAGGTGGAAGTTCTCCGGCGGAAGGGAGTAGTTCTCCTGTTCGACCAGCCCGTCGACCGGCTTCTCGACCAAGAGCACGATCCCCAGCGCCTCGAGCTCGGAGCGGTCCGCGTAGAAGCGCCGCGCGAACGCGTCCTCGTTCATCACGCTGTAGCCCTCCACGTCGCGTCTGATCTCTGGTGCGGTGACCGGACGGCGCTCGGCCATCAGGTAGGAGATCAGCGACAGCTGACGGATGAGCTTTTCTGTGTCCTTGGCCATCCCCGACCAACTCTAGTCGCGGACGGATATCGCTCGCCACGGATCGGGGGGTGGACGTGCGCTATTTGCGCACATTTGACGGTCAGGTGACGAAGCCGTTACACCTCGGATCAGAAGATCCGAACTGCAGGCGCGAGGACGCTGCCATAAGGGAACCCTAAGCGGCCCGGCGCTCCTGCAGGGGTGCCGTGGCGAAGTAAGCCCCGCCGCCGATCCCCTTGTCATAGGGCGACCACTGCTCCCCGGCGGGGAGCTCCTTCTCAAGCCGGTCGAAGCTGCCCAGCCTCCCGCCGAGGTTGTCGATCATGTGCACGAGCGTCGCCTCGCGCGTACACGGGACCACGGGGCTGCCGTGCTCGAGCGAGCCGTGATGGCTGAGGATGATGTGCAGCAGCGCCTGCTCGAGCTCGCAAGGGAACCCGTCCAGCTGCTCGATCGCGCGCCGCACGCGGTAGTAGCCGAGCGGAATCTCGCCGTACAGACGTCCGGGATCGGACATCGAGATCGCGTCGTCGTGCAGCTCATAGGCCTCAAGCTTGCCGATGTCGTGCAGCAGTGCACCGGTCACCGCGACGTCGCGGTCGATCCCGGGGAACGTGGCCGAGATCGCGCCGACGGCCTGGGCGACCGTGAGGCTGTGCTCCAGCAGCCCGTGGCGGTAGGCCTGGTGATAGCGCTTGGCCGCCGGGGCATCCCGGTAGCGCAGCCAGGTCGGTGAGCTCTCGCCGAACACGAGCTCCAGCAGTCGCCGCAGGTGATGGTCTTGCACGGTGGCGATCAGCTCCCGCAGATCGGATTCCATCTGCTCGGCGGCGCGGGCCGGCCCGTCGATCAAGTCATCACGAACGTACTCGTGCGCTTCGGCCGCACGGAGGTTCGTGACCGCCAGCTGGGCGCCGAAGCGGACATGCACGGAGTAGCTGGCGCTGAGGTGGATCACGCGGCCGGGGCGGCACAGCTCGTTGGCCTCCTTGACGCGATCGGACACGATCGCGGGAATGCTGCCCGTCCGATCGCCCACCGTCAGGCGCAGGAACTCACGCCCGTCGCGGCGCCGGTGGCGCTGCACATCGCGGACCAGCAGCGGCTGCGCGACTTCGCATCCTTCTGCAAATTGCCAGACTTTCATCGCGTATCGAAGATAAAGTGGGGTGCGGACGGCAGTTAGATGAGGCGCAGCGCGATCGTCACCGGAGGGACCGGCGGGCTTGGCTCCGCGGTCGTCGCGCGTCTGCTGCACGATGGCTGGCGCGTAGTCGTCCCGTGGGTCGCCGAGCAGGAGCTTCAGCGGGTTGCGTCCCGTGACGGTCTGGAGCTGGTGCAGGCCGACCTGTTCGATCCCGATGCCGCACGAGAGGTGATCGCGGCCGCGATCGCTGAGCGCGCGGTGCCGCTGGGAGGGCTGGTCAACCTGGTCGGCGGCTTCGCCGCCGGGCCGCGGATCCACGAGACGCCGATCGACGATTTCGAGCTCCAGTTCCGGCTCAACCTCCGTCCGACCTATCTCGTCACGCAGGCCGCGCTGGCGCCGATGATCGAGGCTGGCGGAGGGTCGATCGTGTGCGTCGGCACGCGGGCGGCGTTGGAGCCGTTCTCAGGTGCCGCAGGGTACGCGGCGTCGAAGGCCGCCGTGATCGCGTTCGCCAAGGCCGTCGCGGTGGAGTACCGCGACGACGGCGTGCGCTGCAATGCGATCCTGCCCAGCGTGATCGACACGCCCGCCAATCGCCACTCGATGCCCAAGGCCGACCATCAACGCTGGGTCAAGCCCGCGGAGATCGCCGGAGTGATCTCGCATCTGCTGTCCGAGGATTCCTCGCCGGTCAGCGGCACGGCGATCCCGGTCTACGGACGAGCGTGATCGCGCCCGAGTTCCTACAGCCCCGGCGGGTGGCGGACCGCGAACGTGCTCAGGTCCGGCTCGTCGGCGGAACGGTCTGACCAGCGCGATCCCGTCTCGGCGAGTGCGACCGTGTCGAAGCGCAGGCCGGCGACGTACATGAACGTGTGCCCGGCGTTAGCGAACACGGTGATCCACTTGCCGGGACCGGGCTTGCCCCAGTTCTCGAGCTGGCCTGACACGACCGTCTGGTTGAGCAGGTGGGCGGCCGCGAACACGTAGCTGATCGAGCCCGAGCAGTCATAGGCCGTGTCCTCATAGGTCATGTGGCCGCCGCCGTAGCGGTAGGGAAGCCGGGCGATCTGGTTACCCGCGGCGATCACCTCCTGGACGGCGGCCGGCGCGTCGATCGGCGCCACCGCCAGGCCGTCCGGGGTCAATGTGGCCTGGTTCGGGCTGGCCGACATGCCGCTCTGGGAGAGCTCCTGGCGGATCTGGGTCTCGGATACGGGCTGGGCCAGGGCGCCGTCCGATCCCGAGCTGGAGGGACCGACGCTCACCTCGGCCGGCTCCGATGAGGATCCGGCGGGGGGGTTGGCGGCACCCGCCACCGGCTCGATCGCCTGCGGATGCGCGCGCCGCACGCCCCTGGAATTCTGCGCAGCGCTCTGACCGGGGATCGGCGCCGGCGTGGAGCCGGCGCGCTGTTGACCGCAGCCCACGATCAGCAGCGCGAGAAGCGCGAGAAGCGTGAGCAGCGCGAACGTCGCGGTACCGCGTGGTCGCACGACCCCGAGTATGGCGCGGAGCGCTCGGCCTCGCGTCGGTCGCCGGCGACTCAGGAGCGAGCGATCGAGGCCGGGTCCGCTTGCTCGAGCATGGTCATGGTCACGCTGGCGTCGAGCGCGGCATTGGCCATCCCGCGGTAGACGCCCTTGATCGGGGGTACGTCGGGGTAGTGGCGCCCGTGACCGATCTTGACGTGGCTCTCGGCCGCCAGCGCCCGGTTGGTGGGATCGGCGCCGACCCACACCGGCTCGCCGCCCCCGGGCACGGGGAGCAGCGCCTCCAGCCACGCGTGCGTGTCGACCTCGACCGACTCGTGGCGACCGCCGGAGCCGGAGACGAACAGGTAGCCGGACACGTAGCGTGCCGCGATCCCGTGGTGGCGCAGCAGGCACAGCCCCAGATGGACGAAGTCCTGGCAGACCCCCCCGCCGGCCTCGAGCAGGTCCTCGATCTTGGAGTCGACGTAGGTGGCGCCCTTGCGGTAATCGAAGCCGTCCGGGATCAGCTCAGAGACCAGCAGCACTGTGGCCAGCGGCGTCGAGGCGGCGCGCGTGGTGGCGATTAGCTCCTGAAGCGCGGGGTGGCCGGAGGCGTTGTCGGTCTGCAGCAGGAACTCGCCCCCAGCCTCCCGGTAGCTGGGCTCACGCAGCGCGTCCCAGGTGGCCCGCGGCGGCTCGGAGGGCCGCTTGGTGCTGACCCGCGCGCGCACGTCGATCGTCAGGTGCTTGTGGGGACGTGAGACCTCGAACTCCACCACCTCGGTGCCGAAGTAGTCGGCGTGGCGGTGCAGACGCACCTCGGGCATCAGCCGGACGCTGAACTCGTCACAGCGCTGACGCCCGTTGCCGGCCGGCTTGACCCTCAGCGCGTTGAGGTTGTCCACCACCTCGGCGTCGTAGGCGTACTTCGTCAGGTAGCGGATCGCGAAGTTCATCTCAGAACTCATCATGGCGCCAGCTACAGATGGACTGCCCCGAGGGCCGCAATCGCGAAGTAGCGGGCGTCGATATCGCGATCGACGAATTCGAGCTCCTCTTGAACCCGCTCGAGCGTCTCGTCCAGCGCCTCCGCCGTTTCGGGCGCGCGGCGCTGGAGCTCGAGGTGGGCGATCAGCCGCCCCAGCCGCAGCACGGGCGGCGACGCGCGGGGGGAGGCGTCGGCGGCCGAGAGCGCCTCGTTGAGCGCGAAAATCGACGAGGCCACGGAGCCGGGATAGGCGCTGTCAAACAGGAGGAAGCCGAGCACCGGCCCGACCGTCGGAGCGTGGCGAATCGCGCGCCGGTAGGCCTGAAAGCCGCCGACCGCGTGCAGCAGCGCCAGCGCTTCGCTCTCGTGTCCCTCCTGCGAGCCGCTCGGCACCGCCACGCGCAACATCCGCAGCACCATGTCGGCCCCCTCGATCCGGCCCCCGGCCTCCAGGAAGGCGCGGCCCTCGTCGCGCAGCATCGTGCGGTCGACCAGGCCCCAGAACAGGGCGCAGCGCTCCTTGACCTCCTGATAGACCGAGTACGGCCCGGTCTGCAGCGCGGCGGGGAGGTCATAGCGGCCGAGCAGTAGATAGAACGAGTTCAGCGCCTCCCACATCTCGGTGGAGATGACGTCCCGCAGCGTGCTGCCGCGCCCGCGCGCGCGAGCCACGCACGAGACGACTGAGGCGGGGCTGTCGGTGTCGAGCGTCAGTAGCGTGGCGACCTGCGCGCGCCCCAGCGGCCGCGGATCAGGGGCGGCCGTCTCCTCCTCACCGGGCGCGGGCGGCTTGGCGCCGATGCTCGCCAGCACGCCCTCCCAGCTCAGGGCGATCCCGTGGTCGCCTGGCATCCCGGCGACGTCGGCGTGGAAGGCCCCGTCGAGGATCCGGGCCGTGTGCTCGGCGCGGGTCAGGTCCCGGCCCAGCCAGAACAACTCCTGCGCGATCCGGGCCAGCACTTAGTGCTTCTCGCCGGTGCTTCCGCTGGGGAGCACTAGGAAGCCCCGGGGCCGCCGCCGGGCCGCTGCCGGGTCTGCTGCTGCCGCAGGCCCGTCGGCCGTTGGGCCGGCTGCCGCTGACTCAGCTGGATCTGCTGCCAGGACTGCTGCTGCTGCTGCTGGGCCTGGTGGTGCCAGCCTCCGTAGCGGACGTCGGGGAGCCGTGGAGGCCGGTGCGACGGCAGCGTACCCGGGGCCAGGTCCCCCGGGCCGCCGTCATCGAGAACCCAGGTGTCCTTCGAGCCACCGCCCTGTGAGGAGTTGACGATCATCGAGCCCTCGCGCAACGCCACCCGGGTCAGGCCGCCGGGAACGATCCGAATCTCATCGCCGAACACCGCGAACGGGCGCAGGTCGACGTGACGCGGAGCCAGCCGGCCGTCGCCGATCTCGGTCGGCGCGGTGGAGAGGTGCACGAGCTCCTGGGCGATGAAGCGCTCCGGCTGGTCCTCGATCAGGCGGGCCTGCAGCTCGAGCTCGGCGGCGCTCGCCTGCGGTCCGATGAAGACACCCTTGCCGCCCGACTCCGACGTCGGCTTGACGACCAGCTCGCTCAGCCGTTGCAACACGTGCTTGCGCGAGCGCTCGTCGCTCAGCAGGTACGTCGGCACGTTGTCGAGGATCGGCTCCTCCTGTAGGTAGAAGCGGATCATCTCCGGCACGTAGTGATAGATCGCCTTGTCGTCGGCCACTCCGGTCCCGATCGCGTTGGCGATCGCCACCGTGCCGGCGCGGTAGGCGCGCACCAGGCCCGGCACGCCGAGCAGCGAGTCGGGCCTGAACTCCAGCGGGTCGATGAAGTCGTCATCCAGGCGCCGGTAGATCGTTTGCACGCGCTCGAGACCGGCGGTGGTGCGCATGTAACAGACCGCGTCGCGCACCACCAGGTCGCCGGGCTCGACCAGCTCGACGCCCATCTGGCGTGCCAGGAACGCATGCTCGAAGTAGGCCGCGTTCAGCGGGCCCGGCGTCCACACGACCACGGTCGGATGGCTCTCCGCGGCGGGCGCCACGGCCCGCAGCGCGTCGAGCAGTAGCGACGGGTAATGGTCGACCGCGCGGATCCGATGTCCGGCGAACAGCTCGGGCATCAGGCGCGTCATCGCAACGCGGTTCTCCAGCACGTAGGAGATGCCCGAGGGCGTGCGCACGTTGTCCTCCAGCACGCGCCAGCGACCGTCACCGCCGCGCACGAGATCGCAGCCGGACACGTGGCAGTAGACGCCGCCCGGCGCACGGACGCCGTGCACGGGCCGCGCGAAGCTGGGACGGCTCACGATCAGCGACCACGGCACGATCCCGGCACGAACGATCTCGTGCGCGTGGTAGACGTCGTCGACGAACGCGTTGAGAGCCCGGATGCGCTGGGCCAACCCGCGCTTGATCGTCGTCCACTCGGCTGCAGTCAGCACGCGGGGGACCAGGTCCAGTGGCCAAGCGCGATCGCGCCGCTCGCCGTCGGTGCCAGCGACCTCGAAGGTGATCCCCTGCTGCATGAAGATCGTGTCACGACGGTCCCCGGCCGCCTTGAGCGCCTGGGGTCCGAGCCGTTGCAGCGTCGCCATCAGCGAGGCCGCGTGAGGATGGGGCGTGCCTTCGGCGTCGACCAACTCGTCGCAGCATCCGAACGGGATCTCGTAGCGCTCGATCGGCGGCGTCTGGATCAGATCGGACATCGCACCCTTAACATCGCACCCTTAGGTGTACCTGTTCGCAGCTGGCGCCGCCACACGCACTCGGACAACCGCAGGGCCGACCCATTTGGCCAGGTGGAGTAATCGCCGATTGGAGCCGTAGGCTTCGGGCCAGATGTCGGCTCCGCGGCCCACTATCAACCGGGACGAGATCGAGCCGCGCAGCCTCGGCGCCGGTGAGCTGGCGTTCACACGCCAACGGCTCGGCGCGGCGGCGGGAGCGGCGCGCATCGGTGCCAGCCTGTACTCGGTTCCCGCGAGCGCGCGCCAGATGCCTGTCCACGTCCACGGCGACGAGGAGGAGATCTTCTTCATCCTGTTGGGCGACGGGTTGCACTGGCAGGACGGGCGCGCCTGCGAGATCGTGCCCGGTGACGCGATCGTGCAGCGCCCGCGCCGGGGCGCCCACACGTTCCTGGCCGGCGAACACGGGCTCGAGCTCGTGGCGTTCGCCAACGGCAGCGACACCAGCATCACCTGGCTGCCTCGCGCGGAGGTGATGTGGTGCGGGCCGCGCTGGGTGCCGCTGGACGCGCCGCACCCGTTCGAGGCCGAAGCTCTTGCGGGTGCGCTGCCCCGGCCTCAGCCCACAGCCCGCCCGGCCAACGTGGTCGCGCTCGACGACCTTGCGCCGGGGCCGTTTCCCGGAGCGCTGGTCAGAGCGCTGGGCCAGGCGGCGGGCTCGGTGGCGGCGGGGCTCAACCACGTCAAGCTGCCGCCCGGCGCCGACGGGGCGCCGGCCCACTGCCACGCCCTGGAGGAGGAACTGTTCTTCATCCTGAAGGGGAGCGGAACACTGACGCTCGGCAGTGCTGGGCATCCGCTGCGCGCCGGAGATGTCATCGCGCGGCCGCCGGGGACCGGCGTGTGCCACTCCCTGCAACCTGCCGACGACGGCCTGGAATATCTGGCCTACGGCACGCGGGTGGCGGGCGACAGCGTGTACTACCCGGACGCCGGCAAGATCCGCCTGCGCGGGCTCGGCGTCACAGTCGACGCCTCCGGGAGCGCTATTTCGCCGAGCGGCTCAGGTAGCTGAGCGCGGAGCCGCTGACGTCACCCAGGCGCGAGATTCTTACAGCGCCGTGTAAGGCCGCTGTCAGCTCGCCGTCGCCGAGCGTGCGGCGCGCCTGGACGGCCGCGTCGCCGGAGCACAGAGGGCGCTCCGGCGCGACACAAATCGGCCCGTAACTTCGAGCCCACCTTACAAAAACATTACCCGCATAAAGAGGCCTCGACCAGGCTGTCAAGCCGGGTTTGCGTTAGTGCATTCTTCCGGAGCGATGCACTACCCTACGCGCCCGATGCGCATCCTGATCACCGGTTCGGCCGGCATGCTCGGCCACGATGTCGTCGCCGCGGCGGCCGCCGGCGGCCACGAGACGGTGGCCCGCACGCGCGCCCAGCTCGACATAACCGACGCAACCGCCGTCGAGGCGGCGGTTAGCGGCGCCCGGGCCAACGTGGTCGTCAACTGCGCCGCCTGGACCAACGTCGACGACGCGCAGGAGGCCGTCGACGCGGCCCACGCGGTCAACGGCGCCGGGGCGGGCAACGTGGCGCGCGCTGCCGCGGCCGCCGGCGCGTGGACGATCCACGTCTCCACTGATTACGTGTTCGACGGGACCAAGACCGAGCCCTATGTCGAGTCAGACCCGGTCGCGCCGCAGTCGGTCTACGGCGCCTCCAAGCTTCAGGGCGAGCGCGCCGTGGCGAGCGCGGCTCCCGGCCGCCACACGATCGTGCGCTCCTCGTGGCTGTTCGGAACCGAGGGACCCTGCTTTCCCGGCACGATCATGCGCCTCGCCGCCGAGCGTGAGCAGCTGACGGTCGTCTCAGACCAGGTCGGCTGCCCGACGTTCACTGGCGATCTGGCCACGGCGCTGGTTGAGCTGGCGGCGGGGGCGGGTGATTCGCCGACCGGAGCGGATGAGTCGCCGGCGCGGACCGCCGATCCGCCCCTGGGGGTCCTCCACGTCGCCGGCGGCGGGCAGTGCTCGTGGTTTGAGTTCGCACGGGAGATCGTGGCCCGCGCCAGCCTCAACTGCGAGGTGGTGCCCGTGACGACCGCCGAGTTCCCCCGCCCGGCACCGCGCCCCGCCTTCAGCGTGTTGCGCAGCGAACGCGGATCGCTGGCGCCGACGCTGCCGGCCTGGCAGCAAGGGCTGGCCCGGTACATGTCGGCACGGTGTGCCGGCGGCATCGCTACGCCGGTATCGAGCGCCGGCGGCGTGAGTGGTGCCGCGGCATCCAGAACGTCGGACCCGTTAGCCGCACCCGGGATGAGGATGCCGTCGCCGTGAAGCTGCTCGTGTGTGGCGGCGCCGGCTTCATCGGCTCGACGTTCGTGCGCCTGCGCCTGGCCGAGCACGGGGACGAGGTCACCGTGCTCGACAAGCTCACCTACGCGGGACGGCTGGAGAACCTGCTCGATGTGACCTCCGAGGTCCGCTTCTGCCACGGGGCGATCGAGGACCCGGCGGCCGTCGCCGAAGCGATCGGCACCCACCCGCCCTGCGAGGCGATCGTCAACTTCGCCGCCGAGACCCACGTCGATCGATCGATCGCCGAGCCGTTCGCGTTCACGGTCACGAATGGACTGGGGACGCACGTGTTGCTGGAGGCCGCGCGCGAACGCGGCCTGCGCTACGTCCAGGTCTCTACCGATGAGGTGTACGGCTCGATCGACGAGGGATCGTTCACCGAGCAGTCCCCGCTGCAGCCGTCGAGCCCCTACAGCGCCACGAAGACCGGAGCCGACCTGCTGGTCTCCAGCTACTTCCACACCTACGGGCTGCAGACGCTCGTCTGCCGTGGGTCCAACAACTACGGCCCGCGCCAGTACCCGGAGAAGCTGATTCCGCTGATGATCCTCAACGCGATGGCGGGCGACACGCTGCCGGTCTACGGCGACGGCAGGAACGTCCGCAACTGGCTCTACGTGGAGGACTTCGGCCGGGGCATCGGCCACGTCCTGGAGCACGGCGCCCCGGGCGAGGTCTACAACTGTGGTGGTCCCGATGAGTGCGAGAACCTGGTGGTCGTAAAGCGGATCCTGGAGCTGACCGGCGCCGACGACTCGCTGATCGAGTACGTGACCGATCGTCTCGGGCACGACCGCCGCTACTCGCTGTCCGCCGACAAGCTCCAGGGACTCGGCTGGCAGGCGCAGACGCGCTTTGCGGAGGGGCTGGAGCGCACGGTCCGGTGGTACTCGGACAACGAGTGGTGGTGGGAGCCGATTCGCTCGGGCGCGTATCGCGACTACTACGAAAGCCACTACGGCCGCGCGCTGAAGAGCTGAGATGGAGCCCTCGCCACCAGCCGCGAGGGGACGCCACGCACCGCCGCCGGAGGTGCGCCTGCCGCTGCAGCGCGAGCGTCTGTTGCACGCCGCGGCGCTGGAGTTTGCGCAGCGTGGCTACGCCGGCGCAAGCTCGGAGTCGATCAGCCGCCGCGCCGCGATGTCCAAGGCCACCTTCTACGAGCACTTCGCAAATAAGGAGGAGTGCATGGTGGCGCTGTTTGACCTGGCGACGCGGGTGGTACAGGAGGCGATGGCCGCCGCCGCCCAGGGCGCGCCCACCGGCGACGCAATCGAGCGCACCAAGGCCGGCACGCGCGCGTTCCTGACCTCGCTGGCCGAGCACCCTGAGTTCGCGCAGACGCTGCTGGTGGAGATCATCGGCGCTGGGCCGCGCGCGGCCCAGCGCCGAGACCAGATCATCCAGGCGTTCGCCGATGTGCTCGACGCCGAGAACGCCGCGGCGGCGCGGCGCGGGCTGATCGGGCGCTTTGCCTCCCCCCACGATGCGTTCGCCGTCGTCGGCGCGATCATCGAGCTGGTGTCACGTCAGGTCCGGCTGGGCGAGCCCGAGGACGTGCTCGATCTGGCGCCCGTGATCGACCGCCTGATCGGCGGTCTGCTGAACGGCGAGCCGTGATGGCCGAGCGGAATCTCCCGGCGCTCGAGCGTGAGGTGGTCGGGTGCCGGCGCTGCCCGCGACTCGTGGCCTGGCGCGAGGAGGCCGCCCGCGTCAAGCGGGCTTCGTTCGCAGGCGAGCAGTACTGGGGACGGCCGCTGCCCGGGTTCGGCGATCCCAACGCCAGCGTGCTCGTGCTCGGCCTCGCGCCGGCGGCCCACGGGGGCAACCGGACCGGAAGGATCTTCACCGGCGATCGCTCAGGCGACTGGCTGTTCGCCGCGCTGTGGCGGGCGGGCTTCGCCAACCAGCCCGAGTCGCGTTCGCGCGATGACGGTCTGACCCTGCGACGCTGTTATGTGACCGCCGCGGTCCGCTGTGCCCCACCCGCCAACCGGCCGTTACCGGCCGAGCGTGACAACTGCCTGCCGTATCTGGTTCGCGAGCTGGAGCTGCTGCCCTCCGCGCGTGTGCTGGTGTGCCTGGGCGGCTTCGCCTGGGACGCGGGGCTGCGCGCGCTACGCGAGCGCGGGGTCGCGATCCCCCGCCCGCGGCCGCGCTTCGGTCACGGGGCCAGCGTCCAGCTCGGGCCCTGGACGCTGCTGGCCTGCTTTCACCCCAGCCAGCAGAACACGTTCACCGGGCGTCTGACCGAGAAGATGATGGATCAGGTCCTGGGGCACGCGCGGGAGCTGGCCGGGACCTGAATCCGGTGACAAATCAGATCCGGCCCGCACGATTTGTCGATTCGGCGTAGGCGGGCGCATCGGGGGCCTGGTCGTGATCGTCGACGACCTCGAGTCGCTGGCGCGCGGGCTCGGCGACCGCATCGCTCCGATCCGACCGGCGGTCCAGTCCGGCCGTCTCATCGCGGCGCTGAACCGCTCCGCCGGACTCAGCCATCGGGTCGCGTTCATGGATCCGGCGTAGTGGCCCAGCGCTCGGGGCCGCCCCGCCCCGAGCGCTCCACAGACTCCCCCGAGTGCCCCGGACCGTCGAGTCCCGCCCCGGACCCGAATCGGGCGCGACAACCCCAACCGCGCCCAACACTCGCCCACACCATGACCACCAAACACCTCCTCAGCCAAGAAGTTGCGCTGCGCCCCGGAGCCCGTCCTCGTGGCGAGGTTTTCTCCGACCCGGGCCGGTCGGCGAGCAACCGGAGGTCCTCCCGATCCCGGCGCAACCGCCCGCTAGGCTCACGAAGGCGATGCCGCTGCGAGCGTTCAGCCCCCGCACGAGAGATTGGTTTGAAGGTGCGTTCGCGCAGCCGACCGCGGCCCAGGAGCAGGCCTGGCCGGCGATCGCCTCGGGCGAGCACGTCCTGATCTCCGCGCCGACCGGATCGGGCAAGACGCTGGCGGCATTCCTGTGGGCGATCGACCAGCTCGCCAGCGATCCCCAGCTGCGCGACACCCCCGCCAAGGAGCGCCGCATCAGCCTCGTCTACGTCTCGCCGCTGAAGGCGCTGTCCTACGACATCGACCGCAATCTGCGCACGCCGCTGCGCGGGATCGGTGCCGATCTGAAGGTCTCAGTCCGCACCGGCGACACGCCGCAAAAGGAGCGCCAGCAGATGCTCCGTGAGGCGCCCGACATCCTGATCACCACGCCCGAGTCGCTCTACCTGATGCTCACCGGCCGCGCCCAGCAGCTGTTTGAGGGCACGCGCTGGTGCATCGTCGACGAGATCCACGCGGTCGCCTCGACCAAGCGCGGCGCGCACCTGGCGCTGACGCTGGAGCGCCTGGCGCAGGCGGCCAACCACGACGTTCAGCGGATCGGCCTGTCAGCCACCCAGAACCCGCTTGAGGAGGTCGGCCGGTTCATGGTCGGCCCACGCCGCAACTGCCGCGTCGTGGACACCGGGGTCAAGAAGCAGCTCGACCTGAAGATCCACGTCCCGGTCGAGTCGATGGTCGAGCCCGACGAGACCTCGACGCCTGAGCTCGATCCCCTGGCGGGCGGCGAGGCCACCCGGCGCTCGATCTGGCCCGCGATCTACCCCGAGCTGCTGGAGCTGATCAAGGCCCACCGCTCGACGATCTTGTTCGTCAACAACCGCCGCGCTGCCGAGCGCCTGGCGATCCGCCTCAACGACCTGGCCGGCGAGGAGCTGGCCCGCAGCCACCATGGCTCACTCGCGCGCGAGGAGCGCACGATCGTCGAGGAGCTGCTCAAGGCCGGCGAGCTGCCCTGTCTCGTGGCGACCTCGAGCCTGGAGCTGGGGATCGACATGGGGGCGGTGGACCTGGTGATTCAGGTCGAGTCGCCCAAATCGGTGGCCCGCGGGCTGCAGCGGATCGGCCGCGCCGGCCATTCGGTCGGCGATGTCAGCCGCGGTCGCATCTTTCCCAAATTCCGCGGCGACCTGCTCGAGTGCGCCGTGGTGGCCCAGCGGATGCGCGAGGCGCTGATCGAGACCACGGTCGTGCCCCGCAATGCGCTCGACGTGCTGGCCCAGCAGATCGTGGCGATCGCCGCCGCCGCGCCCGACGAGCAGCCGGTCGCCGTCGATGACCTCTACGCGCTGGTAACGAGCACCTACTCCTACGCCGAGCTGCCGCGGACCCAGCTGGAGAACGTGCTCGACATGCTAGACGGGCGCTACCCGTCCTCGGAGTTCGCCGAGCTGCGCCCGCGAATCGTCTGGGACCGAGTCGCGGGCACGATCCGTGCCCGGCCGGGGGCGCGCCAGCTGGCGGTTACCAACGCCGGCACGATCCCCGACCGTGGCCTGTTCGCGGTCGTGCTGCCCGACGGCCGCCGGGTGGGCGAGCTCGACGAGGAAATGGTCTACGAGGCCCGGCCCGGGCAGACTTTCCTGCTCGGTGCGAGCACCTGGCGGATCGAGGAGATCGGGCGCGATCGCGTGGTGGTGACGCCGGCGCCCGGCCTGCCCGGGGCGGTCCCGTTCTGGAAGGGCGACGGGATCGGGCGGCCCAGGGAGCTGGGCGAGGCGATCGGAGCGTTCGCGCGGTGGGCGGTGGATCAGCCCGCGGAGGTGCTGGAGCGCGATTACGACCTGGACCGCCGCGCGGCCAAGAACCTGATCGAGTTCCTGACCGAACAGCAGGCGGCCACCCGCGTGATCCCGTCAGACCGGGCGATCGTGGTGGAGCGATTCCGGGATGAGATTGGCGACTGGCGCCTGTGTGTGCTCAGTCCGTTCGGGGGCCGCGTCCATGCCGCATGGTCGCTCGCGCTGAGCGCACGGATCCGCGACCAGTTCGGCCTGGAGTCAGACGCGATCTACTCCGACGACGGGATCATCGTCCACCTGCCTGATGCCGAGGAGCCCCCGGGCGCGGAGTTGGTGCTGCTGGAGCCCGACGAGATCGAGGACCTGGTCGTCACCGAGTTGGGGTCCTCGGCCCTGTTCGGGGCGCGCTTCAGGGAGAACGCCGGGCGGGCGCTGCTGATCCCGCGGGCGCGGCCGGGCCGGCGCACGCCGCTGTGGCAGCAGCGGCTGAAGTCCCAGTCGCTGCTGGAGGTGGCCAAGAAGTACGGCGAGTTCCCGATCGTGCTCGAGACCTACCGCGAATGCCTGCGTGACGTGCTCGACGTCCCCGGGCTGGTCGAGCTGCTGACCCGCCTGCATCGCCGCGAGCTCACCCTGGTGGAGGTCGAGACCCAGACCGCCTCGCCGTTCGCCTCCTCGCTGCTGTTCGACTACGTCGCCACCTACATGTACGAGGGCGACACGCCCAACGCCGAGCGCCGCGCCGCGGCGCTGTCGCTGGACCGTGACCTGCTGCGTGAGCTGCTCGGCCAGGAGGAGCTGCGCGACCTGATCGAACCGCGGGCGCTGGAGTCGGTGGAGGAGGATCTGCAGTGCCTCTCCGAGCAGACTCGAGCGGCCAACCGCGAGGGCCTGCTCGACGTGCTGCGCCGCGTCGGCGAGCTGACCGTGGCCGAGGCGTCGGATCGCGTGCTGCCCGGGCTTGACGCATTGCGGATGCTCACCGATCTGCAGGGCGAGCGCCGCGCGGCGCGGGTGCGCGTCAACGGTGAGGAGCGCTGGATCGACGCCGCCGACGCGGGGCTGTATCGCGATGCGCTGGGCGCCGCGCCGCCCGGAGGGTTGCCGGCTGCGTTCCTGGAGGACGTGCCAGACGCGCTGTCGCGGCTGCTGGCGCGCTTTGGCGCCACCCACGGTCCGTTCACCACGCTTGAGGTCAGGCAGCGCTACGGGATCGACGCCTCGGCCGTGCTGCGCGAGCTCGAACGAGCCGGGACGCTCGTTCGCGGCGAGCTGCGCCCCGGCGGCAGCGAGCGCGAATGGTGTGACTCCGAGGTGCTGCGCCGCCTGCGCCGTGCCTCGCTGGCCGTGCTGCGCAAGGAGATCGAGCCCGCCGAGCAGCGCCAGCTGGCGCGCTT
>ODAK010001800.1_pt1 | contig 22937 bp, 18 predicted proteins | sample 1539591 | NCBI WGS metagenome assembly ODAK01 (sample SAMEA3539303, study PRJEB22396) | soil metagenome | biome: tundra; feature: field; material: soil | place: USA | collected 2010-05 | depth 0.15 m | reverse complement strand
CGTCCCGCGGCTGGGCAGGGCGATCAACCGCTGGCGTCAGGCGCAAGATTGATACCCTGCGTCAGAGCCAAGCTACGGCGAAAGCGGCTTGGCGGCCCGCGCCTCACTCCGGAAGGCCCGGCAGCCAGGCACAGCATCGCGCGCGGGTGTGGCACGCGCGCGCGGAAACCAGTGATGAACATCTACGGCAGCGGACAGGATGCGCTGTAGTCTTTGCAGGAAGGCCAGCGTAAGGGCACATCGTCTTGGACCTGCACACCTGCTGCCTGGCTCCGGACCTGGCCAATCACCTCCGTCACTGTCGGCAGGGACACGCGATGGGGGTCCGCATGAGGGCGGGGAGCGCGGTTTCCCGGGCCCGATCCGGCCCGTGACGGCCGCGTGCCGTCGCTTCACCAGACGGGGTCCTCGGCCGGGATGGCGGTGCCAGGGCCGGCGGGCGACGGATGCTCGTGCCGGGTTACCTGCGGCGGTGGTGACGGACGGGAGCGCCGGGCGAGGGCGATGCCGCCGAGCGCGGCCACGAAGCAGGACGCGCCCCCGACTGCGAGGCCGGTGCGCGGGCTGGTTGCGGCGATGATCCAGCCGATCGCCGGGCCGCCGACAGGCGTCGTTCCCTGGAAGGCGACCTGCCACAGCGCGATCGCCCGTCCGCGCATGCTCGGCTCCGCGCTGAGCTGGATCGTGGAGTTGCCGATCGCGATGAAGGAGACACTCGCCCAGCCGACGAACAGCAGCGCGGCGTAGGCAAGGCCGAGGGCGGGGGAGAATGCGCAGGCCAGGATCGCCGCGCCGAAACCGGCCGAGGCGATGATCATCGGACGCAGTCCGGTCCGGCCCCGCGCGGCGGTGAACAGCCCCCCGATCACCGCCCCGACGCCCATCGCCGCGGTCATGAAGCCGTAGGCCTCCGCGCCGCCGTGGAATGTCTGCCGGGCGAGGACCGGGAGCGTGACCTGGAATTCATATGCCAGCAGCCCGACCAGGCTCATCATCGCCAGCGGAATGGCGATCGTGGGAGTGCGTGCCGCGTAGTGCAGGCCCTCGCGCAGCTGCCCGCTGGCCCGCCCTGCCGGGGGGCTCGGCCGCAGGGCGGAGCGGTCCATGATGAGCAGGGAGGTGACGACGGCCGCGAAGCTGGCTGCGTTCAGCAGGAAGCAGACCCCGATGCCGACCGTGGCGATGAGGACGCCGCCGATGGCGGGCCCGACCGCCCGGGCCGCGTTCACCGTCACCGAATTCAGCGTGATGGCGTTGCGCAGCTCATCCTTGCCCACCATCTCCCGGACGAAAGCCTGCCGGGCGGAGTTCTCGAAGGCGTTGTTCAGGCCGAGGATGACGGCCAGCGCGCAGACCTGCCAGAAGCGGACCGCTCCGAGAACGGTGAGCAGCCCGAGCGCGAGGGCCTGGAAGCCCATGGCGATCTGCAGCACGATCATGAGCCGCCGCTTGTCCACCCGGTCGGCGACAACGCCGCCGTAGGGGGCGAGCAGCAGCACGGGCAGGGTCTGCAGGGCCACGGTGAAGCCCAGGTCCGTGCTGGAGTGGGTGAGGGTCAGCACGAGCCAGGACTGCGCCGTCATCTGCATCCAGGTCCCGGCGAGGGATATCGACTGGCCGGTGAAGTACAGGCGGTAGTTCGGGACCTTCAGCGAGGAGAACGTCTGGCGCCAGAACGCGCCCAGCCGGCGCTTCACGGCCGCCGTCCCGTCAGGTCCCTGGCGAGCTGCTCAACGACCGGCGGGGCAGTATCGAGGGCACGGCGCTCGTCGTCCCCGGGCCGCTCGATGTGCCGGCTGAGAGCGCCGGTCAGCCCCGCGTGCGCCGGGAATTCTGGCCGGCTGCCCAGCGGGGTGGCAGACCGGACCTGATCAGCCAACCAGCTCGACATCCCCGGTGAACGCGGCCCACAGGGCCGCGTAGCTGCCGCCCCGCTCCAGCAGCTCGTCGTGGGTGCCGGCCTCGGCGATCTTGCCCGACTCCATCACGACGATGCGGTCGGCGCGGGCGGCGGTGGTCAGCCGGTGCGCGACCACCAAGGTGGTGCGCCTGGCGGTGAGACGCTCGGTCGCGGTGTTGACCGCCGCCTCCGACGCCAGGTCGAGGGCCGCGGTGGCCTCGTCGAGCAGCAGGATGGCCGGATCGACCAGGTAGGCGCGGGCCAGGGCGATCAGCTGGCGCTGGCCCGCGGCCAGGTTGCGTCCCCGCTCGGCCACCTCGTGCCGGAAGCCGCCGGGCAGCCGCGCGATCATCTCGATCGCCCCTACCTGGCGTGCCGCGGCCTCGACCTCCGCGTCTGTCGCGTCCGGGCGGCCGTAGGCGATCGCGTCCCTGACCGTGCCGGGGAACAGGTAAGGCTCCTGCGGTACCACGCCGAGCTGCTGCCGGTAGCCGGCCAGGTCCAGCTCCCGCACGTCAGTGCCGTCGATGAGCAGGGTGCCCGACGTGACGTCGTAGTATCGTGCGACCAGCTTGACCATGGTGGACTTGCCCGCGCCGGTCTGGCCGACCAGGGCCACGGTCTCGCCGGGCCGCACGACCAGGTTCACGCCCGACAGCGCGTCCTGCGGCTGCCCGGAGTACCTGAACCGCACGCCACGGAACTCGATCTGGCCCCGGGGGCGGCCGACGGGCCGCGGGTGCGTGGCCTGCGGCGTGCTGGTCGGGCGCCGGAGCAGGTCCTTGATCCGCCGCAGGCCGACGGCGGCCTGGTTGTAACCGTCGAAGACCTGAGACAGCTGCTGCACGGGGGAGAAGAGCAGGTCGATGTAGAGCAGGTAGGCGATCAGCCCGCCGGCCGTCAGCGTCTTGTTGCGCACCTCGCCGGCGGCGACGAACAGGATGAGGGCACCGCCGACGGTGGAGAGCAGCTGCACGAACGGGAAGTACAGCGCGATGAGGCGCTGCGCCCGGAGCCGGGACCGGCGGTACCTGGCGCTCAGCTCAGCGAAATGCTCCTGGTTGCGGCCCTCGCGGCGGTACGCCTGCGCGGTGCGCAGCCCGGCCACGTTCTCCTGGAGGTCGGCGTTGACGATGCTGATCTTCTCGCGGGCATCGCTGTAGGCCTTCCGGGACTTCGCCCGGAACACCAGCGTGGCCGCCACCAGCACCGGGATGATCGTCAGCAGGATGAGGCCCAGCCGCAGGTTGATGTACAGCAGCGCGATCAGCACGCCCGCGAACGTGAGGACCGCGTTGACCATGGTGATCAGCCCGGTCTGCAGGAACGTGTCCATGGCGTCCACGTCCGTCGTCATCCGGGTCATGATCCGGCCGGACATCTCGCGCTCGTAGAAGTCGAGGCCGAGCCGCTGCAGCTGGGAGAAGATCTTCACGCGGAGGGTGTAGAGCATCCGCTCGCCGTTGCGGCCCACCACGGTCGTCTGGATCACGTTGATAACCCAGTCGGTGCAGACGATCGCGAGCCCGATCAGCGACACCACGATGATGGGATGGAAAGCCTTGTCCAGGACGCCGTTGTCGACGCCGGTGCGCACCAGCGCGGGCATGGCGATGCTGGCCACGGCGTCGAGGCCGTCAAGGACCAGGCCGGCCAAGAGCGCCAGGGCGATCGGCCGCAGCAGTCGGCGCAGCGTGAAGTGCGGGTCGGCCGCGCGGGATCCCGCCTGGCTGACCCCGGGCAGCTCATTGGCCGGCGGCAGCGCGTCGACCTTGGCGAGCAGCTCGGGTGTCGGCGGTATCCCCGCGAGCATGCCCCCGCCGGCGCCACTGGCGCCCCGTCCGCCGCGGGCCGCGGCGCCGAAGCCGCGGCCGATCGCGGCGCCTGGTGCGCGGGCCAGCTGGCGGCCGTCCACGCCTGCCGCGGGACCGGGCCTGGCCGCTTCGTCGCCGGCCTCCCACAGGCTGGGGGTCACCGTGCCGGAGGCCGGCTCCCGCCCGGCGGCGGGAGCGCCCCGGCCGGCGTTGTCGTGGTAGGCGAGCTCGCCGGCGTCCACGCCTTCGGCGTCTTCGCCGGGTCCGGACAGCAGCAGCCGGTACAGGGCGCAGCGCGCGGTCAGCTGCTCGTGCGTGCCCTCGTCGACCAGCCGCCCCTCGTCCAGCACGGCGATCCGGTCGGCCAGCTGCAGCGTCGAGCGGCGGTGCGCGATCAGCAGCGTGGTGCGCCCGGCCATCACCTTGCGCAAGGTGGCGTGGATCTGCGCCTCGATCCCCGCGTCGATCGCCGAGGTGGCGTCGTCCAGGATCAGGATGGCCGGATCGGTGATCAGCGCCCTGGCCAGCGACACCCGCTGCCGCTGGCCGCCGGACAGGGTCAGGCCCTGTTCGCCGATCACCGTGTCGTAGCCGTCCGGCAGGCTGGTGATGAACTCGTCGGCTTCAGCGGCCCTGGCCGCCGCGACGATCTGCTCCTGCGTGGCGTCGGGCCGGCCGTAGGAGATGTTCGCGCGGATCGAGTCAGAGAACAGGAAGCTGTCCTCCATCACCAGGCCGATCGAGGCGCGCAGCGAGTCCAGGGTCAGGTCGCGGACGTCCTGGCCCCCGATCCGGATCGCGCCGCCCCTGACGTCGTAGAAGCGGGGCAGCAGCAGGGAGATCGTCGACTTTCCCGAACCTGAGGAGCCGACCACGGCGAGCGTCTGGCCCGGCGGCACGTGCAGCGACAGGCCCCGCAGCACCGGCTCGGACGGCAGGTAGCCGAAGGCCACGTGGTCGAGCTCGACGTCGGGCGTCCCCGGCGGCAGGACGATCGCGCCGGGCTTCTCGGTGACAACCGGCTTGGAGTCGATCACCTCGTAGACCCGGATCACGCTGGCCCGCGCCTCCTGGCCGATCGTGATCAGGCTGGTCAGCGCGCGCACGGGCGCGACCATCTGCCCGATGTAGAGGGAGAAGGCGAGGAAGACTCCGATCTTGATCGAGCCGTGCAGGGCCAGCCAGCCGCCCAGCGCGAGGACGCCGACCTGGCCGAACATGGGAACGGCCCCCAATGCGGGGTTGTACCGGGCCGTCAGCCGGACCACGCGTAGCCGGGCGGAGTACAGCCGCGTGCTGACCCCCTCCAGCCGCTCGATCTCCTGCTCCTCCTGCCCGAAGCCCTTGACCACGCGCACGCCTGTCACCGCGCCGTCGACGACGCCCGCGACCTGCGCCTCCTTCTGCTGCGCGTCCCAGCTGGCGGGGAAGAGCCTGCGCCGCGAGGCGATCGCGATCAGCCAGAGCGCCGGCGCGATCGCCAGGGCGACCAGGGTGAGCACTGGCGACAGGTAGGCCATGATGCTGATCGACAGCACGAACAGCAAGGCGTTGCCGAGCAGCATCGGCATCTGGCTGAGCAGGCTCTGGACCATGTTGAGATCAGAAATGGAGCGGCTGACGATCTGCCCTGTGTGCAACTGGTCCTGGCGTGCCCCGTCCAGCCGCTCCAGCGACTGGAAGAGTTCGGTCCGCATGTCGTGCTGGACCTCAAGCGACAGCTGCCCGCCCCGGTACCGCCGGGTGTAGACGCCGGCGAAGCTGAGCAGCCCGGCCACGATGAGCACCGAGGCGCCCAGCCAGATCGGCTCGCGGTGGTCAAGGATCGCGCTGTCCACGATCCACGCCATGATCAGCGGGATGCCCGCCTGGACCAGGGTGGCCAGCAGCGACCCGCCCAGCGCCATGATCTCGAGACGGCGGTGCCGCCAGCAGTAAGCCGCCAGCCGCCGCAGCCAGGCATCTTGCGCCCCGGGACGGCCGCCGCCCCCCGCTGTCACGGGAGGTCCCGCTGTCGTCCTGCGTCCGCGTGCCCTCATGCCACCCCTATCCGGGTACGCCGCCGCTCATCCATCGCCGCGTCCAGGCCGCGGATGACCTCGAGTACCCCGGCCATGTCGCCGGTCGCGCCAAGCAGCGGGCCGAGCCAGTCGGCATAGGCCGTGTCGGCACGCTCGAGGGCGGCGCGGCCAGCCGCTGTCAGGCACAGCCTCACGACCCGCCGGTCGCCGGCCTCGGCCTCGCGCTGGGCATAGCCCGCAGCCACCAGGCCATCGGCGGTTGCGGTCAGCGTGGGCTTGGCGACGGCCAGCCGCTCGGCCAGCCGGGCAGAACGCTCACCACCGGCCCCCGCCAGCTTCAGGATGCGGTACTGCTGGGGAGTCAGCCCCGTATCGACCCGCTCCAGCGCCCGGAACAGGCGCATCACGGTCAGTACGGCCGCCTGCGAGGTCTGCACGTCCAGCGTCTCGGCGCCCGGGCCCGGGTCGTTCACCCCTTCAGCTCCCATCGTACGGTTCTCTAACAGTTCGTAGGGCTAACAAACCAGCCAGCATGCATTTTCCCAGGTGCCTGGTGATCCACAGCGTCATGCACCGCTGGCCGTAGTCGCGGATCTGATTATCAGATAAAATGGCTTCATGAAGACCATGACCGCAACCGAGGCATCACGGCACTTCTCCGATCTGCTCGATGCCGTCGAGCGCGGTGAGACGATCACCATCGTCCGCGGCAGCCACCCCGTCGCGGAGATTGGCCCCGCCCGTCGCCGCACCGGCGCCGACCTGCGCGCGGCGCTCGTGGACGTGCCTCGGCCAGACGATGAATTCGGCCGGAACATAGCAGAAGCGGTCGCCCTGGTCACCTCGGAGGTGCGCGATCCGTGGGCCGGCGCCTGATCCTCGGTACCAGCATCCTGATCGCCTACGAACGCGGAACCATCGACCGCTCGTCGCTGGACGACGATGAACTGGCCGTCGCCTCGGTATCGGTCGCCGAGTACCGCGTGGGGATCGAGATGGCAGCTACGGCCAGCCGGGCAGCCGAACGCGCTCGGGCGCTCGTTGCGATAATCTCCGCCGTCGATGTCCTTGACTACACGCAGGCGACCGCGGCTCACCATGGGCGCCTGCTCGCCCATGTCCGCCGATCCGGTTCCCCGCGTGGCGCACACGACCTGATCATCGCCGCCCACGCGGCTCAGACCGGCCGGACCATCCTGAGCCGCGACGCCAAGGCGCGCTTCGGCGACCTCCCCGGGGTAACCGCGATCAGTGCGTGACCGCGCCCGCCACCTGGGTGTGGAGATCATCTCCACGAAAGGCTGGGGGAGCGCGACGTGCCGTCCTACGCTGACCCGCCGACTCTGTCGAGTGACAACATCGGCCGAACGAGCCGTGGTTCCACCCTCGCGATGGATTACCGATCCAGACTCTGGCTGCGGCTCCACCTCCTGCTGCAAAGGCGCGCAGCCTAATTCGCGCCCGGCTGACCGGCAGCGTCCAGCGGTGCGGTGACCAGCAGTACGTGACCCATGACGAACAGGAACGGCGGGGCAGGAGAACGGGAGCCTACGCGCGCACTCTGATCAAAGTCGACAACCCCGGAGTTTGAACGAGAAGGAGATCGGCCGGGGCGTTGAGGCTGGCTGATCGGGGGCTGATGGCGTCTTCGGTGCCCGGCTGTTCTGCTCCGGCAGGAGAGGTTTCGGGACCCTCAAGAGAATGACAGATCGGTGCGAAGAACCCGGTCGGCAAACCGCTGAGAAAACCTAAGAGCAGCGTCAGCCCGTGAGGCCGAGCCCGTGTCCTGCCTCCGCAAGCTCGAAAGCCTACTGCTCGGCTGCGGAATGCCCGCGAGAAATAGGGGGTATAATAAAGGTGTTGCTCCGGACCCCGGCAGCTGTACCCGCGATATCGGCGGATGCGGCAGCAGGATCGGAGCTTTTTGCTTGTACACGGACCGGTGCGGGCAAGACGCCACGGCCAAAGGACGGTGAGAACCACCGGGAGAACCTGTTCTCCCTACCGCGATCTACCCAGTATGACCGACCACCGCGTACGTCACCTGGTCACTGACTTAAGGAGTCGGTTATGGGCATCATCGCATGGATCGTTCTCGGCCTGGGCGCAGGCCTGCTCGCCAATATGCTGATCCCCGGCAGACGATCACAGGGCCTCATCCTGACCTGCGTGATCGGCATCGCCGGGGCGCTGGCCGGCGGCTGGGCCGCCACCCGCCTGTTCCACGTCCACACCCTGCACGGGTTCTTCAACCTGTCCACCTGGCTCACCGCCATCGTCGGCGCCGCCGTCCTGCTGCTCATCTTCCACCTGATCAGCGGGCGGTCCAGCAGTTCCCGCCGGTTCGCGCACCGCTGAGCACCGCCAGCAAGGTGCTCTCGCAAACGGCACGGACGTGCCGGCCCGCCCAGCCGTGCCGGATCCAGGCCGCCCGGGAACCGGCACGGCGGCGGGCGCCACGGCCCACCCGCGTCAGTCAGTAACTCAGATCCCCGGAGTACGTCATGATCATCATTATCGGGCTCGTCATCCTGATCGCGGCGGTGGTCGCCGGAGTAGCCGGCGTGCTGTCCAATAGCGGCAGCGGGCATCCGCTCACCCACCACTTCGCGGTCCTCGGCTACCACGTGACCGGCTCGACCGGCACGCTTTTCCTCTACGGCATCGTGGTCGGTGCGCTGGCCCTGTTCGGGCTGAGCCTGCTGCTGGCCGGCGCGCGCCGGACCTCCCGCCGCGGCCGCGAGGCCCGCCGCGGACTCACGCGATCCCGCCGCGAGACCGCCACCGTCACCCAGGACCGCGACGACCTGCTCGACCAGCGCGACACCGCCCGCACCTACACCGCCAGCACGCTCGGCGACGGCGACGGCAGCCCCCGGGACGGCCGCGATCCCGGCCGGCGCGACCCCCGGCCGGGCCGACCGCGCCTGTTCGCGCGCCGGACCGCCGGGCGGCCAGAAACGCTGCCCGGCCAGGCTGCCGATGCCCCCGCTGCCGATGCCCCCGCTGCCGAGACCCCCGCCAGCGCGTCCGCGCCCGCGGAATGACTCCCGAAAGGCAGCCCCCGATGAGTATCTCCAGGAAGATCGCGCACCAGGCCCAAGTAGCCAAAGGCGCCTTCAAGAAGACCGCCGGCCGGCTCACCGGCAGTCGGCGCCTGCGCGCCAAAGGCCGCGCTGACCAGGCCAAGGGCAACCTCAAGCAGGCCGGGGCCAAGGTCAAGGACGCGCTGAAACGCTAACCCCTGCCGCGCGGGAGCCCTCACTCACGCCGCCCGCGAGGCTCACCGCCCGTCGGCCTGGCTCACCGTCTTGAGCCCGCAGATACGAGAGGAGTACCCCATGTTTATCAGCTTCGGAGCAATTGTTCTCATCGTGATCATCGTGCTTGTCGTCCTGTTCATGCGCAGGCACTGACCCAGTTCCCCGGCGCAGCCGTGATTTTGACCTCGCCCCGCGGGTCGGCTGCGCCGCTGGGCCGGGGCCTCCTGCCAGCCCCAAGGCCTCGATATCGGCGCGAGGCTAGTCTGCTGTGCATCGACCGGTGCCTACATACGCAGTGAGGAGTAGGCGCTCCGCGCCGCGATCATGTATCAGACGCCGCACGGGACGAAGGCAGTCATCTTTGATCTTGATGACACGCTCGCGCCCTCCAAGTCACCCCTGGACCCCTCGATGGCAACGGCGCTGGTGTCCCTGCTCCAGCGCCTCCCCGTCTGCATCATCTCGGGCGGCCGATTCGAGCAGTTCCAAGCCCAGGTCCTCGATCAGCTAACCGCTCCGGAACAAATCCTCAGTCGGCTTCATCTGATGCCGACATGTGGCACGCGTTACTACTCCCGACAGCAGGGTGCGTGGTCACAGGTGTATTCCGAAGACTTGTCCGCGGCGGAGAAGGCTCGGATCATGCAGGTCCTCGAAGAAACGTCAAGGACCCTCGGGTACTGGGAAGAGCATCCGCGGGGCGAACTCATTGAAGACCGCGGCAGCCAGGTCACCTACTCCGCCCTCGGGCAAGCCGCCCCGCTCGGCGCTAAAGCCGCGTGGGACCCCGATGGAACGAAGAAGAGCCTGCTCGTGGCTCATGCCGCACCATTGCTGCCTGACTTCGAGGTGAGGGCGGGTGGCTCAACGTCGATTGATGTTACGTGCAAGGGGATCGACAAGGCCTACGGAGTTCGCAAGCTCATGATGCAGATTCACGCGGCTCCAGAGGAGCTGCTGTTCGTCGGTGATCGGCTTGATGAGGTGGGGAATGATTATCCAGTATTGGCCGTGGGCGTGCCATGCGTCCCTGTCACGAGTTGGCAGGACACGCTTACCGTGATAGCACAGTTCATCGAGTGGTGGGACGGCAGCACCGGTTCACCACGATTTCGAATCATTTCCAGGTACCCCAACGTAGCAAGGCACGGGCGTGCGGGCGCATGACCTTTCCCGGTCCTCGCTAGTCGCGTCCTTCACAGGTATCGCGAATCCACAGTAAGGCTTATTCAAAACGGGTAGCTATCCGCAGCCACACCCACTTTGCCTCTCTCCCACCGGCCGGTGTCCGAGGCGCGTCGGTGTGAATGCCGGCTTTGTCACCGGTGACGTCTGGTCATCGCTTGCCACGCCCAGCTCCGGCTCGCCCGGTAGCTCGCGTCCACGGACCTGCGCCGCCCGTGGGAACAGACCGCCCAGCCGGGCCGGCTCACCCCGCGAGGGTCCGCCGCGGCTTCCGGAACCTCCGCGCGAAGATCACCTGCCGGGCCCGTGCGCCGAAACCCGGCAAGCCCGGTGCCGGGCGGGCCGCCCAGGGGCGAAGAACCGCCGCCCGCCTACCCGCTGCGACGCCAGCCAAGAACCGTCAACGGCCTCGGCTGAAGTTTCGCATGCGAAGCAGACGGGTTAACGGCAAGCTAAGGGGACTTTCGACCCTATTGAGGATAATCCGGTCTACTTAGCATCGATCTCACGAAAGTGGCCGGAGCGGCGAGCAAGCGCGGCTCTGCTTCTGGCACTACCATTCGCGATCGGCTCCAGTGAGACACCTGTTCCCGCAAGGAGAGGTGAGGTAATGATAAGGTCGCGGACTCGGATCGCCGCAGCCCTTGTGTTGACCTTGGGCGTAGCCGCCTGCGGCGGCGGCGGAGGAGGCGTCTCGGCTCGCACCGCGACCGACGCCTACGGCCCGATCACCATCTGGTATTCCAACAACGCCACCGAGGTCGCCTGGGGCGAGCAGGTGGTCGCTTCCTGGAACAAGAGCCACCCGGGCCAGCAGGTCTCCGGGGAGCAGATCCCTTCTGGCCAGTCGTCGGAGGAGGTAATCGGTGCCGCGATCACGGCAGGCACCGAGCCATGCCTGATCTACAACACCTCTCCGGCGTCGGTGCCGGACTTCGAGAAGCAGGGCGGCCTGGTGCCGCTCAACGACTTCCCCGGCGGCGCCGCCTACATCGAGGCGCGCACCGGACCCGGCGCCAGCGTGTACAAGTCGCCGGACGGCCTGTACTACCAGCTGCCGTGGAAATCGAACCCGGTCATGATCTTCTACAACAAGAAGGAATTCGCCAAGGCCGGTATCAGCACCACCAACCCGCCGCTGAGCACCTACAGCCAGTTCCTTGCCACCGCCAGGAAGCTGGTGTCTTCTGGTGCGGCGAAGTACGCCATCTACCCGTCGCCGTCGAGTGAGTTCTTCGAGGCCTGGTACGACTTCTACCCGCTGTACGCGGCCGAGAGCGGCGGAAAGGAACTGGTCGAGAACAACAAGGCAACGTTCGACTCTGCCGCCGGCCAGGCGGTCGCCGGGTTCTGGCGGCAGTTGTACGCCCAGAACCTGGCCGGTGACGAAAGCTACAACGGTGACCCGTTCGCCGACGGCACCGCGGCGATGGCCATCGTCGGGCCGTGGGCCATCACCGATTACCAGGGCGTCGTCGACTGGGGTGTGGCGCCCGTGCCGACCTCGCAGGGCAACACCCTGGACACGATTCCGACATTCAGTGATGCCAAGAACATCGCCATGTACGCCTCGTGCCAGAACCGCGGGACCGCCTGGGACTTCCTCAAGTACTCCACGAGCGCCGCAGAGGACGGCAAGCTGCTGGCCATGACCGGGCAGATGCCGATGCGCCAGGGGATACAGCAGCTGTACGCGTCCTATTTCAAGGCGAACCCGGCGTACACGGAGTTCGCGGCGGAGGCAGCCCACGTGATCGAGGTGCCCATCGTCCCGAACTCGATCGAGATCTGGCAGAACTTCCGCAATGCCTGGTCGGATTCGGTCATCTTCGGCCAGGAGGGCCCCGATAAGGCGCTGGCCGCCGCCGCGTCGCAGATCAATCAGCTTGTCACAGGGAACGGTGAGCCATGACCAGCGTAGCGGCCTCTAGGACGCGCAAGTCCGGGGCGGACAGGTCCGCGGCGAATGAGTCAACGGCGAGGCGGTTCGGGCGCGCCGCGTTCGGCCGCCAGCCTATCGGGATGATCTTCGGCGCGCCGTACCTGCTGTTCATCGCGGTGCTGTTCGCCTACCCCCTGGGCCTGGCGGTGTACATGTCGTTCCACCGCTATTACTTCACCGCGCCCGGGGTGAACGTGCCCCGGCCGTTCGTCGGGCTGTCCAACTACGAAGCGGTGTTCAGCGACCCCGCGGTGCGCCAGGCGTTCCTCAACGTGCTGATCTTCCTGGTCATCAACGTGCCGCTCACGGTAGCGGTGTCGCTGCTGCTGGCCACCGCGCTCAACGCCGCGATCCCGTTCCGCGCCTTCTTCCGGACCAGCTTCCTCGCGCCGTACGTGACGGCCAGCGTAGCGATGATCGGCGTGTTTCTGTTCATTCTCAGCCCCACCGGGATTGTCAACACCGTGCTCGGCCCCCTGGCGCCGGTTCCGTCCTGGCTGGTCAACCAGAACTGGGCCATGCCATCGATCGCGATATACGTCACGTGGAAAGGGCTCGGTTTCTACATCCTGCTTTACCTGGCCGCGTTGCAGAGCGTTCCGAAGGAACTGTACGAGGCCGCGGCGATGGACGGGGCGTCCTGGTGGCACAGGCTCCTGTCGGTAACCGTCCCCGGCGTCCGGCAGGTGACCACGCTGGTCACCCTGCTAGCGGTCATTACCGGCGCGAACCTGTTCACCGAGCCCTACCTGCTGACCGATGGCGGCGGTCCGAACGGCAAGTCCGCCTCGCCGGTGCTGCAGATCTACCAGACCGGCATCGAGCAAAATCACCCCGACTTCGCCTCGGCCCTCGGGATCATCCTGGTCATCGGAGTGCTCCTGATCGCCGGCATCCAGCAGCTAGTGCAAAGGAGACAGGCATGACCAAGGCGGACCGCGCCACGCCCGAGGTTACCGCCAGATCGGACAGCGTCACGGCGGCGGTTGAACCGCGTGCCTCGCGTTCGTGGTGGCGTCTGATCGTGCTGCTCTTCGGAGCGCTGGTATTCATCTTCCCGTTCTATTACATGATCGTCGGCTCGTTGCAGAAGACGCAGAACACCTCGCTGAGCGGCGTACTGCCGAACCCCGGCAACATGACGCTGCACAATTACGGCCAGATCAACGCGGCCATAGGCCTCGGCAAGGCGATCATCAACTCCGGCATCTTCACCGGTGGTGTCCTGCTGGTCACCCTCGTGTTCGGCATACTGGCCGGATACGCGCTGGCGCGACTGAGTTTTCGCGGCCGCGGCCTGTTGTTCGCCTTGATGCTGTTGGTGCTGACGGTCCCATTCCAGTTGCTGATCATCCCGCTGTACGTCCTCATCGCGCGCAACTACGGGCTCGCCAATTCCTACCTCGGGATGATCGCGCCGTTCGCGATCAACTCCACCGCCGTGCTCATCTTCCGGCAATACTTCATGCAACTGCCGGCCGAGCTGTTCGACTCCGCCCGGATCGACGGCGCGAGCGAACTGAAGGTCCTGATCCACATCGCGCTCCCGCTCGTCCGCCCCGCGGTGCTGACCGCCATGCTCCTGACGTTTATCGGGCCGTGGAACGAGTTCCTGTGGCCGTTCCTGATCACCAAGCAGCAGAGCCTGCAGCCGCTCGCGGTCGCCATGGCGAACTACATCGACAACGTGGCGGCGACCGCGGCGAATCCGTACGGCGCGATCCTGGCCGGAGCGTGCGTGCTGGCCGCGCCCGCGGTCGCATTGATCATCGGATTCCAGCGGTACTTCGTTTCCACCAATATCGGCTCCGGCGTGAAAGGCTGACCGTGACGCGCACTGGCACCACGAGCGTGCCCTGCCGGCTGACCCGGCTGGGCGTGGTCATGTCCGCCGAACCGGGTGCCGACTTCGAGGCGGAGGGCGTGCTCAACCCAGCCAGCGGGCGCAGCCCGGACGGCAGGCTGTGGCTGCTGCCGCGCCTGGTGGCCGCCGGAAACGTGTCCAGGATCGGCATCGCGGAGGTCCTGGTGCGCGACGGCCGGCCGGCCGGGGTGCGACGGGACGGCGTGGTCCTCGCCCCCGATGCGGGCTGGGAGCGGTCCCATGACCACGCCGGGGTCGAAGACCCGCGCACGACCTGGATCGAGAGTCTCGGCGTGCATGTCATGAGTTACGTGGCCTTCGGGCCGCTGGGGCCCAGGCCGGCCCTGGCCATCTCCGAGGACCTGCGCAGCTGGCGGCGCCTGGGCCCGGTGCACTTCGAGTACCAGCCGGAGCTGGACGCCGATCTGAACCTGTTCACGAATAAGGACGTCGTGTACTTCCCCGAAGCGGTCCCCGGCCCGGACGGCCGGCTCGCGTATGCCATGCTGCACCGCCCGACGTGGGACCTCGGCGCGATCCTCGGTGGAAGTGAGGTCTTCCTGCCGGGCGGCCTGAGTGACCCGCGACCGGGAATCTGGATCTCCTACGCGCCGGCCGATGCGGTGGATGAGGACCTGCGGGCGCTCACCCATGTCCGGTCGCACCGACTGGTCGCATTGCCCGAGTACGACTACGAGGCGGTCAAGATCGGGGCCGGCCCGCCGCCGCTGCGCGTCGAGGAGGGGTGGCTGCTCATTCATCACGGCGTCTCGGGAACCCTGGCCGAGGGATGGGGCCCGCAGCCTCACGTGCGATACAGCGCCGGCGCGATGCTGCTCGACCCGGATGATCCCGGCACCGTCCTGGCCCGCACTCCCAGCCCGCTGCTCGAGCCGCTGGCACTCGAGGAACGCGAGGGCACCGCACCCAACGTGGTGTTCCCGACCGCCATCGAAGAGATCGACGGGCAGCGGTTCGTCTTCTACGGAATGGCCGACTCCAGCATCGGGGTCGCCCGTCTGGACAGCGTGGAGGCACCATGAGCCGCCGACTGACCGCCGCCGCCGCTGGCCTGCTGATCGCCGCGAGCATCGCCGTCGCCCCGGCCGCCGTCGCCTCGTCCCTGCCACGGGCACTGGCGGCGTCCGCGCCACTGACCAACCTGGCGCACCTGGACTTCCTCACCGCCGCGGTGACCCCACCGCCGCAAGCCGGACACACCACCTACCTGCTCGGCACCGAGCCCTCGGTCGGAGTGCTGTGGGTCTACGCCAACTACCTGGGCCCTGGCAGTTACCAGGTCACTGGTGGCGGCACCTACGACGCCGCGAACAACACCTACGGGCAGGGCGCCTTCGATGCCGACGACATCTCCCGCGCCGCGGTCGTCTACCTGCAGCACTGGGTGCAATTCGGCGATCAGCACAGCCGCGACGAGGCCTACCAGCTGCTGCGCGGGCTGACCTACCTGCAGACCGCGTCCGGACCGGATGCCGGCAACGTCGTGCTGTGGATGCAGCCCGACGGCAGCCTCAACCCCACGCCCACCCCCGCCGACTCGCCGAATCCCTCCGACTCGGGCGCCTCGTACTGGCTGGCCCGCACCATCTGGGCGCTCGGCGAAGGCTACGCCGACTTCCGCGGCACCGACCCCGCCTTCGCCGCCTTCCTCGGGCAGCGCCTGGATCTGGCCATCGGGGCGCTCGACCGGGAGGTGCTGACCAGCTACGGGCAGTACCAGCTCTCGAACGGGCTGCGCGTGCCGGCGTGGCTGATCACCGGCGATGCCGATGCCAGTTCGGAGGCCGTGCTCGGCCTGGCTGCCTACGTCCAGGCCGGCGGCGGCGGCGCCGCCCGCAGCGCGCTCGCCCAGCTGGCCGACGGCATCGCCGACATGGGTTCGGGCACCGCGAGCACCTGGCCGTACAGGGCGATCCTGCCCTCGGCGGCATCGCGCTCGGAGTGGCATCCCTGGGCCGCGCAGATGCCCACCGCCCTGGCCGACGCCGCCACCGCGCTGCACCAGCCGGGACTGCTGAGCGCCGCCGTGGCCGACACGGCCGTCTTCACCCCGCACCTGCTGACCGCGACCGGGCCAGACAACCTGTGGGGGCCTGCGCCGGTGGACAGCTCGCAGATCGCCTATGGCGCCGGCGCCCGGGTACTGGCCCTGCTGGCCGTCGCGACGGCCACCCACTCGGCCGGCCTGCGGCAGCTCGCCGGCATCGCGGCCGGCTGGTTCTTCGGCCAGAACCCAGCCGGCATCGCCACCTACAACCCGGCCACCGGAGCCACCGACGACGGGATCAACGCGAACGGCACGGTGAACCTCAACTCCGGCGCCGAATCCACCATCTTCGGGCTGCTCACCATGGAGGCACTCGACGCCAATCCCGATGTCGCCGCGATCGCCAGCGCCAGCGCCCACGTGCAATCCCGGGACGGCCAGCAAACCATTGAGGCCGAGGCGGCCAGCCTGACGGGGCCCGCCGAAGTCGTGCCAGCCAACCCGGTCAATACCGGCGAATCGCAATGGAGCGGCGGCGCCTACGTCCAGCTGGCGACGGGCAGCACGCTGTCCTGGACCATCCCGGCCGATGACCAGCCCCGCCTCGTGCAGGCCATCGTCAACCGCGTTCCCGGACCCGGCGCAGTCAGCGACTTCGCGTCAGGCACCGAGCGCCTGGGCGCCGCGCAGTACGGCGGCGGCGGCGCCCAGGGCATCTCGCCCGCCCCGGACGCGCTGCTCCCTGTCACCCTGCCGGGAATCCTGCCCGCCAACGCGACCCAGCTGACCGCCAGCACGCTGGGCGGCACGGGACAGCTCGACGCGATCCTGCTCACCCCGCTGATCGCAGTCCTGATCACCACGGGCGGCGGACACAGCGTCGCCCTGCTCAACAGCGAGGCTGACACCCAAGATGCCCGCACACTCAGCCTGCCAGGCACCGGCCCGACAGTCGCCACGAGCTACGACAGTCAAGGACGCCAATGGCGCGTCACCATCAGCACGGACTCGACCATCACCGTGCCAGTGCCCGCCGGCGGATTCGCCATCGTGCGGCGCTAGGTCGCGACCCGCAGGCTGGCCATAGTACGGAAGAGGCAAGGAGGGGCAATGGCGCAGATTACGCTGGACCAAGTCGACAAGGTCTTTGGCAGAGGCGTGAAGGCGGTGAACGACCTGAGCCTGGAGGTCCAGGACGGCGAGTTCATGGTCCTGGTCGGCCCATCCGGGTGCGGGAAGTCGACCGCCCTGCGGATGATCGCAGGACTGGAGGAGGTCAGCCACGGAACCATCCGAATCGGCGACCGCGTGGTGAATGGCGTGCCACCCAAAGATCGCGACATCGCGATGGTCTTCCAGAACTATGCCCTCTACCCTCAGATGACCGTGGCACAGAACCTGGCGTTCGGCCTGCGGATGCGCAAGACACCGAAGGATGAGATCGAGCGCCGCGTCCGCAATGCGGCCAACATTCTTGGCCTTGAGCCGTACCTCACGCGCAGGCCGACGGCGCTGTCCGGCGGCCAGCGCCAGCGCGTGGCGATGGGCCGGGCGATCGTGCGGGAACCGCAGGCTTTCCTCATGGACGAACCGCTGTCGAACCTCGACGCCAAGCTCCGCGTGGGCATGAGGGCATCGCTGGCGGAGCTACATGAGCGGCTCCATGTAACCACCGTGTACGTGACCCACGATCAGGTCGAGGCGATGACGCTTGGACACCGCGTCTGCGTGCTCCGCGACGGGATGCTGCAGCAGGTCGACACACCGCAGAACCTCTACGACCACCCGGTCAACCTGTTCGTCGGCGGCTTCATCGGCTCACCCTCGATGAATATCGTCAAAGCTAAGGTGATCAGCGGCGACGACGGCATGGCGGTCACGTTCGCCGGATACCGGCTGCCCCTCCCTGAGGAAGTGGTGCGCGCCAGTTCGGGCATCGAAGCGTACGTCGGCCGCGACGTGATCCTCGGAATCCGGCCGTCCGACTTCGAGGACGCAAGCCTGACCGACGACTCGTGGCCGAGGATGCCCGTCGTGACCCACGTGACCGAGGCACTCGGGAGCGATATCCACGTGATCTTTGCCATCGACGCGCCGCCCGTCGAGCACAAGGATCTCGCGGACCTTGTCCCAGAGCAGGAAGAGGAGGGATCGGCGATCCCGCTTCATGTAGGCAAGTCGCTGTGGACGGCGCGGGTTAACGCGCGCAGCCCGGTCCGCGCTGGCGACCGGATCGAGCTCGGAGTGGATACCCGCAACCTGCACTTCTTTGACCCCGACAGCGGCCTCGCGATCGGAGGAACGAAAATAGCGGCCTCGCGAACGGAGGAATGAAAATAGCTGCCTCGCGATCGGCGACAAGCAAGCAGCAGAGCCGAGAGCCCGAGAACGAGGCTTCTCCCAGGCAGCCCTCAGAGCCCCGGCCGTCGCCGACCGGTGCGGCTGACGCGGGCCGACTGGCGGCTGCGGCAGAGAGAGGAGAGAAGCTCGCGGGGTAGCCTGCATCCCGCCCGAGGTAGATCCCACTATCGTGGCAGCGGAGACCCGCGGTACGAGCGCTGTAGTGGCCTCGAAAGGTTCTACGATAAAGCGTTTTCGAAGGTCAGCCAGTCGCCCTGCTTAACCCGGAGGTACACGATCCGTGGGCCGGCGCCTGATTCTCGACACCAGCGTCCTGATCGCCTACGAACGCGGAACCGTCGACCGCTCGTCGCTCGATCACGACGAACTTGCCATCGCCTCGGTATCGGTCGCCGAGTACCGCGCCGGGATCGAGATGGCGGATACGGCCAGCCGGGCGGCCGAGCGCGCCCGGGCGCTCGCAGCCATAACATCAACTGTCGATGTCCCTGACTACACCCAGGCGACAGCGGCGCACCATGGGCGCCTGTTAGGCGAAGAACAGCGCGATGAACATGCGCAGCAGGCTGCGGGCGGCGTAGTAGGGCAGCCGCGACGGCGATGTGCTGATCGTGGTCGCCTGGCTGGGGTGGAACGGGACATGGGCGCTCGCACCGACCCTGACCACCGCGTACAGCAGCAGGAACACGCCCGCGCCGACAAGAGCGTCGAGCGGCCGGAACCTAAACCGCCGCAGCGAGTCGCGGCTAGGGAAGGTCGGCGTGACCGCCATGCGGTAGCTCCCGTGCGCCACCTGCGCCCGGGCCTCGCGGTCATCCGACGATGCGCTCGCCGATGGGGCCCAGTATGAGCATCGGAAAGTAGATGAGGCCGCCGACGATCACGATCACCCCGAGCAGGAACACGACGAACGTCGGCCCGGCGGTGTCGAGCGTGGCCCTGGTGCGCGCGTGGACACGCGCCCCGGCGAGTGAGCCGGCGATGGCGAGCGCCAGCACGATCGGCACGAAACGCCCGACCAGCATGACTAGGGCGAGGGTGGTGTCATACCACGGCGTGTTAGCCGCCAGCCCGGCGAAGGCGGACCCGTTGTTGTTGGCCACCGAAGCGTAGGCGTAGGTGACCTCGGTCAGGCCGTGCATGCCGGGATTAAGGATCGACCGGTTGGCGGCCCCGAGCACCAGGGACATGCTGCCGAACACCAGGACCACGATCGGGATCGTCAGCACGTAGGCGATGATGAGCTTCATCTGAGGTGCGCGGATCTTCTTGCCCAGGAATTCCGGGGTGCGGCCCACCATCAGCCCGGCAATGAAGACCGCCAGGAGCGAGAACACAAGCATGCTGTACAGCCCGCCGCCGTCACCGCCCGGGCTGACCTCGCCGAGCAGGATGCCGACGAACGCCCCCGTGCCCCCGACCGGGGTATAGCTGTCGAGGGCCGAATCGGTGGCGCCGGCTGTCGTTCCCATGGTCCCGACGGTCATGAGCGCGGACCCGTCGGCGCCGAACCGCGTCTCCTTCCCCTCCATGTTCCCGCCGGGATTGCCGCTGCTCGCCGCCTGGGACACCGTCACCGGAAGCAGTTGGTTGCCATGCGCCTCGGCCTGCATCGAGACCACGGTGTGGCCGAGGAAGATGATGGCCATGACCGCCGCGATGGCGTATCCCTGCCGCGGCCTGCCGATGAGCCGGCCGAACATCAGGGCTATGGCGAACGGCAGCACGATGACCAGCAGCAAGTCGAACATGTTGCTGAAGCCGGTGGGGTTCTCGAACGGATGGGCGCCTCCTGCGCCATAGAAGCTGCCGCCGTTGGTGCCGAGCAGCTTGATGACCTCCATCGAGGTGACCGGCCCGCCGGGAATCTGCTGGGTCCCGCCCGCGAGTGTCGTGGCCGTGCGAAAGCCGCTGAAATTCTGGACCGCGCCCTGGCTCACGAGCACCAGCGCGCCGATGACCGACAGGGGGACGAAGACGCGCACCAGGCTCCGGGTGAGATCCACCCAGAAGTTGCCGATCGTGCGAGCGGTTCCGGAGATGCCCCGGATGACGGCCAGGGCCACGGCGAGCCCGATGGCGGCCGCGGTGAACTGCGCGACCACCAACCCGGCCATCTGCGCGAGATAGCTGGCCTGGGTTTCCCCTTCGTAGGCCTGCCAGTTGGTGCCGGTGATGAAGCTAATGGCGGTGTTGAAGGACAGGAACGGGGACATCCCAGGCGCGTGGGTCGGGTTCAGCGGGAGCAGTCCCTGCAACCGCAGGATGCCGTACAGCAGCAGGGTGGAGAAGAGCCCGAACGCCAGCACCGCCAGCGCGTAGCTTCGCCAGGTCCAGCTGCTTTCTGCGTCGATGCCCAGGCCCCGGTACACGAGGCGCTCGACGGGGAGAAACACGCGGTCCCCTGGCGCACTGTTTCGGGAAGCACTGGCGCCCCGGAACGTTGCCGCCAGGTAGCGGCCGAGCAGCGGCGCGGCCACCGCGGTCACGGCGACGATGAACAGGAGCTGTACCCATCCCGAGGCGCTCATCGGAGCCCGTCCAGTGCGAGGTTGAGGTCGAGGACGTTCACCGCGGGCTCGCCCAGGAAGCCCCACTGACGGCCCTGCGTGTAGCGGTGCACGAGGTTGATCACCTGAGCCACCGAAAGGTGCCGGGCCCGGGCGACCCGCGGTGCCTGGTCCAGGGCGTTGGCCACGGAGATGCCTGGGTCGAGTCCCGAGCCCGAGGCCGTGACCGCGTCGACCGGCACGGCGGCACCGGCCGGGAGCCCGTTGAACTTCCGGTAGGCGATGGCGCGCTCGGGCACGGTGCCGGGGTCGCAGAGGTAGGAGCCGTCAGGGCTCCTGGCGTACCGTTGGCCGGGTGCCGGGCTGGTGACCGGATTCCCGGCCGGGTCGGTGGGGACACATGCCGGGTCAGCCTTCGTCGCGAAGGGGTTTACCGGCGACGGGTTGCCGTCGAGCCCGACCGTGTTCACACCCGGCACGAACCCGATGAGCAGCGGGTTCGACGGGCCGAGATTGGTGGCGCCCGACGCCGCGCCGTCGTACCCGGTCCCCGCGGCCGACGGGCGCGGCTGGAAGTAGCCGGGAAGCGGGTTGCCCTTGCTGCCGGTGAAGCTCTGGCCGAGCAAAGACGATCCGGCGAGCTTACCGTCGCGGTAAACGAGCGAGCCGTCCGCCTGGTGCCTGAACAGGAGTGCGGACAGGCCAGTGACGAGGAGGGGATACCCGAATCCGAGCACGAGCGTCACGCCGAGGAGCATCACGATGCTGGCGAAGAGATGCCGTCCCAGGCTAGTAGAGCGCATGTCAGTGCAATCCGATCGCGGTCAGCACAAGATCGGTCGCCTTGATGAAGACGAACGGGGCGATGATCCCGCCGAGACCGTAGATGAGGCCGTTGCGCCGCAGGATGGCGGCGCCGTCGAGCGGCCGGAACTTCACTCCCCGCAGGGCCAGCGGGATGAGCGCCGGGATGATGAGGGCGTTATAGATCACGGCGGACAGGATCGCCGTGTGCGGGTTGTCCAGGTGCATGACGTTCAGCACGTTGAGCTTCGGGTACACCACGACGAACATCGCCGGGATGATGGCGAAGTACTTGGCGACGTCGTTCGCGATGGAGAAGGTCGTGAGCGACCCGCGGGTGATGAGGAGCTGCTTGGCGACCTCGACGACCTCGATCAGCTTGGTCGGGTTCGAGTCCAGGTCGACCATGTTGCCGGCCTCTTTGGCGGCCTGCGTGCCGGTGTTCATCGCCAGGCCCACGTCGGCCTGCGCGAGCGCAGGCGCGTCATTGGTGCCGTCCCCGGTCATCGCCACCATGTGGCCGCCGCGCTGCTCGCGCCGGATCAGCGCCACCTTCTCCTCCGGCGTGGCCTCGGCCAGAAAGTCGTCGACGCCGGCCTCCCGGGCGATGGCAGCCGCCGTCAGCGGGTTGTCCCCGGTGATCATCACGGTCCGGATGCCCATGTCGCGCAATTCCCCGAACCGTTCGGCCATGCCCTGCTTGACCGTGTCCTTCAGGTGGATGACGCCAAGGACCCGAGGCCCATCCGCCACCACCAGAGGCGTCCCGCCGCCGGCGGCGATGCGTTCCACGATGGGGGCGAGGTCGGCCGGGATGACACCGCCGAGTTCGGCGACCCATCGCCGGACCGACTCGGCGGCGCCCTTGCGGAGCCGCCGGCCCTGCAGGTCGATCCCGCTCATCCGCGTCTGGGCCGAGAACGGAACGAGCTCGGCCCCGGCCAGCCCTGGGTCAGCGAGCCCGTAGCGCGTCTCGGCGAACTCGACGATGGAGCGGCCCTCGGGCGTCTCGTCGGCCAGGCTCGACGCCAGCGCCGCCTGGGCCAGCTCTGTCTCGGCGACGCCGCCGACGGGGAGGAACTCAGCGGCCATCCGGTTGCCGTAGGTAATGGTGCCGGTCTTGTCGAGCAGCAGCGTCGAGCAGTCCCCGGCGGCCTCGACGGCCCGCCCCGACATCGCCAGCACGTTCCGCTGCACCATCCGGTCCATCCCGGCGATGCCGATCGCCGACAGCAAACCGCCGATCGTCGTGGGGGCCAGGCAGA
>ODAK010001793.1_pt1 | contig 22991 bp, 22 predicted proteins | sample 1539591 | NCBI WGS metagenome assembly ODAK01 (sample SAMEA3539303, study PRJEB22396) | soil metagenome | biome: tundra; feature: field; material: soil | place: USA | collected 2010-05 | depth 0.15 m | reverse complement strand
CCGCACTCGGCCATCCCGTCGTCCGGGTGGCTGGGCCCGACCGTTTCGCCACGGCTGTGCAGGTTGCTGCGATGCTTGGCAACCCCACCACCGTGTTCGAAGCCGATGGCACCAACTTCCCCGACGCGCTCTCGGCCGGGTCGGCCGCCGCCGCGGCGGGCGGCGTCGTGTTGCTCACGGCAGGCTCGGGACAGTCGGGCCCCACCGCGGCGTACTTGGCCGCTCACCCCAGTGCAAAGCGCTACGCGATCGGCGGCCCCGCGGCACACGCGGACCCGTTGGCGAAGGCATTCGTCGGCAGCGACCGTTTCGCGACGTCGGTGCTGGTGGCCCAGGCCTTCTTCCCGACACCTGCTGCGGTCGGGCTCGCTAGCGGCCTGACCTTCCCTGACGCGCTCTCAGGTGGCAGCGTGGCAGCTATGAACCACGGACCCATCGTCTTGGTCCCGAGCAGCGGCACTCTCCCGAGTTCCGTTGCCAGCTACCTCGGGACGGCGCAGTCGTCTGCGACCTCAGCGTGGCTGTTCGGCGGCACGAGTTCGGTCGGCGCGGACATCTTCAGCGCGGCCGCGACAATCCTGGGCACAGCCAACTGAAATGACCGTGACCTGAAGATGACAGCAATCTGAAATGACCGGCGATCAGTCGGCGAATCGCGCCGACGTTCTGGTCACCGGCGGACGTGAAGGCCGTCGTCGGGTGCCGCGGTTTCTCGCACCAGTGCTGTGTGCGGTCGTGCTCGTCGCCTACGGCGCGGTGACCCTCGATCGGGACTCGCGTCACCACGAGTTCAAGGCACTCCTCGGGGCGACGATCAACGGCCAAGCAACTGCTGCCCACGCAGATGCGACGCTCGAATCGACGAGGCAATACACGATGCCATTGCTCGGCTCCGCGCAGGCAAACGTGCGCGCTGGTCTAGAGCAACTAATCGACCAGTCGGCAACCCAGGGCGTGGCCCAGGTGCGCGCAACCCGTGCAGCGGTGGCCTCGACATCAGTGCTGCCCTGGCACACGGCCCTGCACAAGGCCAAGGCTGCGGAACTCGCCTACCTCGACGAATGGGCTGCCTACCTCGACGCCGTCGCCCACGGCGCTGACACCGGAACCATCCCGACCACGGTGCTCCAGGCGAAGCAGACCGGCGCCGCGGCAGCGCTGCGCGGCGCTGCGCCCGACCACAAGGCGTCGCTGGCCATCCCGTCGTCGCTTTGAGCCGCGATCGCCGCGACGGGCCTGCCGACCTCGACCGGCTGGACGCCATCGTGCGTAGCGGAGCCGCGCGGGTGCTCGACCGTGCCTGGAACAGATCACTCGGCTACTGCAGGCCGAACCGCCGCAGCTACCCACACCTGTGGCTGTGGGATTCGTGTTTTCACGCCATCGCGTGGTTCGCGCTCGGCGATGCCCGAGGGTCGCGAGAGCTCGAGGCGGTCTTCGTGGGCCAGTTGCCCGACGGATTCCTTCCACACATGCGGTACGGCCGTCGAACCTATCCTCGCGGGCCACTGAAGGGCGTGTCGTCGTTCAGCCAGCCGCCGGTCTACGCCCGTGCGCTGAAAGCAGGGGCGGACGCCGGCTTCGCGCCGTCCGACGAATTACTCGATTGCGCGCAGCGTGCACTCACCGCACTGTGGCGCGATCGGCTGCGCGACGGACTGCTGGTCATCGTGCACCCGTGGGAAGCAGGCACCGACGACTCACCGCGGTGGGACAGCTGGGTGGGCTCGAGCGCCTGGAATCGCCGGGTCTGGACCGCCTTTGACCGAGCATTGTTGAAACGCACGGTGTTCAGTCCCTCGGGCGAGGCGATCGACCATCCCGATTTTGTCGTCGCGCCGGCCTCGTTCAATGCGATCGCCGCCGACGCGGCGACGACACTGGGCGAACTGATCGGCGATACCGACTGGGTCGCGCGCGGTCGTGCCCTCGCGGCCACGCTTGACGACGCAGCATGGGACGGCGACGAGGCGCTGTGGTCGGATATCGCATTCACCGGCGGCGGAGCCAGCGTGCGTATTCCGACGATGGATGCCGCGTTGCCTGCCATGTGCACGCCCGACCCCGCGAAGGCAGCGGCGGCACTGCGCCAACTCACGGACCCTTCGCGGTTCGGCGCACCGTACGGTCCGCGTTTCGTGGCTAAATCAGAACCGACCTACAACCCCGTGCAGTACTGGCGTGGACCAGCCTGGCCGCAGCTGAACTACCTGGCCGCCTACTCGGCACGCCATTGCGGCCAGGATCCGCTCGCGGCAGAGATTGGTCGGCTCACGAAGAGCGCGTGCTTACGGGCGGGGTTCGCGGAGTACTGGAATCCGGAGACCGGGCGTGGGCTGGGCGCGCGTCCCCAGTCATGGGCGGCGGTAGCCGCGGCGATGTAGCGGCGGCGGTAGCCGCTGCGATGTAGCGGACGTCAGGATGAGGGCTCGGGTGCGCCGGCATCGCCGAGCCCGAAGCGGGAGAGCTGCAGGTCGGTGCATCCGGTGTCGCCAGGCAGGGCTCGAGCACTGATCTTGACCGTGCCGGGCGCGAAGCTGATCACGGTAGTCCAACCACCGACCGCGGGAGCCACACACGCCGGGGCGTTGTTGTCGACATGCCAGTACGCCGACCACCGAAGACGCACGAAAGTGACACCACCGGCGGCCGCGTTCATCGTGAAGCTGCTCGCCGTCAGCGACGTCATCGTCGCGGCACCGCTCGCCAGCGGAGCGGCTCCGACGACTGCCCAGATGTGCCATTGATTGTTCGTGTACACCGGCCGCAGATAAGCCGGCGGATGCCGCAGTAGTGCCTTTTCTGCCTGACCTCCCTGATCAAGCGGAGCATCGGGCAGCGCTACGAAGCGCACCGCATTTTCGAACAACCACGTGTGATACGCCGCCACGGTGAGCGGCGCGTACAGCACAGCATTGCGCGACAGGTCGATCTGGCGATCCCAGCCGCGCGCAAGCGGCACCTTCTCCGCGACGTACTTCGCTTCCCAGTGGTCGCGAGTGAAGGGAATCTCGACGCGTCCGAGCGGCTGCTGATTCTCGGTAAGGAAACGCAGCATTCCTTGGTAGTACTGCGGTTTCGTCGAGGGATCGTTGGAGGCTGACGAGATCGCTCCAATGACGGGCAGCAGTTGGAAGATCAGCAGCGGTACCGCAAGAAACAAGAGCGCGCGCTTTCGATTCGCGCGCAGTAACACGAACGCGGCGGCAGGCCCGATCACAATGCCAGCTAGTCGCGTGATGTTGCCGCCGACGGGGTTGGGCAGGAAGAAAAGAACCACGCAGGTCACGCCGTAGATCCACAGCGTGCGCCGCACGACCTGCTCGTACATCGGCGCGACGGTCAGACCGATCGCGACGATCACCAGCTGGCCGACAAACCCGCCGACCGGAAACGGGAAGATGCCGCCGTCACCAGCAAAGAACGTGATGGCGAGCCCGACGAACGCCCCGGCGAACGGCGCGGCGCGGCGCCAGCCCAGGGTGGGAGCCCATGCGACCGCGACCAACAACAGAAACGCCGCTCCCAGCGGGCTGAACAACGACGCGATGACCGCGGCGGCCACACCGAGCCACGCGTGCCGCGCGCGGACCGCAAGCACTGCGACGAGCCCTGCCGTTACAGCACAGGCGAACGGCGCGCGGCCGACGATCAGGTCGCCGACGACGAACACGGCAAACCACAACCGCGCGACGACAGCTGGCCAGTTGTCGGCGCGGCCGATGAGTCGACCGAAGAGCGCGGTCGACGCGGTACAGGCGATCGCGGTCGCCGGCACGGTGCCCAGCGCCCAGCCGACTGCCGGGAACAAGACGCTATAGCCGAGTAGCGCGTGACCGCCGTACCAGTTGACGTCCCAGATCAAGAAGCCGTGTGCGCCGAACATGAAGGCCCGGTAGTCCTGTGCCGGGTAGTCGCCTCCGCGGAAGCCCACGACGGCGACCACGGAACAAAGGACAGCGGTCACCAGCGCCGCGTGCCTGCCGAGCCACCAGACTGTGCGGCTCGTCCGGCTGAGCTCGCGGAAATCGATGATCTCGGGTACCGGCGGTTCGAGCGTGACGACGCGGAGGCCGTCGCTGGCTACGACCTCGACAGAGTTCGCGCCGGCGGTGCTCCCCTCGGCGGTGTTCGTGGACAGACCGGCCACCTCCATGGCTCCAAGCATGCCATCCCCTGGTGTCGTTCCCGCCTTGCCCGACCCGACGCCCGGCCTCCCACCGGCCCGCGATCAGCTAGAACCAGGCTCCCCCAGTCAAATCACCCACCCCGGCGCGCTCGGGTGCACCTCGATATTCCGAGCCGGACGAGCGGGCTGCCAGTAGGGTCCGGACGTGGTCTTTGATGTTCGGACGGTCGAGGAGACCGAACTCCGCACCTGGTACAACGCCTTGTCGAGCGCGTTCTTCATGACCGCCGACCCGCAGGCCATTGCGGACTTCCGGCGTCCCCAGCTCGACCTGGGTCGCACGTGGGCGGCCTACGATGCCGACCGCATCATCGCGACGCTGCGCACGTTCGGTACCGAGATGACGGTGCCCGGCGGTGGCCTGCTGTCCGCGGATGCCGTCACGGCCGTCGCCACGATACCGACCCATCGGCGTCGCGGAGCACTCACCGCGATGATGACGGCCTCGCTGCAGGCGGCCGCGCAACGTGGCGACGCGATCAGCATCCTGATCGCTGCTCGGTGGCCCATCTACGGTCGTTACGGCTACGGCCCGGCGACCGAAGTAGCCGAGTACTCCATCGACACAGGTATCGCAGACTTCGGCGCCCGCGGCGGCGAAGGCGTGGTGGAGTACGTCGACACGGCCACGGGCCACGCACTGATGCCTGCGCTGTTCGATCGTTTCCGCCGCGGGCAACCAGGCGCCATCGGCCGCGCCTCCGTCGACTTCGATCGCGAGTTCGGCAAGGGCACGGTGCCGGGACTCACTCCATGGACGGGCTGGGTCGCCGTCCATCGGCCTTCGCCCGGCGCCGAGATCGACGGCTTAGTGCGCTACCACGTCGACGAGCATTGGGACGCGATGCGCCCGAGTTGCGTCGTGGTGATCGATGACCTCGTCTCGACCAACCCGCTCGCCTACACCGCCTTGTGGAAACTCTGCTGCGACCTCGACAACGTCACCACCGCCAAGGCGGCGAATCGCAGCGTCGACGAATCACTGCCCTGGATGCTGGCCGATGCCCGCGCGATGGAGCAGACCAAGCGGTACGACAACGTGTGGGTGCGCATCCTCGATGTCGAGGTGGCGCTGGCCGCGCGGCGCTACCTGACGACAGGATCCCTGGTGATCGAGGTGCGCGATGCGATGAACTACGCCGCGGGCCGGTACCTCCTCGAAACAGGGCCGGACGCCGCGAGCTGCGCGCGGACCACGAAGCCGGCCGACATCGAACTTGACGTCGCAACCCTGGGCGCTGCCCACCTGGGCGGGACGTCGCTACAGACGATGGCGGTCGCCGGTCTGGTCGTCGAGCATCGCACCGGGGCGGTCGCGTCGGCCGACGCGATGTTTCGGTGGACGACCGTTCCGTGGTGCAACACCTGGTTCTAGGCACGCCAGCTGAACTGAGGTTCGAATCCGAGCACGCGGCGCGCTTTCTCGATCGCCAACAAGGTCGTGTGCTCGCCCATGTCGCCGCGCACCTCGACGTCCGGAAAGATCTCGGTAGTGAGCTCGGCGTTCGAACGCGCCATCACCGTGTCGGCGGCCGCGATGATGAAGACGTCACAACCCTTGGGCTCGTAGGCGAGTGCCTTGCGGATCGCCTGCGCGCCGTCGCGCGCATCGATATAGCCCCACAGGTTCCATTTCCGCAAGCTCGGATCGGCGTCGTAGCCGGGAAATGCGACGTAGTCGGCCGGGTCCATCACGTTGGAGAAACGCAAGCCGATCATCTTGAGGTCGGCATCCCATCGGCAGAACTGCCTGGCCATGTGCTCCTCGAGGTGCTTCACGAGCGAGTACGTCGACTCCGGTCGCGCCGGGTACTCCTCGTCCACAGGGATGTAGGGCGGTGGGATGTCGAACGGCAACCCCAACACGGTCTCGCTCGACGCCCACACGATGTTCGTGATGCCCGCGTGGCGGGCGGCGGCGAACACGTTGTACGTCGTCGTGATGTTGTTCGCGAACGTCGCCGCGTTGGGCGTCAGGCCTGGGGCCGGAATCGCGGCCAGGTGGACGACGGCGTCGACGCCGCGATAGCCATCGTTGACCGACAGCGCTTCGACAGTCTGGCCGAAGTCGGTCAGGTCGACCCGCAGGAACGGGCACACCGGGTGCGGCGACGGGGTCCGGTCGACGTTCACGACGTCCCACCCGTGATCCACCAGGTCAGCGACGCACGCCTGGCCGAGCTTTCCGCTTCCCCCGGTGACAACGACACGTGGCATGGTGCTCCCTAGTAGAAGTAGTGTCAGTAGCCTAGGCCGATCGAGCCGGGGCGCACCCAACCCCGGCGGACCACCGACCGCGACGAACCGAGGGAGTCCGTTATGGGCAGCAAGGAAAAGGGCGGTCGCGAGATCCGCAAGCCGAAGAAGGACGCCAAGGTCAAGGGCGTTCCCGCGGGTAGCGGAGTCGTATCTGCGCAGACCCAGGCCAAGGACCGTCCAGCGAAGTAGCTCGAGCGATTCGCAGGCGTGATGTTCCCCAATCTCAACGTGCTCGGGGGCGACCTCGAGCCGTGCGGCAACGACCCAGTCACGGGCTTCTTTCGTGACGGCTGCTGCTCGACCGGGTCTGAGGATCTCGGCAGTCACACGGTCTGCGCGGTCATGACCGCGCAGTTCCTTGAGCATCAGCGGGCCATCGGCAACGACCTGATCACACCGATGGCTGCATATCAGTTCCCCGGCCTAGAGCCCGGCGACCGCTGGTGCGTCGTCGCCGTGCGGTGGTTCGAGGCGTACGAGGCCGGCGTTGCGGCACCCGTCGTGCTCGCTGCTACGCATGCGCGAGCCCTCGACGTCATTCCGCTCGAGGCACTGCGCGAACATGGGGTCGACGTCCCGAGCGATCCCAGTTCTTTGGCTTGACCTTTGGGTGCGGAGGTAGCGCGCGCCACAATGACGGCATGGACCCCTCATGCATCTTCTGCGCGATCGCAGCCGGCACCGCGCCTTCGTACCTGATCTACGAGGACGACACGGCGGTCGCCTTTCTCGATCTGGCGCCACTGCGCCAAGGCCACACGCTGGTGATTCCTCGCACGCATGTACCCGACGTTATGTCGGACGGCGGGGCGCGAGCGTTGATCGACATCGGCCCGGCCATCCACCACGTGAGCCGGCGGCTCATGGAAGTCTTCAACGCCGACGGCATCAACCTCATGCAGTCCAACGGTGCCGCGGCCGGTCAGGTTGTGTTCCACCTCCACGTCCACCTCGTACCTCGCTATGAGGGCGACCGACCAATGGTGCACTTTGACCGCGATCCGCTAGCCCCCGATGCCGTCGCGCAGACACACACGCTGATAGCTGGAAGCTGAGCACGTGCGCGTGCACGGCGAGGGCGACTGAACGGCTAGAACAGCGCGCGGACGGGAGCACGTTTGCGAGCCGGTGATACGTTTGCTGGCCAATTTCTTTTATTCCACAGGCATTCTTGATGTTGCAGTTTTGTCGGTGGTTGTCGCTACGTTGTGTTCATGAGCGCAGCCACCACCGACTATCAGCATCCGGCCGTTGAGGCGGTTGCGATGATTTCCGCTGGGTTGGATGCGTTGGCGGAAGCATCGTTGTGGTCGATGTCGACCGATGAGGTTGGGCAGCTGGTGGTCGCGGTGGAGCGCATCGACCGGCGGGTATCGGCGGCCCAGGTGGCGGTGCTGGCGCAAGCTGACCGCTCGGGTATCGCGGATCAGACCGGTGCGTCATCGACTGCGGTGTGGCTGCACAACGTCGCTGACTTGCCGGTCGGGGTGGGTCGGGCTCGCCTGGCGTTGCACCGGGCGTTGGCGACTCGGCCGATGGTCGGGGCCGCGTTTAGCGCCGGTGATATCGGCCAGGAGGCGCCCACCGCGGTCTGCTCGGCGATCGACACGCTGCCTGGAGGTGTTCCGGCGTCCCTGAACACCGAGATCGAGGTGCTGCTGATCGACACCGCCCGCGACGAAGGAACGAAAGCGGTGGTGCAGCGGTCGATGGAGATCGCGAGCCGCTTCGACCCCGACGGTTTTGAACAGCAGGAAGAGTCGGCCCGCAGCCGCCGCTGGTTGCACCTGATCCGCCAGCACGACGGCACGATCAAGTTGCGTGGCTGTCTGGATAAGGAGTCCGGCGCGCTGGTGCTCGCGGTGCTCGACCCGCTGGCGGCGCCGGCGCCGGTAAACGAAGGTCTCAGCGATATGCGGCTGGCCGAGCACCGTTACGCAGACGCGCTCGTCCAGCTTTGCCAGCTGGCCACACCGGCACTGCCCGAGGTTCGCGGCGAACGCCCGCACATGTTCGTGACCACCACCCTCGATTCGTTGCAGCGCAAGATCGGCAGCGCGCTCGGCACTCTTGAGGGCGGCCACCTGATCGGCAAAGGCGCGCTCCGCCGAATCGCGTGCGACGCGAATGTGATCCCCGTCGTTCTCGGCGGCGCAGGCCAACCCCTCGACATCGGCCGCAGCACTCGCGTCGTGCCCCAAGGTCTGCGGCGTGCGTTGATCGTGCGCGACGAAGGATGCGCGTTTCCCGGCTGCGACCGGCCGCCATCATGGCCAACGCCCACCACAACATCCACTGGGCCGACGGCGGTCCGACGTCGCTGTGCAATCTCGTACTGCTATGCGTCCACCATCACGACCGTGTGCACCGCCGACAGCTGGACCATCACGATGATCGACGGCAGGCCATGGTTCATCCCCTCCGCACGGCTCGACCCCCACCAGCGACCCCGACAAAACAGCCGCTACCGCGTGCGCGCACTCGACCCCTGAGCCGAGATCGGGAGCCGGCTCGGACCGGAATCAGGTGGGACGTCAGTCAATTGTCGGTCTGCAGGCCGTTCCACGACCAATGCGGCATCGCGAGTTCGGTCGGTACCTGCGCGCCCTGCGGCGAGTAGACGAGCACGTCGGCGACCGCCCACTCCATGTAGGCGCGCAACACGGCACGAAAGGCCGGGTCGTCCGGCAACCCGGCATCGTCGGCCGCTTTCACGAAGCACGCCACGAATCGGCGTCCGAGATCGGTCATGTCGCCGTTCCCCACGTGCATCTGCTGCAGCGACGACTGATCACCGCACGAGCTCGAATAGTTCGGCGGACCGCCCATGACCTCGGCCCAGTACGCGGCCAGCCGCTCGATGTGCTGCGGATTGCCACCAGGGTGCGAGAACGGGTGGTTCAGCTCGGGATCCGCCAGACACAGCGCGTGATGGGCATTGGCCAGCGCGAGAAAAGCGGCCTCGCCACCCGCGAACTCGAACAACGTCGGACGCCTGGGGTCGACTGCCACTGCGTCAACCACCTCCCGCTACCAGGCCGACTTCGCGTAGTCCTTCAGGAAACAATCGTAAAGATCTTCGCCCTGCTCGCCACGCACGATCGGGTCGTACACGCGCGCCGCGCCGTCGATGAGGTCGAGCGGCGCGTGGAAGCCCTCATCGGCGAGCCGGGCCTTGGTGGGATGCGGCCTCTCGTCGGTGATCCAACCGGTGTCGACGCTCGTCATGAGAATGCCCTCGGCAAACAGATCGCGCGCACTGGTACGCGTCAGCATGTTGATTGCGGCCTTCGCCATGTTCGTGTGCGGATGTCCTGCGCCCTTGTAGATGCGGCCGAACTGACCTTCCATAGCAGACACGTTGACGACGTACTTGCGGCGTGCCGTCGCCGCCGCCATCGATGCACGCAGCCGGCTCACCAGCACGAACGGCGCGATCACGTTGCACAGTTGCACCTCGAGCAACTCGACGGGATCGACTTCATGCACGCGCCGAGTCCAGCTGTTGACGGCGTCGAGATCGGGCACCAGGCCGCCGGCGTCGATCGCGGTCTGCTCGGCGACCCGCTCGAGGGACGCCGACCCGCTGGTCAAAGCGAGGGCGGTCAGCGCATGCGGGGTTAACTCATGGGTCGCATGATGGGCACCGATCGCAGCAGGCGCCGCGCCCACCGAGTACCCGAGCTCGATCAGTTCCGGACGCGGACCGTCCGGCAGCGGGGCACTCTCCGCCGCAATGAGCTGCGCGTAGGCACCCGGCGTCCGGCGCACGGTCTGCGCCGCGTTGTTGATCAGGATGTCGAGCGGTCCTTGAGCAGCAACGGCGTCGGCGAGCTCGACCACCTGGGAAGGATCACGCAAGTCGATACCGACGATGCTCAAGCGATGCAACCACTGTGAACTGTCGTGCATGTCAGTGAAGCGGCGCGCCGCGTCGGTGGGAAAGCGAGTGGTGATCGTGGCGTGCGCACCATCGCGCAGCAAACGCAATGCGATGTACATGCCGATCTTCGCGCGACCGCCGGTCAGCAACGCGCGACGACCGCTCAGATCCGTGCGCGCATCACGACGGCTCCGATTAAGTGCGGCACATGTGGGACACAGCTGGTGGTAGAACGCGTCGACTTCGCGGTATCGCTCCTTGCAGATGTAACACGCACGCGCCTTACCCAATGTGCCGACTGTGGGTGCGGTCGTCGTCGCGGTCAACGCCAAGCCCTGCGTCTCGTCATCGATCCGGCCCGGCGCGCCGGTCGCAGTTGCCGCCGTCACCGCTTCGTCTGCTGCGACAACGGCCGCCCGTCGCTCCTCGCGGTTGCGCTGCTTCACCGTCTTGTAGAGACGTGCGGTGGCCCGGCGTACCGCGACGGCCTGCGGATGGTCGACCGGGAGTTCGTCAAGTTCCTCGAAAATCCCCAGCGCGATCGCCATGCGCACCGGGTCGATGCCCGAAGCGCGCAGGGCGGACGGCTCAACCTCGACGGAAGGGTCGGTGTCGCGCACCGGTTCCTTCTCGCTGATCGTCATACGAGGTCGCCGTTCTGTCGGGAAAGCTTACTGATAGGAAATCATGACAGGCGTCGGCTTTTGCGCCATGGTCTGCTCGGGAGTCATGGTCGGGTGGTCCTCCTTGTAGAAGTTCTTCCACCCAAACGGCATGCCTTTCGGCGCCGCGTGCGTGACCGCAGTCCAGGTCGCGATCTTGCTCGGAGTGGAGCCTTCACCGTCCATATGAATCAGCACCGCGAGGTCGTTGTAGTTGGTCTTCAACGCGGCCTCGTCACCGATCATCGAAAGCCGGAACTGGTGCAGCACCAGCAATTTCTGCGGTAGGTGCTTCGAGGCCGTCAACTGCTCGAGCCACGCACCGACCGCGTTGATCTGGGCGCTGGTGAGGCTGCCGATCTGCCCGAGCGGGTGCTGGCCCGGGGCCAATGCCCATTCCGGGTCGATCGCCAACCCTACGTCGGGCATGGCAAGCAATGACGTGTACAGCTTTGCCTGCGACAGCACGTTGGCACTGCCCGGCTGCAGATCGAGCACGACGTACAACCCTGCGGCGGTCGCCTGCTGCACCCACGGAAGCAGCGACGCAACACTCGACTCCCCCGAATAGTTGCCGTCACTACCAGCGGCTGCGTCAGCAACCGTGGCAATGATTTCGAACGTCGGGACGACGGGCACGGTACTCATGGGTGCGTACGTCTCGGCAAGCTGCTTGGCGCGGGCGATACTCGCGGGCAGGTCTTGTGCGCCTAGGACGCCGAGTGCCCCGCTGCCAGGATGTCCATATAGGGCAACCAACCGGCGTCCCGGAAAGAAGATCTGACCGCCGCCTGGCAGTTGCGTTCCAGTGCTCGCAACCGCAACCCGAGCGGCGACAGTTTCAGGCGTGCCGAACTGCGAGCCAACAGCAAGCACGTTGTGCGGCGGATACTCCGCGAGCGCGGCGATCGCCACCGGATCGCGGCGCGGGTCGGCGCCTTGCACCTCCACGACGGTCGCCCCCGCCGATTGCGCACTCGCCGACGCCATGATCGCAACCGCGTTGGACGCGGCATTGACACCCTTAGGCACAAGAACCGTTAGGTCGTCACCGTCACTCGATGTCGCCGCCGTGGCCTGCGCCGCCGTAGCTACCACACTGACGGACGGCGCTGCTGCGGTGACATCTGCAGCGCTGCTTCCGATCGCGACGACCGTGCTGGTCCCCAGTCGGGTCAGCTCCGCCGCGAACAGCGCGCGTGTTGGGGTGCCGCCGGCAGGTGCTGGTCCGTCGTGATCAAGAAGAAGCAGCGGGACGTCGAGTTGCTCTGCTTCGTCGGCACCGCTGGCGATGCCCGACGCATCGGTGGGCGACGCCACCACGACCGTCGGCGCCGAGCTGAAGAGCGCCTGGCTGACCGAGATCGACATCCGGGCCGGGGTCGCGCCACCCAGGACGACCGTCCCGCGCACTCCGGGTGGGGCCGACGCCGGCGGACTCGATGCGGGTGGGGACACGGGGGGCGGGGACGCCGGTGCCGAGCTCGACGCGGGAACTGACGCCGCGAGGCTGGACGGCGGAGGGCTGAACGCCTGCGGGCTGCTGACACCCGGAAACGCGCTCGACGCCTGCGCGGTCGGTGACTGATCAGCTTTGGGATGCGCGGCGGTGCAGGCGCTGGCGAGGAGCACGAGAAGCCCCACCGCCGCCAAGGGGGCGGTAGCGCGTGGGAAAGACATCGGACCCAGTATGCGACAAGCCCCGGTGTCCGCGGGCTCGCGCGGTGGCCACGCCTACCCTCGGCGACGGTCGGCGCGGGCGCGCGCCGCGACTTCGATCTGGGGACAGACTCTCGCCAACCCGGTCGCCAGCTCGAGCGAATCGAATAAGACCGGTCCGACGCTGCTGAGGAGCGCGGCCGTCTCCGGCTCGCGCAACCAGGCCCGGCCGATCATGGGTGCGTCCGGCCCGGAGTAGCGGCTGATGCCCTCGAGGAACAACACGTTGGCCAGCACCGCCCACCGGTCGTCGACGCCCTCGGGATCCGATGCATCGGCGTCTGAGGGGTCAGGCGCAAGGAAATGAACCTCGCCGACGCCGGTGAAAGCACACGCAGCAGCGCACATGCTGCAGGGTCGGTGGGTGCTCCATAGCGTGCACACCGACAGATCCGTGTCTGTCGGGATCCTGGCTAGCGCATTCATCTCGGCGTGCGCGAGGGGCGTGCCCTGCAACGGATCGTCGCCACTCGGCGGGTCGTAGCAATGGTTGCGTCCCTCCGCGATGACGTGCGCGGAGTCATCGAGGATCGCGGCGCCGACGGGCAGACCACCGGCTCGCAACGCCTGATGCGCGAGTTCGAGACTTCGCCGCACACCGACCGGAGCCTGCTGCCACTCACGCACGGCTAGAGGACCAGCCGGTAGCGAACTTCGGCGAGAGGCATGTCAGCGATGACGACGTCCTTAGCTGCGCCATCGAGCTGCCACCCGCCGATCTCGTAGAAACGCTGCGCACGGTCATTTCCCTCGAGCACCCACAAGATGGCGTCGACGAAAGCCGCGTCGCGCAGCACGTTGACGGCGGCGGCCATCAATCGGCGGCCGACGCCGCTCCCCCAGACGTCGGGCAACGCATAGATCGCGGCGAGTTCACCGACCACTAACGGATCGACATCATCATCGCGCGCCGGCCCGACGTGTGCGAAGCCGACCACGTTCCCACTGGCCTCAGTTGCGACCAGCGTGCCGGTGCGTGGCCAGTCGGCCTCATCAATGTTCCGTGCCCAGCCGGCACGCCGCCTCTCGACGTCGAGTTGATCCAGGTAGAGGTCGGGCAGCAATCCCTTGTAGGCCGCCTGCCACGAGCGCACGTGAACGGTCGCGACGCCCAACGCGTCGGCGGCCTGTGCGGGACGAATTTCCACAGCGACGATACTGTCTCGCGCGACACGGGTCGACGCGCGGCGCAACGCCGTCAGACGAGCGACTTCGCGAGCACCACGAAGTACAGATCCTCGCGTTTGGGGAGGCCGAATCTCTCATCTCCGTAAGGGAAAGGTCGCATCTCGCCGGTGGCCGCGTAGCCGCGCCTTCCGTACCAGGCGATGAGATCCTCCCGTTGACCGATCACCGTCATCTCGATCGTGTCGCATGCCCACTCATCACGCGCCACCCGCTCCGCTTCGGCGAGGACGATTTTGCCGAGGCCACCTCCTTGCAATCCGGGCCGGACGGCGAAGGTACCGAAGTAGGAACGGCCGGCCCGGAGTTGCTGGATGGTGCAACAGGCGATCAGGTCACCGTGCTCGTCGCTCGCCAGCAGCACCCGACTGTCAGCCGCCGAGATCACCGCGGCGATTCCCTCGGCGTCGGTGCGCTGTCCCCCGAGCAGCTCGGCTTCCGTCGTCCAGCCTGCCTTGCTGCGCTCACCGCGGTAGGCCGAGTCGACAAGATCAACCACCATTGCCACGTCGTCCGAAGTGGCGGCCCGAAAAATGGTTGGCGGCGGCACGGCGACATTCTGCCAGCAGCCTCCAGGGCGGGGTGCGGACCGGACCCGGCCTGCTCGAGCACGGTTGCGCGGCCGCTGATCAGGATCGTGCGGCGAATTTCAAATTGAATCCAATCCGTAAGGAATCCGGCTGGAAATCTGTCACACCCCTGTGTAAGGCTGCCATTCGCTGGCAGTCGAATTGCGCTATGTGAAACGACTAATGCATACTTCTCCGATAGAGAACGGGGCTGGCCATGACCGCGGCGATGTCGTCCACCCGCACGGTTGATCGTGCGCTGGGCCTGCTTGCGGTTGTGTGTGACGAGGACCCGATCATGTTGTCCGACTGCGCGCGGCGGGCCGGCCTGCCGGCGAGCACCGCGCTGCGCCTGCTTCGCACCCTCGAAGGCTCAGGCTTCGTGGCTCGCGGTGCCGACGGGTCGTTTCGGGCCGGCCCCCGCCTCGTGCAACTCGGCGCAAGCGCTCTCGGACGGCAGGCTCTGGTCGCCATGGCCGAGCCGGCCCTCAAGCGCATCGTTGCGGCCACTGGCGAGTCGGCCTACCTCAGCATCGCCGGTCCTGCCGACACCGCCATCTACATCGCGATGGTCGAGGGCACCCACGCTGTGCGCCACACGAGCTGGGTAGGCAAGGCGGTCCCGTGCGCCGATCTCGCCGTCGGCGACGCGCTGCGTGGCGCGGTCGGCCCGAGTGGGTACGTCGCCCAACGCGACCGCGTCGAGCCCGACGTGACCGCGATCGTCGCGCCGATCCGTCGGCCTGGCGGTATCGCGGGTGCACTCAGCTTGCTCGGTCCGACCTACCGGATCGACGACCACACGATGCACGCATACGGGCAGATCGTCAGCGCCGAAGCCGACGCGCTGGCGACCCAACTCGACGCGCCGCCGCGGGCAGCCGCCGAACCAGACCGCACCCGCTCAAGAGACAGCGCCCATACAACAGACAGCGCCCGCTCAACAGACAGCACCCGCTCAACAGACAGCACCCATCCAACAAACAGGGTGACGTCGCGATGATCCGCTTCGATTCGGTGACGAAAACGTATCCCGACGGCACCGCAGCAGTCGACAACCTCAGCTTCACTGCGCCGTCCGGCAAGATCACTGTCCTTGTCGGGCCGTCGGGGTGCGGCAAGACGACCAGCCTGCGAATGATCAACCGGATGATCGAGCCGACGAGCGGGCGGATCTGGATCGACGACCGCGACCACTCGAGCACGTCCCCAACCGAGCTGCGGCGGGGCATCGGCTACGTCATCCAGCATGCCGGCCTCTTCCCGCACCGCACCATCGTCGACAACGTCGCCACCGTTCCGCTGCTGCTCGGGCAGAACAAGCGAGAGGCGCGCGCGAAGGCGCTCGAGCTGCTGGAGCGGGTCGGCCTGCCCGCGAGTTTCGCGAAGCGGTATCCCGCGCAGCTGTCGGGCGGCCAGCAGCAGCGTGTCGGCGTGGCCCGCGCGCTGGCCGCCGACCCGCCGGTCATGTTGATGGACGAGCCGTTCAGCGCAGTCGACCCTGTCGTGCGGGAGCAGCTGCAAAACGAGTTCCTGCGGCTGCAGAGCGAGCTCAGTAAGACGATCGTGTTCGTCACCCACGACATCGACGAGGCAATCAAGCTCGGCGATCAGGTCGCCGTGATGCGCGTCGGTGGCAAACTCGCGCAGCTTGCGACGCCCGCCGACCTGCTGTCCAATCCGGTCGACGATTTCGTGGCGGCCTTCGTCGGTCGCGATCGCGGGTACCGGGCGCTCGGGTTCGAGCCCGTCACCGGTCTGCAACTCGATCCCGAAACCACGGTCCGGGTCGGCTCCGACGTCAGTGCCGCGGCTGCTGTCGCGCGCGATGGCTGGGTGCTCGTCGTCGACGAACACGAGTGGCCGCAGGGCTGGCTCGCGGTCGGTGATGACGCCACGCGCGCATCGCAGCACATCACCTCACCGCTGCTGCACCGCGGCGGCACCGTCGCCGGCGTAAACGGCACGTTTCGTGCAGTGCTCGACGCCGCATTGTCGTCACCGACCGGCCGCGGGGTAATCGTCGACGAGGCGCGCCGGTTCGCCGGCACCATCACGGCGGCGAACGTGGTCCGGCTCCTCGAACGCGAGCAGCCGCAGAGCGCGGACGTCGCTCAGCGATGACCGTCGCCGGTGCACTGCCTTCAACGTCCGGCGTGGCCTCGTCCTCGCCCTGGCATTTCTGGGCCTACTTCAACGCGCATCTGCACCAGGATCTCAGTTGGCTCTGGGATCACGTGTGGTTGTCGGCGCTGCCGGTCGTCATCGGCCTGTCCATTGCGTTGCCACTCGGCTGGCTGGCCAGCCGATACAAGTGGATCTACCCGCCGATGCTCTCGATTGCAGGCCTGCTGTACACCATCCCGTCGATCGCGCTGTTCGTGCTCATCCCGCCGCTGCTCGGTCTCAAGGCTCTCAACCCGATCCAGGTACCGATTGCTTTGACGATCTACTCCGTCGCGCTGCTCGTGCGCGTGGTGGCCGACGGTCTCGGATCCGTACCAGAAGATGTCCTGCAGGCGGCGACCGCGATGGGGTTCGGACCGATCCAGCGACTGTTTAAGGTCGAGCTGCCCATCGCCGTCCCGGTTATCGCTGCCGGCCTTCGAGTGGCGACCGTGTCGAACGTCAGCATCGTCGCCGTCGCGGGCACGATCGGCCTGGCCAACCTCGGCCAGCTGTTTACTACGGGCTTCCAACTGTCGACACCCACCGCGTACTACCCGCCGATCGTGCTCGGCATCGTGTTGTGCGTCGCACTCGCGCTTGCCTTCGATGTCGTCATCGTGACCGCGAACCGACTGCTAACGCCGTGGCGCAGGGCGGTGCAGGGCCGATGATCGGCAACGTCTTCAGCTGGCTGACCGATTCCGCGCACTGGCGCGGCGGCAATGGCACGATCGCCATCGGCACGCAGGTACAAGCCCACGTCACGTATTCATTCATCGCCGTGTTGATCGCGCTCGCGATCGCGCTACCGCTCGGGCTCTTCATCGGCCACACGGGCAGGCTGCCGTTCCTGGTCAGTGCCGCAAACACGTTGCGCGCGTTACCGACCGTCGGCGTCTTGATTCTGTTGACGGTGATGATCGCACCGAACTTCCACGGCCGTACCGACTTCGGCTACCTGATCCCGACCGAGGTCGTGCTGGTACTGATCGCGATTCCGCCGATCCTGTCGAACACGTACGCGGGTGTGCAGAACGTCGACGGCGTGGTGCGCGACGCAGCATCCGCGATGGGAATGACCGGCCCGCAGGTGCTACTACAGGTCGAACTCCCAAACAGCCTGCCGCTCATCTTCTCCGGGTTGCGCAGTGCGTCGCTGCAGGTCATTGCCACGGCCACAATCGCGTCCTACCTGCCTCTGGGCGGCCTTGGCAGGTTCATCTACGACGGACTCGCCCAGCAGGACTTTCCACAGATGATCGGTGGCGGCGTTCTCGTTGCGCTGCTCGCACTTCTCACCGATTCGGTGCTCGCGTTCATTCAGCGGCACGTTGTTTCCCGCGGTGTGTCAGGCCGCTTCTCGAAGAAAGCCACGACGGCGAGCGGGCCAGCCGCTGCCGACATCGTCCAAGCGGAGGTCGCGGCAATCTAACGAGCAGGTAAGTCACGAACCGTTGATAGCTCTACGATTCGACACGCCAATAAGGAGATTTCTCATGAATCGCAAGGTTCTACTCATCGGAGCGACTGGCATAACGCTCGCCCTTGGGCTCGCCGCGTGCAGTTCCAAGAAGTCGACGTCGACCGCTCCGAGCACCGCACCTCCCGCGGCGGGCACATCGGCATCGTCATCCGCGGCTCCCGCGCCAACGTCGGCGGCGGCATCGACGGCTGCCGCATCGTCGGCTGCACCTGCGCCGAGCAGTGCCGCAAGCGGGCCGACCATCGCCAGCCAGCTCATACTCGGGGCGCCGCCGGAGTTCCAGACCCGCGTCGACGGCATTGCCGGCCTCGCGAAGAACTACGGCGTCACGTTCAAAAGCTTCAAGCCGCTCGACGAAGCCGGCCCGGTCACCATCGCCGCGCTGAAGAACGGGCAGGTCGATGCAGCGGACATCTTCAGCACCGACCCCAGCATCGCGGCGAACAACTTCGTCGTACTGGCCGACCCAAAGAGCGACTTCGCCGCACAGAACATCCTCCCGCTCCTGAACAAGGCGAAGGCGGCCGACGGCGTGAAGAGCACGCTCAACGCGATCTCGGCCAAGCTGACGACCGCTGGCGTCACAGCGCTTCTCGTGCAGGTCATCACCAACAAGCAAGACCCCGACGCGGTTGCGAAGTCGTGGCTCACCACCCAGGGCCTTGACACGAAGGGCACCGCCGCGAAGGGCTCGACGCTCGTAGTCGGTTCGGCGAACTTCCCCGAGAACGTGCTCCTCGCCGAGATCTATACAGAGGCGCTGAAGGACCAAGGCGCGAACGTGTCAACCAAGCTCAACATCGGCAGCCGGGAGAAGTACCTGCCTGGCCTTGAGGACGGCTCGATCGACCTGCTTCCGGAGTACAACGGTGCGCTGCTCCAGTTCGTCGACAAGACGGCGACGGCGACCAGCCCGACCGACGTCTTTGCGGCACTCCAGACCGCTCTCCCGTCAAGTCTGATCGTGCTCACCCAGTCGGCCGCGCAAGACAGCGACGCGATCGTCGTCACCCAGGCGACGGCAAAGAAGTACAACCTCACGTCCATCGCCGACCTCGCGAAGCCTCCTCCCTGATAGCTCGCTACGACGAGACACTGCGGCCCGGAACCGAGGAGGTTCCGGGCCGCAGTTCGTGCCGCATGACACGGCGGCCGTTCGTCGCTACTGTCACCGAGCATGGCGAGCCACGTCGCCGCCCGAACGGCTCTCTGCTCGGTCACCCGCATCGTCGGTGGCGCAGTGGCCGTGATCCTCGCCGTTCTCGCCTGCTCCCTCGGAGTCTTCAGCGCATTCGCGGCGACGTCCCCGCCTGCCTACGCGGCAGATTCGGCCCAACTCCGCCCGGTGTCGCTACCACCTGACGTCGGCTACCTCAACGCGATTGCCTGCCCCAACGCACAGGAATGCTTCGTCGCGGGTCAAACCGCCGACGCCAACGAGCACGGGCTGGTGTTGCATCTTGTGGGCGGCACGTGGCACCCGACAGTCATTCCGGCTGCGGCCTATCTGATCGGGCTCAGCTGCGTCGACGCCACCCAGTGCACCGCTGTCGGCGTGACCAGTGACACGACGAGAGCGGGCGCAGGCGTGATCGTCGACACCAACGACGGATCGACGTGGCAAGTGGCTCCCCAACAGCCGTCCACGCCTATTGCCGGAGCGCCCGCCGTTCCGCTCGATTCGGTCAGCTGCGCGGGGTCGTTCTGCATGGCAGTCGGTGGCGAACTACCGGTCTCGAATGGCTCGCCGGCGAGCCAGGTCTGGGTGACCTCCGGCCGCGGCTGGTCAGCAGCAACGGTGCCGGTCGAGCCCGGCGCCACCGGGTCTTACCTCGTCGCGATCGACTGCACCGCGCCGTCCGATTGCTGGGTGGTGGGCGGGGGCGTGTGGCACACATCGGACGGCGGTGCGACTTGGGTCCTGCACAGCCCGCCCAACGGCACCGCAGCGGAACCGATCAGCTTGACCTACAGCCTGCTTTCCGCCCTAGTCTTCACCGACCCGCTGCACGGGCTGGTGGCAGGCGGGGACCAATGCGGCGGTGCTACCGACCATTGCGGCGGCTCGGTGTTTAAGACCGCGAATGGTGGGGTTACCTGGGCACGGACGTCGAACGGTGATACACCGTTCGTCGAGTCGCTGACCTGCCGGTCGGGTCTGACCGCGTGCATCGCAACGTCGGAGACCTTCACCGCGATCCTGCCCGGAGGCGCGAACGCCAACGTCACCGACGGCTCAGTCGTGCTTGGGTCGAGTCGCGGCTCCGGCTGGCCGGTCACCCAGCGACTGAAGCCGGACAACCTCACTGCAGTGGCCTGCCCGACATCGACGAACTGCCTCGCCGTCGGCGGCGATCAACCCCACAACATCGGCGCGGTACTCACCGAGGTCCCGCTGCCGGTGGCTCCGGCCAGCCTGTCCATCGTCGCCACGTCCATCCCCGCACCCGCCGACGCCTTCAGCGGTGTGGGCCGCGCAGTGATCAACACGTCGATCACGCTGGCCGCGATGCTGGCGTTGACCTTTCCTTCCCAGCTGTTCAATCGCACGCTCGAAGAGAACTACGACGAGATCATTGCCATCACGAAACGGCGGTTCGGCCGGTTCGCGCGCCCCCGCGCGCACGAGGCAGCCGCTCCGGCGCAACGTCACGACCTCGTCGTCTTCGGCGTCGTCGTGGCGCTCGGCTCGCTGATCGGCAGCCTGCGCGATCCGGGCTTCGGCGTCAACAGCAGATCACTGCTGACGTTCATCGCCACCGGGCTCGCGTTGCTGGTCACAGTCGGCGCGGGTTACGTGTCCGGTCGAAGCTACCGTGCGCGCGTGCGCGCAGCCGTTGCCGCGCATTTGCAGGCGTTACCCGCGGCCTTGATCGTGGCGGCCTTGTGCGTCGCCGTCTCCCGCATCGCGCACTTCCAGCCGGGCTATCTCTACGGCGTGGTTTGCGGTGCGGTATTCGCTGGTTCGCTGAAGAGGCGCGAGGCCGGCCAGCTCACGATCGTGTCAAGCGTCGTCATGTTGGCGGTCTCCGTGGCCGCCTGGTTCGCATGGGTACCCGTCAACCACGCCGCGACGCATCATGGCGCCTTCGTGGGCGTGATCCTGCTCGACGACCTGCTCGCCTCGGTGTTCGTCGCGGGTATCACCGGCACGGTCATCTCCCTACTACCACTGCGTTTCATGCCAGGCCAGAGCTTGTACGCATGGCATCGCGGCGCATGGGCTGCGACGTTTGGAGTCGCGACGTTCGGTCTCGTCGAGGTCCTGCTGCGGCCCTCGACGCAAGCCGCTACCCATCCGGGCAGCATCGCCTGGACGACGGCCGCAGTCCTGTTCGTCGTGTTCGGGATCGGCTCGTTGGCATTCCGTGAATACTTCGCGCGGCACGTCCCAGTCGAGCACCGGCGAGTCGGGCTTGGCGCCGCGGTGATCACCACATTACGGGCCGACAGTGGGCGATCTGAGCACGAACTCGCGCAGCTGCTCAGCGTCGAGGTCCGGCACCTGCATCCAGCTGTTGACCGACTCGAGCGTGCTGGCTGGCTGCGCCGCGATAAGCTGCCGCAAGCCATCGACGCCGACGCACCCTTGCACCTCAGCAGCCCGGCGAACGCTCTCCACGAGTCGCATCGGATCGGCTGGTTCATTAGACAGCGGCTCATACTTGCCCTGACACAAGCGGATCGCCGTGCACTGGCCGGCGTCCTGAAGCTATCGATCAGTCCTGCTGCTCACGCTGGATCGGATGCCCACGCAGCCGAGTCGGATCGGTCTCCCACCACGGGGTCGTGAACTCCGGCACCTCGGCCGAGGCTGCGCCGCTCGGCGCAGTGGCACGGTCGATCTCGGGTGCGTCGCGCGCGCGATCGATGCGGACGGCGTCGAGCTCACGATCGATGCGGACGGCGTCGAGCTGGTCGACCCGGATCCAACGCCGGATGACGATCAGCAGGAACGGCAAGTCGGCAAACTCGGCGATGAACCACAACGCCGCGCCCGCATGCTGCTGGTCAGTCAACGCGCTGAGTCGGCCTGAGTGGTGCACGCGGGTCCAGTACGCGGTAGCGACGAGGTGGGTGCGCAGCCGCAAGACGATGCCGGGGATCGCGTCGAAAAGCAGCTCAATGAACGCGATCGCCACCGTCGCCGCTAGGGCAAATGAGCTGTCCCGCTCGGCGCCGTCGCCAACCAGGCCGATCGCGATGACCAGCCCGATGCCCACCAGTGCGAACTGCAGCAGGTAGTACGCCCACGAGTGCTCGAGCGTCACGGTGAGCACTGGGCTGAAGAAGATGACGGCCAACACGACGGGTACGACCAGCGGGCCCACGGCCGGATTCGACGCGAGGCGCAGTGTGAGGCCGGCCCGTGCGTTGAGTACCCGCGCAGCCACCCGTTCCGGCAGGGCGTCCGCAGCCAAAGCCAGTGGTCGGCCATATGCCAGCAGCACCGGCGTCCCCAAGAGAAGCACCAAGACCTGGACCGTGTAGACCCACAACAGCGTGTGCGCGTGTGCCCCAAGGCCGCCCAACGTGACGAGCAACAGGCTCGCGATACCGGCCAACCAGGCCGCCGCCCGCCGCACCGCCCACCGAAGCCCGCGCGACCGCACACGCGCGATCCCCCAGCCGTACCCCGTTGCCAGAGCGACGGCTAGCGCCACGGTGGGTCCGTCCCACGTCCACGACGTCACAAGCCCACCTTGGCCCATCGACCGAGCGCGAACCAACAGGCTACGTCATCGCCGCTTACAGTGAAGCTCATGACGACGATCGAAGTGACGGAGCGAACCACGGCGACTCCTCAGCAGTTTCTCGAAGCGCTGATCGCTTTCGGCCCGGACCGATCGCAGATCTGGACCAAGGTGGGCTT
>ODAK010001792.1_pt1 | contig 22991 bp, 17 predicted proteins | sample 1539591 | NCBI WGS metagenome assembly ODAK01 (sample SAMEA3539303, study PRJEB22396) | soil metagenome | biome: tundra; feature: field; material: soil | place: USA | collected 2010-05 | depth 0.15 m | reverse complement strand
ATTCTGGCAGTCCGCGGACGTAATCGGCTTGCGCGGTCAGGTTGGCTATCTCACAGTCGCCTTTCAGCAGGGCTTCTGCCTATCCGCGGCAGGCGAAATAGCGCCGTCTGGACACGACTGCACGGCTGGTTCCGAATCGCAACCAGAGGCGTCGGAGATAGGGGCCAAAGACCCTACCGGGTGCGCGGCCCTGGTCCTAACGTCTAGATCAAAGTCGAAAGTCATCGAGGGCGAGGTTTAACATAGACATCGAGGCCAAAAACCTATTTGGCTCGTGCATGTAGGCCCAGCTCGAAGCAGGCTCGAAAGTCATCAAAGAGGAGATGGAGACACCATGTTGCTTGATCCACCCACCGTGGTTTCGCAGAACGAGATTACTCTGAGCGTGCGCGAGATCGAGCCGCTGCTGCAGGCGCCGCCGATGAACGTTCCACCCTGGCCTGGCGCCACTATCACCCTCAAGGACGGCCGCACGATGTACATCCGCGAGGCGACCCTCGAGGAAGCCCCGGCCATGATGGGCTACATGAAGCGCGTCATGGAGCAGGATCACGACTTCTACGACGTGGTCGGAGCCCGAGTCCATGCGGAGATTGCCGGGTGGTACCGCAAACGTCTGAAGGACCCCTACACGCTCCTCGGCCTCATCGACGGCGAATGGGTGGGATTTGCCAATGGGCGGCTGATGAATGAGGACATCAACATCAGCTTGCACACGATGGCACTGGCCCGCGGGGGCCGCATCGGAGCGATCATGTACTACGTCAAGACGTACTACGCCTTCGAGATTCTCGGTAGCAAGGAGTTCTGGGCCACCTACGAGAGCTACAACGGCTGGCACCGTTGGGGGCTCGGGATGGCGCAACCCTCGTACCCGTGGCCGGAGTACCAGCATGAGCTAGGCGGGGCGCGGGTGTACTACGTCACGAAGAAGTACTGGGACGCAGTAGTCAAGGACTACGTCCGTCAGATGGTCGGGGCCGACCTCGTTTTCGACGTCCCGGTGGAGATCGTCAAGGCAAACGAGCAGTTGAAGATCCCACAAGACGTGACCGTGTAATCATGACCGTCGGACTGCCGACCGGGGGTGAACCCAAGGACACGACCGAACCGGACGTGACAATCGAACGTGAGATCGCCGAGGTGGTGCGCGGTAGTTACGCACGATCCGCGAGCCCGCCTGGCAGGCGGCGGATCGGTGCCCGCGAGCTCTACGCCGAGGTGCTCGATCCGGACACTTTCCGCAGTTGGGACGCCGCCCTCGTCGATGTGCCAGCCGGGTCGGAGTACCTGGATCAGCTGACCGCCGCGCGTCAGGCCTCAGGGGAGGACGAGGCCGTGATCACGGGGGAAGGCATGATCCGCGGTCGCCGTGTCTGCGTGGTCGCCTGCGAGTTTGCCTTTCTGGGTGGAACCATCGGGGTCGCGGCGGCCGAACGTCTCACCCTGGCGATCGAGCGCGCGACCGCGGAGCGACTTCCGCTCGTAGCGTCACCCGTGTCGGGTGGCACCCGCATGCAGGAGGGAACAGTGGCCTTTCTGCAAATGGTCAAGATTGTCCAGGCGCTGATGCAGCACCGCAGCGCCGGTCTTCCCTATCTCGTGTACCTGCGCCATCCGACCACTGGCGGAGTGTTCGCCTCCTGGGGGTCGCTCGGGCAACTGACCGGAGCGCAGCCCGGAGCGCTCATAGGGTTTCTCGGGCCGCGTGTCTATGAGGCCCTCTACGGCGACACTTTTCCCGACGGGGTCCAAGTGGCCGAGAACCTTTATCGCTTGGGTCTCGTCGACGCCGTGCTCGCGCCGGAAGCCCTCTCGGAGATAGCGGCCCGGGCACTCGACGTGATGTGCACCGCGATCGACGAGGTTCCTGCCGCGAAGGCACCGCCTGAAGAACCGATCGATGACGTTCCTGCATGGGAGTCGATCGAGCACACCCGCAGGCCAGAGCGCCCAGGGGTGGAGGAGCTCCTCCGTGCAGCATCGCATTCGGTGACGATCTTGAGCGGCACCCAGGAGGGCGAGCGCAGCGGTGGTCTCATCCTGGCCATGGCCAAGTTCGGGTTGGCGCCGTGCGTAGTCGTTGGGCAGGATCGCCTCTTTCCCCGGGAGGGTCGGCCGCTCGGGCCCGACAGCCTTCGCGAAGCACGGCGGGGAATGAGCCTGGCCGCCGAGATGGGGCTCCCGTTGCTCACGATCATCGACACCCCTGGAGCCGCCCTGTCCAAAGCGGCAGAGGAAGGCGGGCTTGCAGGGGAGATCGCTCGATGCCTGGCCGACATGGTGACGCTCCCGGTGCCCACGGTGTGTCTCCTGCTCGGAGAGGGGGCGGGCGGCGGCGCGCTTGCTCTTCTGCCTGCCGACCGAGTGGTGGCCGCCCAGCACGGATGGGTGGCACCGCTGCCTCCGGAGGGTGCCTCGGAGATCCTCTACAGGACCGTCGAGCGCGCCCCCGAGCTCGCCGCAGCGCAAGGCGTGCGTTCGATCGACCTCGCTGCTGCGGGCATCGTCGACCGGATCGTACCCGAACGACCGGACGCGGCCGAAGAGCCGCGGGAGTTTCTCGGGCGCCTCAGCAGGGCTCTCGAGTTCGAGCTGACCTCCCTGATTCACCGGGACAAGGCCGAGCGTCTGGCCGCAAGGTACGAACGCTACCGAAGCCTGGGCCTACATCCAAAGCCATAAACGAGAAGGAGTTTCGTACAACATGCTGCAGCCCATCGAAGTCAGGAAGGTTCTTCTTCAGAAGGTGACCGACGCGTCAGGTTTGGAGGAGCTGATCGACAAGGGCGTCTTCCGGGCCGATGACGTGGTCGGTGTCGTCGGGAAGACCGAGGGCAATGGCGGGGTCAACGACTACACGCGCCTGCTCGCCGACCGCGCGTTCCGGGAGGTCCTCGTGGCCAAGGGGACCCGTAGCTGGGACGAGGTCAGGCAGATCCCGCTCGCATGGTCGGGCGGCACCGACGGTGTGCTCAGCCCTCACGCCACGATCTTCGCGAAGGTTCCCGCCCAGAGCGCCCCGGTCACCGATGAGCCCCGCCTGTCGGTTGGCGTTGCGATGAGCGACCCGATCCTGCCTGAGGAGATCGGCCGGACGGCCATGATCGAGAAGGTCGCAGCCGGTGTACGCAAGGCGATGGAATCGGCCGGAATCACCGATCCGGCGGACGTGCACTATGTCCAGACCAAGACGCCACTTCTCGTCCTCGACACCATCAACGACGCCAAGCGCCGAGGCCACAAGGTGTGGACCGAGGACACCCTGGAGTCGATGGACCTGTCCAACGGAACTGCGGGGCTCGGGATCGCCGTGGCGCTAGGTGAGATCGAGATGCCGACAGACGACCAGGTGATGAACGACCGTTCGCTCTACTCGTCGGTCGCGTCGTGCTCCTCCGGAGTTGAGCTTGACAGGGCACAGATCGTCCTGGCCGGCAATATCCGGGGGATCGGCGGCCGGTACCGGATCGGCCACTCGATCATGGAAGACGCCCTTGATATGGACGGGGTCTGGCAGGCCATCCGCAACGCGGGCCTCGACGACCTTCCCGCCGACTGCCCCCATCCGCGCCATCTGAAGGGGCGACTCGTCAACTTGTTCCTCAAGTGTGAGGCCGACCCCTCTGGTCATGTTCGCGGCAAGCGCAACATCATGCTCGACGACTCCGATGTCCACTGGCACAGGCAGATCAAGGCGTGTGTTGGTGGCGTAGCGGCCGCAGTGTGTGGAGACCCTGCCATCTTCGTGTCGGTGTCGGCTGCTCACCAAGGCCCGGCCGGCGGCGGTCCTGTGGTGGCGATCGTGGACCTGGGATAGAAGTACCAGCCAAGACAGTCGGGCCCGGTGGGCCCGACTGTCTTTTTCAGAACTGGAGAAATGATGTCGCATCAGCAGGTGTCGCCAGCGTGGGCGAGCACTGCTGTCGGCGAGTTGCTATGCGGTCCAGGTCAGGATGCAATCGTCCTCGCGTCCACCAGGGTGGCTTCCTACCTCAGCGTGCCGGAACCCGGGTCGAGCACTGCTGTGGTGGCGCTCTTGGCCCAAGGAGCTGTCCGCCTGCCGATAGGCGTCAGCGTGGCATTGGGGAAGCTGCCGGAGGCCGGGAGCAGCGTTCGGATCGGTGATGGTTCGATTGTGGCGCCTGACCACGCTTGGCGGCCGGTGCGCTGGTGGGACCCGTGTCCTCACATATCTGCCGATGACCTGTTCCGGCGCGGATCGGATCTCCTCGAAGTGATCGGGGAAGAGCCAGATTCCACGTTCGGGCTGCCACTCGCCGACGCGCTGGGTGTGGCCGTTGGCCTGGCGGGAGGGGACATCGGAGCGGCTCTGGAAGTGATCGGACTTGGCCCGGGCCTCACGCCTGCTGCCGACGACGTCGTGGCCGGGGCGCTGGCCGTGCTGGCTCTCGGTGGCCGGCTCCACGAGCGGGCCAGAGACGCGATCGATGCACGCGCTCGCACCCATACCACAGCCCTGTCAGCTGCGTTATTAGCTGCGGCGGGCAAAGGACACGTGATACCGCAGGCCGCAGCCGTGCTCACCGTCCTCGCGGCCGGCGGACCATCGGCCAGGCTCAGGTCGGCCGTGACAGAGCTGTTCAGTGTCGGAGCGACGTCCGGCCACGATCTGTGTGCCGGCATGGCGGGTATCCTCGCTGGAGCCGAGTTGGAGGGATCGATCCCTTCCGCCGGCGAGGCCGCCACGAGCACGAGGAGCCCGCGATGAGTACCCGGGTCGAGCTTAGACGTGGCATCTACCGCGATTCGGTAGTCCTGATGCAGGTGAGCCAGGCCGTCGCTGCATGTCACGGTGTCGCAGCTGCGATCGTTGCCATGGCTACGCCGCTCAACCTTGAGATCTACGAGCGGCTGGGCTTCGACCCCGCAGCGGTGGAGGGAGCCTCCCCCAACGATCTGCTTGTCGCGGTGCGGTGTGAGGACGACGCGCTCGATGCGGCAGCGGCTGAGCTGGAGCGACAACTGGCGCCGTCGGCGAAACAGCAGAGCGATGGGTTCGGATCACCCCCTGCCCCTCGGACTCTCGCGTCCGCGCTTCGCCGTGGCGGCTCCCTGGCGCTGATCTCGGTGCCGGGTCAACACGCCTTCGTGGAAGCGATGGACGCCATACAAGCGGGCGTCTCGGTGATGCTGTTCTCCGACAACGTGCCTCTCGAGCAGGAGATTGCGCTCAAGGACGAGGCGGCGCGCCACGACGTGCTGGTCATGGGCCCCGACTGCGGGACCGCCGTGGTAGGCGGGCTCGGCCTTGGGTTCGCCAACGCGCTCCGTCCTGGCCCGGTCGGCATCGTGGCCGCGTCGGGGACCGGTGCGCAGGAAGTCACATGCCTGCTCGACGCCGACGGTGTCGGTGTCACCGCCGTGCTCGGAGTGGGCGGGCGCGATCTGTCCGCCGCCGTCGGCGGCCGTTCGACGCTCGCTGCCATGAAGGCGCTCGATGAGAATGTCGCCACAGAGTTCATCGTCGTGCTGTCGAAGCCTCCCGACCCCAAGGTCGCCGAACGGGTGCGCGCCGCGGCCGGGCGGCTGAACACCCCGTCACTGGTGGCGTTCGTCGGCATGGGAGAGGGCGACCTCACCGCCGCCACAGCGCAGATCCTTGTGGCGCTGGGCAGGTCTCCGACAGCACCGCCGGAGTGGCCGGCACCCTATGAGCGGGCCCCTCGGCCCGGTTTCATCCGCGGCCTGTTTTCCGGGGGGACGCTTTGCGACGAGGCCATGGCGATCGCCGCAGAGTGCTTGGGGCCGATCGCGTCCAACACCCCTCTCCAAGCGGCGTGGGCTCTCGGTGACGACTCGCAGGCGCCGGGCCATCTCATGATCGACTTCGGTGACGACCGGCTGACCGCGGGAAGGCCACATCCGATGATCGACCAGTCGTTGCGCCTCGAACGGATCGCGCGGGAGGGTGCCGATCCTCAGTGCGCGGTGCTCCTTCTCGACGTGGTCCTCGGCTATGGAGCCCATCCGGACCCGGCTACCGAGCTCGCGCCGGCCGTTGCCGCCGCCCGCGACAGGGCGCAGCGCGGCGGCCGCGACCTTGCTGTCGTCGTCTCGCTCGTCGGTTCGCGGTCCGACCCGCAGGGTCGCGACGCCACCGCCGAGAGACTGGCTGCAGCCGGTGCGAGCGTTCATTTGTCCAACGCCGCTGCTGCGCGGACAGCGGTGGATCTCGTCGAGGGAGCAGGCAGATGATCGAGCTTGACGAATCGCCCACGATGGTCACAGTCGGCGCCTCCTTGTTCGCCGATGCACTCAGAGCGCAGGTCGCTTCGCCGCTACAGGTGCAGTGGGCTCCGCCCGTGCCGGGAAGCGACGCCGACCTGGCGGTCATCGCAGCCGATGGCCGGACGCACGCTGCCAGCGCCGAGTCGGTTCGGCGGCTCACCGCCGCCAGTCCACGTTGGGTGGACGTGGTCCCTGCCCGGGAGGCACTGGGCCTCGGACCCCGGGAGTTCCTGCACGCTGGACCACCGGTCGCCTGGGCCGATGCGTCCGGTCCGATTCGTGGGGCGCTGGCTGGCGCCATGATTTACGAGGGGCTGGCCGAGAACTTCGAGGAGGCCGGGCGGATCGCCGCTCAAGGTGGCATATCGCTCGAGCCTTGCCACTCGCGCTCAGCGGTGGGCCCGATGGCCGGCGTGGTCAGCGCGTCTATGCCGGTGTCGGTGATCGAGGACGAGGAGAACGGTCGGCGGGCGTACTGCACCTTGAACGAGGGTCTCGGGAAGGTCCTGCGCTACGGGGCGTACTCGCCGGAGGTCATTGACCGCCTTCGCTGGTTGGAGCGGGTGCTCGCCCCCCTGCTGGGTGCAACCCTCCGCAAACGGGGGCCCGTTGACGTGCGCAGCCTCATCGCCCAAGCTCTCCAGATGGGCGACGAGTGTCACAACCGCAACCGTGCCGCCACGTCGCTGTTGTTGCGGGAGATCACGCCCGACATGCTCGAGAGCGGCGCCCGCAGCGAGGACATCGTGGCGGCGTTCCGGTTCATCAACGGTAACGACCACTTCTTCCTCAACCTCTCCATGCCGGCCGGCAAGGTTGCCGCCGACGCCGGACGCGACATCCCGGGCTCCACCATGGTCGTTGCGATGGCCCGCAACGGGACCGAGTTCGGCATCCAGGTCTCGGGGACCGGGGACGAGTGGTTCACGGCCCCCGCACCGCCGGTGAAAGGGCTGTATTTCCCAGGGTTCGGGCCCGAGGATGCCGGCCTCGACATCGGTGACTCGACGATCACCGAGACGACCGGGATCGGCGGTTTCGCCATGGCCACGGCGCCGGCCATCGTGCTCTTCGTGGGCGGCGACGTGTCAGACGCGCTGGAGAACACCCTGCGGATGTACGAGATCACCCTGGCCGAACATCCCTTCTACAAGGTGCCAATACTAGGGTTCCGTGGCACACCGACAGGCATCGACGCGACGCTCGTCGTGCGAAGCGGCGTGCTGCCCGCCGTCAACACCGGGATCGCTGGCCGCGAGCCGGGCGTGGGCCAGGTAGGAGCGGGCCTCGTCGTCCCGCCGATGTCGGTGTTCGTCGATGCCGCGCGGGCGCTCGCCCGGCGAGCGGCGCCACAGGGAGCGCCTGGGCGCTCGGAATCGAGGAACCAGTAGTGAACGACGTCTTCAAGTATCGTGCTCCTACCTCACGCGCGGAGCTGTTCGGCATGTTGGCGGCCCACGGCGAGGGCGCGAAGATCTTGGCGGGCGGCACCGACCTGCTCGTCGACATCCGCAGCGGGCTCGTTCGACCCGAGCTCGTGATCAACCTCAAGAAGGTCGAAGACTTCTCAGAGCTCGCGTGGAGCCAGTCCGAGGGGCTGATAATCGGGCCCGCTACGACCGTCAACGATGTTCTCCACGATGCCAAAGTCCGCGATTCGTACCCGTTGCTCGCCGACTGCGCCCTCACGATCGCCTCCCATCAGCTCCGCAATCGGGCGACGGTGATAGGCAACATCGTCCACGCCTCTCCCGGTGCGGACATGGCGCCCGGGCTCCTCTGCCTGGGCGCCCGGGTCCAGATCGCCTCCCAGCGGGGCCAGCGCGAGGTCCCCCTCAAGGACTTCTTCACCGGGGTGAAGAGGACTGTTCTGAGCCATGACGAGATCGTCGAAGCCATCACTGTGCCCACCAGCACGGCGCGGTCCCGCGGTTCGTACCGCAAGCTGAAGCGGATCGATGGCCACGACCTCGCCTTGGTCGGCGTCGCCGTCACGAGCACAGACGGCGCCGTGCGGGTGGGGATCGGCTCGGCCGCCCCCACGCCGTTGCTCATAGAGGGGCTCACCGACGAAGACCCGGCAGATGCGGTGGTGGCCGCGGCTCGGGATGCGATCCGTCCCATCAGCGACCTGCGGTGCAGCAAGGAATACCGGGAGTACATGATCGAGGTCTTCGTCCGCAGGTTGCTCGAGGAGGTGCGGTGATGTGGATGTCAGTCGAGGTCAACGGTCACATCTACGAGCGCGAGGTAACCGAGCACTGGACCCTGTTGCGATTTCTCCGGGAGGACCTGGAGTTGACCGGGACGAAGGACGGCTGTTCGGCCGGCGAGTGCGGCGCCTGCACGGTGATGCTCAACGGTGAGGCCGTGAACGCGTGCATGGTCCTAGCGGCGGAGGCCGATGGCGCGACGGTCGAGACCATCGAGGCGGAAGCTGTCGACGGCGAGCTGTCAGAGATCCAGGCGGCTTTCGCCCGGAATTACGCGGTGCAGTGTGGTTATTGCACTGCCGGGATGGTCATGTCGGTCCGGGAGCTCCTGCGACTCAACTCCAAGCCGACTGTGGCCGAGATCAAAGAGGGTATCGAAGGCAACCTCTGCCGATGCACCGGTTACCAGCAGATCATCGAAGCTGTGCTCGACGTGTCGGGTCAGATCAACAACGAAACCAGGGGGGGATTGAAATATGTCTGAGAGCACCATCTCATCGGTGGCCACCCACGTGGGCGACGACGTCCAGCGGGTCGACGACGCAGCGAAGCTGACGGGCGGCGCCATGTACGCGAGCGACTTGGTATTTGCCGGCATGCTCTACGCCCAGGTGAAAAGGAGCCCACACGCCCGGGCGAAGATCGTGGCGATCAACACTTCCAAGGCCAAGAACCTCCCGGGCGTCCACGCGGTCCTCACCGGCAAAGAGCTCGACTACCGCATCGGCCTGTACGTCGTGGACAAGGACATCCTGGCCAAGGATGCCGTACGGCACTTCGGCGAGGCGGTCGCCGCCGTGGCGGCGGAAAGCCTGGATATCGCCAGCCGGGCCGTCGACCTGATCGACGTCGAGTACGAGGTCTTTCCGCCCGTCCTCAGCCAGCTGGATGCGCTCGACGAGAACTCCCCGTTGGTCCATCCCGACCTCGGCAGCTACGACTACGTCAAGGCGTCCTTCAGCCCACAGCCAGGTACCAACATCCCCAACATCACCAAGATCCGTAAGGGCGACGTCGACGCAGGCTTCGCCGAGGCGAAGTGGATCATCGAGCGCGAGTACACCAACCCCTCCGTGCAGCACGTGCCGTTGGAGACCCACGTCGCCATCGTCGAGTGGAAGGCGGGGGACGAGGTGACCATCTGGTCCAGCGCGCAATCCCCCTTCACTCTCAGGGATCTCTTCTGCCGCGCGTTCAAGCTGCCGCACAACAAGGTGAGGGTGGTCATACCTCATGTCGGCGGCGCTTTCGGTGGCAAGGCGGGGATCCACCTCGAGCCTCTCCTGGCCTGTCTTTCCCGCAAGGCCGGGGGAAGGCCAGTGAAGTTCCAAGCCACCCGGGAGGAAGAATTCAGCCTCCTGCCCTGCCGGAGCGCCCTCACCTACCGGATCAAGACCGGAGTCGGTGCTGACGGCCGCATCACCGCGCAGAAGCTGCTCATGTACTGGGATTCCGGTGCATACGCCGACTACGCCGTCAACGTCACCCGCGCCTCCGCGTACTCGGCGGGTGGCCCTTATGACATCCCCAACGCCTGGGTGGACGCCTACACGATCTACACCAACAAGCCATGGGGCACGGCCTACCGCGGATTCGGTCACGTGGAGTTCTTCTGGGGCCTCGAGCGGCACATGGAGCTCGTTGCCCAGGTCATCGGGATGGACCCTCTGGAGTTCCGCAAGAAGAACCTCCTGAAGCCAGGGTCGACCACGCTGACGGGCGAGAGGATCAACGAGCACACAGGCAATCCCCTCAAGTGCCTCGAGGCAGCGGCCAAGGCCATCAACTACGGGCGGCTCACCCCTGAGGAGGAAGATCGCCAGGCGCGTACGGGCCGCAGGATCGGCAAGGGGATCGCGACGCTCCACAAGGCTCCGGCGATGCCGAGCTTCACGACGACAGCAGCGGTCATCAAGATGAATTCGGACGGATCGGTTGTCGTCAACATCGCGCTCACCGAGATCGGCCAGGGAACGGCGACCGTCGTCGCCCAGATGGCAGCGGACCGTCTGCGCTTCCCCGTCAGCCGAGTGAAGGTTGCAGTCGAGAGGGACACGGACAAGGACCCCTTCGACTGGCAGACGGTCGCGTCAAAGGGGCTCCTCCTCACCGGCAACGCGGTCATCGCCGCCTGCGACGATCTCCTGCGACAGGCCTACTCGGACGCGGGCCAAGTGCTGCGCGCCCAAACGGTAGACCTTGACCACGACGGTGAGAAGATCTTCGTCAAACAGCGCCCGGAGGAGTCGGTGACCTTCGCCGCTTTGTCGATCGGGTACGTCTACCCCAACGGCAACGGAATCGGTGGCCCGCTGATCGGCTTGGGCCGCTACACCGCGCAGGGCTTGACCAGCCTCGACAAGGAGACGGGGCAAGGCCTCCCCGCCCTGGACTGGACCTACGGCGCTCACGGCGTGATCGCGGAGGTAGACCCGGAAACCGGGGAGTACACGGTGATCAAGATCGCGTCAGCCTTCGACGTGGGCAAGGTGATCAATCCCGGTACCATGCGCGGCCAATGCATCGGCGGCATGATCCAGGGCCTGGGAACGGCCCAGTGTGAGAGCTACATCTACGACGACCAGGGCCACTTGCTCAACCCTTCGCTCACCGACAACAAGATCCTCACCGCGAAGGACCTTCCCGAGGAGATCGAGTGCATCGCCGTGGAGACCCCCCAGCTCGATGGGCCTTTCGGCGCGCGAGGGGTCGGTGAGCACCCGATGATCTCGGTTGCGCCGGCGCTTGCCAACGCCATCCACGACGCGACGGGCGCGGAGCTGACGCATATGCCCGTCCGCTTCGAGGACGTGTGGCGTGCGATTCACAACAAGCCGCCGATCGACACCTGGACCACCAAAGCGCCAGCCGTTTAGGGGCGCAGAATCTGGTCAGCGCTCAATGATGGTGGTGCGCACACGCTTGTGAAATGTTTCCTGAGGAGAAAGGAAGGGATCATGCCAGCAAGTGAAGGCGCCTGCGGAGGACGGGGAGGTTCGTTATGAGCACCACTCCTGCCATCGACGAGCAAGTTGTCGAGCAAGTCGAGACGATCCTTCTGCCGGTGCCGGACAACGCGCGCACCTCGACGGCCGGTCACCAGTTCTGGATCTGGTCCGGAGCGAACATCGCGCCGATTAACTGGGTGCTCGGCTCATTGGGCATCGAGATCGGCTTGAGCCTGTTCCAGACCGTCTTGGTGCTGGTCATCGGCAACATCATTGGTATGGCCGTCTTCGGCTTCTTCGTCCTGATGGGCCAGCGCACGGGTGTCAGCCAGATGGTGATGGCGCGCAGCGCCTTCGGCCGCCGCGGCGCCTATCTGCCGGCAGCGATCCAGGGACTCATCTCCGCCGGATGGTGCGCGGTCAACACGTGGATCGTCCTCGATCTGGTCCTCGCCCTGATCGGCAAGCTCGGTTACCACGGCGGCACAAACCTGAAGATCGTCATCGTGCTCCTTGTGATGGGTGTGCAGATCTGGCTGGCGGCGAGGGGCTTCAAGTCGATCGCGAAGTTCGAGCGGTACACCGTCCCGGTCACCTTCTGCGTCTTGATAGCGATGACGATCGTCGCCTGGTCGAAGAACAATGTGCACTGGGGCTACGCGGGCGCTCACCTGCACGGTTGGGCGCTGCTGTCCGCCGAGAGCACGATCATGACCGCGATCGGGATCGGCTGGGGCTGCACCTGGTTCGCCTACGCGTCGGATTACTCCCGGTTCCTGCCGAGGGCGATGTCGCGGTCCAAGGTCTTTTTCGCCAGCGTCTTCGGCCAGTTCCTCCCGGTGGTCTGGCTCGGGATCTTCGGTGCGACTCTTGCCACGGTCACCCAGAGGGTCGACCCCGGCGCGCTCGTCGTGTCCAACTTCGGGATCTTGGCCATCCCGGTGCTGCTGCTCGTGCTCCACGGCCCGATCGCGACCAACATCTTGAACATCTACAGCTGCTCGTTGTGTGCGCAGACCCTGGACTGGAAGCTCAACCGGCGCAAGATCGCGCTGCTCGTCGGCGCTATCGCGCTGGCGTTCACCATCGTCCTGGTCTTCCAGAACAACTTCGCCAGCACTTTGGACAGCTGGCTGTCCGGACTGGTGATGTGGATCGCCCCGTGGGCGGCCGTGACATTGATCCACTTCTATTACTTCGCACGCCAAGAGGTCGATGTGGACTTGTTGTACGACCCGCCGGGGCATTCCCGCATCGCCGATGTGCGCTGGTCAGCGATCTTCTCGTTCGTTGTGGGCGCCGTCGCCGCCTGGTGCTTCGAGTACGGCGAGGTCGGCTGGCTGATGGGCCCGGCCGCGACGGCTCTTCATGACGTGGACCTGACATGGCTGGTCGGTTCGGTGGTCGCAGGTGTCGTATACCTCGTGATCGGTCGCCCGAGCAGGTCGTCGCTGTTCTCGAAGTCCTACAAGCCAGCTGTGAAGGAAGTCGGTGTGTGATGCAGCTTGTGATCCGCAATGGCCGACTGGCAGCGCCTGGTGCTTCTCCTGAGGGCCTCGTCGACGTGCTCATCGACGAGGGCCGCTTTGCTGCGGTGGAGCGCGCCGGAGTCCGGGTCGAAGGCGTGGCCCAGGAAATCGACGTGAGCGGGGCCATGCTCAGCCCGCCTTACGTCGAGCCACACGTGCACATGGACACCTGCCTGACTGCCGGTGAGCCGCGGTGGAACGAGAGCGGCACGTTGTGGGAGGGCATCGCCTGCTGGTCGGAGCGCAAGGCGATGCTTACCCATGACGACGTCGTCGCTCGTGTCAATGAGGTGTTGCGCTGGCAGGTCGCCAATGGCGTCCTGCACGTGCGCAGCCATGTCGACACCACCGACCCGTCACTCGTCGCGCTCGACGCGCTGATCGAGGTCCGAGAGCGCGTGCGGGACGTGGTCAACCTCCAACTCGTGGCGTTTCCTCAGGAAGGCATCGTCTCGTTCCCTGACGGCGACAAGCTGATCGCGGAAGCCGCCCGCCGTGGCGTCGACGCGATCGGGGCGATTCCGCATTTCGAGGACACGCGCGACGATGGGGTCCGTTCCCTCGAGATAGCGGTCTCGACCGCGCTGGACGCGGGGTTGCTCATCGACGTGCACTGCGACGAGATCGACGACGAGCAGTCGCGCTTTGTCGAGGTGCTCGCCACGCACGCGATGCGTACCGGTCTGCGGGGGCGGGTCACGGCCAGCCACACGACCGCGATGGGCAGCTACAACGCCGCCTACAGCTACAAGCTGCAGCGGATCCTGTCGCGGGCCGGCATCAACTTGGTCTGCAACCCGATGGTGAACCTCCACCTTCAAGGCCGCTTCGATGCCTATCCCAAGCGGCGAGGGTTGACACAGGTGAAGGAGATGCTCGGAGCCGGAGTCAACGTGGCCTTCGGCCATGACGACGTCATGGACCCGTGGTTCCCGATGGGCACCGCCAACCCGCTCCAGGTTGCGCACGTCGGTGCACTGGCCACCCAGATGACCTCGCCGGCTCAGATTGCCGAGTGCTTTGCGATGGTCACCACGCGAGGAGCCGAGGCACTCTCGTTGGGCGACTCCTACGGGATAGCGGTCGGCCGGCCTGCGAGCCTCATCGTGTTGCCGGCGACCGATCCGTTCGACGCCGTCCGGCGTCAGGTGCGACCGTGGTACGTCATTGCTCACGGCCGGGTCGTGGCCGAGACACCTCCCGCGGCCGCCACTCTCACATGGCCTGGACAAGCCGCAGCGAAGATCGACTTCGTGCGTGACCGCGACGTCAGCCAGGCAACCTGGCCGCGCTGAGTGACATGAGGCGCCGGGGGAGTCCGAGCGACTCCTCCGGCGCCAGTCGTAGGCGGCACGCGTGTGACATATGTCATCGGCAAGTTGTGAGGCTGCACACTTCCGGAGGGCGCGCCCCGGACGAGGCCGCGAAGCACCCGGAGGTCGCTGGCGGTCTGCAGGACCCGGGTGAAGCCGTCGATCATGGGCCCTTCTCGCGCCCTGGGGTTGGTCTCAACTCGGCGGGGCACCTTGGACTTGCTCATTTCGGCGCACTACAATCCGACCACTCGCGGAGGCGGCGCTCCCTGGGAGATGCGGCGATTGTCTGGTCTTCCTGGCCGAGGCCGCGGGATCGGCGCCCAAACCCGTGTCGGACGTGATCACCACGACGGCATCGGGACCGGCGAAAGCGCTAGCAAAGGGGGCTTTATGCACCGAGACCGAGCTTTCAAGAGGTCCGCTATCGGATGGTTGATCGGAGTGACCGCCGCGGCGGTGCTCGTTGTGCCCGTGGCAGTCGCGGCAGGCTCGAGTGGCGCGGCCACGTCGGTGTCTCACAGCAAGATCCCGAACGCGACGGTCATCTTGGGAACGACGGACCGGATCGTCTCTGCGGACCCGGCAGGCTCCTACGACCTGCCGTCGTGGACGATCATTTACAACGTCTACCAGACGCTGGTCAAGTACGTGCCCTACACGACGACGATCGTCCCCGACGCCGCGACATGCGCGTGGCACGGCACGACGACATACGTCTGCATCGTCAAGCCCAAGCAGTACTTTTCGAACGGCGATCCCGTGACCGGCGCGGACGTCGCGTACTCCTTTAATCGCGTCCTCAAGATCAACAGCCCGCAGGACCCAGGGGCCCTGATCACCGCGATGAAGAGCGTGACGGCGTCAGGGAACACTGTCACGTTCAAGCTGAAGGCCCCTGACTCCGTGTGGCCGGCCGTGTTGACGACCGGCGTGGGAGCGATCGTCGACCAGAAGGTGTATCCGTTCGCCAAGCTCCAGCCCGACGCGAAGATCATCGGGTCCGGCCCGTACGAGCTCAAGTCGTACACGCCTAACCAGTTGGCCGTGTTCGTGCCGAACCCGCACTACGGCGGCAACGACGTCCTGCACAACAGTGAGTTCATCATCCGCTACGAGGAGAGCGCGACGACACTCGTCTCCGACGAGCAGCAGGGCGCCATCGACATCGCCTACCGTGAGCTGACCCCGACCCAACTTGAGGCGCTCGGGCACTCGAGCGGCGTCAAGATAGTTGTGGGCAAGGGCCTCGAGATCCGCTACATCGTTTTCAACGAGAAGATTCAGCCTGGCGCGAACCCAGCGCAGAAGCTTGCGGTCCGTCAGGCAGTGGCGTACCTGGTCAATCGGGCCTCGATCGCGAAGTACATCTACAAGGGGACGGTCAAGCCCCTGTACTCGATCATCCCCGACGCGCTGGAGGGGCACATCAACTCGTTCTCCGATGTGTACGGGGCATCCCCCAACCTCGCGAAGGCGAAGTCCGTGCTCAAGGCTGCCGGCGTGGCGACGCCGGTCAAGTTCACCCTCTGGTACAACACGAACCACTACGCGGACACCGACCTCGCGACCGAGCTGCAGCGTGAGCTCAACGCGTCCGGCCTGTTCAACGTCTCGCTCCAGTCGGCCGAGTGGACCACCTACACCCAGGCAGCCGACACGGACCAGTACGGGGTCTTCTTGTTCGGCTGGTTCCCCGACTACCCCGACGCGGACGACTACACGGGCCCCTTCTACTTCTGCAACCAGGAGTTCATGCACGACCACTACTGCAGTACGAAGGTGGACTCGCTCATCTTGCAGGAAGAGGCGTCGGCGGTCCCGTCAGTCCGTGACAAGGCGTTCGCGCAGATCCAGATGCTGACCGCGCAGAACCCGTCGCTCGTCCCGCTCTGGCAAGGCGGCCAGATCGCCGCAACCCGCGACAACGTGACCGGAGTCCAGTCGACGCTCGATGCGTCGTACACGTTCCGGTTCTGGCTCGTCGGGAAGTCCTAACCAGCTCATCCCCAGGGGTCAGGCGCTGGGCGCCTGACCCCTGGGCAGACCGGGTTTCGAGAAGGGCGAACAGGTTTGTCGTCGTCGAAGGGATCGCTCCGCGGCTACATCATCACACGGCTGATCCTCGTCATCCCGATGGTCTTCATCCTGTTGACCCTCGTCTTCCTCCTGATGCGCGTCGCTCCCGGCAATCCGATCCTGGCGGCACTCGGAGGTCACCTCTCTCCTGCCCAGCTCGCGGTCCGTGAACGGATCGGAGGCTACGACAAGTCGCTCATCGTCCAGTACGGCGAATACTTGAAACAGGTCGTGACAGGGCACCTGGGCACCACCCTCACCGACCACCGTCCCATCACGCAGGTGATCGCGCAGAACGGGGCGGCCACGCTCGAGCTCACGATGGCGGCAATGTTCATCGCTCTCATCGTCGGCGTCCCGCTCGGAATGCTTGCCGGCCGGAGGCGCGACAGCTGGCTCGACACCGGGGCAAGGGTCTTCGGGATCGTCATCTACGCAGCGCCGGTCTTCTTCCTCGGCCTGCTCGCCCAGTTGTTGTTCGGTCACATCCTCAATTGGCTCCCGACATCGAGCGAGTCGGGCGTCCTCGTCCAGGCGAATCTCACGCCGCACACGAACATCCTCATCATCGACGCGATGATCGACGGGCAGTGGGGTGACATCCCTGACCTGCTCGCACACCTTGTGCTGCCGGCGGCGACGCTCGGTCTCGTCATCTCCGGGGTCATCCTGCGGCTCGTGCGGGTGAACGTGATCCAGGCGATGAAAGGTGACTACATCGAGGCCGCCCGAGCCCGCGGGCTGAAGGAGCGGTCCGTAGTCGTCCGGCACGCCTTCCGCAACGCCCTCGTTCCGATCGTGACCGTCACCGGATTGCAGGCGGCGCTGCTTCTCTCGGGAGCGGTTCTCACTGAGGAGACGTTCAACTGGCCGGGGATCGGCAGCGAGCTCATCTTCTACCTCGAGGCCCGCGACTACATCGCGGTACAGGGGATCATCACGGTCTTCGCTCTGGCGGTGGTCGCGATCAGCCTCCTAATCGACCTCATCAACGCGTGGATCGACCCGAGGGTGCGCTACTGATGGCGACGACTCTGCTTCCCGACGAGTTCGAGTCCGGCGTCGCGTCGCGGACAGGTAGCGGCGAGGGGCGACTACGCGGCCTACACCGCGCTTTCGCGCCGCTGATAGCGGTTCGCGGACTGCCCCGGTGGCTCTTCTGGACGGGAGCGACGATCACGCTGCTCTTTGTCGTCCTCGCCGTCTTCGCCCCTGAGATTGCTCCATACGGCTTCAACCAGTACATCGCGCACGGCATCCGGTTCCCCCAGCAAGCCTCGCCGTCGGGTGCCCACTGGTTGGGGACGACGGTCGTTTCCGAGGACGTCTACTCCCGTGTGATCTTCGGGGCGCGCACTTCGATCGAGGTCGTAGTGCTCGCCCTCATGTTCTCCGTCGTGATCGGTGTCCCCCTCGGCCTTGTCTCGGGGTACTTCGGGGGATGGCTCGACCGGCTCCTCGTGCTGATCAACGACTCGATCTTCGCCTTTCCTTATCTGCTCTTGGCGATCGTGATCGCATTCCTCCTTTCGACATCGGTCGGAGGCGGGGTGTTGACCGCGGCCATCGCTATCACGGTCGTATACATTCCGCAGTACTTCCGCGTCGTGCGCAACACGGTGCTCTCGGTGCGCGAGGAGCCGTACGTCGAAGCCGGCCGCGCGCTCGGCGCCAAGCCGAGAACCGTCATCCGCCGCTATGTGTTCGCCAACGTGGTCCACTCGGTCCCCGTCGTCGCGTCTTTGAACGCGGCCGATGCGATCCTTACCCTGGCAGGACTGTCGTTCCTCGGCATCGGGATGGACCCTTCGGTCGCCGCCGAGTGGGGCTACGACATCTCTCGCGGGGTCTCCGACGCTCAGGCCGGCTTCTGGTGGACCGGTCTCTTTCCTGGGCTCGCCGTCATCCTCCTCGTCACGGGCCTCACGCTTGTCGGCGAGGGGATCAACGACACCTTCAACCCGCTCCTGCGCCGGCCGAACCATCGCCGGTTCGCGATGCCCAAAGATGCCCGGGAGGTCACCACCGTGGCCGTCGGGACGGAACGCGCCGTCGTGCGCGTCCGGGACCTCAGGGTGTGGTATGCGACGGATCGGGGCCCGGTGCGCGCCGTCGACGGGGTGAGCTTCGAGATCCAAGAGCGCGAGACACTCGGCCTGGTCGGTGAGTCCGGCAGCGGCAAGTCGACCCTGGGTCGCGGGATTATGGGCCTGTTGCCGGTGGGCGCCATCCGGGACGGGTCCGTCGACTTCGAAGGGCGCGACCTCGTGAAGGCCACGCCGCAGGAGATGCGACGCCTTCGCGGACCCTCGATCGGCCTGGTGTTCCAGGAGCCGATGACCAGACTCGACCCGCTCATGCGGATCTCGGATCACTTCGCCGAAGCCCTGCACACCCACGAGCCCGACATTTCCGACGCCGAGATCCGCCGGCGCTCACTCGAGGCGCTCGGCGGAGTGCGCATCCCGCCAACGCGCTTTCGCAACTATCCGTACGAGTTCTCGGGCGGCATGCGACAGCGGATAATGATTGCCCTTGCGCTCGTGCTCAAGCCGCGATTCGTAATCGCCGACGAACCGACGACTGCTCTCGACGTATTGGTTGAGGCCCAGATCCTCTCGATCATCGCCGACCTGAAGAACAACTTCGACACGGCGTTGCTGCTCATCACGCACAACCTCGGTATCGTCGCCGAGTCGTGCGACCGGGTAGCGGTCATGTACGCGGGGCGCATCGTCGAACAGGGCGCCGTCGTCGATATCTTCTCCCGCCCCGAGCACCCTTACACCCAGGAGCTCATGCGCTCGACGATCTCGCTGTCGACGCGGAAGCTCCACTACATCCCGGGTGCGCCACCCGATCTGGTGGCGCCGCCCTCCGGTTGCCGGTTCCACCCACGCTGCCCGTACGCGATGGAGGTCTGCCGGGCGAAGGAGCCGGTGGGTGTCGAAGTGAGGCCGAGCCATCTCGCCGAGTGCTGGCTCCATGGTCCCGAGAACGAGATCCCACCCGACGGTCGTCGCCCACTAGAGCGCGAGGAGATCGGCATTGCAGACGAAGCCTGACTCCGCAGCTCCCCCTCTCCTCGACGTCCGTGACCTCAAGGTCCACTTCACGCTCCGGGGGAGCTTCTTGCAGAGGATGCTCGGTCGTGACACGGGCTCTGTGAAGGCGGTCGATGGTGTCACCTTCACGCTGCGGCGCGGCGAGGTGTTGGGTCTCGTCGGCGAGTCCGGGAGCGGCAAGACGACGCTTTCGCGCGCCGTGCTCTCTCTCGTCAAGGTCACAGGTGGGTCGATCGCGTTGAACGGCGAGACGATCTCGGGGCTGTCCGAGCGGCAGTTTCGGCCGCTGCGCAAGCGGCTCCAGCTCATCTTCCAGGATCCGCACGCGTCGCTCAACCCTGCGATGCCGCTTCTCGACGCCGTCGGCCACCCGTTGCGGATCCACCACATCGCCAAGGGCGACGCCGAGATCCGTCGTCTCGTATCCGAGTCTCTCGAGCGGGTCGGCCTCGTGCCGGTCGAGCAGTTCCTGCGCAAGTACCCGAGCGACCTCTCCGGTGGCCAGAAGCAGCGCGCCGTTCTCGCCCGGGCGATCATCCTCGGGCCGGAGCTCGTCATCGCCGACGAGCCGGTCTCGATGCTCGACATGAGCGTGCGTGCCAAGGTGCTCGAGCTGATGGGTGACTTGAAGCGCGATCTCGGCCTCACCTATCTCTACGTCACTCATGACCTGGCGACGGCACGATACTTCTGCGACCGCATCGCGATCATGTACCTAGGGCGGATAATCGAGATCGGCTCGGCGGCCGAGATCTACGCCACGCCGCGCCACCCGTACACGAGGGCGCTGCTCGAGGCGATCCCGGAGCCCGACCCGAGCCACCACGTGCCGCGTGACCTTCCCAGGGGCGAGGTGCCTGACGCTGCGGTCCCGCCGCTCGGCTGCTCGTTCCACCCGCGCTGCCCGAGAGCCTTCTCGCCGTGCGGCTGGGAGAGCCGCGACCTGCGCTTGATGCTCGACGAGCGGTGGGCGACGCTGACTCCCGACGAGTACCTGCGCGAACGCGCGATCGTCGGCAATCTCATGGCACTCGACTCGCCATCGACTGAGGCCCACATCCCCGCGGCGAAGGGGCACACAGCGACCGAGTTGACCGCCCTCCTTGCCGAGCTACGGAAGTCGACGCCCGAGGACCCGTTCTGGCGAGGGGTCGTGTCGGTTGAGCCGCAGGCCAATGGCGTCACGGTTCGGTTCCACGACCATGTCACGCCCGAGCTGCAGCCCGTTGTCGATGTCGTCGAGCCGGTCGAGGTCGCCTGCCATCTCTATCGCCCGGACCTCGTGACACATTGACGGGAGCCGATCGGCAAGCCGAACGATTCGCGCTGCAGTTGGACACCCTGTCGCCCGGGTTGCGGATCCGGACGAGCAAGCATGCTTCCGGACTGTTGGGACGGCTGTTGAGACAGGGCGTAGCGGACTGCGGTCGCTAGCTTTGGGGAATCCTGCGAAATGCAAGTTCCCAGTGTATAAACACCTCTGTGTGATCCGCCTCGACGAAATCATGTAGCAGTCAGACCGACTGTAACTGCTCTTGGCCGCAGAAGGGGCTCAATTGCCTGGCCGAATCGGACTGGACCTATACCGGGTGCGTGCTGCAGTCAGCTCACCGAGGAACGACTGGAGTTCCTTGTGGGAGAAGAATCGGAGCGGGGGGGGGCAGCTTGAAGGCGAGTCCACTCAGGAACCAGAGATGTCAATTTCTGTCGCCCGTCAAGGCTCTCGGCTTTAGTACTAGCGCGCTATCGCCGATGATCTTAGTGTGGCTTCTGAGCAATTGGCCCGTATCCTTGCCCAGCTGTCGGCTGGCGGTGTCACCGATCCTGGAGTCGAGCGACTGTGCGAGGTCTGCGCGTCGGTCACGATGACGAGCGGAGCGGCGATCATGCTCGTGCCCGCCGACGCGTCGCCGGTGTCGTTGTACACCACCAACGATGTATCCGGCCTGGTAGAGGAGGCTCAATTCACGCTCGGCGAAGGGCCAAGCGTCGATGCGTACCACCTGGAGCGCCCCGTCATCGAACCCGACCTGGCCAACCCGAAAACCGTACGGTGGCCGGCGTTTTCGCCCGTTGTGCTTCGAGCCGGAGTGCGGTCCGTGTTCGGCTTCCCACTTCGGATCGGCGCAGTCTGCCTGGGCGCGCTGGGTTTTTACCGTGACATCGCGGGACCGCTCACGAACGACCAGCACGCGGACGCACTCGTCCTAGCCGATGTCGCCACCCGGGCCGTGCTTGCCATTCAGGCGAACGCATCGGCTGGTGAGATCGCCGCCGAGCTTGAGTCCGGTGCCAATCTGCGGTTCGTAGTCCACCAAGCGTCCGGGATGGTGGCGGTCCAACTCGGCGTCAGTATTACTGAGGCTCTGGTCCGACTCCGTGCCTACGCTTTCGCCAACGACCGTGCCATCTCCGAAATCGCCGAAGAGGTCGTCGCCCGGCACCTCCATTTCCATTCTGATTCTGTCGAGGTCCATGAGGAGTGAAGGCCACCTCGTCGTTATTCGCAGTCCTCCTGCCGATGCGCCCGTGACCCAATGAATTGGTGGCCAAGTTGGCTGGAAGTCTCGCGCCTGGAGAAGTCCTGCTGACCCAAACCCTGGTTCAGTTAGCCGACACCAGGTCTCCGTGACGTCCCCGCTGCAGGGCTGATGCTCCTCCAGACAAACGGCGAGCTCGGCATTGTTGCCGTTTCCAGCGAGGCGATGTCAGCTCCAGAGGGTGGCAAGGTTGCTCGGGTGCCTGCTTTTGGCGGGGATCGCTGGCCTTCAAGTTGATGTCTACTGCGCGCCTCGTGCCGTCGGCACGGACGAGACCGGCGTGCTCGGTGGCCGTGGCCGGTACCTCGATCTGGGCGACGTTCGCTACCAACTGCGGTTTCGACTACGCGCCATGACGGTCCTGCGCCCCGGTGATGCGGGGGCGGCCTGGACGCGGGACACCTCGCTCCAGTCCTGTGCGTTTGCCGGACGCGATTCGCCCAGTTGGGGAGCCGAAACGGGCAGTTGTCAGTCTCTGACCCTTGGTGCTCTGTGACCGACGTTGTTGGGACAGGATTTCTCTATAGTGACACTCTGAGTGTCAGAACTAGCTCTGAAAACAGGACACGCGGCCAGCAGCTCCAAGACCGCCGGTGTGCGTGAACACGCTGGCGCATGTCCACCTTGGCCGTAGTTGTCGATGAGCCACGGGTCAGCTCCCTGACGACGCATATCGACACCCTGAAAACGAACCTGGATTGCCCTGGCGCTTGCCGTTCCGTCTGATGCCGTACGCCACGCGGAGCCGTAGTCGCCTTCATGTGGCGACTCGCAGCAGAGCTTCTGGCCACCTGACGTGACTTGTGGCTACGGCTCTTGGCTCCCGAGGGATGGCTGGATAGAAATCAACCTTGACTTGCCCTTGAGCGTGCACGGATACACCGTGCAGGTCGATTACGGGCGCCTCCTCCGTTCGCCACGGACTCAGTACCACGGTCGTTCTGTACTGCCCTCAGAATGGGCTGTCACCACCGCCGGTGTGATGCGACTCGGCACCCCTTTCAGACAGCTGCTCCGTCCATCAGCACCGTTGGTTCTGCTTCTGCGATTCT
>ODAK010001789.1_pt1 | contig 23001 bp, 22 predicted proteins | sample 1539591 | NCBI WGS metagenome assembly ODAK01 (sample SAMEA3539303, study PRJEB22396) | soil metagenome | biome: tundra; feature: field; material: soil | place: USA | collected 2010-05 | depth 0.15 m | reverse complement strand
GCCCGCGCGGCCATGGAAAGCGAAACCCGTCGCCTCAATGGATTCGAGGTACTAGCCGAGCCCCGAGCGAGCGCCACGTGCGCGATCCCGGCGGTCGCCGCGCGTCGGGCGTCGCGGCTTCCCCGCCCTCGCTATTCGGCCCGGAGGACATAGCCGACGCCGCGCAACGTGTGGATCAGCTTTTTGGAGAAATCGCGATCGATCTTCGACCGAAGGCGGCTCACGAGGACATCGACGACGCCCGCTACGCGGTCCGGGTCCGCTCGTCGATCGCCCGGCGGAGCCGATCGCGCGACTCTTCGTCGATGAGCCCCTTGCGACAGGCCTCGGCGATGGCGTCCTTCTCGACCTCGAGAAGGTGACGACGCACGGCGTGCAGCTCCTCGCGCCGCAATGCCGCGTCCTCGGCGTACAGCCGGGTCACGTCGACTTCGATCTCCATCGAGAGCCTCTCGTACTCCGAGCGAAGCTCGCGGGTGACGGCGCCGTGGGCGAGGTGCTCGCGCTCGAGCCTTCCGAGGGCATCGAGCGCCGCATGCGAGGCGAGAAGCTCTGCGCGCTTCACGTCGAATCGAGCCCGCTTCGAGGCGCCCCCGATGAGTTCGAGCACGCGCAGGAGGGGTTCCGCAGTCACGCCCTGCAACACGATCGAGAGGAGGACGACACCGAAGGTCATCGTGACGATCAGCTCTCGGTGCGGGAATTCCGCATCGACGCCAAGCGCCAGGACCATCGAGAGGGCTCCGCGCAGGCCTCCCCAGGTGAGCATGAGCGTCCATCGCCATGGAACGGCTTCACGCGTCCGGCGGAGGAGCGCCGTCACCAGGAAGACCACGAGCGCGCGGCCGACCGTGACGGCGACGAAGGCGATCAGGATGGGACGCCACGCGGAAATCAGGCGGCTGATCTGGACCTCCAGTCCGATGAGGAGGAAGACAAGGGAATTCAGGGCGAAGGCGAGGTACTCCCAGAAGGACTCGACGGCGATTCGCGTCGTTGGGCCCATTCCGCGAGGCGCGGCGTAGTTCCCGCAGAGGAGCCCGGCCGTCACCGTGGCGATCACGCCTGAGACGTGGAACTGCTCCGCGGCGACGAACGACCCGTAGGCCGCGATGGTCGTCAGCGTGATCTCGATCATGGGATCGTCGATACGCTGGATGACGTGCGACGCGGCGAACCCGACTGCCGCGCCGACGACGAGCCCCAGCCCGACGACCTGAGTGAATTCGAGGACGCCTGCACCGACGCTGGTTCCACCTCCGCGAACGGCCGCGTACACGATCGTGAAAAGAACGATGGAGGTGCCATCGTTGACCAGGCTCTCGCCTTCGACGAGCAAGGCCAGCCGCTTGGGGGCACCGAGGCTCTTGAAGAGCGAGACGACAGCGATCGGATCCGGCGCCGCGATCACCGCGGAGAAGACGAGGGCGTGCGGCCAGCCGAAGCCGCCCGCGACGGCGGCGAGATTCGAGGTCGTGACGAGCAGGGTGGCCGTCGCGCCGATGGCGACGAGAACCCCCGGCACGGCGAGCCCGAGGATGATCTTCGCGTTGTCTCGGAACTCGGACAGCTTGAGGTGGTAGGCCGCCTCGAAGATCAGCCCCGGGAGAAAGACGGAATAGAGCAGAGCCTGCGTGAGGTGAACGCCCTCGATGACCCGCGTCGCGCCCAGCCCGAGCCCCGCAAGGACGAGAGCCACCGTGTAGGGGATCTTGAGGCGGCGCGCCGCGATGGCCACCGCGGTGGCCGCAGTGAACAGGAGGATGAGGGCCGTCTCGGGGTGCATCGAGCCGACAGGCTAACGGATCTTGAGGCCGGGCTCTCCGGGACTGCGGGCGCGCGGAGGGTCCGGGAAGCGCTCGCCGCGCCGCGCGGTTCAGCGCGTCCTCGACCACGGAATGCATGTTCTCTCCTTGGCGCGCGCCAGGTTACATCTTGAGCTTCTCGCGAAGGACGCGGGAACGGTCCATCGACCACCCTTGCAAGAGCACGTAGTCGACTCCGTACCACCGGATGTGGACGTACACGTTGAACAGGTACGCGGGAGCGCCCGCGATCGGCATGGTCGCCAGGGCGTGGCATTGCCCGTCGCTCGCACGTAGCGCGGTGACCACCAGGGTGCGGTCGGGCAACGCCTTCAGGACGACGCGTACCCGGCCGCTCGTCGAGTCGAGCACCTGGCTCGCGAGGCCGTACGCGCGGACCTCCCGGCTCAGGATCGGCGCGGTCTGGGTCGCGCCCCTCTCGAGCATGCGCCAGTACGCAGAAACGGGGTTCGGGCCTACCGGAGCGCACTGCTGATCGACCCGCACCACATACTGGACCTGGTTCTTGTTCTCGCTCTTCGCGATCGAGAAGACCGGGACGAGGGACTCGGTCGCTCGAGCCGGCTGGGCGCTCGCGACGGCCGCGATGGATCCGAGCGGAACGAGGAGCAGCGCGGGGCCGTGGCGGGGCATCGGAGGCCCCGCCACTCTACTCGGTCGGCGATGGCCGGCGCGGCTCACTCGCGCGCTAGGCCGCCCTGTCCGCCCTCGCAGCGATTCTCGATGTCGCGCGTGAACGCCTTGAATGACGCGAGGTGCGCAGCGGACTTCCCTTCTGCGCCTCGATCTGAGCGATGTGCGTGCAGCTTGCGCCATGGGCGGCCCCGCACCGCCGCGAAGCGGAGGCGGGCCCTTTGGGCCTAGCCAAGCTCCGTGCTCTCGGCGGTCGCCCAACCGTTCGCACCATCGCGAACCGCGTGACCGAGCGGCTCGCAGCCGTGCGTCTCGACGCGACCCATTCCCGCGACCCTCCCGGCGCCAGGGCAAAACGACGCCGGGCGGTGAATGCCGAGAACCGGGCTGGACCGAGCCGACGAGAATCCGCGCGGCGCAACTGAAACGAGTTGGAAAATCGAGCGGCCTGCGAAGCAAGGGCTCTCGTTCGCCTCGCCGTGTAACCGTAGCCCACCGCGGCCGTAACTTGCGACGACGGAAGGGCAGCGGCCCCCGTCGCTGAAGTTCAACGTTCGCTTCGAAAGGGACCCCCTATGAACGCGATGGTCCACAGGTCGATCTTTGTTTTCGGTTCGCTCCTCCCCACGCTGTGCCTCGCGGCGGGCTGCTCCGGCGCGCCCTCCGCCGACGCCACGGCCTCGACGGAAGAGGCCCTCTCGGAGCCCAGCTCGCTGGCTTCGCCCTTCCCTGCGCGCGGAACCGTCGTGACGCAGACGAACACTGCGGACGCAAACGCGCTCCTCTTCTATTCACGGGAAGCGAACGGCGCGCTCTCGCTCACGGCGCAGGTCGCCACGGGCAGCGCGGGCCTCGGAGCGGGCCTCAGCGCGCAGGGGGCGATCGCGCGCGACGGGCGCTGGCTCCTCGCGGTGAACGCTGGGAGCAACGACGTCTCCACATTCGATCTCGCTTCGGATCCGCCCGCGCTCGTCGGACGCGCCGCCTCCGGCGGCACGCAGCCGGTCAGCGTAACGGCACGCGGCCCCCTCGTCTACGTGCTCAACGCCGGCGGCCCGGGGAATGTTGCCGGCTTCGCGGTCGATACGAAGGGAGCGCTCCACGCGATCGGTACGAGCCCGCTGAGCGGCTCGGACGTCACGCCGACGGACGTCGCGTTTGCGCCGGACGGCGTGACGCTCGTGGTCACCGAGAAGGTCACGAACGTCATCGACACGTACGCCGTCGGCGCGCGCGGCGATTTGCGCGGCCCGGTGGTCACCGCCTCGAACGGGCCCGCACCTTTCGGGTTCGACTTCGGGTCCGACGGGGAGCTGTTCGTGTCGGAGGCCGCGGACTCCGCCGCTTCGGCGTACGCGGTCGTCGGGCCGACGCGCCTCGCGTCGATCAGCGCGTCGGTGCCCAACGGCCAGAGCGCGGCGTGCTGGCTCGCAGCGGCGCCCGACGGGCGGCGCGTCTTCACCGCGAACGCGGGCAACGGCACGCTCTCCTCGTATCGGGTGAGCGCCGCGGGCCGGCTCACGCTCGAGTCGGGCGTCGCCGCGTCACAGTCTCCGAAGAGCCACCCCGTCGACATGGCGTTCAGCCCCTCGGGTCAGACGCTCTATTCGCTCGCGAACGCGGGCACCATCACCGCCTACGAGGTCGATGGAGGGAGCCTGACACAGGTGGGTGCAGTCACGGGCTTGCCGGCTTCCGTGACGGGCCTCGTCGCCTGGTGATCGCGGCGCGCGCGTCGAGGCCCGCGGCGCACGCCGTCGGCCCACCGCGGCGGCGCCCGGCATGACGGACGACGAGGACTTGCCGATTTGTCGGCCGCGCATCGTTCGGAGCCCGCCGGCTCGGTCGCGCCCCCGGAGGCGCTTCGCCGCGGCCGCTCCGCGGCTCGCCGCCGGGCGGGCGCTCGCCGCGTCGCTTGTCAAAGCGCACGTGCTTCGGATGACGGCGCGCGAAACCTCGACGCTGACGCTTGGGCATCGCGCGGCGTCACCCGGCGCGCGATGCGGCATGTCGCAGAACGCGACGCTCCTTGCCTTTAGTCCGGCCGGAAAACCGGGCCAGTGCCGGATCCGGGCGAAGGCATGCTGGGTGCAGCCAAAGGACACATGCGCACCGGAGCGAACTCTGCGATCCAATTTCGCATCCTGCCTGGGAGCCGTGGTCAAGATGCGAACCATGGGAAGTTGAGAGGTCGCACGGAATTGAATCATGGACGGCCGCTTTCGGAAGGACTTGCCGCGCAGGCGACCCGGTTCAGATCATGCAACGGGGGCGGAAACCATGCAGAAGATGAACACCGCAGTGGCTGTGTACAGCACGCACCCTCAGGCCGAGGAAGCGCTGCGCGCTTTCCAGAGCACCGGCTTCGACATGAAGAAGCTGTCGATCGTCGGCAAGGACTACCACACCGAGGAGCACGTCATCGGCTTCTACAACGCCGGTGACCGCATGAAATTCTGGGGCAAGCGTGGCGCCTTCTGGGGCACCTTTTGGGGCATGTTGTTCGGCTCCGCTCTCTTTCTCATCCCCGGCGTCGGGCACCTCATCGTGCTGGGCCCGCTGGTAGGATGGATCGTGGGCGCCTTGGGCGAAGGCGCCGTGATCGGCGGTCTGACGGCGCTCGGCGCGGGCCTCTACAGCATCGGCATCCCCAAAGACAGCATCCTCAAGTACGAGACGGCGCTCAAGGCCGATCAGTTCGTCGTTGTCGCACACGGCAGTATGGACGATGTGACGACTGCGAAGCGGATCCTCGAGAGGACCGGTGCTCTTTCGGTCGACGAGCATCGCGCGGCGGGCGCCACCTGAGCGGGCCGACTGTCGGGGGATCCCTTGAGCCGCTGGGATGCGGACGGATCGCCCACACCGCTAGGCGCCACCTTCCTAGAGTCGGAGGGAGCGTACAACTGGGCGCTCTATTCGAGGGCGGCGACGTCCGTCAGCTTGCTTCTCTTTGCGGCGACGGACGCCGCGGAGCTCGCGGGCGCGGCCTACTATGGCTACTCGGTCGACGGGCCGCCCAGGCCGGGCAATCGCTTCGACCCGGCCAAGGTGCTCCTCGACCCCTACGCGCGGCTGGTGCATGCAGGCGCCTTCGACTGCGCCGCCGCCGTCGGAGCGGGGTCGAACGCTGGAAGGCGCTGCTCGCCGAGATTCCCGTGCCGCGAGCGCCGTTCGACTGGGCCGGGGACCGGCGTGTGCGCCACACGCACGATCTCGTCATCTACGAGATGCACGTGCGCGGGTTCACCGCACGGCCAAACTACTCGACGGCGCGGGCTCCCGCCGCATGGCTCGGCGATGAGGCGCACGTCCGCGAAGGCCGGATCCGACGAGATCTCGCTGATGATCGACGCGTCCCCGAGGCGTATGAATCCGTCGATGTCGCGTACCAGGGACTGAGCTTCGTCGACTGTCACGACGGATTCTGCATGTACGATCTCACGGCCTACGACGCGAAGAGGAACCAGGCGAACGGCGAGCAGAACCGCGACGGGGCCGACGCGAACAACAGCTGGAACTGCGGCTGGGAAGGCGATCACGGCGCTCCGCCGGAGGTTCTCGCCCTTCGAAGAAGGCAGGTGAAGAGCTTCTTCACCCTCCTTCTGCTCTCGAACGCGACGCCCATGTTCGTGATGGGCGACGAATTCTTGCAGACGCAGGGGGGAAACAACAACCCATACAACCAGGACAACGAGACGACCTGGCCCGACTGGGATCGGATCGCCGCGAACGCGGACATCCATCGCTTTTTCAGGTCGATGATTGCGTTTCGTCGAGCGCATCCTACGCTCGCGCGCGGGCGTTTTTGGCGCGAAGACGTGCGCTGGTACGGCGTCGCTGGGTCGCCGGATCTACGTTTCGAGTCACGCAGCGTGGCCTACTACCTCGACGGGAAATCGCAGCAGGACGTGGACATCTACGTGATGATCAGCGCGTACTGGGAGCCGCTGCGGTTCACCGTGGAGGAGCAGACGGGCGACAGACGCGCCTGGAAGCGCGCCATCGACACATCCCTCGAGAGTCCACTGGATATCGCCGAGCCGCGTTCCGAGCTTGCACTCGGGACCCCGGACTACTTGGTCGGACCGAGGTCTGTCGTGGTCCTCGTCCGATAGGCTACCGCCTCCCTGGGACGCAAAGTTCGCGTCCCAGTGCGCACTCTGCGCGTCAGGTGATCCGCGACGCCCGAAACGGGGAATGACTCGGCGCGGCTCGGTCGTTGCAGCACGCCGGTCGCCATGACGACCTCCGACATTCTTCGGAAGCTGATTCGCGCCTGCGTGGACGACGGGCACACGCTCCGTCACGAGGCCAAGTTCGTGGACCCAGGGCATGTCGAGGCGCTCACGCGATTGGCGCGGGAGCGTCACCAGTTCGTGGCGGACCTCGAGCGCCTCGCAAACCGCGAGCAGCCCCATGACGGCTCGTGGAGCGAGCTCTCGCGTGAAGCGGAGCGCAACGTCTGGGTAGCCGCAGCCGGCCGCAACAGTGGCGACGCCATTACGAGCTGTCGCCACTCGCGAGCCCGCACCGAGGCGCTCTACGACGAGGCCCTGCAAGCGTCCTGGCCGGCAGCGCGTCGCCTTCGGAACCTCCGGACATCGCGGCTGCGCATTCGACAAGGCCTTCAACGAAAAGCACATTCTCGCCATCATGCAGGCCATCTGCCCGTACCGGAAGAAGCAGCGGATCGACGGCTCGCCGTTTCTCGGCATGGACACGCATGCCCTCTCCGTGCCGGCGCTCGCCAGCGCGCTCGAGGTGCTCGCCGCCAACAGCGTCGCCGTCATGCTCGCGCATGGGGATGAATACACCCCGACTCCCGCGGTCTCCGACGCGATCCTCACATACAACCGCGGGCGCCACGAGGCGTTCGCCGACGGCATCGTCATCACGCCATCCCACAATCCGCCGCACGATGGAGGGCTCAAATACAATTCCACCCAACGGCGGGCCGGCAGAATCCGCCGTCACCGCGTGGGATCGAGGCAAGGGCGAACGAGTACCTCGAGAACGCCTTTCGAGGGGTAATGAGGATTCCCTTCGAGAGGGCGCTCCGTGCTCCCACGACGCACCGGCATGACTATCTCGACACCTACGTCACCGACCTCGCCAACGTGATCGACGTGGACGCCATTCGCGCTGCGAAGATCCGAATGGGAGTCGATCCGCTTGGCGGAGCGGGCATCCACTACTGGGGAGCGGTCGCCGCGCGCTATGGATTGGATCTCACGGTGGTGAGCGACGTCGTCGATCCGACCTTCCGCTTCATGACCGTGGATTGGGACGGTCAGATCCGCATGGACCCATCCTCGCCTTATGCGATGCAGAGGTTGATAAGCCTGAAGGATCGCTTCGAGATCGCCTTCGCCTGCGATACCGACCACGACCGGCACGGGATCGTCACCAGGAGCGGGGGGCTGGTTGCTCCCAATCACTACCTGTGCGTCGCGATCTCCTACCTCTTCCACCACAGGCCCAAGTGGCGTGCGGAAGCGGCGATCGGCAAAACCGTGGTGAGCAGCCAGCTCATCGATCGTGTCACTGCGAAGCTTGGCCGCAAGCTCTACGAGGTGCCGGTTGACTTCAAGTGGTTCGTCGACGGCCTGCTCGACGGCTCCCTTGGGTTCGGGGGCGAAGAGAGCGCGGGCGCGTCCTTCTCCCGTCTGGATGGCAACGTCTGGACGACGGACAAGGACGGGATCGTCCCGGCGCTGCTGGCGGCCGAGATCACCGCGCGCATGGGCCGCGATCCCAGCGAGATCTACCGCGACCTCGCGCGCGAGCTCGGCGAGCCGATTTACGATCGCGTCGAAGCGCCAGCCACCCCGGAGCAGAAGGAGTTGCTGTCCAGACTGTCGCCGCAGCAGCTCCGGCTCGCGGATCTGGCTGGTGAGAAGATCGAGGCCGTCCTCACCAACGCGTCCGGCAACGGTGCGCCGATCGGTGGGCTGAAGGTCATCGCCGAAAGCGGATGGTTCGCGGCGCGTCCGTCAGGCACCGAGGACATCTACAAGATCTACGCGGAGAGCTTCCGCGGAGTGGAGCATTTGCGCCGCATCCTGGAGGAAGCCCGGGCGTGTGTTCACGATGCCTTGGCGACGACGCCTGGGCGAGCCTCATCGGACCAGCGAGCACCAGGCGGCGAGATGCGCACAGCGGCGGGAACCACACCGGAGGCCAGTCGACTTCGATGAGCACTCAAGCACGTGCCAGCCACCCGATGTACGGACTTCTACCCACGGACGTCGAGGGATTCGATTCCCTGGCCGAGCTCGCCCTCGACATGCGGTGGTCCTGGAATCACTCCACCGACGACGTGTGGCGCAAGCTCGATTCGGCCTTGTGGGGAATCACGCATAACCCCTGGGTGGTCCTGCAGACCGTCTCGCGCGAAAAGATCGAACGCGCCTGGGCGGATCCGGTCTTTCGCAAACAGGTGGAAGGCCTGGTGCGTACGCGGCGGGACGCGGTCGCAGCGCGTTCGTGGTTTCAACAGAATCATCCGGCGACAGCGCTGACCTGCGTCGCCTACTTCTGCATGGAATTCATGTTGAGCGAAGCCCTGCCGATCTACTCGGGCGGGCTCGGGAACGTGGCCGGCGACCAGCTCAAGGCCACCAGCGACCTCGGGGTGCCGGTTGTCGGCGTGGGACTGCTCTACCAGCAGGGCTATTTCCGCCAGGTGATCGACAAGGATGGGGCCCAGGAGGCGCTCTATCCGTACAACGATCCTGGACAGTTGCCGATCGCGCCCGTGCGCCAGGCGAACGGCGAGTGGCTGCGGCTGGAGATCGCGCTGCCCGGCTACTCGGTCTGGCTGCGCGCCTGGCAGGTCCAGGTCGGCAGGGTGAAGCTCTACCTGCTGGACAGCAATGATCCGGCGAACATTCCGGCCCATCGAGCCATCACCGGCGAGCTCTACGGCGGCGGCCCGGAGCTGCGCCTGAAGCAGGAACTCCTGCTCGGGATCGGCGGATGGCGCCTGCTCCGGGCGCTCGGCATCCAGCCCGAGGTCTGTCACCTGAATGAAGGGCACGCGGCCTTCGCCGTCTTGGAGCGCGCGCTCAGCTTCATGCAGGAGGCCGGGCAGCCATTCGAAGTCGCGCTGGCCGTCACCCGAGCGGGGAACCTGTTCACCACGCACACGGCAGTGGCTGCTGGCTTCGACCGCTTCGCTCCGGCGCTCATCGAACAATACCTCGGCGGTTACGCCCAGCAGAAGCTCGGCTTGACACTCCGCGATCTGCTCGCTCTCGGTCGCCAGAACCCGGACGACTCGTCGGAAGCGTTCAACATGGCCTACCTGGCCATCCGCGGCAGTGGGGCGGTCAACGGCGTCAGCCGCCTGCACGGGACAGTGAGCCGGAAGCTCTTCGAGCGGCTATTTCCGCACTGGCCGGAGGACGAAGTGCCCGTGGGCTACGTGACCAACGGCGTCCACATGCCGACCTGGGACTCGGCCGCCGCCGACGATCTCTGGACGGGCGCGTGCGGAAAGGATCGCTGGCTAGGGACCGCAACCACACTCGAGCAGGACATTCGCCGCATCTCCGATGGCAAGCTGTGGCAATTCCGTGCAGCCGCACGCACAGCGCTCGTCGAATACACCCGCGAACGTTTGCCCAGGCAACTGGCCGCCGCCGGCGCCTCGCCGGAGGAGGTCGAAGGAGCAAAGCACGTCTTTGATCCCAAAGCCTTGACGCTCGGCTTTGCGCGACGCTTCGCCACATACAAGAGGCCAAACCTGCTGCTTCGTGACCCGGCGCGCTTGCTGCGGCTCCTGTCGAATCCAGAGCGCCGGGTGCAACTCGTCATCGCCGGGAAGGCACATCCGGAGGACCGCGCAGGGCAAGCCCTCATCCACGAATGGATCCACTTCGTCCGCCGCCCCGAGGCGCAACCCCACGCCGTCTTCCTGAGCGACTACGACATGCTGTTGACCGAGCATCTCGTCCAGGGGGTCGACGTCTGGATCAACACGCCACGACGACCCTGGGAGGCGAGCGGCACGAGCGGCATGAAGGTGCTCGTCAACGGTGGCCTGAATCTCTCGGAGCTGGACGGCTGGTGGGCGGAGGCATACACGCCCGAAGTGGGATGGGCGCTGGGCGACGGTCAGGAGCACGGCGATGACCCGGCGTGGGACGCGATCGAAGCCGATGCGCTCTACGAGCTGCTCGAGCGCGAGGTCATCGCGGAGTTCTACGCCCGAGACGGCCGCGGCATCTCCGCCGCGTGGGTCCAGCGGATGCGGGAGAGCATGGCGCAGCTCACGCCGCGCTTCTCGACCAGCCGCAGCGTGCGCGAATACACGGAACAACACTATCTCCGGGCCGCCGCTGTCTACCGTCAGCGCGCCGCCGAAAACGGCGCGGTGGGAGAGAGCATCGTCCGCTGGGAACAGGTTCTCCGAGAGAAGTGGGGCGCTGTGCACTTTGGTGAAGTGAAGGTCGAGGCGAGGGGCGCGCAGCACATGTTCGAGGTGGAGCTCGCCCTCGGCGACCTCGATCCCGAAGCGGTGCGCGTCGAGCTCTACGCCGAGGGCGCGGCGGGCGCAGCGCCCGTGCGGCAAGAGATGGTTCGGGGCCGCCGACTCGCCGGCGCGCCTGGCCGCTACGTCTACCGCGTGGCGGTATCTTCCGGCCGCCCACCATCGGACTACACGGCGCGAGTGATTCCCCACCGCGAAGGCGTCGCGGTGCCCCTGGAAGTCGATCCCATTCTCTGGCAGCGATGAGTCCACCGAGCGAATGAAACGAAGCCATCCGATCACCACGTTATTCGTCGACGTCGGCGGCGTCCTGCTCACCGACGGGTGGGACCATCGTGCCCGCAGACGAGCGGCGACTGCGTTCAAGCTGGAGTGGGCCGAGATGGAAGCTCGGCATCGTCTGACGTTCGAGACCTATGAGGACGGGAAGCTCACGTTGGAGGAGTACCTGGACCTGGTGGTCTTCCACCGCAGGCGACCGTTCACTCGGGCCAAGTTTCGACGCTTCATGTTCGAGCAAACACAGCCTTTCCCTCGGATGATCGAGCTCGTCACTCGGCTCAAGGTCGAGCACGCGCTGAAGGTCGTGGTGGTCAGCAACGAAGCGCGCGAGCTGAATACGTATCGGGTCCGGAAATTCAAGCTCGGCGCGTTCGTGGATGTCTTCGTCTCATCATGCTCCGTCCAGATGCGCAAACCGGACCCTGACATCTTTCGGCTGGCGCTGGAGATGGCTCAGGTCAATACGCGACACGTCGCGTACATCGAAAATACGCCAATGTTCGTCCAGGTCGCCAGCGCTCTGGGCATTCGAAGCATCCTCCACTCGAATTACCGCTCCACGTGCGCAGAGCTCGACTCGTTGGGCTTGTCGCTCTCGCCTAGCCCAGGAAAGCCTTCATCATGACGACCATCACACTCTCGCCGGAGTTGCTCCAAAGGATGGACGCGTATTGGCGCGCCGCCAACTACCTGTCGGTCGGGCAGATCTATCTCTACGACAACCCGCTCCTGAAGAAACCACTCGAGCTGTCGCACGTGAAGCCGCTCGTCGTGGGCCACTGGGGCACCACGCCGGGTCAGAACTTCATTTATGTGCACCTGAACAGGGTCATCAACAGGTTCGAGCTGAACATGTTTTACATCGCAGGACCGGGCCACGGCGGTCCTGCGCTGGTGGCCAACACGTACCTCGAGGGGAGCTACAGCGAGATCTACCCGGACATCAGCCAGGACGAGGCGGGCATGAAGAAGCTGTTCACGCAGTTCTCCTTTCCTGGCGGCATTTCCAGTCATGTCGCACCAACAACGCCCGGCTCGATCCACGAAGGCGGCGAGCTCGGTTACTCACTCAGCCACGCGTTCGGTGCCGCGTTCGACAATCCGGGCCTGATCGTCGCTTGCATCATCGGCGACGGTGAAGCCGAGACGGGGCCGCTGGCCACCGCGTGGCAGTCCAACAAGTTTCTCGACCCGGTCACCGACGGCGCCGTTCTGCCCATCCTGCACCTGAACGGGTACAAGATCAGCAACCCCACCGTCCTCGCCCGCATCGAGCGTGAGGAACTGGAGCAGTTTCTCCGCGGCTGCGGCTGGGACCCGTACTTCGTGGAAGGCCACGAGCCCGAGAAGATGCACGAGCTCATGGCCGGCACGGTCGACAGGGCCATCGAAGCGATTCGCCGGATTCAAGGGACGGCGCGCGCCAGGGGCGACGCCGCTCGACCTCGCTGGCCGATGATCGTCCTCAGGTCGCCGAAGGGCTGGACGGGGCCGAAGGTCGTCGATGGTCTGCAGATCGAGGGCACGTTCCGGGCGCACCAGGTCCCGCTGCTCGTGGACCAAGAGCACCCCGACCACGTACCGCTGCTCGAGAGCTGGATGAAAAGCTACAAGGCGGAGGAGCTGTTCGACGAGAACGGCCGCCTCGATGCTGCGCTGGCGGAGCTGGCCCCGAAGGGCGATCGTCGCATGGGGTCCAACCCGCACGCCAACGGGGGGATGCTCCTGCGCGACTTGCGCATGCCGGATTTTCACGAGCACGCGGTGAAGGTCTCGTCTCCAGGGTGCGTCGACGGCCAGGATACCCTGGTGCTGGGCAAGTTCCTGCGCGACGTGGCCAGCCTCAACCAGGATCAGCACAACTTCCGGGTCTTTGGTCCAGACGAGACACTCTCCAATCTCCTGGGCGCCGTCTTCGAAGCCACCAACCGGCAGTGGGATGCTCGCGTCCAGCCCAACGACGAGTTCCTCGCGCCTGCAGGGCGGGTGCTGGACTCGATGCTGAGCGAGCACCAGTGCGAGGGCTGGCTAGAGGGCTACCTGCTGACGGGGAGGCACGGGTTGTTCAACAGCTACGAAGCCTTCATTCGCATCGTGGATTCGATGTTCAGCCAGCATGCCAAGTGGCTGAAGGTCACGCTCGAGCTGCCCTGGCGCCGGAAGATCGCCTCGCTGAACTATCTACTGGCCTCGCACGTCTGGCAGCAGGACCACAACGGATTCACGCACCAGGACCCAGGGTTCCTCGACCACGTCATCAACAAGAAGGCCGACATCGTGCGCGTGTACCTTCCGCCCGACGCCAACTGCCTCCTGTCCGTGTTCGATCACTGTCTTCGCAGCCGGCACTACGTGAACGTTGTGGTCGCCGGAAAACACGCGCTGCCCCAATGGCTGAACATGGACGAGGCGGTCGTGCACTGCAACGAAGGCATTGGCATCTGGCCATGGGCGAGCAACGACCAGGGCGCCGAACCCGACGTCGTCATGGCCTGCGCGGGAGACACTCCCACGCTGGAGATCCTCGCTGCCGTGTCCATCCTGCGCGAGCACCTGCCCGACCTGAAGATCCGCGTGATCAACGTCGTGGACCTGATGAAGCTACAATCCGCCAGTGAGCACCCTCACGGGCTGAGCGAGGTGGACTACGACGCGCTGTTCACGAAAGACAAGCACATCATCTTCGGTTTTCACGGGTACCCGTCGCTCGTTCACAGGCTGACCTATCGCAGGACGAATCGCAACCTGCACGTCAGGGGATACAAGGAGGAGGGCACAATCACGACGGCCTTCGACATGCGGGTGCAGAACGATCTGGACCGGTTCCACCTCGTTCAGGACGTCGTCGATCGGCTGCCGCAGCTGGGCACAAAGGGCGCCTACCTCAAGCAGATGGTGAAAGACCGGCTCATCGAGCACAAGCAGTACATCGACAGGCATGGCCAGGACCTTCCCGAGATACGCAACTGGAAGTGGGGCGACCGCAAATGAGCGCGCAATCGCTCACGGACACGGCCCGGGCGCTGGTTGCCGGCAGCAGGGGTCTGCTGGCGATCGACGAGAGCAACCCCACCTGCAACGCGCGCTTTGCCGCGCTGGGCATCCCGCAGACGGAGGATGCGCGACGCGCCTACCGCGACTGGATCGTGAGCACGCCCGGGCTGAGCGAGTCCATCAGCGGCGCGATCCTCTACGACGAGACGATCCGCCAGCGTACGAAGGCCGGCGCTCCATTTGCCAAGGCGATCGCCGACGCGGGGATCATTCCAGGCATCAAGGTCGACACCGGCGCGAAGAGCATGGCCGGTCATCCCGGAGAGAAGATCACCGAAGGGCTCGACGGATTGCGGGACCGCCTGGCGGAGTACGCGCAGATGGGCGCGCGCTTTGCAAAGTGGCGCGCGGTCGTCACGGTGGGGGCGGACATTCCCAGCCGTGGTTGCATCGAGGCCAACGCGCAGGCTCTGGCTCGATACGCAGCGCTGTGCCAGGAGGCGGGGCTCGTCGCCGTCGTCGAGCCGGAGGTGCTCATGGACGGCACCCACACGCTGGAACGCTGCAGCGAGGTGACGGAGGACGTTCTGCGGGCCCTGTTCGGTCAGCTCTACACGCTGCGGGTGACGCTGGAAGGCTTGCTCCTGAAGCCCAACATGGTCCTCCCAGGCTCGAAATGCCCCAGGCCAGAGAGTGTCGACGAGGTCGCCGACGCCACGGTGACATGTCTCCTGCGAGCCGTCCCCGCCGCCGTTCCGGGCATCGCGTTCCTCTCGGGTGGACAGCCCGGTGAGCTCGCGTCGGCGCGGCTGAATGCGATGAATGCGCGCTTCAAGTCGCGATTGCCCTGGGCGCTGGCGTTCTCCTTTGCGCGCGCCATCCAGCAGCCGGCGCTGGAGATCTGGAAAGGCGAGCAGGCTCACGTGAGCGCAGCGCAGCGAGCCCTGTGTCATCGAGCCAAGTGCAACTCGGCCGCCCGGCGCGGCGAATACAGGTCCGCGATGGAAGGGGAATGAGCCATGACGGCGCTCCAGACCAAGCCGGGGTTGTCACCGGATGGGCTCAGTCAAGCGGAGGCTCAGAAGAGCCCCGCGAATCTCGGCGCGGTCGTATCGGTCCGAGGCAGCGTCGTAGACGTACGGTTCGACGCGCATCTACCCCCCATCTACTCGGTGCTACGCACCGGAGATCGAGGCCGAATCGTCATCGAGGTGCTGGCCCAGCGTGACGCGCATCACGTGCGCGGGATTGCTCTGACGCCGACGGAAGGTCTCGCGCGTGGCATGGCCGTGGAGGACACCGGTGGACCGTTGAAGGCGCCCGTCGGCAAAGGGATTCTCTCGCGCATGTTCGACGTCTTCGGCAATGTAATCGACCGCGGAGCGGCGCTATCGGACGTGCACTGGCGTTCCGTTCATCGAGCCCCTCCGCCGCTCGCGCGCCGTTCCACCAAGTCCGAGATCTTCGAGACGGGCATCAAAGTCATCGACGTGCTGGTGCCGCTCGAGCGCGGTGGCAAGGCAGGCCTCTTCGGCGGAGCCGGAGTCGGGAAGACCGTGCTGCTCACCGAAATGATCCACAACATGATCGGGCACCACGAGGGCGTCAGCATCTTCTGCGGCATCGGCGAACGCTGTCGCGAGGGGGAGGAACTCTACCAGGCCATGAAAGAGGCCGGCGTGCTGCCGAACATGGTGATGGTCTTCGGCCAGATGAACGAGCCGCCGGGCAGCCGGTTCCGGGTGGGGCATGCGGCCCTCACGATGGCCGAGTACTTCCGCGACGACCAGCACCACGACGTGCTGCTCCTCATCGACAACATCTTTCGCTTCATCCAGGCCGGGATGGAGGTGTCGGGCTTGATGGGGCAGATGCCGTCCCGCCTCGGCTATCAGCCCACGATGGGCACCGAGCTGTCCGGGTTGGAGGAGCGCATCGCCAACACCGATACCGGCGCCATCACCTCGATCCAGGCCGTGTACGTGCCAGCGGACGATTTCACGGATCCTGCGGCCGTGCACACCTTCTCGCATCTGTCGGCGTCGATCGTGCTCTCACGCAAGCGCGCGGGCGAAGGGCTCTACCCGGCCATCGATCCGCTTCAGTCCAGCTCCAAGATGGCGACGCCCGGCATCGTCGGCGCGCGGCACTACGCCCTGGCGCAGGAGATCCGGCGGACACTCGCGCAGTATGCCGATCTGAAGGACATCATCGCCATGCTGGGCCTCGAGCAGCTCTCGCCAGCGGATCGCAAGGTGGTCGCCCGCGCCCGTCGGTTGGAACGCTTTCTCACCCAGCCCTTCTTCACGACCGAGCAGTTCACCGGCCTCAAAGGAAAGCTCGTCAGCCTCGCGGACGCGCTGGACGGCTGCGAGCGAATCCTGCGCGATGAATTCAAGGACTACCCGGAGAGCGCCCTCTACATGATCGGGACGATCGCCGAGGCGAAGGGCAAAGCGAAACCCGATACGCCCCCGGCAGCTGCCGGACCCGAGTCCAAGACCGCCGTCAAGGCGGACGCGAAGCCCGTTCCTGAGTCCCAGGCGAAGTCAACGCCAAGTCCGCTGCCAAAGCCGGCGGTGGAAGCTCGACCGAAGGTCTGACATGGCGCTGACGCAGATGAATCTCAAGGTACTCCTGCCCTTCCAAGTCTTCGGCGAGAAGACCGGCGTGTCGCGGATTGTGGCGGAGACGCGCGCGGGCTCCTTCGGACTCTTGCCGCACCGACTGGATTGTGTGGCGGCACTCACGCCGGGCATCCTGATCTACGAAACGGAAACAGACGGCGAGGTGTTCGTGGCCGTGGATGACGGGGTGCTCGTCAAGACCGGTGCCGACGTGCTCGTCTCGGTGCGCCGGGCGCTGGGCGGAGCTGACCTTGGTCAACTCCGTGCCTCGGTGGAGAAGGAGTTCAAAACCATCGACGAGCGCGAGACGAATGTGCGGTCGGTGATGGCGAAGCTGGAGGCGGGGTTTCTACATCGCTTGGCGAGCTTTCAACATGAGTGACGAGCCGACCAAGAGACCCGTGAAAGGAGTACCGACTCTCGCCGACCAGGTCGGGACGGCGGCGGCGCGCAAGCTCAAGGCGCGGCGCCACCCGACGCAGGTGTGGTTCGGCCTGGGGATGATGGGGCTCGTCGGCTGGTCGGTGGCGATTCCCACCGTCCTGGGCGCGGCGCTTGGTCTCTGGCTCGACAAGCGGCATCCGGGGCAGCATTCCTGGACGTTGGCGCTGCTGGTGGCCGGCCTCTTGCTTGGCTGCTTCAACGCGTGGCACTGGGTCGCCAAGGAAGACAGGGCGATGCGGGAGGAACGGGAGGACGACGACGATGAATGAAGCCTCGACACTGGTGCTGGCGTGGCTCGCTGGAGGCGTGCTCGGCGCGATCTTTTTCGGGGGCCTCTGGTGGACGGTTCGCAAGGGGGTGTCCTCCAGGCAGCCCGCACTGTGGTTCCTCGGCAGCCTGCTGCTGCGCATGACCATTGTCCTGGCGGGCTTCTATTTCACCGCGGGCGGCTACTGGGAGCGACTCCTGGTCTGTGCCCTGGGCTTTGTCCTGGCACGCCCGGTCGTGACGTGGCTGACGCGACCTGCGGAACCAAGCAAGACGGCACACGAGGCAAGCCATGCGCCTCAGTCCTGATCAACTGATCTTCTGGCAACACGGGTTCCTGAAGCTCAACGCCACCATCGTGTTCACGTGGGGCTTGATGCTCGTGCTGACAGTTGGCTCGAAGCTCGTCACGCGCAAGCTCTCCACCGACCTGAAGCGCGCCCGCTGGCAGAACTTCCTGGAAATCGTCGTCATCGCCATCCAGAAACAAATTGCCGACGTCGGCCTCGAGCATCCGGAGAAGTACATTGGGTTTCTCGGGACGCTCTTTCTGTTCATCGGCACGGCGAGCCTCTGCATAGTCATTCCGGGCTACGAGCCGCCGACAGCTTCGCTCTCGACCACCGTGGCGCTCGCGCTGTGCGTGTTCGTGGCCGTGCCGGTCTTCGGCATCAAGGAGCAGGGGCTCGGTGGGTACCTCAAGTCTTACGTCCAGCCGACCGTCATCATGCTGCCCTTCAACATCATCAGCGAAATCTCGCGGACGCTGGCCCTGGCTGTGCGCCTCTTCGGCAACATGATGAGCGGGGCGATGATCGTCGGCATCCTGCTCACGATCACTCCCTTCATTTTCCCGATTGTCATGACGACGCTCGGTCTGCTCACCGGCATGGTGCAGGCCTACATCTTCTCCATCTTGGCCGCGGTCTACATCGCCGCCGTGACTCGCACTCCCACTCGCAAACCCAAGCCTGCGCTCGCGGCTTGAGACCACGAAGAACCGGACGAAGGACACGCCATGGACAGCATGACCATTATCGCGGTGGCCTCGATTGTCATCGCGGGCATCACCACCGGTTTCGGCACGATGGGGCCTGCGCTGGCGGAAGGGAGAGCGGTGGCCACCGCGTTGAGCTCGCTGGCGCAGCAGCCCGATGCGTCCTCCACCATCACCCGGACCTTGTTCGTGGGGCTGGCGATGATCGAGTCCACCGCGATCTACTGCTTCGTGGTCTCGATGATCCTCATTTTTGCCAATCCGTTCTGGAATCACGTGATCGCGCAAACTGCGGGCAAGTGACCGATGCTCATCGATTGGTTCACAGTCGGCGCGCAAGCGCTGAACTTCGTCATCCTGGTATGGCTAATGAGGCGATTTCTATACAAGCCCATTCTCCGTGCCATCGACGCGCGGGAGAAGAAGATCGCCGCGGAGCTGGCGGACGCTGACGGCAAGAAGGCCGAGGCCAAGAAGGAACGCGACGAGTTCCAGCACAAGAACGAGGAGTTCGATCAACAGCGCGCGGCGCTCTTGGGCAAGGCGACGGACGAGGCGAAAGCCGAGCGTCAGCGGCTTCTCGACGAAGCCCGAAAGGCGGCCGACGCGCTCAGCGCCAAGCGACGGGAGGCGCTGGGAAACGAGGCCCGTAGCCTGAACAAGGCCGTCAGTCGTCGTGCCCAGCAGGAAGTGTTCGGCATCGCCCGGAAGGCGCTGACGGACCTCGCCACGACGAGCTTGGAAGAGCGCATGGGCGCGGTGTTCACTCGCCGCCTGCGAGAGATGGATGCCAAGGTGAAGGCGGGCCTCGCCGAGTCCATCAGGACGGCGTCCGAGCCGGCGCTCGTGCGCACCGCGTTCGATCTGCCCGCGGAGCAGCGCGCGGTGATCCAAAACGCGCTCAACGAGACCTTTTCGGCAGACGTCCGGGTCCGGTTCGAGACCGCGCCGGATCTAGTGAGCGGGATCGAGCTCGCTACGAACGGTCAAAAGGTGGGCTGGAGCATCGCGGACTACCTCACGTCGCTGGAGAAGGGCGTGGGCGAACTCCTGAAGCAGCAGGACGATGCAGCAGCCAAGGCCGAGCCGAAGCCCGAAGCGAAGCCAGAACCCAAGCCCGAAGCGAAGCCAGAACCCAAGCCCGAAGCGAAGCCAGAACCCAAGCCCGAAGCGAAGCCAGAACCCAAGCCCGAGACACAGAGCCAGTGAGCACTGGGCCTGAAAACCTGCAGAGTGTCTTCGAACGCACGTTCGCCGGCATGAGCCAGGTCCGTGGAGCCTTCACCCCGCAGATGCTGCCGCGGGAGGTGGGCACGATCACCAGCATCGCGACGGGCATCGCCAAGGTGTCGGGGCTTCCCAGCGTGGGCTTCGAGGAGTTGGTCAAATTTCCCGGCGGCGTGTTCGGCATCGCGTTCAACGTGGACGAGGATGAAGTCGGCGTCGTATTGCTCGGCGAATACTGGCATCTGCACGCAGGCGACGAAGTCGAGCGCGCGGGCCGAGTCATGGACGTGGCGGTGGGCGACGGCCTGGTGGGACGCGTCATCGACCCGCTCGGCCGACCACTCGATGACAAAGGTCCGGTGATCTCGAGCGCGCGGCTGCCCATCGAACGCCCTGCCGCAGCGATCATGGACCGCGCGGCCGTCACGGTGCCGCTCCAGACCGGCCTCAAGGTCGTCGATGCACTCATTCCCATCGGGCGCGGTCAGCGCGAGTTGATCCTGGGTGACCGGCAGACCGGAAAAACGGCCATTGCGATGGACACCATCCTCAACCAGCGCGGCCAGAACGTCCTGTGCGTCTATTGCGCCATCGGACAGCGCGCTTCAGCCGTAGCAAAGGCTGTCGCCAACCTGCGCGAGAAGGGGGCGATGGAGTACACCGTCGTCGTCGTGACCGAGGGCAACGACCCGCCAGGCCTCGCGTACATCGCTCCCTATGCCGCGACCAGCATCGCGGAGCATTTCATGGAAGAGGGGCGCGACGTGCTCATCGTCTATGACGACCTCACGCAGCACGCCCGCGCCTATCGCGAGCTCTCGCTCCTTCTTCGCCGCCCCCCCGGGCGTGAAGCCTTCCCGGGCGACATCTTCTACATCCACTCGCGCATGCTCGAACGTGCCACCCACCTGCGCACGGAGCTGGGCCACGGCTCGCTCACGGCCCTGCCCATTATCGAGACCGAGGCGCAAAACATCTCTGCATACATCCCCACCAATCTGATTTCCATCACGGACGGGCAGATCTATCTGTCGCCGTCGCTCTTCGAGCTGGGCGTGCTTCCGGCGGTCGATGTCGCCAAGTCCGTGTCGCGCGTCGGCGGGAAGGCGCAGCGGGCGGCCTACCGCGCGGTGGCGGGAGACCTCAAGCTCGCCTACGCGCAGTTCGAGGAGCTCGAGACCTTTGCCCGTTTCGGCGCCCGCGTGGATGAAGACACCCGCAAGGTCATCGAACATGGCCGACGGATCCGCGCCTGCCTCAAGCAGCCCGAACTCGCCCCGGTATCCGTGCCCGCGCAGATCGCCGTCCTCCTGGCGCTGACCGCGAAGCTGTTCGACGCGGTGCCGCTCGATCGCATGACGGACGCGGAGAAGGCCGTGCAGGAGGCGGCGGCGAGCATTCCGGCTGACGTGCTCGCGCGATTCGACACCGCCAAAGACTTGAATGACGCAGATCGCAAGACCATCACCGCCATCGCCACCCAGGCGCTGGCGCCCTTCTATCCCAAGCCCGAGGTGAAGCCCGACGCAAAGCCCAAGCCGAAACCCGAGGCAAAGCCCAAGCCCGAGGGTCGAGCGAAGGGCACACCGAAGCCGACGGCGCCTTCTGGGGACGGGTCGTGAGCGAGACCAGCGAGAGCCTGCGCCGGAAGATCGAGAGCGCCGGAGATCTCCAGTCCGTCGTCCGCACCATGAAGGCCCTGGCGGCCTCGAGCATCGGACAGTACGAGAATTCGGTGCGCGCCCTGACGGACTACTACCGGACCGTCGAACTCGGGTTGAGCGCGTGCTTTCGAAAGAGCGGGCCGACGTCTTCGATGGCGAAGGGGGCGACGACCGACCCCGATGCGGTCGGCGCGATCGTGTTCGGTTCCGACCAGGGGCTCGTGGGCCAGTTCAACGAGATCGTCGCCGACGATGCCATGGAAGTCCTCGGCGCGCTGCACGGGAGAGCCCAGGTCTGGGCCGTCGGCCAGCGCATCCACGCGCGCCTCGCGGACGCGGGGCTGCCGCTGATGGGCCTCTTCGCCGTGCCGAGCTCGGTCCAGGCCATCGCCCCGCTCGTCGGGCAGATTCTCGTGGCTGGCGAGACGCATCACGGCCGGCCTGAAGTCACGGAGCTCCACCTCTTCTACAACCGCCCCACATCCTCGGCGGTCTATGCGCCCGTCCGCCAGCGGCTGCTGCCGCTGGACGACGAATGGCGGCGCGAGCTGATCGCGCGGCCCTGGCCGACCAAGAACTTGCCCGAGGTCCTGGGTGACGGCACTGCGACGCTGCGCTCGCTCATCCGCGAATATCTCTTCGTCTCGCTCTTCCGCGCGTGCGCCGAGTCCCTCGCGAGCGAGAACGCGAGCCGTCTGGCAGCGATGGAGCGCGCCGACAAGAATATCGACGAGCTGCTGGAGGCGCTCAAGGGGACCTTCCATCGCTTGCGTCAGACGGGCATCGACGAGGAGTTGTTCGACGTCGTCTCCGGCTTCGAGGCGTTGCCCAAGGCGCGAGGCGACTCGGAGCGTCGACGGCAATGAAGGAGCAACGGCCGACCAGGACCGACGATCATGACGACCAAAATTGACACGAGTGACTTCCGCGTGCCGGACGGCAAGACAGTCCTCAAGAAGGTATCTGCTCGCGTCGCGCTGCGCCGCTTTCTCGAAGACGGGCGCCTACCGATCGACAACGGGATCGTCGAACGTCTCCATCGTCGCCCGGCCGTGGGCCGCCGCAACTATCTTTTTGCTGGGTCACACGCCGGGGCGCAGCGCGCAGCGATCGCGTACTCGGTGATCGCGACGTGCCACCTGGTCGGCGTGAACCCGCAGGAGTACCTCGCGGACGTCCTGCCTCGGCTCGCTCGCGGCATCGTGCTGCGCGACGTGCCGAGCATGGCGCCCGCCGCGTGGAAGCTCGCCCGCGAGTCCGCCGACCTGCCGATCGCCTGACCGAGCGACTGTCTCCCGTCAACAGGCCTCAAGCCGCGGACCGGGGTGCGGTCGGGCAAGCAGATACCTTAATGCGATAGGCTCGTCCGCCAATTGCCCACTCCTCATCTTGGGACCAGGGAGATCGGCCATGATCGTCACGCGCTTTCCCGCTACCCGAGCGGCGCTGCGAAGATTGGCGATGGTCGTCGCGTGCCAGTGGAAATCTCGAGGAGAAGGTCCGCGTCGTGATGGCGTCCGCCGCGGTCGCCGAGACCGAGCTC
>ODAK010001788.1_pt1 | contig 23008 bp, 19 predicted proteins | sample 1539591 | NCBI WGS metagenome assembly ODAK01 (sample SAMEA3539303, study PRJEB22396) | soil metagenome | biome: tundra; feature: field; material: soil | place: USA | collected 2010-05 | depth 0.15 m | reverse complement strand
TGCCGCTGCCTCCGCCTGGGCCGGCCGCCGTTCCGTGATCGCGGTTATGATCGCCAGGTGCTCGGGCAGCGAGGCCTGCGGGCGCCCCGGGCGCAGGGACAGCTGGAACTGGTGGCGGACCAGCTGCCCGTTCAGGCGTTCGAGCAGGGCCGCCGCCACCGTCTGACCCGATATCTCCCGCACCAGCCGGTGCAGTTCGTGGTTGAGCGCCGAGTACTTCAGCGGCTCGCCGTCCGCGACGCTGCGCTCGAGCTCCTCGCCTAGCTGCCGGAGATGCCCGGCCTCGGCCTCGGTGACCAGCTCGGCCGCCTTAGCCGCGCACAGTCCCTCCAGCACCATCCGGCACTCGGTGATGGCGACCGCCTCGTCCCGCGTGATGACCCGGACTCGCGCCCCGCGGTTCGGTATCCGCTCCACGAGCCCCTCCGCGGTCAGGTCGAACAGCGCCGCCCGCAGGCTGGCCCGGGTCACGGCGAGCATCCCCGACAGCTCCTCCTCAACCAGTCGCTGCCCGGGCGCCATGTCGCCGCCAAGAATCGCCCGCCGCAGCCGCTCTACGGCTACCCGCCGCCCCGCCGCCCCGCTAACCGCCGACCTCCCAGCCCCCCAGCCTCGCCCATCACCCCCAGGCTCGCCCCGTACCGCATCCTCCTCCGCTCGCACGTAACCGATCCTAAAAATCACCAACAAAATTGTCAACAATCGAGGTGGGTCAGCGGGTGCTGTCAGATGACCGACACCGCCGCCCGTGGCGGGGCGTGAAGCCTCGTCTGCGCTCAGCTCAGGGTGCCCATCCGACGCTCATGAGATAGAGGCTGAACCAGGTTGACGTGGCGGCGAGTATGGCGATCAGGGGAATCAGCACCCACGTTCGCGCCGGGGCCAGGAGGCGGGCCAGCGGGAAGCCGAGCAGCATGGCGGGCAGCAGGAAGCGCGGCTTGGAGCCCAGGTAGTAAGGCCCCGTGGCGAGGGCGGTCAGGACTATCACGAGCGTGTAGGCGTGCAGGCACACGGGCATGCGTTCGGTCAGGCTGTATACGGTGATCGCCGCGGCCGCGGCGATCACCAGTAAGGTCAGTGCCACAAATGCCGTAGGCCCGTCAATGATCGCGTCCTTCACGGCAAGCATTGTGCTGTGTCCCCAGTCGAAGCCGTTCTGCACGTTCTTTTCGAGCGAGAACCATCCGCCAGGCCGGTGCGTTGCCCAGGCCACATACCCCAAGTAGCCGAGCAGGCCGAGCGGGGCCAGCAGCAGCGCGGCCGCCGGACGCCACCACGCGGCGATATGCTGCCGCGCTCGAGCGGCCCGGATCAGGGCGAGCAGCGCTGCGACGGTGACCGCCGCGACCAGAGCCAGGGCGCTACTGCGCACGGTCCCCGCCAGGATCGTCAGGCCTGCGGCTGTCAGCCAGTGCCGCTCCACCAAGGCGATGAGGGACCAGACGGCTAGTGCGCAGAACAGAGCTTCGGCATACAGCATGGACAGCACGATCGAGCCGGGCGCCACCGCCCATAGCGCAGCTATGATCAGGCTGGCCCGCCGATCACCGGTCAGCGCCATGCCCAGCCTGGTCAACCCCCACGCCGCCACCAGCCCGGCGGCGATCGTCACGCCCAGGCCTGCCCGAACTGGGCTGACTCCGGGTATCCAGGCGATGACACGAATGGCCGCGGGGTACCCGGGGAACCAGACGAGATTGGAGCCATGACGATAGCCATGGACAGCGATAATCAGATAGCGGCCACTGTCCCATGACCTTATTAACTGCGGCAGCGAACAATGGAGTTCACGGAATTTCCCGCGGGGCAGAAGGAACGCGGCGGTTGCCAGGCTGAGCACGCGGATGCCCGCGAAGATCAGAGCCCCGTATAGAGGCAAAGAGAATCCCCGGGTCGTTCCGTGTTCGCCTACGGCAGTTGAGATCGGCCAGATCCCCCGCTCAGTGGTGTTGATGCTGGGATGCCCCGAGCGTGACATTGGGTATCCATACATCTGGTCAGAGTGACACTACATCCGAACGGCTCCGGCCACCACGGACACGCGGGCGACCCGATGCTCCTCCGCCAGGTCACCGGCGGGACCTCCTCATGCGTCGCGCAGCCGGAGCAGCAGCCCGTCGGCCACCAGCGCCGCTACGGCCCACGCCAGCACGCCCAGGCCCGGCCCATGGGGGCGGCTTTCACGCCTGCGGATGCGGACACGCCGCCGGGCTGGCCCCTGATCAGCCGGAACCCGGGCGGCTCAGCTGGCCGAGAAACAGCGGCAGGCCGGTCGCGGTGTGGACGATGGCGAACAGGAACGGCCGGTCGACGACCATCGTGACCGGCGGCAGCGGTCGCAGCGCGGCCGCCGCCACCATGACCACCGCGGTGGCCGCCGCCGCTTCCGTGCCCTGCTCATCGACGTCGATGTAGGCCTTGTGCGCGACCGCGCCTATCCGCAACTGCTCGGCCTCGGTGATGCCGCTGAAGTCCGCGCCGTCGCCGAACGCCTCGTTCACGCCCAGCTGTCGCAAGGCCGGGATGAGGCCGAACGAGGCCTCCGCCCGGAACCGCGGTATGACCAGCGTGACCTGGTGCCTGGCCGTCCCGGCGAGCATGCCGCCCAGGCCGCGGGCGGCGATCGCGGGCCGCAGCGCCGCCAGCGCCCCGTCGGGCACGATCACCGCCATCGCCAGGGTGCCGCCGGCGTAGGGCAGCAGGACGGCCTGATATCCGTCGCCGCGCAGGTAAGCGCGCGCGGCGGTGCCGCGCATCATCCGCGCGGTCAGGCCCGGCCGATCAGGGCCGTCCGGGTAGAACAGCGCGTCGCTGGTCTGCGCCGCAGGAAAGGGGTCAGCCCACGCCGCCTTCAGGTACACGGCGTTCGCGAGCACCAGCCTGGTCAGCGGCCCGATGCTGTCCGGCGGCAGCAGACCGGTGATCTTCCCTTCGGTCTGCTCGGCGATCAGGCGATTGATCCCGTCCCGGGCCAGCTCGGGCGCGCGGGCGAAGTCGGCGTCAGCGAACCTAGCTCCGGCGTCGCTCAGCCGGGCAGTGAACTCAGGCCGCACCGGCAGGCCAGACTGGACCCACGCGGTATTCGGGGCCCGGAACGTCACGAGGCCGCGCGCGACCGTCTCCCCGAGCAGAGCGGACACCGAGCGCAGCCCGTCCATCGCCGCGTCGGCCGATCCGTTCAGGTGCAGCGCGCGAGCCAGCTCCGCCGCCGTCTGGCCGCGGGCCCCGCACCAGGCCATCCACAGGGCGCTGGCCACGCTGAGCGGCGAGAAGACCGTGTTCGCGCCGTCCTGCGCCAGCAGCGGGTACAGATCCGCGCCGAACGCGCCGGCAGTCGCCGCGGATTCGCGGGCCGCGCTCATCAGGGCTGCTTCGTCGGGCATCGTCGGTGTCACCTTCCTGTCCACCCTCGGATCACACCAGGCGCCGGAAAATCAGATGCGAAGGGCGGAGAATGCCGTGTAACTATGACGCATGTCCTGGTCTACCACGACGGCGGCCGAGGAGTTCCTGGCCGAAGCCGGCGATTTCCTGCGCGCCGAGCCCGCGCGGAACAGCGTCGTCCTCACCGTGACGGAAAACCTCCGAGTTAAGGCAGTAACCGCCCCGTCCGCCGCAACGACCCCGCTCGGCACTTCGCCCGGCCCGGACCGGACGCTGCTCGGCTGGTGGCGTCCGGACGCAGGCCTGGACCTGGTCGGCGGAGCGTTCCTGCACACGCCGGAGTTCCCGGTCTTCCTCACCTCCATGAGCCGCCAGGCCGCGGCTGAGCTCGCCGCCGAGCTCGCGAGGGCCGGGCGCCTCGTCCTCGGCATCAACGCGGAGCAGGAGACCGCGGACGCCTTCGCGGCGGCCTGGCGGCACCGTACCGCGGCCGACGCGCAGGTCCACCGCCGGATGCGCCTGTTCCGGCTCGGTGACCTCATCCCGCCCGATCCCCGGCCAGAAGGATCAGCCCGGCCCGCCGCCGAACCGGACCGGGACCTGCTGATCACATGGTTCGACGCGTTCGCGCGCGAGGTCGGCGACCTGGCCGACGAGGATCATGCGGCCGCCGTGGACGAAAGGCTCAGCTACGGCGGCATCACCATATGGGAGGCGGGCGGCGCCCCGGTTTCGATCGCCGGCCTCACCCGCGCCGTCGCCGGGATGGTCCGCGTCGGGCCCGTCTACACGCCCCCGGAGCTTCGTGGCCGCGGGTACGCCGGCGCGGCGACCGCCGCCGTCAGCCAGGCCGCGCGCGACGCCGGCGCCCAGGAGGTCGTGCTCTACACCGACCTCGCCAACCCCACCAGCAATGCCTTGTACCAGCGCCTGGGCTACCGCCCGGTCGAAGACCGCATCGTCCTGTCCTATTAGCCGGTGCAGCCGGGGTGACGCGCACCGGGTGGCCAACCTGAGGGCCAGGCCGCGCGCCACGGTCGTGGTCCGGTCGGGGTGGGAATGGGCCTCGGCCGAAGGGCCGGCCGAGCTGGCCGGACCCGGTGACCCGATGCCCGGGGTGGACGCGGAACGGCTGCGCCTGCTGCTGCGGGAGATCTTCACCGCCGCGGGCGGCGAGCACGACGATTTCAACGCCTACGACCGGGTGATGGCCGACGAGCGCCGTGTCGCCGTCCTGGTGACGCCCGAGCGGGGCTTCGCCCGCCCGCCAGGCTGACCCGGGCCCGAGCCCATGGCCCATCTAGGCTGATGTCCATGGAAACCGAACGGTCCCTGGAAACCGAGCGCCGCAGCATCACCTTGCCCGACGGGAGAAAGGCCGACATGCTCATCGCCGGCCCGTCCGATGGCTTGCCGCTGGTGCTGCACGAGGGCACGCCCGTCGGGCTTGTCCTGTACCCGCCCACGGTCCGGGCGGCTCAGGTGCGCGGTCTGCGGGTCATCCTGGCCGCGCGGCCCGGTTACGAGGGATCCACGCCGCACCCCGGCCGCCGGGTGGTCGACGTGGCCGGGGATACGGCCGCGATCCTCGACGAGCTCGGCGCGGACACCTTCGTCACCATGGGCTGGTCCGGCGGCGGACCGCACGCGCTGGCCTGTGCCGCGGCGCTGTCCGGGCGCTGCCTGGCGGCGGCCTCCATCGCCGGGGTCGCGCCCTACCAGGCCGAGGGACTGGACTGGCTGGCCGGCATGGGCCAGGAGAACGTCGATGAGTTCGGCGCCGCCGTCCAGGGCGAGGCGGCGCTGACCAAGTTCCTCGAGGCCGAAGCGGTCGTGGTGGGCGCCGTCACCGGGGCCGAGGTGGCCCGGGCGCTGGGCGGCCTGGTGATCGCCGCCGACCAGACCGCGCTCACCGGGGACTTCGCCGATTATGTCGCCGCCGCCCTGCGAGCCTCGATGAACACCGGCATCGCCGGCTGGCGCGACGATGACCTGGCGTTCGTCAAGGACTGGGGCTTTTCCCTCGGCTGGGAACCGGCCGGGGACACACCCGCCGCGTCCGCGCCGGTCGCCATCTGGCAGGGCGACCAGGACAAGATGGTCCCGTTCGCGCACGGCCAGTGGCTGGCCGCCCACGTTCCCGGCGCCCGCACCCACCTGCTCCCAGGCGAGGGCCACCTCTCGCTGACCGTCAGCTCCCTCGACCGCATCCTCGATGACCTCCTGGACCTGGCCGGCCTGACCGGGTAGCCAGCCCCCGGACGTCAGGGCCCGGCGATCTCGGCCGCCTGCGATTCCAGGAGCGTGACCCCCAGCGCATGCGCCCAGCGGCCGACCTCCCTGGCCACCGTGCGGGCCGCGTCCGGATCCCCGGTGTGTCCCGCGCGAGGCCAGCCAGCAGTAGCTGCTGGGACAGGACGTACGGAACCGCCCCGGCCCGCTGCCGCTGCTCTGCCGACCGCTCCCACATCTGCCGCGCCTGCCCGGCGTAGAACGTGGCCGCCGCCGCCCGTTCTCGATCAGGAGCGCTGGCCCGAAGGTTAGCCGCCCGTGACGCCAGGCGGTCGATGACCTCGGCATCGCGGCCCTGCGGTCCGAATCGCGGCGCGTCGCCGGCCGCGCCGAACAGCTTGCCCGTGTAGTCATGCTTGAGCCGGAGGAATTCCAGGTCGAAGCCGACCGAGGGATCGGCCGCAGCGTCCGCCGCCGCTGTCGAGGCACGTTCCAGGGCGGACGAACCCAGGTTCGTTCGGACCCAGAAGTCCTGATCCACCGCCACCTCAGCCTGGGCTACGGCGAGGACCGCTCGCTCCGGCGGTCAGCCGGCGGACGTCGATCTCTGCCATGATGGAGTCCGTTCCGTAGGTGGTGTACCGGGAAACACCACCTTGCGGTGCTCAGCCAGCCGTCCGAGGACGACTTCCTCGACGCACTGGCCGAACTGCTCGAGGCTCAGCCTTGCAAGCCCCACCTGACCAGGCACGACGGGACGCCGCACCTGCATTACGCGCGGGACGACGCGCCGCTGGCCCAGTGGCTGCCACCGCTGGCCACCTCCGGCCTTGTGCTCTACGTCTGCCGTTACGGCCGGTCCCGGCTCCGGCGTTGCGCGGCGCAGGGCTGCGGCCGCTGGCTCGTCGACACCTCCCGCAACCAGTCCCGCCGCTACTGCGAGCACGCCTGCGCCAGCCGCACCACGGTGGCCGCCTACCGCGCCCGCCAGAAGGCAGCCCCGAGGATCCGGGCGGCGCGGAGGGTTACCAGCACCTGATCGCCGGCAGTGCCACGCTCGTCCGGGGGTAAGCGCCTGTTCGACGGGACCGCGATGACCAGGCTAAAGCTCGCCGACGTCACCGAAATCGGCACCGACGGGGTGAGCATTCAGCGCTACACGCGCGCTTAGCCGGCCGTCGGCCGGCCGGTCGCTGGCAGAATGCTCTGGTGACGCAGATTAAATCAGGGGACAATCAGGCCCGGTCCGTGGACCAGCGGATCGCCGACGAGCTTGGCGTGGCCGTCCGGCGGGTCAGCGCCGCCGTGGAGTTGCTCGACGGCGGCGCCACCGTGCCGTTCATCGCCAGGTACCGCAAGGAAGCCACCGGCACGCTCGACGACGCGCAGCTACGCACGCTGGAGGAGCGGCTGCATTACCTGCGCGAGCTCGATGAACGCCGGGCCGCGATCCTGACCGAGATCGGAACCCAGGGCAAGCTGACCGACGAGCTCGAGCGCCAGATCCGCGCCGCCGACTCCAAGGCCCGGCTGGAGGATCTGTACCTGCCCTACAAGCCGAAACGCCGCACCCGGGCCCAGATCGCCCGCGAGGCGGGCCTGGAGCCGCTGGCCGGCCTGCTGCTGGCGAACCCGGACAAGAACCCTCAGCACGAGGCCGCGACCTTCGTCGACGCCTCCAAGGGCGTCGCCGATACCGCACAGGCCCTGGACGGCGCCCGATCGATCCTGGTCGAGCGGTTCGCCGAGGACGCGGACCTGCTCGGGGAACTGCGCGAGGCGATGGCCGCCCGCGGCACGCTGAGCTCCAAAGTCCGCGAGGGCCAGGAACAGAAGGGCGCCAAGTTCGCCGACTACTTCGAGTTCAGCGAGCCGTTCGCGCGGCTGCCCTCGCACCGCATCCTGGCCCTGTTCCGGGGCGAGAAGGAGGAGGTCCTCGACCTCACCCTGGATCCAGGGACCGAGGACGCCGGCAACGAGGCCCGCATCGCCGAGCGCTTCGGCATCGGCGACCAGGGCCGCCCGGGCGACATGTGGCTGAACGCCGCCGTCCACTGGGCCTGGCGCACCCGCATCCTGGTGCACCTGAGCGTGGACATCCGGGTCCGGCTGTGGCAGACGGCCGAGGACGAGGCGGTCCGGGTGTTCGCTGCCAACCTGCGCGACCTGCTGCTGGCCGCCCCGGCGGGGGCGCGCACCACCATCGGCCTGGACCCGGGCTTCCGCACCGGCGTCAAGGTCGCGGTCACCGATAAAACCGGCAAGGCGCTCGGCACCGCCACCATTTACCCGCACGAGCCGCACCGCCGCTGGGACGAGGCCGTCGACGTCCTCGCCAAGCTCGCGAAGGCTCATCACGCGGATCTGATCGCCATCGGCAACGGCACCGCCTCGCGGGAGACCGACCGGCTGGCCGCCGACCTGATCAAGCGCCATCCCGGCCTCAACCTCACCAAGGTGGTGGTCTCCGAGGCCGGCGCCAGCGTGTACTCGGCCTCGGCCTATGCCTCCGCCGAACTACCCGGCATGGACGTCTCGCTCCGCGGCGCGGTCTCGATCGCGCGGCGGTTGCAGGATCCGCTGGCCGAACTGGTCAAGATCGACCCGAAGTCGATCGGCGTCGGCCAGTACCAGCACGACGTCGCCGAGGGCAAGCTGTCGCACTCGCTGGACGCGGTGGTCGAGGACTGCGTGAACGCGGTCGGCGTGGACCTGAACACCGCCTCGCAGCCGCTGCTGGCCCGGGTGTCAGGGATCACGGGTAACCTGGCGGCCGCGATCGTGGTCCGCCGCGACACCGAAGGCCCGTTCCGGACCCGCCAGCAGCTGATGACCGTGCCCCGGCTCGGCCCGAAGGCCTTCGAGCAGTGCGCCGGGTTCCTGCGCATCCGCGGCGGTGATGACCCGCTCGATGCCTCCGGTGTGCATCCCGAGGCTTACCCCGTGGTCCGCCGCATCCTGGCCGTGACGGGCAGCGCCGCCGGCGACCTGATCGGCAGCAGCGCCGTGCTGCGCGGCCTGCGGCCGGAGAAGTTTACTGACGACCGTTTCGGGCTGCCGACCGTCACCGACATCCTGCGTGAGCTGGAAAAGCCCGGCCGCGACCCGCGCCCCGCGTTCACCACCGCGACCTTTGCCGAGGGAATCGAGAAGATCGAGGACCTGGAACCCGGCCTGGTGCTCGAGGGCGTGGTCACCAACGTGGCCGCGTTCGGCGCGTTCGTCGACGTCGGCGTGCACCAGGACGGCCTGGTGCACGTGTCCGCCATGTCGCGGAACTTCGTCTCCGACCCGCACACGGTGGTCAAGTCCGGCGACGTGGTCCGGGTTAAGGTGCTCTCCGTCGACGTGCCCCGGCACCGGATCTCGCTCACCCTGCGCCTGGACGACGACGCGGCTCCGGGTCCGCGCCCGGCCGGCGGCCGCGAGCGAGCCGAGGACCGCCCCGGATCAGGCCGATCAGGCCGAACGGCCCCTGGTTCCAGCGCCCGGCCCAGCTCGAGCCGCTCCGGCGGCGAGCGCAAGAGCGAAACCCCGGCCGATGGCGCACTGGCCGATGCGCTGCGCCGGGCCGGCCTGGTGCCCAAGGGTCGCGACGATCGTCGCGGCCGCAGCTAGCCTCGGCCATAACTCGCGCGCGCCACACGTCCGCACCCCGGTAGCATCGGGTGGCCAGTTGTTTCGGCCAGTTGTTTCGACCATGGAGGAGTCCACCGTGTCCAGCCAGCAGCTTCGTATCACCCTCGCAGGTCGCGAGCATGTGGTCGAGGCTGGCACGACGGCGGGCGAGGCGCTCGGCTCCGACCCTAAGGTCATCGCCGCCCGGGTCAACGGCGAGCTGCGCGATCTGGCGTACCCGCTCGCCGGCGGGGACGTCGTGGACCCGGTGGACGTGGCCAGCGACGACGGCCGGTACATCGTGCGGCACTCGACCGCGCACGTCATGGCGCAGGCCGTGCAGGAGCTGTTCCCGCAGGCCAAGCTCGGTATCGGCCCGCCGGTGGAGAACGGGTTCTACTACGACTTCGACGTCGAGGCGCCGTTCACCCCCGACGACCTGAAGGCGATCGGAGGCCGGATGCGCCAGATCGTTAAGCAGGGCCAGCGGTTCTCCCGGCGGGTGGTGACCGACGAGCAGGCCAGGTCAGAGCTGGCGGATGAGCCGTACAAGCTGGAGCTGATCGGGCTCAAGGGGGCCCCGGCCGCGACAGTGCTAGCGGAATCTGGCGATGACGGCGAGTCGGTGGAGGTCGGCGGGAACGAGCTGACCATCTACGACAACCTGGACCCGGCCAGCGGCGCGCTGTGCTGGAAGGACCTGTGCCGGGGCCCGCACGTCCCGACCACCAGGGCCATCCCGGCGTTCAAGCTGATGCGCACCGGCGGCGCCTACTGGCGGGGGAGTGAGAAGAACCCGCAGCTGCAGCGGATCTACGGCACCGCGTGGGAGTCGCGGGATAAGCAAGACGAGTACGTGCGGCTGCTCGAGGAGGCCGAGAAGCGCGACCACCGCAAGCTCGGCGCGGAGCTCGACCTGTTCTCGTTCCCGGCTGAGATCGGCAGCGGGCTGCCCGTCTTCCATCCCAAGGGCGGCACCATCCGCCGGGTGATGGAGGACTACTCGCGCCGCCGCCACGCCGAAGCCGGGTACGAGTTCGTCAACACCCCGCACGTGACCAAGGAAGACCTGTTCATCACCTCCGGGCACCTGGAGTGGTACTCCGGCGGCATGTTCCCGCCGATGGAGCTGGACGGGGTGACCTACTACGCCAAGCCGATGAACTGCCCGATGCACATCCTGATCTACGCATCGCGCGGGCGCTCCTACCGGGAGCTGCCGCTGCGGTTGTTCGAGTTCGGCACCGTGTACCGGTACGAGAAGTCCGGCGTGGTGCACGGCCTGACCCGGGCCCGCGGCTTCACCCAGGACGATTCGCACATCTTCTGCACCCCGGAGCAGCTGCCAGCCGAGCTGGCCTCGCTGCTGAGCTTCGTGGTCGGGCTGCTCCGCGACTTCGGCCTGACCGACTTCGAGGCTGAGCTGTCCACCCGGCCGGAGAAGTACGTCGGTGAGCTGGCGGAATGGGCAGCCGCGGAGGCGGCGCTCAAGCACGCCCTGGACTCCTCCGGGCTGCCGTACGTGATCGCGGAGGGCGAGGGCGCCTTCTACGCGCCCAAGATCGACGTGCACGTCAAGGACGCGATCGGGCGCCGCTGGCAGCTGTCTACCCTGCAGGTGGACTTCCAGGAGCCGGGCCGGTTCGGCATCGAGTACCAGGCCGCCGACGGCACCAGGCAGCGCCCGTACATGATCCACCGGGCGCTGTTCGGGTCGATCGAGCGGTTCTTCGGGATCCTGGTCGAGCACTACGCGGGCGCGTTCCCGCCCTGGCTCGCGCCGGTCCAGGCCACGGGCATCCCGATTTCCGATGCGCACGTGCCCTACCTGGAGAAGATCGCGGCCACCCTGCGCGAGCAGGGCATCCGGGTTGAAGTCGATGACAGCGACGACCGGATGCAGAAGAAGATCAGGACCGCGCAGCGCCAGAAGGTGCCTTTCATGCTGATCGCGGGCGATGACGACGTGGCCGCCGGCGCGGTGTCGTTCCGCTTCCGCGACGGGTCGCAGAAGAACGGCGTCCCGATCGCGGACGCGATCGCCGAGATCGTCGCCGCCGTCCGCGACCGCGTCCAGGTGTAACCCCTGTGCCACCCGAGACGCCGCCCGCCATCCCCGACCCCGACCAGGTGTTCGCCGGAGTCCCCGATGCGTTCGGCCGGCTGTGGACGCCGCACCGGATGGCCTACATCAAGGGGGAGGGCAAGCCCTCAGGTCCGGGCGAGGACGAGGGCTGCCCGTTCTGCCGTGCGCCCACCCTGGGCGACGAGGAAGCGCTGATCGTCGCCCGGGGTTCGCTGGTCTACGCGGTACTCAACCTCTACCCCTACAACGGCGGCCACATGCTGATCTGCCCGTACCGGCACCTGGCCGACTACACCGAGCTGACCCAGGACGAAACCGCCGAGTTCTCCGAGTTCACCGGGCATGCCATCCGCGCCCTGCGGCAGGCCTCCGGCGCGCAGGGCTTCAACATCGGCATCAACCTAGGCTCGGTGGCCGGCGCGGGCATCGCCGCGCACCTGCACCAGCACGTGGTCCCCAGATGGGGCGGCGACACCAACTTCATGCCGGTGGTCGGCCGCACCCGCGTCCTGCCCCAGCTCCTCGCCGACACCCGCAAGCTCCTAGCCGAGGCCTGGCCCCAGACCCCATAGCGTCCCGGCCCCAGACCCGTAGTGCATGGTTGTGGCAACCTGCACAACCTTTTGTGCAGGTTGCCACAACCACACCAAACGAAACCTACTCCGGGCGGGAGTCGGCTGCGACCTTGGCGGCCAGGTTTGACGGCAGCGGCTCGTGGCGCAGGTACCGCCGGGTGAACGATCCCGTGCCGTGAGATACCGAACGCAGGTCGATGGCGTACCTGGTGATCTCCAGTTCCGGGATCTCCGCCTTGACCAGCGTCCGGCCGACCCCGACCGGCTCGGTACCGAGCACCCGGCCGCGGCGTGAGGACAGGTCGGACATCACCGCGCCGACGTAGTCGTCGGGGATGAGCACCGTGACCTCGTCCACCGGCTCGAGCAGCATCGGCTGGGCCTTGTCCACCGCGTCCCGCAGCGCTGCCCGGCCGGCCTTCTGGAAGGCCATGTCGGAGGAGTCCACCGGGTGGGCCTTGCCGTCGTACAAGGTGACCCGGACTCCGGTCATCGGGTAGCCGGCCGTCACGCCCTGCTCCATCTGCCAGCGGACACCCTTTTCCACCGACGGGATGAACTGGCGCGGTACCACCCCGCCGACGATCTTGTCGACGAACTCGAAGCCGCCCGAGTCCGCCAGCGGCTCTACCTCGACGTGGCAGATGCCGAACTCGCCGTGGCCGCCGGTCTGCTTCACGTTCCGGCCCAGGCCCTGGGCCTTGCCCCCGATCGTCTCCCGCAGCGGGACGCGCAGGCTGGTGGTCTCGACCGCGACGCCGTGCCGGTGGCCGAGCCGGTCGAGCAGCACGTCGGCGTGCGCCTCGCCCATGCACCACAGCACTAGCTGCCTGGTCTCGGCGTTGTTCTCCAGGCGCAGCGTCGGGTCCTCGGCGACCAGCCGGTACAGCGCCTGGGAGAGCTTGTCCTCATCGGCCTTGGACTTGGCCACGATGGCGACCGGCAGCAGCGGCTCGGGCATCGTCCACGGTTCCATCAGCAGCGGATGGTCCTTGTCCGACAGCGTGTCGCCGGTCTCGGCCGTGCCGAGCTTGGCCACGGCGCAGATGTCGCCGGCCCCGCACTGCGTGATGCCCCGCTGCTGCTTGCCGAGCGGCGAGGTCAGCGCACCCATCCGCTCGTCGTTGTCGTGGTCTTCGTGGCCGTGGGCGGCGCGCCCGTGGCCGGACACGTGCACCGAGGCGTCCGGGCGCAGCGTGCCGGAGAACACCCGGACCAGGCTGATCCGGCCTACGTACGGGTCGGTGTTGGTCTTGATCACCTCGGCCAGCAACGGGCCCTTGGGATCAGACGACATCCCGGTCACCGGCTTGCCGTCGGGCGTGGTGACCTCGGGCATCGGGTGCTCGGCGGGGGAGGGGAAGGCCTGGGTCATCACCTCGAGGAGCTCGAGCATGCCGATCCGCTGCGGCGCGGAGGTGGCGAGCACCGGGTAGAAGCTGCCGCGCGCGACGGCCTTCTCCAGGTCCTCGATGAGCACCTTGGGGTCGATTTCCTCCCCGGACAGGTACCTGTCCATCAGGGACTCGTCTTCGCTTTCTGTGATGATGCCCTCGATCAGCTCACCGCGCAGCTCAGCCATCCGCTCCGCGTCCTGCGCCGAGGGGGTGCCCTCGGTGCGCTCGCCGTTGGCGTAGTTGAACTGCTTAGAGGACAGCAGCCCGATCAGGCCGCTGACCGGGGCCCCGACCGGCAGGTACAGCGGCGCGACGGCGTCCCCGAACGCTTCGCGGCAGGCGTCCAGGGTCGCGTCGAACTCGGCCCGCTGGTGGTCGATCTTGGTGATGACGACCGCGCGGGGCATGCCGACCGCGGCGCACTCCTCCCACAGCATCCTGGTCACGCCGTCGATCCCGTCGGTGGCGGACACGGCGAACAGCGCGGAGTCCGCGGCGCGCAGCCCCGCGCGCAGGTCCCCGGTGAAGTCGGCGTAACCGGGCGTGTCGAGCAGGTTGACCTTGATGCCGTTATGCACCACAGGTGCCAGGGTCAAGTTGACCGAACGCTGCTGCCTGACCTCGACCTCATCGAAGTCGCTGACGGTGGTGCCCTCTTCGATGCTGCCCGAACGCTGGATCGTGCCCGTCGCGACGAGGAGCGCCTCGATCAGGCTGGACTTGCCGGTACCGGAATGGCCGACCAGCACCACATTCCGCACTTGGTCGGCCGTCGGTGCCCTGCCCGCGGCTCCTCCCGACCCGCCTGCCCCACTCGCTGTTGCTGTCACTGCCGTTCGCCTCCTTGCGATCCCTTGGTGCGCACGATCAGCCTTAACCCGCGAGCACCGTGTCCACAAGCCCCCCATCAAGAATCTCCCCGGTTACCGGCGGGTGAAGCAGTGCTGGTCCAGGGGGACGACCCCCTGGAACCCCCGATCCCGGGGGGACCCATCCCCCCGGACCCCCCTTGGGGGGGTCGTCCCCCCGGACCAGCACAGCCAGCACAGTAGGATCGGACGGCCATGCTGAACGTGCTGCGGCCCGCCATGACGCGCCTGTTCACTCCGGTGGGCAAGGCACTGGCGCGCACCCCGATAACGCCGAACGCCATCACGGTGATCGGCACCGTAGGCGTGGCCGGCGCAGCCCTCGGCTTGTTCCCCATCGGCGAGCTGTTCCCCGGCGCGTTCACCTGCACGATCTTCGTGTTCCTGGACATGCTGGACGGCGTGCTGGCCCGGCTGAAGGGGACCACGGGCACCTGGGGAGCGTTCCTGGACTCGACCATGGACCGGATCGCCGACGCCGGCATCTTCGGCGGGCTCGTGGTGTGGTTTTCATTCGGCGGGCACAACCCGCTGCTCGCCGGGGTGTGCCTGTTCTGCCTGGTCACCGGGAGCCTGGTGTCCTATGCGAAGGCCCGGGCGCAGGGGCTGGGGCTGCGCTGTGACGTGGGTCTGATAGAACGGCCCGAACGCATGGTCATCTCGCTGGTGGCGGTCGGGCTTTCCGGCCTCGGCGTGCCGTACATTCTCAACATAGGGCTGTGGGCGCTCGCCGCAGGAAGCGCCTTTACCTTCGGCCAGCGAGTGCACACGGTATATAAGGCGGCGAAGGCAGTAACGGGATCCGGAGATCAGGGTGGCTCTCCCGGGGATCAGAGCCTAGGAAAGGTTGACGGTGGCGGTACTGAGTCCCCGGCTGAGTGAGCGGCTGACGGGGGTCGCTTACCAACTGGGCTGGAAAGTGATTTGCCGCTTTCCCGAGTCGTGGGCGCGGTGGGTCTTCATGACGGTGGCCGACATAGCATGGCGCCGGCAAGGACCGAAGGTGCAGGTGCTCGAGGCCAACCTGCGCCGGGTGCTCACCTATCTGGACAAAAGCCCCGATGTCGATGACTCTGTTGTTGACGGCGGGGAACTGCGCAACCTGTCCCGGGCCGCGCTCCGTTCCTACGCCAGGTACTGGCTCGAGGTGTTCCGGCTGCCGATGATCCCGGTCGAGCGGATCGTGTCCGGGATGCATTACCGCGGCCAGGGCAAGGATACGATGCTTGCGCACCTGAAGGCCGGCCGCGGCGTGGTCCTCACGCTGCCGCACATGGGCAACCTCGAGCAGGCGGGCGTGTGGATCATCGCCAGCGGCGCAGGCAAGCTCACCACGGTCGCCGAACGTCTCAAGCCCGAGTCGGTCTACGAGAGCTTCGTGCGGTTCAGGCAAACCCTGGGCTTCGAGGTCCTGCCGCTGACCGGCGGAACCGGCCCGTTCGGCACCCTGGCCCAGCGGCTGCGGACCGGCCACCTGGTCTGCCTGGTCAGCGACCGCGACCTGAAGGAAAGCGGGATCGAGGTCGAGTTGCTCGGCGAGAAGGCGCGGATCGCCGCGACCGCCGCGCTCGCCATGCACACCGGGGCGGCGCTGATGCCGACCGCGACCTGGTTCGACGAGGACGGCTGGGGTGCCTGCATTTACGACGAGGTGCCGGTGCCCGCCTCGGGAACCCGCGCGGAGAAGATCGCGGCGATGAGCCAGCAGATGGCGGACGTCTTTTCCGAGGCGATCGCCGAGCACCCGCAAGACTGGCACATGCTGCAACGAGTCTTCACCGCCGATCTCGACCCGGCCCGGCTCAGGAAAAATCAGAATCATCATTCCGAACGGTCCGTGGCTGATGCCCTAGGTCAGGTGTCACCCCAGATACCTCCCCTGGGGAGCGGGACATGAAGATCGGCATCGCCTGCCCGTACTCGTGGGACGTTCCCGGCGGCGTGCAGCAGCACATCAGGGACCTAGCCGAAGAACTGATTTACGAGGGCCACGAGGTCTCGGTGATCTCCCCGGCCGACGACGACACCCCGCTGCCGCCCTATGTCGTCGGGGCCGGGCGGGCGGTGCCTGTTCCGTACAACGGCTCGGTGGCCCGGCTGTCGTTCGGCTTCTTGTCGGTGAACCGGGTGCGGCGCTGGCTCAAAGAGGGCGGGTTTGACGTGCTGCACGTGCACGAGCCCGAGATCCCGAGCCTGTCCCTGCTGGCCTGCTGGGTGGCCTCGGGGCCGATCGTCGCCACCGTGCATACCTCCATACCGCGCTCGCGGGTGCTCGTCGTCACCTATCCCGTGCTGCGCACCGCCCTGGAGAAGATCAACGGCCGGATCGCGGTGTCCGAGGCGGCCCGCACCACGCTGGTCGAGCACATCGGCGGCGACGCCGTGGTCATCCCGAACGGCGTGGCCACCCGCCGCTACCGCAAGGCCGATCCGCTTCCTGGCTGGCCTGGACCTGGCGGCGCGATCGGCTTCCTCGGCCGGCTCGACGAACCGCGCAAGGGCCTGTCCGTGCTGCTCAAGGCGTTCGAGATCCTCGGCCCGCAGCGCCCGGGGCTGCGCCTGCTTGTCGCGGGACCGGCCGGGGACGCGGACGAGGTGCTGCATAAGGTGCCCGCCGAGCTCCGGGACCGGGTCGTGCTGCTCGGGCAGGTCAGCGAGGAAGACAAGGTCCGCGTGCTGCACTCGGTTGACGTGTTCTGCTCGCCGAACACCGGGGGCGAGTCGTTCGGCATCGTGACCGCCGAGGCGATGGCGGCCGGGGTGCCCATCGTGGCCAGCGACATCGACGCGTTCCGGCAGGTGCTGCGCGGAGGTGAGGCGGGCGAGCTGTTCGCGACCGGGGATGCCGCCGACCTGGCCCGGGCGGCCGGGGGTTTGCTCGACAACCGCGCCCGGCGCGCCGAGCTCTCCGCCGCGGCGCTGGCCGCGGTGGCCGACTACGACTGGCCGGTGGTCGCCCGCGCCGTGTTCAGCGTCTACGAGACGGTCGTCCTCGGCAGCACCCAGGTCAAGGTGGCCGCGGCCGGAAGCGATTTCCCATGATCACCGACATCGTCATCGTGGTGGCGGCGGCGCTGCTGATCGGGGTGTACGTGTCCTGGCGGGCCGGGCGCATCGACCGCCTGCACGCCAGGGTCGAGATGGCGCGCGCCGCACTGGACGTGACCTTGCTGCGCCGCAGCTCGGTGGCGCTTGAGCTGGCGACCTCCGGATTGCTCGACCCGGCGACCAGCCTGCTGCTCGGCGCCGCCGTGCACGGCACCCGTGGCGGCAGTACCGACGGCGGGCGCCCGCGCGACCTGGCCGAGAGCGACCTGACCCGCGCGTTGCGCGCGGCTTTCAGCCAGCCCGACTTCCGCGCGTCGCTGAGCGGCAAGGAAGGCGCCGACGAACTGCTCGCCGAAGTCGAAGCCGCCGCGCACCAGGTGTTCCTGGCTCGCAAGTTCTACAACGACATGGTGGCGGTGACCAGGGACGCCAGGCGCCGTCCGCTCGCCCGCGTGCTGCATCTGCCCGGTAACGCCCGGGCCCCGGAGTTCTTCGAGATGGACGATTCCCTGATCGCCGACAAAGCCAGCGCCAGCCCGCTGGCCGGCTGACCCTCGTACCCGGACCGCTGAACCATCGCCCCCGCCCGGGGCGACCTCCCCCCGGCTGGTCATACGATGTTGATAGACAATCACAATTGATCAAGCGAGGTTTCGAGTGTCCACTGTCAACGCTGATCCAGTCACCGGCACCGCCAGGGTCAAGCGCGGTATGGCGGAGATGCTCAAGGGCGGCGTGATCATGGACGTGGTCACGGCCGACCAGGCCAAGATCGCCGAGGACGCCGGCGCGGTCGCCGTGATGGCGCTCGAGCGCGTCCCCGCCGACATCCGTAAGCAGGGCGGCGTCGCCCGGATGAGCGATCCCGACATGATCGACAGCATTATCGCGGCGGTGTCCATCCCCGTCATGGCCAAGTGCCGGATCGGGCACTTCGCTGAGGCGCAGGTGCTGCAGGCGATCGGCGTCGATTACATCGACGAATCCGAGGTGCTCACCCCGGCCGACGAGGCGAATCACGTCGATAAGTGGAAGTTCACCGTGCCGTTCGTGTGCGGCGCCACCAACCTGGGCGAAGCGCTACGGCGGATCGCCGAGGGCGCGGCGATGATCCGGTCGAAGGGCGAAGCCGGCACCGGCAACGTGGTCGAGGCGACGAGGCACATGCGCTCCATCCGGTCCGAGATCGCGCGCTTGTCCGCCCGGCCGGAAGAAGAGCTGTTCACGGCGGCCAAGGACCACGGCGCGTCGTACGAGCTGGTGGCAGAGGTGGCGCGGGCGGGCAGGCTCCCGGTCGTGCTGTTCACCGCAGGCGGCATCGCGACGCCCGCTGACGCGGCGCTGATGATGCAGCTCGGCGCGGAGGGTGTGTTCGTCGGCTCGGGCATTTTCAAGTCCGGCGACCCGGCCAAGCGCGCCGCCGCGATCGTGAAGGCCACCACCTTCCACGACGACCCGGACGTGGTGGCCAAGGTCTCCCGTGGCCTGGGCGAAGCCATGGTCGGCATCAACCTGGATTCCCTGCCCCCCGACCAGCACTACGCCGCCCGCGGCTGGTAATCCCCCGGGCTTAGCCCGGCGCTCGTTATCGTGGATAGTTACCTCCGGATGATCACGGTAACTATCCACGATGATTTCGATGGAGGAATAATGCCGCCCGTGATCGGCGTTCTCGCCCTGCAGGGCGACGTGCCCGAGCACCTGCGCGCGCTGCAAGCCGTCGGCGCGGACCCGGTCCCTGTGCGCCGTGCGGGGGAACTCAATCAGGTCGACGGCCTGGTGATCCCGGGCGGTGAGTCGACCACGCTGTGGCGGCTGTCGGTGGCCTTCGAGGTCCTGGAGCCGCTGCGCAAGCTCATCGCCGCAGGCCTGCCCGCGTTCGGGTCCTGCGCCGGGATGATCATGCTGGCGGACCGGCTGGCCGACGGCGTGCCTGGTCAGCTGACCTACGGCGGCATCGACATGACCGTCAGGAGGAACGCGTTCGGGCGCCAGGTGGACTCCTTCGAGAGCGAAATCGTACTGTCCGGCCTGGACCAGCCAGACCCGCTGCCCGCGGTCTTCATCCGGGCGCCGTGGGTGGAACAGGTCGGAGAAGGCGTGACCGTTCTGGGCACGGAGGCCAGCACGGGTAGGATCGTCGCCGTCCGGCAGGGGCAATTGCTGGCTACGGCCTTCCACCCCGAGCTGACTCCGGACCGGCGCATTCATCAGCTATTCGTAGAGATTGTGAAGGACAACACATGAGCGGCCACTCCAAGTGGGCCACCACCAAGCACAAGAAGGCGGTGGTGGATGCCAAGCGCGGCAAGCTGTTCGCCAAGCTGATCAAGAACGTCGAGGTCGCCGCGCGTACCGGCGGGGCAGACCAGGCGGGTAACCCGACGTTGTTCGACGCGATCCAGAAGGCGAAGAAGAGCTCGGTCCCGAACGACAACATCGACCGCGCCGTCCGCCGGGGCAGCGGCCTGGAGGCCGGCGGCGCCCAGTACGAGAACATCACCTACGAGGGCTACGGCCCCGGCGGGGTCGCGGTGCTCGTGCAGTGCCTGACCGACAACAGGAACCGGGCCGCCTCGGACGTGCGCGTAGCGTTCAGCCGCAACGGCGGCTCGATGGCCGACCCCGGGTCGGTGTCCTACCTGTTCCACCGCAAGGGTGTCATCGTCGTGGAGAAAGCCGGGGTGACCGAGGACGACGTGCTCACGGCCGTGCTCGACGCGGGCGCCGAAGAGGTCAACGACCTCGGCGAGTCCTTCGAGGTGGTGTCCGAGCCGACGGACCTGGTGGCGACGCGCACGGCCCTGCAGGACGCCGGGATCGACTACGACTCCGCGGACACGGCGTTCCTGCCTACCGTCGAGGTGAACCTCGGCGAGGAGCAGGCCAAGCGGGTGTTCCGGCTGATCGACGCGCTCGAGGATTCCGACGACGTGCAGGACGTGTACGCCAACTACTCGGTCTCCGACGACATCATGGAAAAGCTCGGCTGACGCTGCCCCCCGGCCGCACCAGGAAATTCAGGTGCTCCTGTCCCACCGCATCCATACCATAGTTCCCCGTGACCAATGACCTGACCATCCGCCCGCTGACCGCCGAACACGGGTGGGATCAGCACCTGGACCTGAGCATGCGGGCGTTCGGGCCGGCGGACGAGTCGCGGGTCCGGGCGATCCTCGAGCCGGTCGTGGCCGACGGCAGGTGCCTGGGTGCGTTCGACGGGGACCGGCTGGCCGGCACCGCGCTGTACCTCGACATGCGCCAGTGGTGGTATGGGCGGGCCGTCCCGATGGCCGGGGTGGCCGGGGTCAAGATCGCTCCCGAGGACCGGGGCCGGGGCGTCGGCCGTACCTTGATGACGGCGCTGGTCGAGCTCATGGCCGAACGCGGCTACCCGCTGTCGGCCCTGTACCCGGCGACCATGACGATCTACCGGTCGCTCGGCTGGGAGATAGCCGGCCACCGGTACGAGGCGGTGCTGCCCTCGCGGTCGCTGTTCGCGCTGGCCAAGCCGGACGTCCCGCCGCGGGCGCAACTGTCCGGGCCGGTCAGGCGGCCAGGACCCGGTGACGCCGCCGAGGTCATCGAGGTCATCGGCCGCGCCCATGAACTCGCCCGGGACTGCGGCCCGATCACCAGGGACGAGGCGACCATGCGCACCCGGCTGACCCGTCCTGGCTGGTACGCCGATATCGATAAGTACGCCTACCTGGCCCCGGACGGATTCCTCGCTTACCGCTGGCAGCACGGCCACGATGAGATTTTCGTCGACCGGGTGATCGCGGCCTCGGCGGAGACCACCCGGTCGCTGTGGGGCCTGGTGGCGTCCAACTCCTCGGTCGCCGAGACGGTGCGCGCGCAGGTCAGCCCGGCCGATCCCCTCTGGTGGCTGCTGCGCGAGCAGGACGCGAACATCGCCGAGCGCGAGAGCTGGATGCTGCGCCTGCTCGACGCGCCAGCCGCTATCGCCGCGCGTGGTTTCCCCGCGACCGACATCTCGGTACCGCTGCACGTCACCGACGACCTGCGCCCGGCCAACTCAGGCCGGTGGGACCTGACCGTCCGGTCCGGCACAGGTACTCTTTCTGCGGGCCGAACGGACCATGGTGCGGTATCCGGTCCTACCTCGGCGGGGCCGCCGCCGCTGGCCCTAGGTGCTCGCGGCCTGGCCGCGCTATACGCGGGCACACCGGTTGCCACCCTGCGCCGGGCCGGCCTCGCGCACAGCGGCAGCCCGGACGCCGACGCTGCCCTGGATAGCGCGTTCGCCGCCACCCCGTTCATGCTCGACGGCTTCTGAGCTAGGTGGTACCGTCCGGCGGTTAATCGACGTGACCGGGCCCGGCGGGCTGGCATACGGTGGGTGCTCGTGGCTATTGACCGGAATTCCGGGATCGAGATCCGGCTGGTGCTCCCCGGTGACGACATCGACGCGCAGCTGGACCTGGCCGAGCGGGCCTTCGGGGTCAAGGGACCCGGGGAACGCGACGACTGGCGGCAGACTGTGTCCGGGCTCATCGCCCAGCGCCGCTGCCTGGGCGCCTTCGCCGGTAACCGGCTGGCGGGCGGCGCGATGTTCCACGACATGCGGCAGTGGTGGTGCGGTCAGCAGGTGCCGATGGCCGGCGTGTCCAGCGTCCGGGTGGCGCCCGAGAACCGGGGCCAGGGCATCGGCCGCCTGGTGATGACCGCTCTGCTCGCCGAGATGGCGGCGCATGGGTACCCGCTGTCGGTCCTGTATCCCGCGACGATGCCGCTGCACCGGTCGCTCGGCTGGGAACTCGCCGGAGGACGGCACACCGCGGTGATCCCGGGCCGGTCGCTGTTCCGCCTCGTGCCGCCCGACCCGGCCGTGGCCCAGGCCGAGCCCGGCCTGCCCGCGCTGCGCCGGGCGGGCCCGGGGGACGTCGAGGCGGTGAACGCGGTGATCGGCCGCGTGCACGAGGCGGCGCGTGACTGCGGCCCGATTACCTGGGACGCCGCGACGGTAAGCCGTTGGCTCGCCGATCCCGATATCTACGCCTACCTCTGCGACGACGGCTTCCTGGTTTACCACTGGGACCACGGAAAACACGGATCTCACCGTCGAGGGCGCCGAGGCGGTCTCCCCGGCGACGTTGCGCGCGTTCTGGACCCATCTGGGCGGGTACGCCTCGATCGCGGAGAAGGTCTACGCGCGGGTCGGGCCGGCCGATGCGTTCTGGTGGCTGTCCCGCGAACGCGGCGCCGACCTGGAGCGCCGGTCGATGTGGATGCTCCGCGTCATCGACGCCCCGGCGGCCATCGCCGCCCGCGGCTTCCCGGCGGCCGTCTCGCTCACCGTCCCGCTGCTGATCGCCGACGACCTGCGGCCGGCCAGCTCCGGCCGCTGGGACCTGACCGTGGCCGAGGGCAAGGGCTCGCTGACGCCGGCCGGGGCCGCCGCGCAGGCGCAGGTCAGGCCGGCCCATCCCGGGGCGGCGCCGCTGGTCCTGGGCTCGCGTGGCCTGGCCGCGCTGTACGCCGGGACCCCGCTGGTCACGCTGCGCCAGGCCGGCCTGGTCTCCGGCGGCTCGCCGGATGACGACGCGGCCCTGGACGCCGCCTTCGCCGCGACCCCCTACATGCTGGACAACTTCTGAGCCAATTGACGGACACGCCGCCTGCTATGCGCGCGCCGCGGGCCGCGGGCCGGTAGGTTCAAGGCGAACAGATGTTCGCGGAAGCCAAACTCCGGACGGAGAGCACCTGGTGGCCCTGACCTTTGCGGCGCATCCGATCCGGGTGCTCGGGGTGGATCCGGGGCTGACCAGGTGCGGC
>ODAK010001787.1_pt1 | contig 23017 bp, 16 predicted proteins | sample 1539591 | NCBI WGS metagenome assembly ODAK01 (sample SAMEA3539303, study PRJEB22396) | soil metagenome | biome: tundra; feature: field; material: soil | place: USA | collected 2010-05 | depth 0.15 m | reverse complement strand
AGAACTGCTCTGCCGGTTACAACGGGTGCTTTCCAAACTGCCAACGCGGGAAATTATGACGGCTTCATCGCCAAAATCAATACTTCCGTTCCCCCACCAACCGTTACCGCAGGCGGCGTCGTCCCCGTTTACAGCACTGTCTCAACCATCCAGCCGGGCGAATGGGTCTCGATCTACGGCACCAATCTCGCCAACGGGATCTCAACGTGGACAGGCAATTTCCCCACGTCTCTGGGCGGTACGAATGTAACGATCGACGGCAGGTTAGCCTATCTCTGGTACGTCAGCCCGACGCAGATCAATCTGCAGGTTCCGAATGACGCGACCACGGGAAGCGTGCCGGTAGTGGTGAGGACAGCGGCGGGTGGCGTGGCCACCTCCACCGTAACCCTCGCGGCCTTCGCTCCTTCCTTCAGCCTGCTCGATGGCAAACACGTCGCAGGCATCATTGCCCGGTCTGACGGTTCCGGCGCGTACGGCGGCGGATTGTACGATATCATCGGCCCGACGGGATCGTCGCTCGGCTACCCGACGGTCGCAGCAAAACCAGGCGACATCGTAGAACTTTATGGCGTCGGGTTTGGACCGACCAATCCCGTGGTTCCGCCGGGCGCTGTATTTACCGGAGCGGCGTCCACAACGAATCCAGTGACTCTCAGCATCAATAATATGAGCGTGACGCCAGGTTTTGCGGGGGAATCGAGCGCTGGTCTGTATCAGATCAATGTCACAATCCCGCCCGGTCTGGGTGCCGGCGACGTCTCGCTTCAGGCGTCCGTGGGCGGCTCACAAACGCCGATTGTGGTGATTTCGCTGCAATAAGAGCGAACGCAATGGCCCGACCATAGCTGATGGGGACTACGCGGTCGAAGGCGCGCAATCGCCTTGAGTTACCCTGATCACTGTCCGGAAGCGGTTATGCGCTTTTTCCCAAGTACCAGAAGCGGACCACAAAGAGAGTGGTAAGGGCGCAGCCAATCCAGTTGACACGACAGATGACCACATCGCGCACGGGGTTCATCACGCAATGAGAATCCATGCGCTGCCCCCAACTGGAAGCAGACGCGCCATTCTGGAGGCGGAGGAGGCCGACGGCACCAGGACTATCCTTGAACTGACGCTATCGGAGGCCTATGCGCTGCCGCCCGCTGAAGCGAAAAAACAGGTGCGCGCCGTTATCGCTTTCTTATCCAGGACGGTCACTGGCTAAGACTCGACCGGTTAAGCGGTTTTGACTTTGCGCGGAGCGCGTTTGCGTTTGGGTTGTTCTGCGACGGCGTCTGCGGAGTCTTCTTCGCTGGAAGATGTCGTGGCAGTGCTCGGAGGCTTACGGGCTTCGAGGCTTTTCCTGAGCGCTTCCATGATGTCGATCACGGGGGCGATGTGGGCCTCCGGAGTTTCGACGATCTTGTGTCCCTCGACCTTGTCCTCGATCATTTTGCGCAGGTTGTCCCGGTAAGTGTCGTGATACTTCTCGGGTTCAAATTCGGCCGCAAGGGATTCGACGAGCATCTTCGCGAGATTCATTTCGCGCTCTGAAACGTTGCTGGTGTCGGTGCGGAACTCTTCGGTGCGGCGGACTTCATCCGCGTAATACATCGTGTGCAGGACCATGCCACGTTCACCGGGGCGGACGATCACGATGTGCTCGCGGTTGTGCATGGCGATCTTGGCGACAGCGTAATACTTCGTTGCTTTGAGCGCTTCAAACAGCAGGGCGTAAGGCTTTTCGCCGCCTTCATCCGGCGCCATGTAATAGGAACTCTCCATATAGACCGGGTCGACATCGCCGGCTTTGACGAATTCCTGGATCTCCATCACCTTGGCAGTTTTGGGCGCGACCTTCCTGATCTCTTCGTCCTGGATGACGACGTACTTTCCCTTTTCGTACTCGTACCCCTTGACGATTTCGTCGCGCGGGATGGGCTTGTCTTCCGCCTGGCAGTAGATCACCTGCTTGATCCGCGAGTTATCCGCCTTATGGAGCTGGTTGAAACTGAGGCTCTCGCTGCGGGCCGCTGTAAATAACCGCACGGGCAGAGACACCAGTCCGAACGTAAGATGACCTTTCCAGACGCTAGTCGCCATATAATTCCTCATCCAGCTATAACATGGAACAAGGAACATTTCCAACCGTTTATGTCGCTCACAGAATATGAACGCAAGCGGGATTTCGAGAAAACGCCGGAACCAAGACCCGGGAAACCGGTCAGGAGCCCGGCTCATTCCGGGCGTTTTTTCATCCAGCGGCATAACGCCTCGCGGCTGCATTACGACTTCCGGCTGGAGATCGACGGCACGCTGAAGTCGTGGGCGATCCCGAAAGGTCCGTCGCTGGATCCAGCGGTGAAGCACCTGGCGGCGATGGTGGAAGACCACCCTCTCGATTACGGAGACTTCGAAGGCAACATCCCGAAGGGCGAGTATGGCGGTGGCAGTGTGATGCTGTGGGATCGCGGGACGTTCGACCTGATTGGTGAAGAAAGCGGTATGGCGCAAATCGCCCGCGGCGATCTGAAGTTCGAACTACACGGCGAGAAGCTGCATGGCACGTGGGCTATCGTCCACATGAAGAACCGCGGCAAGGGGAATGAGTGGCTGATCATCAAGAAGAGAGATGACGCCGCGCAGACTCCGTTCGATATTGAAGAGCTGGCGAAGAGCGTAAAGACCGGGCGGACGCAGGAAGAGATCGCGGCTGATTTGCCAGCCCATAAGGCAACGAAGAAGGCAACGGCAAAGAAGAGAGCTGCCCCTAAAAAAAAAGTAGCCGCACTGCATCCTGAGAAACTGCCGGGCGCGGTGAAAGCTCCGATGCCCGAGTTCTTCGAGCCGATGGCAGCGCAGCTTTCAGACAAGCTGCCGAAAGGCGATGACTGGATTTTCGAAGTGAAGTGGGATGGAGTGCGTGGCCTCGCTTTCATCGAGGACGGGGTTCTCCAGTTTTACACGCGAAACAGCAATCGGTGCGAACGGCAGTATCCGGAACTGCAGGTGATCCCGCATTACATCGAAGCGGAACAGGCGATTCTGGATGGCGAGATCGTGGTATTGGATTCCCAGGGCGTGTCGCACTTCGAACTCATTCAATCGCGTATTCATTCCCAGGACGCCAATGCCATCGCGAAGATGGGGCAGAAAAATCCGGTGCACTTCTATGCGTTCGACCTGCTGTATCTCGATGGGTACGATCTTCGAAAGGTTCAGCTCATTGAACGGAAGAAGCTCTTGCAGAAGATCGTGAAGCCGTTCCCGCTGCTGCGCGTGTCGGAACATTTTGAGAACGATGGGGAGCATCTTCTGGAAGCGGCGCGCGCGGGGGGGCTTGAAGGCCTGATGGCGAAGTGCACGACAAGCGTGTACGAATCGCGCCGCAGCCGGAACTGGTTGAAGGTCAAGCTGACATCGGAGCAGGAGTTTGTGATCGGCGGCTACACACCGGGCGAGCGGGACTACTTCGGATCGCTGGTGCTGGGGTTTTACGAAGGCGGCAAACTGCACTACGCGGGCAATGTGGGGACTGGCTTTAATGGGCGCAACCTGGCCGAGTTGTGGGCGCTGCTGGAGCCGCTGAAGTCAGAGAAGAATCCGTTCGTGAAGGCCGACAAGGTTCCGAAAGGGACGATCTGGGTGAAGCCGGAACTGGTGGCACAGATCAAGTTCGCCAACTGGACCGGCGATAAGAAACTGCGTGCGCCGGTGTATCTCGGGTTGCGGAATGATAAGGCGTCGAAAGACGTGAGTCTCGAGCAGGTGCCACCGCCACAACTGCTGCCTTCGGATCGCAAGGAAGTGACGGCGACGATTGACGGACACAGCCTTAAGTTCACCAACCTGGACAAGCTCTACTGGCCGGAAGACGGGTTTTCGAAGCGCGATCTGCTGAATTATTACGATGCGGTGTCGGCCCTGCTACTGCCGCATCTGAAGGACCGGCCGCTCTCGCTGAAGCGCTATCCGAGCGGAATTCACAGGCCGTTCTTTTTTCAGAAGAACACTCCGGAAGGGTATCCGGCGTGGCTGCGAACGGAGCAGATCGAAGACATCCGCTATCTGCTGGCACAGGACAAGGCGAGCCTGTTGTATCTGACGAATCTGGGTTGCATTGATCAGAATCCGTGGATGAGCCGGGTGGGTTCGCTCGATAATCCGGACTACATTCTGATCGATCTGGACCCGCAGGAGTGCGCGTTCACGAAGATTGTGGAAGCGGCATTGTTAGTCCGGCAGAAACTGGATGCGATCGGGCTGGAGGGGTATCCGAAGACGACAGGCGGGGACGGGATGCATATCTTCATTCCGATTGAGCCGCATTATTCGTATGAACAGGCACGGACTTTTGCGGAAGTCATTGCGATGATGCTGGCGGGCGAAAGGCCGGATTTATTTACGACCCCGCGGTCTGTGGCCGCGCGGGAGAAGGACCGGGTTTACTTCGATCATCTGCAGATTGGAAAAAGCAAGACGATTTCAGCGGCTTATGTGGCGCGGGCTTATGCGGGTGCGCCGGTGTCGACGCCTCTGGCCTGGGATGAGGTAAAGCCGTCGCTGCATCCTTCGCAGTTCAGTATCGGGAATGCTCCGGAGAGGTTTGCGCGGGTGGGGGATTTGTTCGAAGGCGTGCTGAAGAAGAAGCAGGGGATTGAGAAGGCGTTCGGGAAGTTAGAGCAATTGTTAAAGGCTAAGCGGTAGACGGGCAGAGGCTGCGGTAGAACTGGCAGGCGTGGCAGTGGGAGCCTTCGTTGATTTCGAAACGGATATCGTTTTGCGCTTTGCGGAGATCTGACAGAAGCTCGCCGATATCGTAATTGAGCGGGACCTCCAGTAAGGTGTCTGGCCGAAGGTAGTGCAGATACGCTTTTTCGGGTCGTTTGCCGAAAGCGCGTTCGATGGCCAGTGCGTACAGTGCAAGTTGGGGCGCGTAGGAGTCGGGGCGTACGTCGCGGTCAGTTTTGTAGTCGACGATGACGATCTCGTCATTCTCTTTGAACCAGAGGTCGATGGTGCCTCTGACGAGCGTGCCTTCGACGTCGATGATGAAGTCCCATTCGCGCGCGGCCTGCGATGCAGCCATGGCGCGGGCACCGAGTTCGCTTTTCAGAAAGACATCGGCGAGGCGGTGAGCTTCCTCCGGATAATCGCCTGCTTTGCCGGCTAGTACTTCGTGCACCAGCGAGCCAAGGTCAGCGGCGCTGAGATCGTTGTCGTCCGAGTCGTGTTCGTCTTCGATTGTTGAGAAGGTACGGCCGTTCCACCCTACATAGCGCTGCAAATAATATTTGCGCGGGCAAGCGGCGAACACGGCGAGTGACGTAACGTTGATGGCGGAATCTTGCTGACCGTGCACGCGCGGGCGGGGAATTGTGAGTATCTCGTTTGTGTGAGCGTCCGGCCCATCGAGGGCTTCTGTCACGAGCGGGTCGGCGTCGGCTACATAAATGGAGACGTCGAACTTGTCTTCGAAACGGAAGATCTGCGGGCCGTTGACGGGCGCAATGCCATCCACCTGAAACTTGCTGTCAACGAGCTTCGCCCAGTTCGTAGGGCGGTTCCTGCCGCGGGAGAACGAAAGGATCAGGTGCTCTTCGGCGCGCGTCATCGCGACATAGAGGAGACGATGCGCTTCCTGCTTTTCGCGTTCCTTTAACTCTTCGGTATTGCGCAGTTGCCAGGAGTCTTCGAGGCCGTCCTTCTTGCCTGTGGGATCCTTCCACTTGAGACCGAGACCGTACGCGGGGGTGAAGGTCACAGGGGCGGAATTGCGCTGGGTACCTTTATCCATCGCGGCGATGATGGTGACAGGGAATTCGAGGCCTTTGGCGGAGTGAGCGGTCATGACCTGCACGGCGTTGCCCTGATCCTTATCCGCAAGATCGGATTCGAGGTTGATCGCCTTCTGCAGGCTTTCGATTTCGGCGAGCAGACCGAGAAGACCGCGTTGTTCGCCGCGTGTGCGGACGAGATGGAGGAAGCTCTCGATGTTGTCACCGGTGACGGTGCCAGGGGTCCATTGGAACCCGCAATCCGTGAGGGCGCGGACCAGCAGAAGTTCGAGCGGCAGCACGGGCTGTTCGGTGCGCCAGCGTTTCAGGTTGCCCGCGAAGGCTTTCAGCTTACGGGCGTCTTCGGGATCGAAGTCCGCCAGCCTGGCGGGGTCGAAAGCGATTGTGTTGAGGCCGCCCGAAACCGAGCCTGCCAGTAAGCGAATACGCAGCAGAGCCTCATCGCCGACACCGACCAGCGGCGAGCGCAGAACGGTGGCGAGAGCGATGCCATCGCGCGGATTGGCAATTGTGTGCAGCAGGGCGGTGATGTCGCGGCCTTCGCGTGAAAGCAGGAAAGACTGGCGGCGCCCGCTCACGTAAGGAATGCCTGCCTGGTTGAAAGCTTCGAGAATGGGCTTCATCGATTCGCCGTTGCGGCAGAGCACGGCGAAGTCGGAGAAATCGGCGGGGCGGCCGTCGGCGCCGATTTGCAATCTGCCGTGCAGCGCGCGGATGCGGTGGGCGATCCAGCGGGCTTCGCGCACGGGGGGCTCTTCATTCTCTTCAGTCGAATAGATCTTCAGCACCTCGACGGAAGGTGTGGTTTTGTAAGTGAAGTCAGCGCCCGCAATGAGTTCACGGGGCACGATTCCCTCGGCGCCGTTGAGAACGTACTCGACGCAACGCAGAATTTCGTCACGGCTGCGGAAGTTGTGCAGCAGACTGGCCGCGTGTTTGCCGGTCTGGTCGATGTGGGCTTGATAGCGCTCGAAGATATCGGGCCGGGCGTGGCGGAAGCCGTAGATCGATTGATTGATGTCGCCCACGGCGAAGAAGACATCGTCGCCACGAACGAGGGAGATGAGATCGGACTGCTGCTGGTTGATGTCCTGAAATTCATCGAGCATGACCTGGCGGAACTGGGTGCGGATACGCGTCTGGACGTCCGGATTGCCGCGCAGGAGTTGGACGGTGCGGCGTTCGAGGTCATTGAAGTCGAGCGCGCCGAGAGCGATTTTGCGTTCGGAATAGAGGTCGTCGAATCGCTGCAGGACGTCGAAGATCAGCGCGCGGAACGGTGCAGTGTGGCGATCGAGGACCGAGGCTGTGAGATAGGGCAGCGCTTCTTTGAACTGCTTCAGCGCGGGTTTTTCCGTTTCGGGCACGCTGCCGAAATTAATGGGGCAAGCTTTCACGAGCTGAATGATCTGGTCGAGCGAGGCGTTGTCTGCCTTCGCAAGATCGTGTGCCCACTCCTGCAATGCATCGTGACGCTTCTGCCGAGCCGCTGAGAGAGAAGTGCGAGGCGGCCAGCCCTGAAGCAGGCGCAGAAGCGTGGCGGCCATGACGGACGGGATCAGATCAAACCCGGGGTTTTCCATGGCCCGGACTTCAGCGATGGTTTTGCCTGCCGAGCGAATGCCATCGTAAGCGCTCCGGAGATCGTTAAAAAGGTAAGGTGTCTGGAGAATATCGATGAGCGCCAGCGCTTCGGGCCGGCGTAGTGCGACCAGTTCATCGAGCGCGTCGTTGAGACAGGAATACTGAAGCTCATCGAATTCGCGGGCGTCGAGCACAAGGAAGCGCGGATCGATGCCGGCGGCAATGGCGTTTTCCTTGAGAATGCGCGCGCAGAAGCCGTGGATGGTGGAGACGTATGCTGACTCCAGATCGCGCAGCAGGATGGCATTGTGCCCGAAGCGTTCCGCCAGCTTCGCCTTCATGTTGGCGGCAGCTTTCTCCGTAAACGTGATGGCGAGAATGTGGCGCGGCTCGAAGCGGTGGTCTTCGACGAGACTGCGGAAACGCTCAACGAGAACCGTCGTCTTACCTGAGCCAGGGCCCGCGACGACGCAGGCATCGAGGCGGCGGAATTCGATTGCGTCATGCTGTTGCGGGGTGAACTCAGGCATGGACAGCACCTCCGGCGGCTCGTTCAATCACGACCAGCGCGGGCTGTTCGACGCGGCAGGCGGCGGCGAAATCGCACCAGCGGCAGGGTTCGGTTTCTTCCGGATGCGCCTGCACGTGGCCGGCGAGGAAGCCAGCGAGTCGCTCGATGGTGCGGGCTTTGGCATTGTCGGCCCACTTCTCAGGCATCGGCTTCAATTCCAGATCGTAATCGGGAATCTTGCCCCAGCCGAAACGCTGGTCTTCGCGCACCGCCCAATAGATCATGGCTACAGGATTCAGTTGCAGGTTCTCGCGGACGGCGAGAGCGTAAAGCGGACCCTGCAGGCGCGTGGTGCTGGACACGAGCTTCTCGACGTTGGCGGTCTTGCTGCTTTTGTAATCGACGATCACGCAGTCGTTGCCGAAGCGGTCGATACGATCGATGCGGCAAGTAACGGTTGTGCCGTTGAGATCGAAGGCGAGGGCCTTCTCGGCTTCGGAAGAATCAGGCACCCAGAGATCGTTGGCGCTGACGCGCTGGGCGATCTCGCGGAAGCGGATTCGTTCGACTTCGAGTTTGTAACCGGGCTGCAGGTGCTCGGCGAGGCAGGTTTCGTCGAAGGCCTGTTCGAAGAGTTCCACGAAATCGCGACCCTTATCGGCGAGCCAGCGCTCGAGTGCGACGTGCAGGATGGAGCCGGTGACACGGGCGTTCAGGCGCTCGTCGGGGCGATCTGGAGCGCCTTTGAGATAGAGCGTTTTTGCGCTGAAAAACTTGAAGCGGCACTGTGCGAGATCTTCGAGCGCAGTGAGGCTGATGGTTTTGTGCAGGCGCGCCATCTCCGCATGGAGAAGCGGTGAGGCGATGCGGCCTGCATGTGCGGGGCTTGCCGCAATGACCTGCGGCTCGGGGCGGCAGAGGCGCGCAGCTTCGGGAGCGACGCCGGAATCGAGGTGACGCGAAGGCTGCACGGATTTGCCGGCGGCGTCGTGGTCGGGATAACTGAGGAAGAGTGACTCGGTGGCGCGCGCACACAGGGAGTCGAACAGCCAGCGCTCTTCGCGCTCCTGATCGGCGGCCTTGCGCAGCCCGATCCCCGCTGCGTGCAGACGGTCGATATCGGCGTCGGGGAAGAGGAGGTTCTGCGTATGCTGGCGCGGGAAGTCGCGGTCTGTCATGCCGCACACGAAGAGCGAAGATACGTCCCACTGGCGGGCTTCGTAGACGTTCATGACGTGCACCACGTTGGCGCGATCATCGATGGCGTGGAGTACAGCGGTCTCGACCGCGATGGAAGCGACGCGCCAGAATTCGTGGAGGGAGATTGGCTCCGTGGGCGCGGTCCAGAATGCGGTGATGGATGATATCGCGGCAACCCAGGCGCGTAAAGCTGCGACATGGCTGCGCGCGGCTTCAATGCCTGCATGATCGGGCGGTGGCTCCACCTGGCCGGGGCGGTAGAGGGATGTGGCGAGGGCCTCGAAGCGGCGCTGCCATTCGGCGGGCGTCTGCTGCGATGCCGTCCAGCCTTCAATTTTCAGGCATGCGGCGAGCTCTTCTTTCAGCCAGTCCGTCTGACATAAGGCAAGGAGCGCGGCGGCGCCGTGGCCGGGCATGGCTTCGCGGACGGCGAAGTCGAAACGATCGAAATCGGCGCGCATGCCCCAGCGCGGGTGCGGACGCAGCGCTTCGAGAGAGGTCTCGAAGTCCCAGCCGGTGAGAGCGCCGTTGACGAGGCCGCCTGAAAAGATGGCGGCGGGGTGTTTGCGCAAAGGGCTGCCGAAGTAGAAGCGGGCAGGAATGCCGAAGCGATCGAAGGTGCCTTTGAGCAGAGGCAGGTATGTGGAGGCTTCGCGCAGGGCCACGCCGATTTCGCGGAACTCCGTGCCGCGGTCGCGCAGGGACAGAATGCGGCGGGCGATTTCGTCGGCTTCGCGGTCCATGGTGCGGGCAGCGATGTGCGTGAGGGTGGGCTTGCGGGAGGTACCAGGCAGCAGGCGATCTTCGGCGCCGAGTTGCAGGGCAAACCTGCGGATGTCGTCGGAGGAAGGACCGTCTGCGATGGTGAGGGTGATTTCGCAGGACTTGGCGAGAGTGCGGATGAAGTCCTGCTCGACTGGGCTGAAGCCGACGAAGCCATCGAGCCAGATGCGCATCGCGGGGGTGTGGGCGGCCGCGGTTTGAAGCCAGTCGCCGCGGAGCTGACTACCGCAGCGGGTCACGTTTTCGCGGACCGCGCGCCAGAGTTTTTCGAACGGCTTTGCGTGCGGACCCAGTTTGCGGATAGAGGCCAGCTTGTCCGGAGTGCCACCGGCGTTCTCGAAAAGGTTGAGGGTGTCGATGATCGTGGCGGCCATGCCTTCGGTGGAAGCGACAGCGGCGAATTCGGGGAACTTCAGGCGCTGCAGGGTATCGCGGACGATGGCGTTCAGGAGGCCGTCGGAAACGAGCGGCAGCGGTGCGGCGTCGGCGGCGAAGCGATTCAATGAGGCCACATAGCGCGGAGAGAAGGCGACGCCATCGCGCGCCAGTTCGTGCTGCAGGTGCCGGACCAGCGTGGCGGTGGGGACGACGATGCGCACGTTAGTCGCGCCGGCACGCAGGGCTTCTTTAAATTCGCGAAGCACCAGGGCGGTTTTTCCGGTGCCGGGGGCTCCTCGAATAAGTTTCATGTGGCGAAGAAAAGGAGAATGCGCTGGGTTCTCTTTACGTTACCACTAAACGGTCCATTTCAGGCAGGGACGCCTGGGCGCAAGTCCTTTATGTGCGGCAACAGACGAAGCCGAAGGGTGCTTAAGAAAATATTTAGGTGCGGAGAGTCGAACACAAAGCATAATCGCTAGACCCTGAAAGACCCAGGGAAATTCTGAGGAGCGCACAAGGATGCGAAAAGTGTATATAAAGACCGCCACGATTGCAGTGGTGCTGGCATTTTCGGTGATGGTATCGAGAGCTGACGGCCAGGTTGACACCGATCAGAACGGCTGTCTGAATCTTCCCGGTTACAACGCGCTGAAGACGGCGCTGGACTCGGCCACCGCCGCGGAAACGAGTGGCCTGAACAATCAGATGTGGGCGACCATTGTCGATCGGGACGGGATTGTGTGTGCAGTCGCTTTCTCCGGCGTGAACCGGGGAGCGCAGTGGCCCGGCAGCCGGGTGATTTCCGCGCAGAAGGCGAATACGGCCAATGCGTTCAGTCTGGACTCTAATTCCTCGAGTAACGGATCCGGGCAACCGAATGGCCTGGCTCTGTCTACAGCGAATCTGTATTCGGCAGTGCAGCCCGGGGGCAGCCTGTTCGGCCTGCAGGAAAGTAACCCGGTCGATACGCAGGTGGCGTACGGCGGGCCGTCATCCCGGTACGGCACGCAGTCCGATCCGATGGTGGGGCAGAAGATCGGCGGGGTGAATGTGTTTGGCGGCGGGTTGGCGCTCTATACGGTGGCGGGTCCCACGGCGACGGAACAGATAGCAGGTGGTGTGGGTGTCAGCGGTGATACGTCGTGCGCCGACCATTTCATCGCCTGGCGTGTCCGTCACAACCTGGGGCTGGACCATCTGGGAAACGTGGCGGGTGTTTCCGGGGATGCGACGCGACCAGACAATATTGTTTTCGACATAACGGCGAATCCGAACGGCGGCACGGGAATCAGCGCCGGTGGATACGGTCATCCAACCTGTGCGAATACGGGAGATCCCGCGACGCTCCCGGTTGTTGTTAAATAGCTGGGCTACTCCTGCTGCGCTACTCCTGCTGGGGCTACTCCTGGTGGATGCGGTTGTTGTTGATTGTATCCACCACGCTTGGGGGAGTCGCGGTGCCGCCTGCGGGCGGTTGCACGGTAACAACAACCGGCGAGCTCTGCTGCGCCGTTCCGAGAGAGCGCACCTGCACAACGTTCGTGCCGGTATTCACAGTCGTCGGGATCTGCGCGACGATCTGGCCAGTCGACGTCTTCAGGAGCGGCAGAGCGACGTCGTTGAACGTCACGCAGGAGCCGCCGAGGACGGTGGGCGTGGGCAGCGTGCTTGCGGTCGCGGTGGTCGCGAGGTTCGTTCCGTTCACATTGACAAAGCTGCCCACCCGCAGTGTGGCCGCGCCGTCGGTCGCGTTGAGGATTCCGTTCTTCGCGGCAATCTGTGGGGCGGGAGCGCCGTTCGGTGTCAGGGGCACCACACTCAGACCGGAGACCGTGATGATGTACGCGACGTTGTTCTGATCGATCACCATGGAGCGGGCGGGCAGGTTGTAGCGAGTGGTGGTGCTGAAGAGCGTGAACCGTGGATTTTCCGGAGCGACGGCCAGCAGCGACGGCGACCCCGTCGCGATGTTGACCAGCTCCAAGGTAGGCCGCGGATCGGTGGCCGGGACGGTGGTGAGAACCGTCGTGGTGCGGATGGGGGTTGTAAAGCGGACGAAATTATTGGCATCCCAGGGCGTCGTGGCGATGATGTTGCGCTGTAGTGTCTGGGCGGGCAGAGTGGTCAGGGATGAATTTGTGAAGAGCCCATCGATCGTGAAGTATGTCTGGGAAGGACCCGCGCTTATCGGCCCGTACAGACCCTGAATCGGATTTGCAATAAGGAACGAACTGGCGACATAGGCGTCAGCGGAGGCGTCGTAGAGATACGCGGTGCCGTTGTTGCCGCCGAGCGTCAGGATGTAGCGATTGTCCGGCGACGAAACCATGTTCACGCGCGTGGTGGCGGTCACCGAAAGCGCGTTACTGGTCGTGCTGGTAGTGGTCACGTTGTCGATGAGGCGGGGGACGGCGTTGTTTCCCACGACTTTCCACTGGCCGCCGTTCGACATGACAAATTCAAGACCATAGAGACCCACCGAAAGCGCCTGCGGGTAAATGATGGGCGCGGTGATGGCTCCAGCCTGGCGTGGAATCGGAGGGAAGTTGACGTGACCCGTCACAAGGTCGAGCGTCAGGTCGACGATGCTGATCAGTTCGCCGCCGGTGCTGGCGACATAAAGTGTATTGCCGTCGGTACTGATGGCCATCGGACCGGGCAACTGGCCCACGGGGATCGGCGCGAGGAAAACCTGATTTACCGTGTCGAAAATTTCCACCCGGTTGTAACCGGCGTTGCTGAGATAAACGCGTTTGCGAGTCTGGTCGAGCACGATGTCCTGCAGGCCCTGGTCGCCGTCGACTGTCAGAGATCCGCCCGCTGGATTCGCCGTGTTGGCGGCGGCGGTGATCAAGGTCGCGATAGGCGAATTGTTGGGAGTTGTCGGCACAGGAAAGATGACGCCGCGCTGATCGGGGTTCCGGTAATTCATGTAGACGCGGATGACCGGCGGGATATTGATCGCTTCGGCGGACGCAAGTGTTACGTCGAGCGATTGGCCCAGAAGGCTGACTCCGGGCGTGGTGATGGAGGCGAGGTTTGTGCCGGCGAGCCGGTTCACATTGATGAGACGGCCCGGTTCCATCGTGAAGGTCATGGTGGCGGGCGCGACGCCGCTTGAAACCGAAGTTGTGAGTGCGGAGGAGATGGTCTTCACTGCGTACGTCAATTTTCCTGTGCCGAGGTTGCTCACCGAGATGGTGGCCTGGGCGAGGCCGGGGTTACAGGGGTTCGTTGTCAGGAACGCCTGCGTCGAACTGAGGCTGATGATGGGATGCGTGTAGAGCGTCGAGAGCGGCAGGTAGATCAGACCGGATTGGGAGAGGCTCCAGGCGTTCGAGCCATCGGCCGTTACAACCATCTTCGCGACGATGTTCTCCGGCATCACGATTCCAAGGCGGATCGCGAGATTGCCCGGGTCGGAAAGCAACAGCGTGGATGAGTTTACGGGCGGCGGCGGGTTCGTGGAAGCCGCTACGTTGAACGCGCCGTAAAGAGTTTTGCCGTCCGGGGAAAAGAAACTGCCGCCGATATTCTGCACGGTGCTGAACGTTGCCGGGAAGGGAAACGGCGCGTTGGCATTGTTCATCTGCCCGAGGATCGAAAGCGTCGCGGTGTCATATAGCGTGTAGCCTGCCATGAAACGCGAACCGTCGGGTGCAATAGCGAGAACGGTGGATTGTCCGGCAACGGTGCGACTCCGCAGGATAGAGCCGGAGCTGACTTCATAGACGAACAGGTAGGTTGTAGTGGCGGTGGGAGACGCGATGCCGACGATGTAATTGCCATCGGGCGTGGTGGCGAGTTTGCTCAGGAACGACGTGACCGGGACGGTGATGGTGGTGGACGGTGCAGGCGTGGGCGCGGAGGGCGGCGGGGCGGTCGGGACGAAGGTCAGCTGATTCGCGGCGATCTGTGAGCTATCGAAGCGGACAAGTGTGTTGGTGGGGTCGAGCGTGCTGATCAGCGCGGCGCCATCGCCGCCTACAGCAACTCCCTGTGGCTGCGCGGACATCCCGATCGTCTGATCGATTCCGTTCGTCGACAGGTTGACGACACTGACGGTCTTGCTCGCGCCGTTGGTGACGTACAAATACTGGCGATCCGGAGAGATGGCAGCGGCAAGGGGCCCGGCGCCGACGTAGATGCTGCCAGTGACGGTGTTTGTAACGGTGTTGAAAATATCGACCCTGTTGCCGGCCGTGACAACGAGATAAATCTGGTGCCGCGATTCGTCGAGAACAATATCGGAAGGCGTCGCGCCGAGTTTAACAACCTGACCGAACGTGGCTGCGGTCTGAGCTTCCAGCCGAGCAACATAGCTCAGACAAACCGCCGCTAAAGTAGCCATTAAGACGTGGACGCGCATCAGGAGTCGGTATTATAACCCGCTTGAAATCGCAAGGTTGTATTATTCGTAACGTTCGGTGCTATTCCGTGTTATAACAAGGGACTTGAAATTCAAGGTTCGAAACGTGACGCGTGGGACGTCCATTGGCGATGGTGTCGAGACAGCGGAAAGCAGCGCGCAGCGAAGGAAGGGGCTGCTCAAACATGAAAAGCTGGACGAAGGCTCGGGGCTGTGGATCATTCCCTGTGAAGCGGTGCACACCTTCTTTATGAAGTTCGCGCTCGACCTTATCTACATAGACCGCAGGAACATCGTCAAAGCGGTTGTGCGCAATGTCCGGCCGTGGAGATTTTCGATCTGCCTGCCTGCGCATTCCGTGATCGAACTGCCGACGGGAACGATCGATCGCACCAGCACGCAGAAGGGCGATCAACTGGAACTTCTGCAGGGCTGATGTTGTTACAGCAAAGAGCATTTTTTGGGGCTGGTCTCGCGGCGGTGGTGCTGTCCGGATTCGGCGCGTGTGCGAAGCATACGGCAGCGGCGGTGACGTCACCGCCTTTGAGTGCCATGGAGCGCCAGATCGCGAACGCCGCCGATGCGGGCGATGGCGACTATAACCTGAACACGCTTCGCGCCAGGCTGAACGCGGATCCCAGGGATTTCAAAACAAGGCTGGAACTCGCGCAGTATTACCAGCACAGCGGCTATCCGGAAATTGCCCTGGAACATGCGCGGCTGGCCTGCGAGCGAGCGCCGGATTCCGTTGAAGCGCATCTGGCGCTGGCGAAGATGCTGCGAAGTTACAGGAAGACGGCGGAAGCTGCGGCGGAACTGGGTGAGTTTGCGGCGGGCACTGGTCATGACAGCGAGGTCGAAGTCTGGGCGTGGCTCGGATTGCTGCGTGACGAAACCGGAGATTGGGTGGCAGGGGATGCGGCGCATCGAAAAGCTGTGGCGTTGGCGCCGGGCCGTGACGATCTGCGGAACAATCTTGGCTACTGTCTGCTGAAGCAGGGGAAACGGGACGAAGCGGCAGTGGAGTTTCGCGCGGCCCTGAAGATTAATGCGCAGTCCGTGACGGCACGCAACAATCTGGGGCTTGCGCTCCTTGGCAGGGAACCTGGCGATTCGAAGGAAGCGTTATTGAACTGGCAGTCTGTGGCGGATCCGGCGACGGCGCATAACAATATGGCGGCGGCGTGGATGGAGCAGAACCGTTATGCGGAAGCGCGACGTGAGCTCGAACTTGCCCTCAGCTTTAACCCGCAGCACGCGGCGGCGCTCAGGAATCTGGCGTTGATTTCGCAACTCGATGGCAAGCCCGCGAGTATAGTGGTGCAGCAGCGAACGGACCGGCTGAGCCGACTACGAGCGCGATGGGTGAGCATTTGGAGTGTTAAGCAGAATTCCGAGTAGAAAGAAGTGGCATCCCGATAACCGGAGATCAATTCAAACTATGAAATTCATTGCATATCGTTTTCTGGGCGACGAACAGGGTCAGGATCTGGTGGAGTACGCACTGATCACGGCGGCCGTGGCGCTGGCGCTGATTTCGGTCGTCAACAATCTTGCGACAGGAATAGCGTCGTTGTATTCGAGCATTACCGGCGATCTGACCAGTATCGGCGCGCAACAGCTGTAAGAGGGTTCGAAGAGCCGCCTTTTGAGAATCAAAGAAGCGTCCGACATTTATCGTGGCGAGGAGCTTGCGCGGCCGCGCGATAGCAGGCCGATTGCGGCGCTGCGTCCTGGTATTGGGCGCTGGTTCGCGCCCGATCTGGCTCTGGTTGCGTCGATCGCCATGGTGGCGCTCTTGTTCTGGGGCGCTGCCGGAGCCACCAGTCTCTTTCGCGATTCGGATACGGGATGGCACATTCGAAACGGGGAGCGCATCTTATCGACTGGATTGCTGCCGCGCGTGGACCCCTTTTCGTTTTCGAAAGCGGGAACACCGTGGGTCGCATGGGAGTGGGGCGCCGACGTGCTGATGGGCGCCACGCATCTGGCCGCCGGGCTCGGTGGCGTGGCGCTGCTGTATGGATTGGTCATCGGGGCTTCCGTCTGGATGTGGTTCCGGCTGAACTGGGCAGCGGGGGGGAATTATTTTCTTGCCTGTCTGTTCGCGGCGCCGATGGTGTCAACGACTGCTCTGCATTGGCTCGCTCGACCGCATCTGTTGAGCTGGCTCTTCCTCGCCTCGACGGTTTGGTTCTGCGAAAAACTGCCGGTGAAGCTGACGTGGAAACATTTTGTGGTGGTCGCCGCCGTGTCGGCCGTCTGGGCGAACGTCCACGCGAGTTTCTTTTTCGCACCCGCAATCGGGGTTATTTATGCGGCAGGGGCGTACTTGCGTCCCCGGATCTGGGAAGTGCAAAAGGGCAGGTGGGGCGCGTACATGGGTCTGTCACTGGTTGCGCTGGCCGGGACACTGGTCAATCCGAACGGCTGGGCTCTGCACCGCCACGTTATCGATTACTTGTTGAATTCCGCACTGCTCGATCGCGTGGCGGAATTTCAGTCGTTCAATTTTCATGGCCAGGGGGCGATGCAGGTCGTTCTGGCGCTTGCCATTTGTTTTGGCGGAGCCTTTGCGTCGCTGGCGGCGCGCAGGCTGGATCGTTTTCTCCTTTCGATTTTATTGCTGACGCTGGCGTTGACGTCAGCACGAGCGCTTCCAGTTGCTGCACTCCTGCTGTTGCCGCTCGCGAACGGATCGATCACCGAATTGCTCGTGCATGCGAAAGATCTGAAACCGAGGGTGCGCCGAAAGCTCGACGACGCGCTCGATTACGGAGATCGCCTGCGCACCATAGACAGCAGCCTGCGCGGCTTTGCGTTAATCCCCGTGATCGCGCTGGTGTTTTACATGCCGCTTCGGCTGCATGCTGCGTTTCCGGCAAACGTCTTCCCTGTTGCTGCTTCGGAATCCATAGCTGCGTTGCCCACGGAAGCGCGAGTCTTTGCCCCGGACCTTTTCGGCGGGTATCTGATCTATAGATTTAACGGCGCTCGCAAAGTGTTTTTCGATGGCCGCAGCGATTTTTACGGCGCGGACTTCATGAAGGATTACATCCGCATCGTGCAGGTGAAGCCAGGCTGGCGTAAAGAGTTCAGTCGCTGGCATTTCACGCACGCACTGCTGCCAGCGGACCATTCGTTGATCCCTGCTCTCGAAGCTGCAGGATGGACGGAATTACATCGCGACAAAACCGCAGTGCTTCTCACCGAGGAGCCAGGGCGCTGATGGATAGAAAACGCATCCTGATTCTGTTCGGTGTCGCCTGGATTTCGGCAGCACTGCTCACGTGGTTTCTCTATGTGAAGACTGTCGTGCCAAGCGCGGAACGCAGAACTTCTGTGATGGCCGCGACGCACGATCTTGCAGTCGGAACGATGATCCGCAAGACTGACCTCAAGAAGGTCGCAGTGCTGCCCCGCGATTTCCCGAAGGGCGGCGTCTTGTCAGAAAAAGACGCGTTGAATCGCGTGATTCTTTACCCGGTCTCTGCCAATGAACCCCTCGTGACGGGCAAGCTATCACTGCTCTCCGGTGCGGAAGGAATTCCGGCCACCATCGATCCGGGACATCGCGCCGTTTCCGTGCAGATTACGGACGTCAGCGGTGTGGCTGGCCTGATTCTGCCGGGCGCACACGTGGATGTCTTGTTTACACGGCCGGGCAGCATGACGGAAGCCATCACATCCACCATCCTGCAGAACGTCAAAGTACTGGCGATTGGCCATGCGGTGCAGGTGGGCCAGACGATCGATCCAAAAGCGCCCAAGGTGCCGGTGGCAACGCTGATCGTGACACCGGAGGAAGCACAGAAGCTGGAACTGGCGAAGAACGAAGGACGCATCAGTCTGTCGCTGCGGAATCCGCTCGACGGTTCAACCGGAGTGGATGGTTCGCCCGTGAGCACCGACGTCCTCGACCCGACCATGAGTGCCCGGCTTGCCCGGGCGCGGCAGCTTCGCAATGGCCCCGATATGAACAGCGCGCGGGCGTTCGAAGAAGCCAGCGGCGGCCCGGCCAAAGAGAAGAAAGCCGTTCCGGCACCGCCTCCTCCGCCACGCGCGGTAGTGGACGTATTTCGCGGCGATAAGCACGTACAGGAAGTCTTTCATGATTAAACGTGCTTTGCTGGTGGCCCTTGCGCTGACAGGCCAGATTGTTGCCGCGCAGCCACCGGTAAGAACGATCACGCTGACTTCGGGACGCGGGGAATTACTGGAATTCACTCAGGACGTGAAGCAGGTGGCTGCGGCCGAACCGAAGATCGCAGACGTCATCGTCATCTCGCCGCGCGAAGTGATGGTGAGTGCGAAAGAGCCTGGCAAGACCACCGTCATTGTGTGGGAGAACGGCGTTCCAAACCGCTACAACGTCGATGTCGTGGCTGACAGTACGGACTTCGACAATTTTCGTCAGGCGCTGATGGAGCAACTGCCCGGCAGTAATGTCCAGGTTACCGGCAAGGGCGAGACGATCGTTCTGACAGGGACGGCAGTGGATGCTGCGCAGGTGAAGCGCGCCACCGCGCTGGCGCAGACCCGCGCGAAGACCGTCACGAATATGCTGAAAGCGCCGCCGGAGCCGGAGCCGCGGCAGATCGTTCTGGAAGTCAAATTCGCGAGCATCGACCGCACGAAACTGACACAGATCGGCTTCAACCTTTTCAGCAACAATCCGAAGATGCCGGGCGAAACCACGACCGAGCAGTTTCAATCGCCGCGCTTCAGCCAGATTCAGCCTTCGGGCAACGGTTCGAGTGTTAACTTTGCCGATCTGCTGAACCTCTTCGTATATCGGCCCGACCTTGGCATCGGCGCGACTATCAAGGCGCTGCAGGAACAGGACATCCTGCAAATGCTCGCGGAGCCGAATCTGATTACGGTGGAGGGCAAGACGGCAAGTTTCCTGGCGGGAGGTTCCTTCCCGTTCCCGGTGATCTCGGCGACTTCCACCGGCGGCGCGGTTTCGCCGGTCGTCACCGTGCAGTTCAAGCCTTACGGTGTGCAGCTCGAGTTCACGCCCACGATTACGGAAACAGGGATGATCGATCTGAAGGTTGCGCCGGAAGTAAGCGATCTCGATTACTCGAATGCGGTTACTTTGCAGGGCTTCCTGATCCCGGCGCTTACCAATCGCAAAGCGGAAACGGAAGTCGTGCTGCAGGACGGGCAGAGTTTCGCCATTGCCGGGTTGATCGATAACCGGGTGCTGGAAACGGTGGACAAGGTGCCGGCGCTGGGCAACATTCCGATCCTCGGCGAACTCTTCAGGAGCCACTCGACGAAGAAAACGAATACGGAACTGCTTGTCCTGGTGACGCCGCATTTTGTAAAGCCGCTGGATGCCAGCCAAACAGCTAAATTGCCGGATTTCCCGCTGACGTTTCTTCCCGCCGCCAAACCGGCGCCCGTAAAGCCTGAGAAGGCTGAAAAGAAGAAGGCGGACAAGAAGAGCAAAGACGCGGCGGAATTTGTGGGGCCTCGTGGTGAGCAGGAACCGAAATAAGAGCGGCAGCATCTCGGTCCAGTTCCTCGTGATACTGGTGCCGGTGCTGCTCGGCATGATGGGCTTCGCAGTCGACCTCGGACGTCTCTATCTGGTGCGCGGGGAACTCAATCAGGCGGCGTCCGCGATGGCGCTGGCAGCCGCTGCGAGGCTGAATGGCACCACAGCGGCGACCGACGCAGCCAATGCAGCGGCGAACGCCACGATCGACGCGACGCTTACCGATTCCAATAAATACAATTTCGGTTCCATACTGCCGGGCGTGGGCACACCATCACTGACTAGTGATGCTCCGTCGCTCGCTTACTTCAACGATGTGGCCGGCGCGCTCGCTGCCTATGGGCAGGCCAGCGCGTCGTCGGTTGCGGATGGAACCACCGCGCGTCACGTAACGGTAAATCTCTCGGCCGAGGCGCCGCTGCTCTTCTGGTCTTTGCTGTCGCTCGGACAATCGCGGAAAACCAGCATCGCTGCGAGCGCCGTGGCGGGGGTCAGCGCGCCCGTTTGTACCGCCTGTTCGATCGCACCGTTCGCGATCGCAGATGCCAGTGCGGGTGGCGACGCCGTGAACTTCGGGTTCACCGTGGGCAGCGCTTATACGCTGGCTTATCAGTGTACGGGCGCTGTAGGCGCAGCTGCGGCAGCCTTCGCTGGAACGACGCGTGTGCCCTATGTGATCATCAACAAACTGGATCCGAGCCCGCTTGCCGTGCAGTTCTCTACCGAAGACGATCAGTTGTTCCGCGATGCGGCGCAGGGCCTCGTGCCGTCTTCCACGCCAGGTCTTTCGTGCTCCACGGTGGCTTCATCTATTGGCGGCGGGGCGGAAACCATCTGGGCATCCGCTACACCGCAGGCATGTGCAGCAGCCGCTCCGAACGCTTCCGTGCTGGATGCGATGTGTGGTCTGAGCACCCGTCTGACCGATACGACTCCGACCGCTTGCTCCAACATTGCCAATGTCTCCACGCTGGCAACAGCATATGGGGCCGACACCGACATCACGTCCAACATCGACATCACCGCCGGTCTGGATTACACGACTTATGGAGGTAACAACCGCCGGTTGATGACCCTCCCTGTCGTGGATGCAATCTCGACGCTGAATGTTGTCGGCTTCAGGCAATTTCTGCTGGTCCCGACCGCGGGCACAACGCCGCTGTCCAATAATCCGGCAGACGGCGATGGGCGCTTCGTGGTGCTCTATGCGGGTATTGTGGCGCCGGTGCAGCAGGGCCGCTTCGACGGGTCCTGCGCGCTGACTTCGGGGCCGGGTAAGGTGGTCCTGCACCAATGAGAACCCGCGTAAGTCGACGGCGCGGCAGCGCCCTGCTGGAAGCCGCGATGCTGACCCCGCTGATCGTGCTGCTGCTGACCGGTATGGTCACGATTGCGCGGATAACCTACACCTGGTACACGCTGCGCAAGACCGTATATTCGATCGCGCGGTATGTGGGTACGCAGCAGGGTGTGAACTTCTGCAGCGCGAGCGATCCGGCGATAACGCAGGCCATCAACTTCGGGCTCACCGGCACGACGGACGGCTCGCAACCAGTGTTCGTGACAGGCCTCACGGCCGATATGTTTCAGATCACGGCTGAGCAATACGATCCCGTCGGGCAGACGATCAGCGCTTGCAGTTGCGGTTTGCCGGGCTGCGATCCGACACAGGGCGGGTCCGCGCCGGACTTTATCGTTGTCTCGATGCCGAATGGCTATCAGGAACCGGTTCGCATTTTGGGGTTGAACATCGATCCGATTGTGCTGAAGCCGCAAGTGAAGGTGCCTTATGGCGGGACGTAACGCCCGATCCGGTCAGGCGGCACTGGAATTCGCCATGATCTACGCGGCGGTGCTGCTGCCCCTCACGTTCGGCATCGTCTTCGTTTCCGAGATGTATTGGGTCTGGCACAGCATGGTCGAATTCACGCGCGATGGCGCGCGTTACGCGTCCACCCATTGCTGGCAGTCGGGTGCGGATAACGTGCTCAGCTACATGTATGCAAACGTTCCCGGCACTATAGATCGGAATCAGTTTCAGGGAACCGGTTCGGCGCAGATCGTGGTGCAGTATTACCAGCGCGATCCAGCCACCGGCCAGTTGAGCGCCTTCGCCGGCTGCAGTGGAAACTGCAGTGTCGACTGCGTGCCAGACTCGGTGACCGTCAGTGTGACAAACTACCAGTTCCTGCGCTTCGTGAGCTACCTGCATTTGCCTCCGATCCAGATGCCCTCGTTCCCGACTTCCATGCCGATAGAAAGCAGTGGCTGCAATGAAAGCGGGAATTGCCAATGAGAAAGGTCTCCTGAAATATGTCCGTCCCCTTTGTTCTGATGGTTGCTTCGCCCGACGAGCAGTTTCGCGAGATGGTGCGCGACAACCTGCTCAACATCCCGAACGGCAAAGTGGCGGCAGAGTATCAGGAGGTTTCGTCGAATCTCTACGTGCGGGTTCTGCAGGACATCGAGCGCCATCCTAACGCCGCGGTCTTTGTCGACCTGGCTGGTGACGCCGAGCAGGGCCTGAAGGCCCTTGAACGTTTGAAACAGGCGGCGCCCGATCTCTATATTATTGCCTCGCACTATCACGCGGATGGAGAGACGGTCATCCAGGCAATGCGCATGGGTGCAAACGATTTTCTGACGCAGCCGCTGAAGCGCGCTGAATTCCGTGAAGCTATCGGACGCTTCGAACGGGCACCGAAGCGTCTGGTTGCCTCGGAAAGCAAGTTGGGTAAGGTCTATACGTTTCTCGGCACACGCGGCGGTATCGGCACCACAACGCTGGCTGTGAATTTCGCCGGGATCCTCGCCCAGCGCAAACAATCCGTCGTCGCTGTCGATCTGGACTGGACCGCGAACGATGTCGCGATGCATGTGGGTGCAACCCCGCAATACAC
>ODAK010001786.1_pt1 | contig 23038 bp, 25 predicted proteins | sample 1539591 | NCBI WGS metagenome assembly ODAK01 (sample SAMEA3539303, study PRJEB22396) | soil metagenome | biome: tundra; feature: field; material: soil | place: USA | collected 2010-05 | depth 0.15 m | reverse complement strand
CGCTGCCCCCGCCGTCGGAGAATCGGGTGCCCTTGGCAAAGTCGGTTCCACCCTGGAGGGCCTTCACAAACTTCGGGATCTCGCCGGGGTCGGCTGAGCCATCTGCGTCCAACATGACGATGATGTCCCCCAAGGTGCAGTACTGGTGGGTCGAGGGGTCGGGGCCGAAGGTTAGCTGGTGGCGCTCCGCCTCCCCGCGCAGCCGGTCCAGCGCCACGCCCGGCTCCACCCGTGCCAGGCGGCGCTCAGGGTCGACCTCCAGGACGCGGGTGAGGTGGCGGGAGAAGTCGAGCACGACTGCGGCGTTGCAACTCTGTCCAGCCTGGCTGGTGCCTGCCCCACGCGGCAGGACGGGTACGTCATGCTCCCGGCAAACTGCGAGCGCCGCCAGCACATCCTCGGTGTCCAGCGGCTGCACAACTCCGATCGGAAGCGTCCGGTAGATCGACGCATCCGCGGAATAGAGTGCCCGGTCCCCCGCGGAGAACCGAACCTCGCCCTGAACGGCACGTCTCAGATCGGCGGCAAGCTCGAACGCGGGTCCTCGTGACACCCGGATAGCCTAACCATCGGACCGGGGTCAGCTCGGAGCGGTTTCACCGACCCCTCCCGCGCTCACATTCGCCGGAGCCCGCCCCAGGTGTCGCTCCTTCGTGAGGGAGCGATCGCCCCAGAGTGCGATTTTGGATGAGGGAATCCGCGGGGTTGCGCACGGGGCGCCCGCGGGTTATGCTAACGTCAGCTCGCGTGTCAATACACGCAACGTCATGAATACCGTCCTAGAAAGACCTCAGATCGCCGCGAGCACGCTGGAGGAACTCGGCCGCCAGCATCTCGATGCCCTAGTCACCTACGCCCTCCACCTCACGGGCACGCCAGAGGATGCCGTGGAGTACGTGACGGCCGGTCTGTTTCACGCTCGGCACTTTCCGGCCGCGGCGCTGCAGCGTGACGGTCGGGCGATCCTCTACCGGGCGGTGACCCGCGCCGCCCGCCAGAACCAGCACTATCCGCCTCAGCGCCGGGGGGTGGCTCGGCTTTTCGCCAAGCGGCCGGCGCTGATCAGCCTCGGTTCGGCGGCGGGTGACGCCGCCCGCATCAACACCGCCAAGAGGGCGCTGCTGGCAACCGAGTTCAGCCGCCGAGCGTCGCTGCTACTGCGCGACCTTGCCAAACTTTCCTACCGCGAAATCGGCGTGGCCATGGAGTGCTCGCCGGAGGCGTCCTCCCGGCTGGTGGCCTCGGCAAGACGTGAATTCGGCAGCATTTATCGCGATATTTCCATATGAAGTGCAGTCTCCTCACGCTTAGCTGCGCGCTAGATGGGGAGCTGTCGCGAGAGCGCCAATTGGAGCTCGACGCTCACCTCATCACCTGTGAGCGGTGCAAGACGGGCATGCGTTATCTCCGTGAGGAGACGGAACGGATTTCGCTGCTGGCCCCAGTGCGGCTCTCCGAGGACAAGGCAACGGCGCTCCTGGAGCGCTCTCGGGTTTTGGCCTCGGTCAACGGACCCACCCTCCTCGGTGGGCCCGACCCGTCTGACGCCGGCGTGACCCAGCAGCTGCGCACCCCCCCTGATCCCTTCGGTGCGCGGGGGATCAGCGCGGCCATCCTCGACCTCCCGCCGACGCCGGAGCCGGCCGCGGCCACGCCGCCGTATGAGGTGGAGGAGGAGTCCCCTGCCGAGCCCACCAGCGCCGACTCTGAGGAACCGGGTCCGGAGCTGGAGCACGGTAGCGCGTTCGAGGCCGAAGAGGCCGACCATTCCGCTTCCGGCGCCCTTGGCGCGGTGCCCGAAGAGCTGTGGCTCGCCGACGCCGCGGAGGAGGTCGCTACCCAGAGCGCGACGGACCCGCCCGACTCGTCCGACGAACAAGCGTCTCCCGCCTTCCCCGAAGAAGACACGCTTTCGCCCAGCGATTCGCCCCCACCCGCGGTCGAGCACTGGGCGCCGGATACCCGGCCCAGCTCGATTGTGGTCCCGGGCTGGGAGCCAGCCACCGAACTCAAGATGTCCTGGGGCGACATCCCGGCCGCCACCCCGGCGGCCGACACCTGGGCGCCGGACCTGACCGGGATCCCCGTGTCGCGGGAGTCGGCCCCGGAACCGCCCCCCGCACCCTTCCCGGCGGCGCCGCCACCCACCCGGCCGGCCGCGGCGGCGGTTCCGGGGCTGCAGGCCGATCGGAGGCCGAGCAGCCCTGGGCGCGAGGCTCCGCGCCGGAGTGCAGGAGGCAGCTTCCGGCGCGCGTCCCCACCCAAGTCTGCTGGCGACGGGCGGGAGGCTCGAAGCTGGACTAGGACCGGATTGATCGCGGTAGCCGCGCTCGCGGCGGTGCTGATCGCCTGGAACTTGACCCACGGGAGCAAGCCCGCCGCGACCCACCACCACCAGGCCAGCCCCAGTGCCTCGGCGCAGCCCAGCCCGTCAGGGACGGCAGCACCGTCGCCCACACCCACCCTCACGCCCACGCCACTGGCCCTGACCGGCGTCCAGACGGTGGGGAGCACTGGGAGCGGCTACCAGGTCCAGACGGTTCGTTACGGAGTGCACGGCAGCCAGTTCTGGGTGGTCTTCCAGATGGTCCAGGGCAGCGGCAGCCCCCAGATCACCGCCGGCTTCGACGGGCCGGAGACCGTCTACGTCGAGATGCAGGGGGTGGCTCCGGGAACCCAGGTTCCCCAGCCGGCCGCCGGAACAGTCGTCAGCAGCATCTCCGTGGGCCACGTCGCCGGCTTTACCGGCGCCGTCTATGTGCTCCACCTCACGAGGGCGGTGCAGCTGTCCCCGTCCCTCCTGCCGGGGACAGACAGCGGGGGAGCGGGCGAGCGCTACCTCGCCATCCTCCAGTAGCCGGATGGCGACCCGGCCGACTCCTCAGTTGCGGCTGTAACTGGGGACCGCCGGCAACCGGTTGGCCAGCTGCAGATCGAGCAGCATCACCTCTCGTTTGAGCAGCTCGATCTCCCGACGGAGCCTTTGGCTGACGCTCTGCTGCTCCAGGAGCCGCTGTTTGTGAGGCAGCTCGATCACCAGAGTCGAGGCGATTACCCAGGAGAGGAGAGGCGGATCCGTGGGCAAGGGATTGGAGCTCGGTACCCTCCCGGTGATACGGGCCAGACGGGTGGTGTACCGGGCCAGCCCCGCCCGAGCCTCGCTGGCCAGGATGAACGCGGCCGGGTCCGGCGCCTGGTCGTCCAGAAGCTCCACCTCGGCCCGCAGGTAGGGCATCCCGGTCACCAGCTCCTTGATCCGGAAGCGTCGCCCGCCGGTCACCGCCAGGTGGGTGCGCCCCTCCGGAAGTGGCCGCAGCTTGCTAATGATCGCCACCGTGCCGACCCCTTCCGGGTGGGCGGGGCCACCGACCTCCACTCCGCTCCGAATCGCCACCAACCCGAATCTGCCGCCGGCGCCCCGATAGTCCCGCACCAGCGCCTGATAGCGGTGCTCGAAGACGTGCAGGGGCAGCGGCATGGGTGGGTAAAGAACCACCCGCAAGGGGAAGAGAGGTAGCTCAGACGAGGTCGCCCAGTATGCACATCGGGGCTTCGCCACCTTGGGCGGGCTGATCAGATGCGGGCGAGCGGGGTCAGGCCGAGCAGCTCCAGCGACCTGGCCAAAGTCCCCCTGGCGGCGTCCACCAGCCCCCGTCTCAGACCGCGCAGCTCCTGGTCCTCGATCCGGTAGAGCCGATCCGAGTGCTCGTAGAAGTCGTTGAAGGCGGTGGCCAACGAGAAGGTGTAGCCGGCCAGCGTCGAGGGGCTGAGAGAGTCGGCCGCCTCCGCGACGACGCGCGGGAAGCGCTCCAGCAATTTGACCAGGCCCTGCTCGGGAAGGGTGAGCTCAGGCACGCGTTGGGGAAGTGGGACCGGGGCGACCTTGGCCAGGATTCCGCAGGCGCGGGCGTGCGCGTACTGCAGGTAGACCCCCGTGTCTCCGCTGGTCCGCAGCGCCTCCCCGAAGTCGAAATTGATGATCGAGTTGAGCCCGAATCGGAGGAGGTAATAGCGGACCGCGCTGGCGGCGAGGCGGGCTGCGGTGGTCTGGTCGCGAGCTTTGGACCGGACCTGGCGCTCGGCCTCGTCCAGCAGGTCGTCGGCACCAACATCGATTCCCTGGCGACCGCTGAGGGTGTACATCGTCTTGCCCTCGCTGGTGTCGACCCCGAGCGCTGCCGCCGCCGAGGGGGAAAGCGCCACCACCTCGTAGGCGAGGTGGTAGAGGGCCTCGGCCTGAGCCTCAAAGCCGAGCCGGCGCAGCGCCTCCCGAACCGCGCGCTGGGGCGCGCTCTGGCGCTGGTCGATGACGTTGACGACCCGGGCGGCCCTCCCGAACCGGCTGGCCGGCAGTTGGGCGAGCTCCGGGTTGGCCGTGGTGGAGGCCGGGCCCTGAGGGGACCAAAGCCGATAGTCGAAGTCCAAGCCGAGCACCCCAAACTTCCAGAGGTGATAGGCGATGTCCTTGCCGGTGTAGGTGGCGATCCCATCGCTCTTGACCAGGACCTTGGCCTCACCCTCGCCCAGGTCCACCTCCTCGGGGCTCTCCTCCAAAGGCAGCACCCAACAACCGCGGAACGGGCCGTCCGCCGGCTTGCGGATCACCCCCGACTCCTGCATCCAATCGAGGGCGTGGCCGAGGAAGCCGAGCTCGATGATGTCCGACTCCCAGGTGAGTAGGTCGTAGCCCACCCCGGCCCGGGCCATGGTCTGGAGGTGGGCGTCGACGATCTTCCCGGCCAGCTCCTTGGCGGCCACCGCGACCTCTCCCTCCCGGGCCTCGATCTGGCGCAGGGTGCGGCCCCGCAGCTCCACCAGCTCCGGCTCTGCCTCGTAGCGACGGCAGACCTCGACGTAGGCGCGGGAGCAGAACCGGTCGAACGGCTCGCCCTCTTCCGGCGAGAGCCCGAGGCGCCGGATCCCAACTAGCACGTCAGCCACCTGGACGCCGGTGTCGTCGATGTAGTTCTGGACCTCCACCAGATGTCCCCGGGCTCGGAGGAGGCGGGCCACGGTATCCCCGATGCAGGCGTTGCGGAGATGCCCGACGTGCGCCGCCTTGTTGGGGTTGGTGGCGGTGTGCTCGACGACCACCTTGGGGCCGGCCTTGGGGTCGGGACTCACCACCTCGCCCAGCGCCAGGGCGGTTTCGATCACGGCGGGGGTGAGCGAGGCGAAGTCGATCCGGAGGTTGATGTAGCCGGCGCCACTGACGGTGATCTCGCGACAGTGGGGCAGGGGGTGGTCAGCCAGCCGGCGCGCCAGCTCGGAGGCGATCTCTTTGGGTGGCCGTTTCAGAACGCCGGCCAGCCGGAAGGCCAGCGCCGACGAGTAGTCCCCTAGCTCCGGTACCGCCGACGGCGCCACCGCCGGATCCGGACCGGGGCCGACCCCGAGGTCAGAGGCGGCCTCCGCCAGGGCGCGCGCGAACGACTCCTGGAGGTCTGGCATAGGCGCGTGATCGTATCGCTTCGGGCGCCCTTCCCCTATCTCAGACTAGTGCGTCGAGCTTCGCCTTGAGCGCGGACTTCGGCTGGTAGCCGACCACCCGCTGCACCGCCTCGCCACCCTTGAAAAGGATCAGGGTGGGGATGCTCATCACCCCGAACTGGCCGGCGACGTTGGGGTTGGCGTCGACGTCGAGCTTGGCCACCTTGACCCGAGAGCCGTACTCGTTGGCAAGGTCCTCCACGATTGGAGCCAGCATCTTGCACGGACTGCACCAGTCCGCCCAGAAGTCGACCAAGACCGGGGAATCGGCCTTGATCACCTCAGCGTCGAAGGTCGCGTCGCTCACCTGAACTGGCTCAGCCATGGTCTTCTCCCGGCGTCAGGCGCCTTTGCCCGCGGGGGCGGCGCTCCCCGACGCTGAATCCTTTTTCGCTGTCTCTGACTTGCTCTCACCTTGGCCGCCGTCGACCTTGGCCGGAGTTGGGGTTGTGACGGTCGCTTCCTTGCTGTCGCCCGCTGCGGGCGCTATCGAACTTGAGGATGAGGATCTGGAGTCGTTCTTGTAGAACCCTTGTCCTTTGAACACGATACCGACCGGGAAGACCATCCTCCGGACCGGGGCCCGGCAGGTGGTGCACCTGGTCAGGGCCGGGTCTTTGATTCCCTGGGCGGCCTCGAACTGATGGCCGTTCTCGCAGCGGTACGCGTAAGTGGGCACTCCGGTCAAACCCTACCCGAATTCACCCGCTCCAAACTGCGGGCCCGTCTTGGTGCAGATGCGACTGGCCCGGTCCTGAGTTGGGAGGCGTCACTCGATGCTCATGATCACGAGGCCGGCCGGCACCTTGGGGAAGAAGTAGGTGGACTTCTGGGGCATGGCCTCGCCGGCCACCGCGACGGCGGCCATCTCCGAAACGGTGGTCGAGTTGACCAGGAACGCCACCCCACGCTGGGCCAGCGCCAGCTCCAGCGCCTCCTGGGCATCGCGGGTGTAGAACAGCCTCCCCGCCGCGGCGTCCCCTGGCACGATCCCCAAAAGCGGCTCTAGGATCTCACTTTCAAGCACCGCGACATCAAGGCCCAGCCGAGGGCTGTCACTCTCCGCCGGCCGGGGCCGACTAACCACCACCTTACCGGCAGCGCCAGCGATCGCGAAGGCATGGGCCGTCTCCCGCAGCGAACTCAGCCTGGCCAGCGCATCGCTGAGCTCCACCGCCGGCTCCGTCTGCCAGCCTTGGGACGCCAGCGCTTCGGCGAGCTCATCAACTCTCATCGACGCTTCGGGGACCACCCGATGGGTCGGCAGGATCACGTTGCCCACGTCCTCCAGCGGAGAGACCAGGGCCAAGACCTGGGTCAGCCCCAAATTGAGCGCGGTCTCGTAGCGGTGATGGCCATCGGCGATGAAGAGCCGGGTCCGGCTCAGCCCCGACGTGATCCGCCCCACCGCGTCGGGGTCCGAGATCCTCCAGAGCTGATGGCGCTCAGCTCCGTACTCGCCGTCGATGACCGCCTCGGCGACCGGGCCTGCCGCGGAAGCGACCCGTTCGAGCTCGTGGGTGACCTCGGCGCCGTCCTCGTAGAGCAGGAAGATCGGCGAGGTCTGGGCTTGGGTGGCCTGGAGCAGCCGGAGCCGGTCCGCCCGAGGCGCAGTCAGGGTCAATTCGTGGCGGAGGACCTCGCGGCGCTCGTGCGGGACCGGCTCCACCCCCACGAAGCAGCCCAAGCGCTCACGGGGGCCACCGCCGCCCGGAGGCCGGAAGGAGTGCCGGTGAACGTAGAGCGAGGGTTGCTCGTCCTGGACCAGGACCCCTTCCTCCAGCCAGGCCCTGAGATGGTCGCGGGCTCTCGTGTAGCGGTCGCGCTCACCTGGGACATCGTCCTCGAAGTCCCGTCCCAGTTCGAGCCGGACGACGTTCTGCATCGCCCGGCCGTACAGGTCCAGCTGCAGCTGGGGGCTGATGACGTCGTAGGGGGGAGCCAGGACCATTTCGAGCTGGACCACGGCAGGCTCGTAGCGGATGCCCCGGAAGGCGGAGACCTCAGCCACCGAGCGCTAGAGCTCGACCAGGTGGAGGTCGGTCACGCCGTCGATGGCTCGCAGCTGGTCGGCCAGCTCCGGCGTCACGCGCTCGTCGATCTTCACCGCGGTCACCGCCCGCCCTCGGCGATGTTCACGTTGGCCTGGCCCAGCAGGTGTCCGATCGCCCCGATCAGGCCCGGACGATCCCGGTGCCCGAAGAAGAGAAACAACCCCGCCGGGTCGAGGTCAATGCGAAGCCCATCCAGCCGGACGATTCGCGACTCCCCGCTGGCGGTGGTCCCCTCCAGCTCTGAGGGTCCGTCGCCGTCGACCCGGAGCACCAACGAGCTCGCCCAGGTCCCGGGACCGGAGCCGCGGTGCTCGGTGACCTCGATACCGTGCTGGCGGGCCACCGCCCTCGCGTTCACCGCCGTCACCCGGTCCTGGGTGAAGGTCCGCAGGATGCCCCCGAGCGCCTCCGCCGTGATCGAGCCCGGTTGAACCGTGGCGAGGTCTCCCCGGAAGAGCATCTCCACCCCGCGGATCCGGCCTCCGCCCAGCTGGGCGTAGAGGCTGCCCATCTTGGCCGCCAGAGTCTGGTAGGGCACGATCAGCCCGGCCTCCTCCGGGGCCACCGCGGGGGCGTTCACCGCCCAGCGGGCCGGTCGGCCGGCGAGCACCTCGGCGATCTGGTCGGCCACGTCGTTGGCGACCGAGAGCTGGGCCTCCACCGTCGAGGCTCCCAGGTGGGGGGTGACCAGGATCCCTGGCACCTGGAGAAGCGGGCTGTCGGGAGCCGGCGGTTCCTTGGTGAAGACGTCGACCGCGGCACCGGCGAGATGGCCCTGGCGCACCGCATCCGCCAGGGCCATCTCGTCGATGATCCCGCCCCGCCCCACGTTGAGGACCCTGGCTCCCTTGGGCAGCCGGGCGAGTTGCTCCGCCCCGATCAGACCTCGGGTAGCCTCGCTGAGCGGGGTGTGGACGGTGAGCACGTCGGCCTGGGCCAGCGCCTCATCCAGCGAGACCAGCTCCACGCCCATTTGCTCGGCGCGCTCCTGCGAGACCAGCGGATCGAAGGCGACGACCCGCATCTGCAGCCCCTGCGCCATCCGGGCAACCTCGGCGCCGATCTTCCCCAGCCCCGCGATCGCCAGGGTCTTGCCTCGCAGCTCGCTCCCCACCAGCCGGGAGCGCTCCCACTTGCCACTGCGCAGGGAGGCGTCCCCCTGGGCGACATTGCGGGCCAGGGCCAGCATCAGGGCCATGGTGTGCTCGGCCGCCGCCACGGTGTTGCCGGTGGGCGCGTTCACGACCAGGACGCCTCGGGCGCTGGCCGCCTCGACATCGATGTTGTCAACGCCGACCCCGGCCCTACCGATCACGCGCAGGTTGACGCCGGCTGCTATCACCTTGGCGGTCACCTTGGTCTCGCTGCGCACCACCAGCGCTTGGAACGGACCGATCTGCTCGACCAGTTGGTCCTCGGTGAGCTTGAGGGCGACCTCGACCTCGCCTGCCGCCTGCAGCCGGCTGATCCCGTCCTCGGCGATGGGATCGGCCACTAGGATCCGGGCCCGGGCCGGAACTAACGGCGAAGACATGGGAATTTCCTCTGGGGCATGCTCGATAGGGCTGCGGGGGCGGCTACCGGGCAGCAATTCCTCCCTGGCCACACCCAGTCTATCGGACCTAGGGCCGGCTTCTTGCGTTCGGCGCCCAAAGCTTGATCCCGCCCAGAAGGCCCGCGGAGTTGTCCACCAGAGTCACGTCATCCCCCAGGGGAATCGTCACGTGGGCTGAGTTGCCCCCACCCACGTAGAGACGGTCGAAGAAGAGCAGGGCCCGAACCAGCTCCACCGCCCTCAGCACCCGGCGGTTCCAACGCTTGTCCCCGATCTTGCGGCGAGCAGCCTCGCCGACGTACTCGCTGTAGGTCTTGCCGTTGTGACACGGATGATGGGCCAGCTCCAGATGCACGGCCAGCTTTCCGTCCTGAAAGATGGCGATGCCGAAGGCGGTGCCCAGGGTCACGGCTACCTCCAAGCCCCTGCCCTTGATCACGGCCATTCCCTGAACCTCGGCGTCGTTACCGACCCGAGTTGGCTTGCCCAGCGCCCGGGCGGTGCTCCGGGTGAGATCAAAATGGTCCCACGCCCGTTCCAGCGGGGGAGATATTGGGGTTCCCTCTCCGCCTTCGCGGATGAAGTGGGGAGCGCTGAGAATGACGCCCGACCGGACCACGCCGGGAAAGCCCACTGAGACCCGGTCGAAGGCGGGGCCGGCCGCGGCCAGCTTCTTGAAGACCTGGATCATGCCCAAGGGGGCCAGCGGATATTCGGTCTTGACCCGCACCGGCTCCTCCAGGGCCTTGCCGGCGACATCAATCAGGTCGGCCTTGATGCCGGTCCCCCCGACGTCGAAGGTCAGCGTGACCTCGCGACCCGGGCGCGGCCGGGGCGGGGCCGTTCGCGGCCTGGTGGTGACTGGCTGGCTGGGAAGCGGCATGGCCTCTGGCCTCCTGTGCGTCCGCGGACCACCCGGAACTTTACCTCGCCCAGCTTGGGATCCGGTCTCGGCTGCCTATCTCCGGTAGGCGCCGGCCCGGCTCAGTGTTGGTCGGTGGCGAAGGGGAGAAGCGCCATATGCCGGGCGCGCTTGAGCGCGACGGTGAGGCGACGCTGGTGGAGGGAGCAGGTCCCAGTCACCCGGCGGGGCAGGATCTTGCCGCGCTCGCTGATATAGCGGCGCAGTCGGGCGACCTCCTTGTGGTCCACCTCCACGATTCGCTCCAGGCAGAAGTTGCAAACCTTGCGCGGGCGGCGCCGCGCGTACTCCGACATGCTCTGTTCTCTCAGCCTCCGTTTGGACGGTTCACGACACGCCTAGAAGGGAATGTCGTCGGGGTCGATGTCCCCGTCTGGCAAGTCAGTTGGCTTGGGGGAGGTCTCCTCGCCCCCGGCGGGTGGCGGGAATGCCTGCACCCGCGGGCCCGAATCCCCGCCCTCAGAGGACGCCCCCTTCGAGTCAAGGAATTGGATGTCGTTGCAGTTGACCTCGGTGCGGTATCGCTTCTGGCCATCCTGGCCGTCCCAGGATCGCGTCTGCAGCCGGCCCTCGATGTACACGAGGCTACCCTTGTGCAGGAACTGCCCGGCCAACTCGGCCAGCTTGCGCTGGCCCATGTTCCAGACCACCACATCGTGGTAGTCGGTGAACTCGCGGCGCTCTCCGTCCTGGGAGCTGCCGTAGCGGTTGGTGGCGATCCGCAGCTGGGTAACCGGCACGCCGCTCGGGAGGTACCGCATCTCAGGATCGGCGGTGCACCGGCCGATCAGCATCACCCGGTTGAGGGAACCTGCCATCGCTACTCCTCCCCGTTCTCGTCGCCGGCGGGCTGGGCCGGATCAGCGGTTCCATCGACGAAGCCGTCATCCTCGGCGACGTCGGCCGCCAAAGCATCGTCCCCCAACTCCCCGCCCTCGGGGGCGGCGTTCTCCGGGCGGGCATCCTCGGGAGCGGCGTCCTCGGGAGCGGCGTCCTCGGGGCGGGCGCCCTCGGAGGCCTCCGCTCGGTCTTTACCGCGAGTCCGGACTCGACCCCGGCGGTCCTCATCTCCGGGCAGGTAGTACACCTGCTTCAGGCTGACCAGGTGACGAATCACCCGCTCGTCCAGCCGGAGTTGCCGCTCCAGCTCCCGGACCTTGTCCGGCGGCAGGGCCAGCTCCTTGAGGGCGTAATACCCGTCGTTGAAGCCAGCAATCGGGTAGGCCAAGCGCCGGCGTCCCCAGAGGGAGGACTTGGTCATCTCGCCACCGTGGCCCGCGATCAAAGAGGCCACGTCGTCCATGGCGGTCCGCACCTGATCCTCGTCGATATCAGGGCGGACGATGTAGAAGAGTTCGTACTCGCGGTTCAAGTCACGCGCCTCCCAGGTCCTTTGGGTATGCAGCCGGCTGGGTACCGGGTGCAGGGGAGTTGAAGTCTAGCATTCGCAGCGGGCAGAAGACTTCCGCAAGGTGCGGGTTTCGGAGCGCTTACGTCGCGAGTCCGAGCTCCTTCACCAAACGCTGCCCGTACCAACGTGTGAACAGAGCCACTCCACCGACCAGGATCATCGCGAGCAGGAGGGTCACCAGCGGATGGATGGTGCTGCTCGCCAGCGGAAGCAAGGCGCCCACCAGGCAGCCCAGGGCCAGCGCCACGGCCATGGCCGCCACCGAGACAAGGGGCAGCCAGACGGAGATCTTGATGGCCCGGGTCACCGGAGGGGTGGTCATGGTGGCGAGCCGATCCCTGCGGATGACGGTCAGGGCCTGGACATAGTTCAGGCTGGGGGTGACCGTGAGGCCCACCACCGTCGCGCCTCCGCGGAGCTTCTCGAAGAGCTCGGAGCGAACCCGGAACTGTTCGACGTTCTTGCCGACGGTGATCGCCACCGTGGCCAGTCCCGGAGTTGGCGAGACGAGGCTGGCGCCCACCAGGGGACCCTGGACGGTTCGAGCCGGGAGTCGGCGGTCCCGACGGACGGCCCTCATGGCGGGTGCCACCACGGACCCGGTGACCCCGGTGATGATCAGCGCCACCAGCAGGACGACCACCCCCAGGAACACATCGTTCTGGCCGATCTCCACCAGTAGTCCGCCGATCGCGGCGACGACCAGGACCAGGCCGAGAGCGGCGACCCCCAGGGTGAGGCGGCCGACTACGCGAGGAGCAAGTCCTTCAAGGAGGCCGCCCCGGCGCATCATGTCGGCCCGCCGTGGGGTCGGCGTCTGATCTCGAACGGTAGTGCGCTGCTGGCTCTCCAGCCGGGCCTGGCGACGACGGAGTTCTCTGCTTCCCGGGTTACGCATGGGACGCTAAGGATCGCATCTGGACCATGGTCGGCGCGGCGGGGACCCCCGGCAGGCATCAGCCCGGCAGGGGGCAGCATTCGAAATCGCTGGGGGGTTGGTGGCCGCCGGGGGACTCGAACCCTCGACCTCACGGATGTGAACCGTGCGCTCTAACCAGCTGAGCTAGGCGGCCGCTCCGTCTCGGGCGCCCAGTCTACCGAACGCCAGAACCGGCGCCGGCTCTAGCCCAGCGCCGGCTGAACCTGCTCCACTGAATACGCGAGCTGAGCGGCAATCGGGATGGTCCCGACCGATACCGATGGGAGTTCGTGGACAGTCACTCCGTCGGACCAGAAGCCAGCCGCCCTCACGCTGTAGACGAGGCTGGCGTGAATCCCGCCATTTGCAACATACGTCTGCGGGATCCACCTGCCGCTGGACGACCCCGATCCGTCCGGCCACGCCCATGACACAAGCTCCGGCGTCGCCTCTACTACCCAGACCACATGCAAAGTCTCGCCGGGATCGCCGTCGCCGACGTCGGGTACCGCCAAATCAATCTTCGCGTATTTGGCCTCCGGCGTAGGAGACAGCTGCGCCTGCACGGGAACACCGACAACTCCGGGGCCAGCTGGAGTAGCCCCGATCTTCTCTTCGGGAACTTGACCCGCGACATCGGCCAAGAAGCCGCTCGGGTCGAGACCGGGAAGGCAGTCTGCTGGGGCCGTCTGGAGAGAACACGGACTCGGACTCCGCGGCTCGCCCACCACGCGAACGAACCGGACAGCGTCCAGAGCTGCGCAACTGACCGTATACAACCAGCCCCAGTCCGTTTGTGGGGTCGAGTAGACAATCGGAATGCGCTGTCCGTCTACCGTCCATACAGCCCCGCCAGACCACTCACTACTCTCTCCGGAGGCTGCAGCCCACTCCGTGGTGCTGTACGGCGTGCAGGCTTGTGGGACGGTCGGAGGCACCGTGGTCCAAGGGTGCCACAGTGCCGGCTGGGTGGGTGCCGTCGGTCCCTGGATGCCGACACACGTACCCCCGAATGTCAGAACTCCCGACGTTGCCTGGCACCCAACGGTCGGGGCCGTACCGGGAAAGTCTGCATCTGCACTCCGCGCGGCAATGGGTAGTGCGAGCGTCGCCAGAATTACGCTGACCGTTATGCGTTTGCTGTATCGCAAAGCAGGTACCGCGTTTGGGTGGGCGACCACACTACCCAAAGGAGGACTTGAAAGTGTCGCGTGCTGTGGTCGACTGCCTCGGACCCCGTGCGTTGCTCGCGAGTTTCTGTTCCCTTCACGATTATCGCCATTTGTGCAGACGGGTTGTTAGGATCCGCTTTGCTCCCGACTTGAATACCGGTGATTGTGTCGCGAATGCTGAGTACTGTTAGGTCGTCGGACTTGTCCGTTGCGATCTCCTGCCGTTCGGACTGCAGCAGGTCCCCCGTATCCGAGTACGCGAGAAGCCCTGGATCTCTGCGCTCTAGTGCAGCGTTCTCGATGAGGTCATCGATCACGACATCCCGCACCACGCGCTTGGCGGTGACACCTGCCGGCAGCGGATTGGACGTTGAGACGGAGTACGGGGGGAGGGCGAGCTCGGACGGGCTCACCGACACGCCGGGAGCGATCGTGGTGGGCGCCGCCGAGGGCCTCATGGTCGCAGGGGGAATCTTGGCCGGGGCGCTAGCACAGGCGGCGGTCCACACCACCATCAGCCCCAACCCGACCGTCAGCGCAGCTCGCCGCGACCGTCCCCAACCGGTCACCTGCCGCCCCCCCGAAACCTGACGAGGAATGAACCATAGTCTCTGCTCGCCGGGTTGGACAAGCTTTTCCGCGGCGGGTCTCATTTCCCACCGAGGGGAACCTCCGTGAGGTGCAGGCCGAGCTCCTGGGCAGCTCTCCGCAGGCAGCCCACCAACCACCCGGGGTCGCCGGGGGCCAGGGTGATGACCCTAGTCCCGCGCTCACCGGTCTGGGGGTCCAGCGATTGGGTGAGTGCTGGGACCGGGTCATGGAGGTAGCCGCTGATCCGCTGGCAGAGGTCGGAGTCCCCTTCCAGCTGGACCGGGAAACCCCACGCCTCGGCGCCCCGGCGACCACCCGATTCTTTGAGTCGGAAACGCTGGTCCATCTAAGTCACCTCCCCAGTTCCCGGCCCACGCCTCGGCGGATCAGCTGCAGTGCCTCCCAGGGCCGCTCGGGCGCGAGCGCCGGGCGGCGAGCTCCGATCGCCCGGTCGGCGGTGCGCCAGGGCTCGACGAGCACGCGTTCCCCCTCGATCAGCGCCGGACGGCTGCGTTCAGCTCGCGTGAAGGGAGCGTGGATGCAACGAAAGATCTCGGCCGGGGTTTCCGAGATCGACTCTTCAGCGTAGAGCGAGATGCCCCGCCGCCGCCGCACTGCGGCGTCGACGTCCTCCAGGCCGAGACCGCGAGCGGCCAGTTCGTGGGTCAAGTGGGAAGGGTCATCGTTGCGGAGGCGGCGGAGCAGCTGGTCCGACCCCTGCAGAGCCAGCGATCCACGATCCTTGGTCCGTAGCCGATTGAAGGTGCTGACCTCCTGCATCACGTCGCGATCCAGCTGCTGCGCCGACGGCAACCCGGGGCTGCCCAGTGAGAGGTCTCCATCCCAGCGCGGGTCGAGTTGGCGCAGCCGCTCCAGGTAGTAAGCGCTGAGGGTGGAGACCTGCCGGCCGACCGGGCCGTAGGGGATGGGGTCCACTAGGGGATGAGGCAGCCACCCCGAGGCGGCGATCAGGGCCACGCTGTCGCGCAGCCGGATCCCGCCCCTTGGATCCTCGACCAGGGCGTGACCAGCCTCGTGGACCAAAGTGGCCCGCAAGAGGTCATAGCCGAGATCCCGGTGCCAGCCGGGGTTCCGCAAAGCGGGGATGAGTGACCAGTCCCGGTTGATCCGCATGGTCGCGTCCCGCCAGGTCCCCAGAGTCTCCGCCGGAAAGCTGTCCTCGTGGTCAAGGCGCACCTCGTCGATGACGCCCCGAACGATGTCCTTGACCTGGAGTGGGAGCCGCTCGACTGCCTCCCACACCTCGGCGGCTCGGCGCTCAGCACCTTCGGGGCCGGCGGTCGAGACGTGGACCCGGAGGTTGAACTGCTCAGCGGCCCAGGTCGCATCCGGCAGGCCCAGACGGCGATAGGTCTCCAGCCGGGCGTATTGCCGATCGGACCGGTAAGGGCTGAACGGGACCAACTCCTCCACGCTGCCCCTGTCCGTTCTCCAGACCGATCGGGGGCGGGGGCGGAAGTTGGATCAGCTCATGTCGGGCCAGGCGGGAGTCTCTGTCTCCCCGCCTTCGCCCTCTTCACCTACAACCTTCTGCTGGAACCGGGCCGCGACCATCTGCTGGGCCATAGCCTTGGGGATACCGAACTTGACCAGGGACCGGACCTCATCCGCCATCACCTTGTCACGGGCGGTCTCCACTGCGGTGATCAGATCGTCGAGCGAGATCGTGGCCTGCTTCACGGTCCCATGGTACCCGCCAGCGCCGGAGCTCAAGCGGCAGGCACTGCCCAAAGGAGCGCGACTGGGCGCCGCACCCGCGGGGGGCTCAGGCCAGGACCGGGGCGGGGGCCGGCGCCGACACGTCCAGGTTGGGGTTGCGGCAGAAGCCCTCGTAGTCGATGGGCTCGGTGATCGAGGGATGCTCGCCGCAGACCGGGCACTCGGGGTCGCGCCGAAGGCGGAACTCGGTGAACTCCATCGTCAGCGCGTCGACGTGCAGCAGCCGGCCGCTCAGCGTCTTCCCGATGCCCAGGAGCAGCTTCATCACCTCGATCGCCTGGATCATGCCGACTAGCCCGGGCAGCACCCCCAGGACGCCGGCCTCGGAGCAGCTGGGCGCCTCCTCCGGGGGCGGGGGCGCCGGGTAGCGGCAGCGGTAGCAGGCCGACTCGAACGGGATCATGGTCGTGGCCTGGCCCTCGAAGCGGAAGATCCCGCCGTCCACCAGCGGCTTACCCAGGAAGACCGCCACATCGCTAGCGAGGTAACGGGTCGGGAAGTTGTCGCTCCCGTTCACGATCACGTCGTACCGGGAGAAGATCTCGGCGGCGTTGGAGCTGTCCAAGTGGACGTTGTGCTCCACGACCTTCACCTCGGGGTTGAGCGCTTTGAGCGCGATCGCCGTCGATTCGGTCTTGAGCATCCCCAGCCGGTCCACAGTGTGGACGATCTGCCGCTGCAGGTTGCTCAGCTCCACTCGGTCGAAGTCCACCAGCCCAATGGTCCCCACCCCGGCGGCAGCCAGGTAGTAGGCGACCGGGGCCCCCAGGCCACCTGCCCCCAGCAGCAGCACCTTGGCGCCGAGCAGCTTGGCCTGGCCCGCCTCGCCGACCTCGCTGAGCAGGAAATGGCGGCTGTAGCGCTCGCGCTGCTCCTGGGTGAAGGAGTGCGGCACAGTGAAGGGCAGTCCCTGGTCCTTCCAGGCGTTGAAGCCCCCCTGGAGGGAGGCCACGTCGGAGTACCCCATTCCGCGCAGGGTCCTCGCCGCCAGGAGAGAACGCACCCCGGAAGCGCAGTAGACGGTGATCGGCGTCGAGCGATCGGGGATCGCCGACTCCACCTGGAGCTCCAGGAAGCCCCTCGGGATGAGCACGGCCTCAGGAAGTACGCCCTGGGCAACCTCCTCCGGCTCTCTGACGTCGAGGACTTGGCAAGCGCCGTCGTGAGCCAGCCGGGCCCGTAGCTCCTGCGGCGCCACCTCGGGCACCTCCCGGCGCGCCTGCTCGACCAATTCCCGCGAACTCAAAGCCATCTGAAGTGCACTCCCACCGCCCAAGCCTGGGCCAAAATCCGACCCGCTACTCAAGAATACTCGAGGAGGGCCAGCTCGAATCAGGACGGCAGGCGGCGCATGCTCCCTGCCATGACGTGGATATGGAGATGGGGGACTGTCTGCCCGCCCGCGGAACCGACGCTCACGTAGAAGCGGTATCCCTCTTCATGGCCGAGATCGGCGGCCACCACGTTGGCCACCTGGGCCAGGCGGAGCCAGAGCGGGGCGTCCTCCTCCTGGAGCTGGCGGAGATCCTCGATGTGCCTTTCGGGGATGACCAGGACGTGGGTCTCAGCCACCGGGTGAATGTCCTTGAAGGCGATGATGCCGGGCTCGCGGTGGACCTCGTCGGCGGGCAGCTCGCCGGCCACGATCCGGCAGAACAGGCAGTCGGAACCCATGGGGCCATCATAGGTTGGACCGAGTCCGTCCCCGGCGGGAATGGGACGTCTACTCGGAGCCGCTGACCAGTTCTAGACCGACCTCCTCCAGCCGTTCGATGTCGTCATCGACCAACACCACTTCGCGGCCCGCCCGGTCCAAAAGGCTGGCGGCGACGCTGGCCCGGTACCCGGCGGAGCAGTGCACCCAGATGGGCCGGTTGGGAAGCTCGCTGATCCGGGGGGGCAGGTCGGGGAGATGGATGTTGATCGCGTTCTTGATGTGGCGCTCGCGCCACTCGTCCGGACGACGGGCGTCGAGGATCTGAACGTCGTGGGACCGGACGGCCTCGGCCAGGCCCTGGAAATTGGTCACCAGGTACGAGGGACTCCCAAGTGCCGCCTGAAGGTCGGCCAGCGGGACATTCGACCAGCCAGCGAGCCAGTCGATCCCGATCCTGGCCAGAGCCCGGCGGGCCCGGCCGACGTCCGCCCGGGAGCTGGCCACCATGGTCAGGGGAGCGGCCCAGGGGACGACCCAACCCACGTAGGTCGCCAGCTGCTCGCCCGTCGGGAAGTTGACCGTGCCAGCCACGTGAGAGGGGCCGAACTCGGTCCGGCCCCTGAGGTCGATGACCCACTCGCCCCCCTGGATGCGCCGACCGACCTCGGCGATATCGATTGGGGGGGGCAGGGATAGGTCGGGCGCCGCCGCGCCCTCGAGATTGAGCGGGCTCATGTGAGCGTAGTAGCGCGGATAGAGGGAGTACCCCGCCAGCAGACCCTTCACAAAACCGTCCTCGTCCCCGATCATGGCGGGGTTGGTGGCCCGCTGGGTCCCGATGGTGTGGCTGGGCTCGGTGGCGGAGGTGGGCGCACTGGCGCAGAAGCTCCCGAATCCGTGGGTGGGGTAGAGCGCGAGGCTCTCGGGCAGGGCCCCCAACCGGAGCGCCGAGCGGTGCTGGGCGCGGGCCAGCTCTTCGGTGAGGCGCGACGAGACCAGGTCAGTGCGCCCCACCGCTCCATAGAGCAGCGAGCCTCCACTGAAGAGGGCTCGCGGACCGTCCTTGGCCCAGAGCAGGAACGAGAGGTGGTTGGCGGTGTGCCCGGGGGTGGCCAGCGCCTGCAGGGTCATGGAGCCCACCTCAACCCGATCGCCCTCACTCACCGGTTGGCGCTGGAAGGAGACGTCGTCGGCGGCGGCGACCAGATAGCGGGCTCCCAGCGCCTGAGACAAGGCCCACCCCCCCGAGACGTAGTCGTTGTGGATGTGGGTCTCGGCAACACAGGTGATCTGGACCCGGGCCGAGTCGGCCAGGGCCAGCACCCGATCGGTGTCGCGCTGGGGATCGACGACGATGGCCTGCTTCCCGTCGTGGACCAGATAGGTGCGGTCCCCCAGCTCTGGCGTCTCCAGGGTCACGACCTCGACCAAGCTCCGGCCTCCTGAGATCCACCGGCGGCGGGGCTCTGCTGGAAGTGCGAGCAGACCGGGCGTGGCCGGCCCCACCTCGACCCCGGCGGACGGGGCTAGTGTGACAGAGGTTTTGGGTGGAGAGACCGCGCTGCGGCTGAGAAAGTGCTTGGAAGCTGACTGGCAGAGCCGTGGGTGCGCCGAGAGGTCGAGGCCCTGGGCCAGCAGGCTGCGGATGCCGCCTGCTACGGTCGGAGCATCGCGGTTCCGATGGAGATGAACTGCTCGGGCAGTGACCTGGGGAGAGATCCTTTGGACTCGGTCGCCGACTCGATGGGGAGCTGATGGACTCCGCAGCCTCGAATCTGCTCGACCTCGCGCCGTTGCTAGAGGAACTCCGGGCCCAGCTCAGAGATCGCTGCCGAGCGAGGAAGCTCCCCTATCGGCTGGGGGTCGTGGTCGAAGAGGGCAACGTGCCGGGCGGTTCGTTCGCCCGCTCGCTGGAGCGGGAGGCAGTCGCCGGGGGGGTTGAAGTCGTGCACCGGACAGTGCCCCGGGACAACGCTGAGACGACCCTGACCGCCCTCGACGCCCTGGTGGTCAACCCCACCGTCCATGGAGTGGTGGTGGTTCAACCGGTCGATTCGCTGCCCCCGGGGGTGGTGGCCGCCCACCTCCCCGCCAGCAAGGACGTCGAAGCGGTGACCCCGGCGGCACTCTCGGCGGCAGCTGAGGGCCGGCGCCGCGGGACACCTGTCGCCGAGGCCTGCCTCGCGACCCTGTTGTACCTGGGAATCGACGCTTCGCGATCTCGGATCCTGATCATCGGCCACGGGTCGACCGGCGGCCGTCCGATCGCGCAGCGACTGCTGGCGACCGGGGCCCAGGTTTCCGTGGTCCAGAGCGACATCGCCAATGTTGATCCCCTGCCTCCTTACGACGTGCTGATCTCCGCCATCGGAATCGCCGGCGTGATGCCCGAGGCGGCGATCCGCTCCGGAACGACGGTCCTCGACGTGGGAACTTCGATGGTCGACGGACAGCTACGCGGAGACGTCTCTCCGGAGGCCGGCGCGGCGGCCACCCGGGTGACACCGGTGCCCGGGGGGATCGGCCGGATCACCGCGGTCTGCGCTCTGCTCTCACTGACGGAGCTGGGAGGACTCCAACCCGGCCCGGTGGCCTCCTGGTCGCTGCTCGAAACGGTCGCCCGGATGCTCTCCCCCCGAGATGCGGCCGGCGGCGCCGCGGCGGCTGCGATCACCGGGGCGCTCGCGGCGGGCCTCGATGGTCTCTGCCGGCTCCACGCGCCGGCCGAGGAGATCTCTGAGTCCGGCCAGGCGGCAGTGCGTCTCTTGCTCGCCGCTGATCGGGACCGACTGGCCTTCGGGCATTACCAGCACGCCCAGCGTCAGGGTGACCCCGCTTCGGTGGCGGCGGCCCGGCTCCGGGCTCTGGCGACCCCGGGCGAGATTGCTGACCAGCTCAACCTACTCGAGGAACGGCTGCGAGCGCTCGAGACGACCCCCTCGCTGGATCTAGACCGACGGCTGGCGCTGGAGCTGACCGTGGCGGCCAGGGAGGCCGTCACACGGCTCCAGGAGGAGTTCTCCTCCCAGCCTCTCTGATCTAGGGAACCAGCACCGCCGCTCCGGGGATGCCGTCTTCCTGGAGCTGGAGCAGGGCCTGGTTGGCCTGAGCCAAGGGGAACTGCTCGACCAGCGTGCGGATCGGGATCTGCTGGGCCAGCTGGAGGAACTCAGCGGCATCCTGGCGGGTGAAGTTGGCGACGCTGATGAGCCGCCGCTCCCAGTAAAGGTGCTCGAAGGGGAACTCGGGGATGCGGTCCAAATGGATGGCGTTCACGACACAGGTCCCGCCCCGGTCCAAGGCCCGGAGCGCGTCTTCCACCACAGCCCCGACGGGAGCGAAGGTGATAGCGCCCTGGAGCGGGACCGGTAGCGACTCCCCGGGAGCGCCAACCCAGGTTGCGCCTTGCTCCTTCGCCCGCTGGCGGGCCGACTCGTCGCGGGTGACGACGAAGACCTGGCAGCCCTCCGCAATCGCCAGCTGGGCCACCAGCCAGGCCGAGGCCCCGAACCCGAACAGCCCCAGCCGGTCCCCCCGGCCAACTTCGGTGCGGCGAAAGGCCCGGTAGCCGATCACCCCACCGCACAAGAGTGGTGCCAGCTGGACCGGATCACCCTCGTCCGCCAACCGCTGAGTGAAGTCTGCCCGCACCACCACCTGGCTGGCGAACCCGCCATCCCTATCCCATCCGGTGAAGGTCGCCTTGCGGCAGAGGTTCTCCCGGCCACCCCGGCAGAACTCGCAGTCACCACAGGCGGAGGCGAGCCATCCCACCCCAAGCCTCCGACCCAGAAACTCCGGGCCGACCCCCTCACCCACCTCCACCACCCAGCCCACGATCTGGTGCCCGGGCACGATCGGCAGCACTCTGGCAGGGAGGTCGCCGGAGCTGATTTGCAGATCGGTCCGACACACAGCGCACGCCTCTACGCGAAGCCGGACCTCGCCCGGCCCCGGGGTCGGGTCGGGTCGGGAGACGGGCCGCAGCGGTCCGCTCACCGCCGGAGCAGGCGCCCGAAGCTCCATCACATCCACGGTTTCTAATTGTGGGCCGACGTTGCCGAGGGGGTGGCGAGCAATGTGCTCGTTTCTGCTCGTCGCCGTGCTGGGCCGCCGTCGGTTGATAGCGCCCGGCGCTCTAGACGAACTCTGACGCTTCCCCGAGCGTGAAGTTGCCGACGCTCCCGAGTCTCCGCTCTCCGCTGTCGCGAGCACCCTTTCTCGCGCGCGGCGGCGGTCGAGAAAGAGCCTTCTGGGGCCGGGGTTAGATCCCGCCTACCGCGGGCGGTCCTGCCTGGACGTAGTCGATCATGCCGCTCACGTGCTCGTCGATGGCCCGGGTGACCTCGACCGGGTCGCGCTGGCGCAGCGCATCCAGCAGGCGGGCGTGGCCACGAACTGACTCGTCGAGGGGGCGTCCGACATGAGGTCCGCCCGGAAACGAGGACCAGAGCAGGCGCATGATCGAGAGCAGCATCGGGGAGCCGGCGCACTCATAGACCCGGAAGTGGAAGATCCGGTTGAGCTCCTTCCGTCGCCGCTCGTCGTCCCGGCAGAGTCTCACCTGCTCGTGTAGGTCTTCGACCTCCCGCAGGTCAGCGTCGGACATCCGCTCCACTGCCAGTCGGCCGGCCAGCGCCTCCAACACCGCCAGGATGCGGAGGCTCTCCTCCAGGTGCATCGCATCAGGTCGGGCCACCGTGGCGCCCCGATGGACCAGGGAACGAACCAGCCCCTCAGCCTCTAGGCGCCGGATCGCCTCTCGCACTGGGGTCGCGCTGACTCCGAAGAGCCGGGCCAATTCCTGCTGCCGGAGAGGGGTTCCCGGCAGCAGCTGTCCGGCCACGATCATCTCCCTGACGGCCCTGACCACCAACTCGCTCTTGCTGGAGAGGGTGACCTCAGCTGCCCCGGGACCACTGCCTGCGGAGGGCACCTCACTGGCCCGCGCCGGGTCCGGTGTCGGAACAGATTTGGACGCGCGACCGTTCCGGGAATGACTGTCAGGGCGAAGTGCCAGCTTGGCGCCGGCCTTCACTGGCCTTTCGTCAAGCGCGAACTTCTGCACCAAGGAACACCTCGCGAATGTCACTGCGGGCGGCCAGGACTGTGCCCGGACCCTCGATCGCCGTCCTGCCAGCCACCAGGACGTAGGCCCAGTCTGAGATCTCGAGCGCCTCAAACGCCTTCTGCTCCACCAGCAGTATGGCAACGCCACCGTCCGCTAGGGCCCTCACCTGGTCCCGCAGCACCGACCGGGAAAGTTCCGGGGAGAGCCCAGCGGTGGGTTCGTCGAGGACCAGCACCTGGGGACGGAGCATCAGCACCCGAGCCAGCGCCACCATCTTGCGCTCACCGCCACTTAGTTTCATGGCCCGCCGACCCAGCATCTCCCTCAGCTTGGGAAAGATGCCCAGCACCTCCTCGGCACGCCGGGAACGCTCCCGGGTGGACAGCAGGTAGCCGCCCATCTCGAGATTCTCGGCAACCGTCAGGGTGTCGAAAACGTCCCGGCTCTGGGGAACGT
>ODAK010001781.1_pt1 | contig 23086 bp, 19 predicted proteins | sample 1539591 | NCBI WGS metagenome assembly ODAK01 (sample SAMEA3539303, study PRJEB22396) | soil metagenome | biome: tundra; feature: field; material: soil | place: USA | collected 2010-05 | depth 0.15 m | reverse complement strand
AGCAGGGCGTGCTGCGCTATCCCATCATCGCGGTGAACGACGCCGACACCAAGCATCTGTTCGACAACCGCTACGGTACCGGGCAGTCCACCATCGATGGCATCGTCCGCGCAACCAACTTTTTGCTCGCTGGTTCCAAGTTCGTGGTCGCCGGCTACGGCTGGTGCGGACGCGGACTGGCCAGCCGCGCGCGTGGATTGGGAGCTGAGGTCATCGTCACCGAAATCGACCCCACGAAGGCCATTGAGGCCGTCATGGATGGCTACCGCGTGATGAGCATGGACGAGGCCGCCAAGATCGGTGACGTCTTCTGCACCGTCACCGGCAACAAAAGCGTTCTGCGCAAGGAACACTTCGACGCCATGAAGGACGGCGCTATCATTTCCAACTCCGGCCACTTCAATGTCGAGATTGACATTCCCGCGCTGGAGAAGATGTCGTCGTCGAAGCGCACCACCCGCAATTTCGTCGAGGAGTACTCGCTAAAGGACGGTCGCAAGATCAATCTGCTGGGCGAAGGCCGCCTGATCAACCTGGCCGCGGCGGAAGGACATCCGGCATCGGTGATGGACATGAGCTTTGCCGACCAGGCGCTCTCGGTCGAGTATCTAGTGAAGAACCACTCGTCACTGGAGAAGAAGGTCTACGTGGTTCCAGAGGAACTCGACAAGCGGGTCGCAAAACTCAAACTGGAGTCGATGGGCATCAAGATCGACCGGCTGACTTCCGAGCAGGAAGAGTACCTGGCGAGTTGGAGCGAAGGAACGTAAAGCAGTTGTCAGTAGCCAGTGGTCAGTTATCGGAGGGCGGCAGCGATGCCGCCCTTTAGCTTTAAGGTGTTCGGGCGGCCGGAAAGTTGAGGCCACAGCGGCGGTATCCCGTAAAATGTAGAGTAAGGAAAGCGAACAGTTCCGCTTGATGGACGCTCAACCCGAATTCGAGGCGCTCCGCCGCGAAAGTTCCTCCTGGTGGCACACGGCCCGGCGCAAGCTGTTGCGCGAGGCTGTCGCCCAGGCTGTCCATGGCAAACGCGATGCCCGCGTTCTGGATCTCGGCTGTGCGGCGCAACTGGATTTCGCCCAAGCTGATTCTCTTCGCGTTGTTAATGCTCACAGCTCGCTGCCGGCCCTGGCATTTCGCCAGATCGAGGGCTCCCGCAACCTGGTTTGCGCCAGTCCTGAGGACTTGGGCTTCGTGTCCAACTCTTTCGATGCGATCGTGGCGGGTGACATCCTGCAGGTGGTTCACGATGACCGGACGGCCCTGCGCGAATTGCGTCGCGTGTTGAAGGATGGCGGACTGCTGTGTCTTACTGTGCCCGCCTTTCCGTTTCTGTGGGGCGAGGAGGACGAAGCGCGCGGGCATCAGCGGCGTTATACCGCCACCGATTTGCGGCGCAAACTCAACAACTGCGGTTTCGAGATCTCGCGCGTCTCCTATCTGGTGGCGACGGGTTTCCTGCCGTCAGTCGTGGACCGCACCTTCAAGGACCTGTTCCGGAAATCAGCGCCGCGACGGCCGGTGCCTGAAGTTGACTCCCGGCTCGCCAATGCTGCCATGGTCACGCTACTCGATTGCGAACGCCATCTGATTCGCTATATCAACCTGCCCTTCGGCACGCGCGTGGTCTGCTGGGCGCGTAAGCCGGCATTGGTCGCCGAGCGCGTAACCGTACCTGCCTGGGAGCGCCAGTGGGCTCGTCGTCCATTGCCGCAAGGCATGAGCATGAGCCAGCCTGACCTGCGCTGAAACCTCATCCGCAAGTTAAAATCGAACCGTGGCACTGTTTCGCAGCGTTGGCACCACCCTGGAGATGATCAAGTGGGAGCACTCCGTTCTTACGCTCCCGTTTGGTTTGACCGGCGCCGTGCTGGCAGCTCGTGGCATCCCCAGCATGCACACTTCGATTTGGATCATTGTCGCGTTAGTGGCGGCGCGCTCGGCAGCCATGGCCTTCAATCGGCTGGTGGATGCGAGCACTGATGCGGCCAACCCGCGCACCCGCGTCCGCGCGCTTCCCGCCGGTAAGCTGAGCAAAGGGTTCGTGACCTGGTTCGTGGTGGTCACGTCGGCCATCCTCATCTTCGCCGCCTATCAGCTAAATCCGCTGGCATTTTACCTGTCTCCGGTCGCATTGGCGATTATTTTTCTGTATTCCTTCAGCAAGCGATTCACGCGCTGGGCGCATGTGGTGCTTGGACTCGCGATGGGAACGGCGCCGGCCGCTGCTTGGATTGCCGTGCGCGGTTCGCTTGATCCCCGCATCCTGATCCTGGCCGCCGCCGTGGTCTTCTGGGGCGCCGGCTTCGACATCCTCTATAGCTGCCAGGATTTCGACTTCGATTGCTCAGCCGACATCTATTCCGTTCCCAAGGCTTTCGGTATTGGCACTTCTCTGAACATCGCCAGGTTATTCCACGTTGTAACTGTTCTCTTGCTGGCTTGGATGGTGGTGGCGTTTGGGCTGGGAAAGGTTGCGGTGGCTGGCGTAGTGTTCGTCGCGCTGCTCTTGATTTATGAGCACTCTTTGGTGAAGCACGACGACCTCAGCCGGGTGAACGCTGCGTTCTTCACCATGAACGGACTGGTGTCGATGGCATTCCTATTCTTCATTGCCGGGGACTTGATGCTGGCGCGGTAAGGACATCTGAACCGCGGATTTTCACGGATCAACACGGATCGGAAAAGCCACATGAAAATCCGTGTCATCTGTGTTCATCCGTGGTGAGTATTTGGGTGTTGCGATATCATCAACAAGATGTCTACTCCCGCTCCGACTAGCGCCAAGAGGCTTCACCCCTTTCAGACGGACGACCATCGCCTGGTGCCCATTCACGACAAGGTGATGGCGCAAGAGCGTCTGTCGGCTGACGACGCGCTGACGCTCTACCGCTCCGGCGATATCCTGGCGATCGGCTGGCTGGCGAACCACGTGCGCGAGAGGATGCACGGCGACATCGCCTACTTCAACGTCAACCGCCACATTAACTACACCAATGTTTGCGTGGCAGCCTGCCGCCTGTGCGCCTTCGGCCGTAAGAAGGACGCTCCCGGCGCTTACACCATGGCGCTGGAAGAAGTCTGGAGCACCGCCGCGTCCGGCTATAGCGAGGCGATCACGGAGTTTCACATCGTCGGCGGCCTGCATGCCGATCTGCCGTTCCAGTACTACGTTGATCTGATCGCGGGCTTGAAAGAGCGGTTTCCCCAGGTTCACCTCAAAGCTTTCACCATGGTTGAGATTGCCTTCTTCTCGAAGATTGGCAAGATGACGCCGCGCGAGGTGCTGGTCAAGTTCAAGGAGGCGGGGCTGGACTCCATGCCTGGCGGCGGCGCGGAGATTTTTTCCGACCGCATCCGCCACATCATTTGCGACCACAAAATCGATGGTGACGACTGGCTGCAACTGGCGCGCACCGCGCACGAGGTCGGTCTGAAGTCGAACGCGACCATGCTCTACGGCCACGTGGAGAACGATGAAGACCGCGTCGATCATCTGCTGAAGCTGCGCGCGCTACAGGACGAAACGCATGGCTTCCAGACGTTCATCCCGCTGGCCTTCCATCCCGATAACACGCCGCTGCAGCACCTGCCCAAGACCACGGGCATGCTCGACCTGAAGCAGATCGCAGTGTCGCGGCTGGTGCTCGACAACTTTCCGCACATCAAATCGTACTGGCAGATGGTGACGCCCAAGATGGCGCAGATCACACTGCGCTTCGGCGCCGATGATATCGATGGGACTGTCGTGGAAGAGAAGATCTATCACGACGCTGGCGCCACCACCCCGCAAATGCTGCGCCGCCAGGACCTGATTCGATTGATCACCGAGGCTGGCCGCATCCCCTTCGAGCGCGACACGCTCTACCGACCAGTAACCCGCACCGAGACGACCGTCACCGTTGCGGTCTGATATCCAAACGTCCTACTTCTTCTGCTCCGGCGCCAAGTGTTTTCCGCCCGGCATCGGCGGCCAGCCCAGCGACTGTCCCTGGTACAGCGCCACTGCATTCTCATAACGCTTGCCGCTGCCATCATGCACCGCAAAGCGTCGCGGGTGTTCCGGCGGCCCGCTCCACATGCAGACTCCCGCGTAGGCCGCATCTTTGCGCAGGATGTAGAAGCTCATGTCCACATATTGCAGCTTCTCCGGATGCCCTTCGAAGTTGCGCACGATGCGCTTCAACGCATCCATGCCCGCTTCCTGCGGAGACATGCCGCGCCGCATGTTTTCCACGATGGTGTGCGCGCCGCAGACCTTGATGTTTTCTTCCCCGTTGCCGGTCGCCCCCGCTGAGCCGACATCCTGATCGGTATAACTGCCGGCGCCGATGATCGGCGAATCGCCGGCGCGTCCGGCAATTTTCCACGCCAGTCCGCTGGTGGTGGTCGCGCCGGACATCTCGCCCTTCTCGTTTACCACGGAGCAATGAATCGTCCCGGTCGGCGGCCTCAGAACGCGTTCGATCGCAGCCATACGAAACTCCGGCTCAATGCCGATCTTCTCCGCCAGCTTTTCCATCCGCTTGATGCGTTCATCGTAGTACTCAGAGACATTGCCGCCGGTATCGGGAAATTTGAATTTCGGACTGGCCAGCCCGGGTCCCCACCAATCGTCATTGGACATGGTCTCGCGCCACAGTTGCCAGGTCTTGCGCGAACGTTCGGTCAACAGGTTCTCCTTGGGAAAGCCCATTACGAATCCGAACTTCTGCGCGCCCTCGCCCACCAGCATCACGTGACCGGTATGTTCCATGACTGCCTTCGAAAGCAGGGAGACGTTCTTGATGTCGCGCACCCCGGCAACGGAACCGGCCATACGCGTTGGACCATGCATACAGCAGGCGTCGAGTTCCACCACGCAGTCCTCGTTAGGAAGGCCACCGAGACCGACGCTATCGTCATTGGGATCGTCCTCGGGCCCGGTGATGACCTGCATCACGGCGTCGAGCGTATCGCCCCCGCTGCTCAACAACGCGTAGCCGCGGTCAAGGTAGTTGTAGCCATTGGCGGCGCTGATGATGACCGCCTTGTTCGGCAACGCACTGGGCGATGCGGACGCCCGGCCGGGTGTGCTCTGCGCTTTCAGGTCAAGTGCGAGTGATGCTCCACCAATAGCGGTGGTTGCGATAAAGCCGCGGCGCGTAACTTTCATGCGAGGTCTCCCGGTGAATCCACAACGGTGAAGCAGAATAGCATGGCGAACCAATTAACGAGGCGAACAACGTCAATCGCAACTAATAAGGCACAGCGCGTGGCTGTGCCTTGGAGAGTGGTGGCCGATAGTGGCTTAGCTGGCCGCTTTCACCGGGGTGTTCTGGTCGGCACGGAAGCGCAGCAAGGCCGCGATTCGTCCGATCTGATCGAACTGCTCGTCGCCGGCGATGTACACAATATCGATTCCATTGCGAATCGCATGTCCCACGATAGCATCGCCGATGTCTTCCAGTTGCGTGTTCTCCTTTCCGCAAACCGCGCACCCCGGCGCATCATGCAAGTTCATGTGACCGCAGTGATAGCACTTCACTCCCGGCGCCTGGAAGTTCGATCCCAGCAGAAGGGTTTGCACCTCGCCCGCCTCCAGCGAACGCAACACCCGTCGCAAACCGATCGCACCGCGGCCATTGCGATGGGCTTCCCCGATTACCTCGCTGACCAGTTCCTGTTTTAAGCGGGAATTGTATTGCGCAAGCTGCTCCGTCGCCATCTGCCTGATCTGGTCGGGGGCCGCAACCTTCGGGTCAATGCGGAAGTGTCCCACCAGACGCTGCCTGGAGTTCGAGTGTAGTTCCCCATGGATTTCGGACCAAACGTCATCGTGGCACCCGATCAGCAATCGATCGCAACCGCCGCGCTCGAAATATCGCTTGATGCAATCCGCCACAGTCTTGAAGTGCTGCAGGGCTTCATTCGTCTGCCTGCGCTCGGCGTGTCCCGCGTCATAGCCGTGCCAGCCGTCACTCTTGCCGCGCCGGGTAAGCTCGTTGATGAAGTCCTGTTTCTCCACAATCTGGTCGTTCACCAGTTCGAAGACGCGCGCCTTGGTACGGTCGACCAGCACCACGCAGGCATGTTGCACCCCGTCCAGCACCGCGGCCAGCGGCTTCAGGTGAAAACGCTGGTTTACGAAAAGATTGGTCTTGAGTAACTGCGCAGGAATGTCAAACTCGCGCCAGAGCCCCTGTTTGCTGCAGGCGAAAATTGCCTTGGCTTTGCCGCCGTTTCCGCGCAGGCCCTCGGCCATGCTCTGAATGCGATCAAGGTCGGAGCGGGCACAGCCATTTCTGCCGTGCTTCTCCGCTTCGCGCATCGCATTGCGAACCAGGTCCTTGACCAGAATCGATTCTTCGCGGTGCGACTTATTCAGGGGCGTAGTGGGCTGGTAGTAAAAAGTAACCGCACAAGTTTCCGGCGAGTGAAAATTAGCGAGTTCTCGGATGTCATCTCGTGTGATCATTCCGGTTCTCCTCATGGATGAGTTCTTGAATCATAAAAGCAGGGACCTGCTGGGCAACCCCAGGTTGGTTAGGCGCTCCTGGAAAACTCGACTAGCTTTTCTTTGAGCGGGTCTTTGATGGGCAAGGCGCGTTGCAAGTATTCGCGAGCCTTACCAATGGACGCCCGCACCTCCTCCACAGTGCGGTTGGTGATATCGGCGATCTCTTCCAGCGTGAAGCCTTCAAGGGTGTACAGGATAAAAGCTTCGGCCTCGTCACGCCCGGCATGGCGCAGGGTGGTCTCCACCAAGCCAATCAGTTCGTCCCGCGCCGCCAGCTCTTCAGGATTATTGGCGGCCGGGTCGGCGATGACATTTTCTTCCGAAAGCTGCTCATCGGGCTGATGGAATTGCAGCTTGGCCTCATCGCTGGCATGCACATTCTGCTCCCCGTGCGAGCGTTCCAGCGGGACGTGCCCGTCTTCACGATTCTCCAACGCCAGCTGGTCAATCGCCTGCATCGCCAGCCGATGCACCCAGGGTTCCAGCTTCATGCGTTCCGGACTTTCGTGCTGTTCGCTGAGGGCATTGGCAATCGCCTCCCCCACCACATCCTCCACCGCGACCTGGCCGGGCCGGAGCTGCCCCTGGCTCTCGCGGTAGTCGAGCTCTCGTTGGATGAAGCGCTGCAGACGCGGCTGATTGACGTTGACGTAACTGGAAATGTCGGCGCTGGAAATGTGCTCAAGCTTGACGGCCGCTATCGTGTCTTCGAACGGCACGGTGCCGACGCGAGCTCGCCCCGGACCACGACGGCGCGCCCCCGTGTGATGACTGCGCAGCAGATCCTTATGCTTTTTGACCTGTTCGGCAATGGAATCGAAGGCGGCCTTGATCGCAGCGGTTGCTGTCGGGCTGCTCCCCTGTGCTGCCATCTGTCCCGATGGAAGTCGCAGGTTGAGTGACACCACGACGCCCTCGCGCCCAGAGTTCTCTTCGATAAGCCCCTTCAGGTGCACGAGATCGGGACGGAATACGCGAAGGTATCGGCCCAGCTTTTCCACTTGTTGGTTGATTAGTTTTTCGAGGTCGGAAGTTTTCGAAATCTTGTAGCTGAAATGCACGTTCATGCAAAGGCCTCTCCGGATGGAGCAATTCCAATCCGCAGCTACATTCCTTTAATGCAATTTTACTCCTCTTCCTCAGAAGCAAGCGGAAAATAATAAGTTGCATCGCCTGAAGTCTTGGCCTGTTAATCTGGGATGCAGTTCTTACCTCTCCGGAATACGGACCTTCACGTCCGGACGCCGATCTACGTGTACGGTCTCGATAAACCTGACCTTGCTTTTATTAAGCTTCATCACCAGTGACGAGGTGCGCACGCCGTCGCCAAAGAAGCGCACCCCCTTGAGCAGCGGCCCATCGGTAACGCCGGTTGCAGCAAAGATGATGTTCTTGCCGGGCGCAAGGTCGTCAGCCGTGTAGATGCGCTTGGGATCGGAGATGCCCATGTCCTTCATGCGTTCGCCCTGGTCCGGCGTGAAGCCAACCAGGCGGCCGACCATGTAGCCATTCAGGCAGCGAATGGCAGCCGCGGTAATCACTCCCTCGGGCGCTCCACCCGTTCCCATCACCGCATGGACGCCTGACCCCAACATTGCGGCCGCCACGCCGGGCGAAAGATCGCCGTCGGAGATGAGCCGAATGCGCGCCCCGGCTTTGCGAATCTCGTTGATCAAGCTTTCATGCCGTGGCCGGTCGAGAATGATGATCACCAGATCTTCAACGCCCCGATCCAGTACCTTCGCAATCACATTCAGGTTGTGCGACACGGGCGCCTCGAGATCGACCATGCCCTTGCAGGAGGGCCCGACGACGATCTTCTCCATGTAGCAATCCGGGGCATGCAGCAGGCCGCCTTTCTCTGAGGCGGCCAGCACCGTAATGGCGCCGGGCGACCCGGTGGCGCACAGATTCGTACCTTCCAGGGGGTCAACCGCAATGTCCACGGCGGGATAGCTGCCGCCGTCCCGCTTGCCTACTTTCTCGCCGATGTACAGCATAGGGGCTTCGTCACGTTCGCCTTCACCGATGACGATGGTTCCATCCATCGGCACCGAGTCCATGATACTGCGCATGGATTCGGTAGCCACCTGATCGGCATTCTTGCGGTCGCCCTGCCCCATGGTTTTGCCGGAGGCGATGGCCGCTTCCTCGACTACGCGCAGGAACTCCAGCGCAAGATCGGTTTCCAGGTTTGCCGTGGGAGAGTGTTCAACAAGAGGTTCTTCAGTTTGAACTTTGGTAGCCATGTGGCCTCCGGGATGCCGCGGCTTGCGGCGCCGGAATAAGAGTGCTGCTCAGCGCAAGTCGGCGGGCGTATGCGTATGTAGAAAGACGAACCAGGCACGCTTCCGCGAACCTGGTATCCGGCAAATGGTAAGCATACCGCTACGGCGAGCGTCTTGCCATCGAATTTCCATGCCCACCGCTTCCTTAGGGAGACCAGTAGGTGGGCGTTAGAACGCTCCAATTCCCGTGATGTGTTCTCCGATAATTAGCGCGTGAATGTCGTGCGTGCCTTCGTAGGTCTTCACCGACTCTAGGTTCGCCATGTGGCGAAAGATGGGATACTCGTCGGCGATGCCATTGGCGCCCAAGATGTCGCGGCCCATGCGCGCGCACTCCAGCGCCATCCAGACATTGTTGCGCTTGGCCATCGAGATATGCCACGGCTTGGCCTTGCCCAGGTCTTTTAGCCGGCCCACCTGGAGCGCGAGCAACTGTGCCTTGGTGATTTCGCTGATCATCCACACCAGCTTATCCTGCACCAGTTGATGCGACGCGATGGGCTGGTCGCGGAACTGCTTGCGGAATTGCGCGTATTGCAGCGAGCAGTCATAGCAGGCCATCGCCGCCCCGATGGCTCCCCATCCGATACCGTAGCGCGCCTGGTTCAGGCAGCTTAACGGTGACTTTAGGCCTCCTGAATCAGGTAGTAGGTTTTCTATTGGGATACGGACATCCTGTAAAGAAAGACTTGAAGTAACCGAAGCCCGCAGCGAAAACTTGCCATGAACGTCAGCCGTCTTGAACCCCGGGCGGTCGGTCTCCACGATGAAGCCACGAATGAGGTTGTCCTCGTTTTCAACTTTGGCCCAGATGATGGCGATGTCGGCGATCGAGCCGGAAGTGATCCACATCTTCTCGCCACTCAACACGTAGCTGTCGCCATCCTTGCGCGCCCGGGTGCGCATGGCGCCCGGGTTCGAGCCGGCGTCGGGCTCGGTCAAACCGAAGCATCCGAGAATTTCGCCCAGTGCCATTTTGGGTAGATACTTCTGCTTCTGCTTCTCGCTGCCGAAGGTGTAGATGGGATACATGCACAGCGCCGACTGCACGCTGACAAACGAGCGCACGCCGCTGTCGCCGCGCTCCAGTTCCTGGGTCATCAGGCCGTACTCGACGGCCGACATGCCGGCGCAGCCATACCCTTTGAGGCTGGCGCCGTAGAAGCCCAGCTCGCCCATGGGCTTGATCAATTCCTTGGGGAAACGGCCTTCGCGGTTGCACAGCTCGATGATGGGGATGAGGTTCTCTTCGATGAACTTGCGAGTGTTGTCGCGGACCAGCCGTTCGTCGTCGTTGAGCAGCGTGTCGAACTCGATGAAATCTACGCCTTTGAATTTGAGCGCCATAATGATGTCTCTCGCTTGTGGAAGATTTGCGGGTGGGACAAACAGTTGAAGGTATCAGGCGGCGAAGAGCGAGGTCAAACGTCCCAAGGACAATCCGGCGCGCGCTCATGTAAACTAAACGTGCTATTCCGGCGAGTAGAGAGCGGCGCTAACGGGCGCCTGCCTGCAGTCGAAGCCGCTCCGTTGTATTGGAGCGTGGGCTGATGACATGTGCATCTCGTGCTGACGCGCCCATCCGCTTCCCGTCTGCGTTTTACTCCGGCCAAAAATAGGTACCGATACCGCAGCAGTCTGCGGGAAAATCTGGTTACATTTCAGGAGAAAAGAATGGCGAAGATCGCAAAGACCGCGGACCGTAAAAAGGTCATGGACACCACCAAGAGCACGGACTGCCCGCAGTGCGGCAAGCCCACCCGGGTGGTCAAGCGCGTGAAAGATCGCGAGAAAGACATTCCGGGCGGCATGTACATCTCGTGCTCGGCGTGCGAGTTTTACGAGAAGCTGTAGTGACCGCCGCTTTGAGCGGTCACCTCCCGGAAATGGGTGGCCCATCCTTTCGCCGCCGTTGCGAAAGGGTGGGAGCAAGCGCCGTGAACAGACTCAACTTCCCGGCAGCCGTATCGCCTCCTCGATCTCGGCGTTAATCCGAGCGATGATTTGCCGCTTCCATCCACCTACCCATGCGCTCCGTCTGCTCATGTAGTGCTGCATGTGCGCCAGCGGGTCCCTGAAGTTTGCCGCTTCGGTCTGGCACTCGATGAGCGTCGGTCCACTGCCGTTGCGCGCGCGATGGATGGACTCTTGGGTCGCGCGCCACACCGCGACCACGTCTTTCCCGTCCACCAGAATGCTGGGAAATCCATAATCCTTTGCCAGAAAGCTGAATTCTTCAAGCGCACTGTGTTTTCTGCTTCCGAGATCGCCCAGCCCGGCGCTCCTGGTTAAATAAACGATCGGCAGCTTGTGAATGCCGGCGAACTTCAAGGCTTCGTGGCTGGCCTCGAGTGAAGCCGCATCTTCGTCCCAGATAGCGACTACCACGTTAGTCCTTTTCTCCAGCTTATGAGTCAGCGCAACGCCGGTCGCCAGATTGAATGGATCGGCGAGGAAGACCGCCGAAGAGCTCGGGCCCGGCAGAGCACGGCGGCAGGAAATGACCGATGCTCTGCATTCATCTGAATTGTTTGCGGTGGCCTCCTTCAACAAATGCTTCAGCGCCGTTCCCATCGCGATGCGGGCAGCGAAGTTGCGATGGGAAGCGGCAATGGTGTCTTCCGGCTTCAGGTCGATGGACGCGCCGACCACCACGGCCTCGTGTCCTGTCGTGAGATCGTAAGCAACCATAGCGTTGCCATCGCGGATCCGCTCTCCCATCATGCGGCACTTCAACATGGCAGCGTACATCCTGCGTAGCATGTCGAGGTTCGACGGAGGAGCTCCGCTGCCATTAGCGGGCTGCATTGGAGTGGATGGCAGCGGCTTTTTCGCCGCTGTACTGCCACGGTTGGAGGCTTTCGATCGCTTGTTGCTCTTTGTCACCATTTACTAAGTCCCCGAGAATGCGTCATTGTATCGCATAGAAATCTTCGTCGATGTTCAAGATGCGGCTCTCAATGGCTCCCAATTACCGGAGCGAGCGTCGAAATTTGTTTGCGGCCGTGAGAAACGCAATACTCCCCCTGAATTGATTAACGTTGCGTGAAAGTTTTCAACATCAATGTGCATAACGCTGTGGAAAACAAAGACGGCCCACCTCCTAAGTTGTACGAATTCCGAAATCTTCACCACAATGCACCGAACAAAGTGCGGAATGGAGCGTTCAACAAACGGCATTCCGACTTCCATCCTCGACGATCGTCAGTCGCCACCGGTTCGAACTGAGACTGCCATCGTGCTAGTCTGGCGCGGTGAAATCGCGTCTCGACAAACTACTCTTGCAACGCGGGCTCGCACCCTCACGGGAGCGCGGCCAGGCGCTCATCCTTGCCGGCCGAGTATTGGTCAACGAGCAGAAGGTCGAAAAGGCAGGTGCGAACGTCGAAGACGATGCCGTCATTCGCATCCTGGGCGATGACCAGCCGTTTGTCAGCCGTGGCGGATTGAAACTGGCGCGGGCGCTGGAGCACTGGCATATTGACGTGCGAGACAAATGTTGCATGGATATTGGCGCATCCACCGGCGGCTTCACCGATTCCCTGCTCCAGAGCGGCGCCTCTCAGGTGATCGCGGTCGACACCGGATATGGGCAGATGAATCTAAGGCTGCGCAGCGATTCCCGCGTGTATTTGCTGGAGAAGACCAATGCGCGCTATCTCACGCCGGAGCAGATCTGGCCTGCCCCGGAGAGGCAGGGACCTATCAGCTTGGTCGCGATGGACGTTTCCTTCATCTCTGCTACACTCGTTCTCCCGGCCGTAATACTCTGTGCACGCGCCAGTGCGTTGGGCAAGGCATTCGAGTTGGTTGTGCTGGTGAAGCCGCAGTTTGAAGTTGGCCGGGGTCAAGTTGGCAAGGGGGGGATTGTGCGTGATCCCCAGGCGCAGCAGACGGCAGTGACCAGGGTTACTGGCGCGGTGGAAGAGCTGGGCGGGACGGAGATCGAGGTGATCGACTCTCCGATTCTCGGCGCGGGAGGAAACCGCGAGTTCCTGCTGCACGCCTGCTTGCTCCCGCTTCCGGCAAAATAGCTTGCCGCGCTACAGTGACGCAGTTGACACCGAAGCATGAAGTCTGTCGCCATCATCTCGAAGCCGTCCAAGACCGAGCTGGCCGGCATTCTGCCGGAGCTGCTGGATTGGTTTCGCAGCCACGGTTATCAACTCTACCTTGACCAGGAAACCGCACAGTACACCAACGGCGAAGAGATTGTTCCGCGTGAGCAAATCGGCGGCAAGCATCCCAATTTTGCCCTGGTGCTGGGCGGGGATGGCACTTTGCTCTCGGCGGCGCGTTCCGTCGCGCACCAGGGCGTACCCATCCTGGCGGTTAACCTGGGCTCGCTGGGATTTCTCACCGAAGTCCCACTGAGCGAGATGTACCTCACGCTCGAGGCCGTGGACTCGGGCCTCTGCCCCAGGGAAGAGCGCTCGGTGCTCGATTGCAGCCTGTTTCGCGGTGGAGCGTGTCTGGCTCACCACTTCGCCTTGAACGACGCGGTGGTGAACAAGAGCGCGATCTCCCGCCTGATTGACTTCGATCTGCTTATTGATGGGGAATTCGTGTTCAACTACAAGGCCGATGGCGTGATCATCGCCACTCCCACCGGTTCCACCGCCTATTCCCTGGCGGCAGGCGGTCCCATCCTGATGCCATCGGTCGAATCGTTCGTGGTGACGCCAGTTTGTCCCCATTCGCTCACTCATCGTCCCTTGGTCGTAACCGACAAAGCCCAGATCGAGTTGCGGGTTGAGACTGGGGATGAAGAGGACGCATTCCTAAGCATTGATGGACAAGTCGGCTTGCCGGTAAGGCGCGGTGATCGGCTGATTTGCACCCGCGCCAGCCACACCGTGAAGCTGCTGCGCATGCGAAAGACCTTCTTCGAGGCGCTGCGCGCCAAATTGAAGTGGGGACAGCGCTAGCTACTCTCCCACGCAAAATCGCGCATCCTAAAAAGCTACCTCGTGCAAGAAGCGATTGCTCAATTCGGCAGGTGAGCGAAATCCTCAGTCACATACAGTTGGCCGCCGCGTCTGATAACAGCCACTCCGACCGCGTTGTAATTGGGATTCAGGATGTTGTCACGATGATCAGGATCATTTATCAGCCCTTTATGAGCCGAGGGCAGATCCCGGTCGACGGCAGTGTTTTCCCCTAACTGGTCGGAAGGCAGATTCTCATTGGCCAAGCGAACGTCCAGAGGAGGCTCTCCCTCAAACTGATGCGAGACAGTCTTATGTGCGACCAGTAGCTGGGTATGTTTGCGGGCGGCATGGGTCAGACGTGGATCCACGGCCAGCGGCTGAAGCCTCTGTTTGGTACGCTCTTGATTGATCAGCTCCACTAATTGTTTCTCACCGGCGGGATCAAACGGCCCCGGGGGTTCCTCTATGGAGGTGTAAGGTGGTCCCGCCTGAGGAGCACGAGGAGCTGGAGGCGGTCCCGCGCTCGGAATCCATCCATCCTGAAGCTGCTGCAGAATTGTGGGATCGTTATTGAGCGGCAAGTCGGCGCCGGTTTGGGCATCTTGCATTCCAATGCCGAAGTCCTCGAGGTCGTAATGAGTCCCAAAGACCACACCCTCGCCCTGGGAAAGCAGGGTAGCTCGTGCGATGGACGAAGCCGTGAACATCGGATTGCGGCCGCTCTCCTTATCCCGTTGAATAAAGTGGTTCGCCAGCATCAGCAATTTTTCCTGCTCGTCAGGCTGACGTCCGATCTGTTGTTGAAAGGCCGCAACGTCCATCAATAAATTCTGCCGCTGGCGGATGATTGTGTTGGCCCCGTGGGCTTCAGCCAGGTCGTAGCAAAATGCCAGCGCCTGTTCTGACTGCAGTCCGAGCGCATTAGCCGCATTTTGCGCCGAGGCCATCCACGGCATCATCTGGTCGACCTGCACCCGCTGAAACGAGTGCTCGTATCCCAGCTTCCGGAACCGGTCTCTCCAGGTTGGTTGCAGGTGTCCGGAGTCGTCAAGGATGCGTTTCAGAATGGCTTGGGAAGATACCTCACACGGCCCGCTGAGGGTCTTACTCAGCCACTGCGTGTCTGCGCCGATAATTTCGGCAAAACGTTTCTGGTCGCGCTTTTGAAGTTTCAACAGGAGCGGCTGCAGGCTACATTCGCTCAGACTCCAACTCCCGGCGCCAAAATACAGGTCTTGGGATGTCGCGTGAATGGCCGGGAATGGATCGGTCCCTCCGGTTTCGATAGTGGCAGTAAGCAGGACCAATTTCCATACCAGAGGGTCGCCTCCCCAGTTCGCGATGGCTGCCTTGATTTCCGCAACGGATAATCCAAACTTCTGCGCGGCAGCGGCTAAAGCGGCCCTTTGCAATTCCTCATTGGTCGGTGACGCAGCGGGGGAATGCGCTGGCGGACTAACGATGTTCCATGCAACGGTCAGCAGGCGCGGACTTCCGTAATCGAGAGGGGAAGGGTAATCCCAGCGATTTCGGGATGTGGGCGGAGACGCCTTTTTTTTCTGGGCCGCCACGGAATGATTGACGTTGGCGTGTATGGCCAGCATGCCGGAGCCGCTCTCCAGCATGGCCTTGTCGCCGTGTTTCGCCAGCACGACGGGATCGTAGTTGTCTTGCTCATTATCGAAGGGCGGGACCCGGATGCGCCCGTCGTAAGGAGAGATGAACGCCAGGTCGAGGCCATTCGGCGCGCCCATCAGCTGCAGCGTGACCCAGGCGGCCGGCTTGGTGTTGGGCGTGAGCTTAAGCCTGGCCTTGCCGTTCTGATCGGTGAACTGTGGAGCCCCGGCGTCTCCTGCCGCCCCGATTCGGACATTGGCAAAAGGATGTTGCTCGGTGTCCATCACCACCAGCACCAGGACACCTTCTTCGGCCAGCATGGTGCAGGTCACGAGCAAGAAAACAATAAGCAGCAAGCCAGCCCGCCAGCGATAGGCGAATCCATCGACGTGCATTGGGGCTTCTTTCTCTTTCGCCCTAATTCTTTCCAGACGAAGTTAGTCGCGTTGCAACAAAATTGTGCACGGCGTGTCTCCCGCCGGACACCACGAATTGGCCGCGTGGTATCCGGTTTTCTCGGCATGCAACTGCACTTGCTGTCCGTCAGTCGCATGCGCCGGCAGCGAAAAATTACCAGACGCCTTGGTGACCTGGGCCTCGGAATCGTACCCGATCACGCTCACGGTGGCGCCCGTAATAGCGTTTTGCTTGTCATCTTCAATGATGCCGATGACCTTGGCCGCGCGGTCGTTCTGCAGCGGCACCGTCACGCTGGGATTGTGGTCGTCGCCCAACTGGAGCGGCACCTGGCCCTTCAAAAATGCCGCATCTTTCGAAGCATAGAAGGTCACCTTGCCGTCGAGAGGCTTGGTGTCCTTGGCGATGACGAACAGCCAGCCGCCTCCAACCTGCATAGGCTCCCCGCCAATCGAGGACCACACCTTGGCGTCGCTCACCGGCGTCTGGTGCGCGTCCACCACGATGACTCTGACGCGGTACGACTCGCTGCCCACGTTCGACGTGGCGCGCGAGATTGACACCCCGTAGCCGATGACGCCACCCAGCATGGCAAGGTACATAACCGCTTTGATCTTCGCATCGGCATCCTTGAAGAAAATGTATCCGAGGACACCAAGGAACAAAATCATGAGTGCGAGGATGCCCAAAGGGCTTTTTGACGCAGCTCGGATAATGCCGGTCCAATCCTTGGGCATCAGATCGGACCCTTGCAGCAGTAGCATGGCGATTGCCACGGCTTCCTCCTTGAGAGCATCGAAAGTGACTTCTTGGATTCCTGAGTCTGAGAAACTTATCTCGACCTGCCCTCGCTGTCAATCCAGTTACACTAATAGGTAACCCCGATTTCCGTTCCTGTCGCCGCCAACATACAATACGACATCGCTTCTTTGGGACCTGTTTATGACTAATCTTGCCGTGATTCTGGCCGTTATCGCCGGTGCATTGTTGGGTGGTGTGTTCGCCGCGCTGCTGGCTCGCTCCAAGATCGCCGCTCTGGCCGAACGGCGAAACGCCCTTGAGCAAGAACTTTCGACCACCAGGAACACCGCCGAGCAGCAGACCGCCGAGATCAAGTTACTTTCCGAAGCCAGGGCGGCTTTGAACGCCACTTTAGAGAGCGAACGTCGCAACGCAGAAGAAAAACTGCGGCTTCTCGCCGAAGCCAGCGAAGAGTTGAAGACGCAGTTTAAGGTGCTGGCGGCTGCGGCTCTGGAAAGCAACAACTCGAATTTCCTTCAGCTCGCGACGACGACGCTGCAAAATTACCAGACCCACGCCGCCGGTGAATTGGCCCAGAAGGAGCAGGCGGTCAAGAACCTGGTCGATCCTATTGCGCAGTCGCTGGCGGAGATGAGTCAGCAGATACATGGGTTGGAGCAAGCGCGCAGCCAGGCGTACGGCACTCTCACGACGCAGGTGGCGTCGCTGCTCGACACCCAGAAAGCTCTACAAGCCGAGACCGGCAATCTGGTGAAAGCGCTGCGCGAGCCGCAGGCGCGTGGACGTTGGGGCGAGTTGCAACTGCACCGCGTTCTTGAATTGGCTGGGATGCTGGAGCATTGCGACTTCAACGAGCAGGAGTCCATCAGCAATGATGAGCGGCGATTCCGTCCTGACGTAATTGTTAACTTGCCGGGCGACAAGCAAATCGTAGTCGATTCCAAGGCCCCCTTGGCGGCTTACCTGGCGGCGCTCGAAGCGCCCGACGAAGCCACTCGCACCGCCCGCCTGGCCGACCACGCGCGCCAGATCAGGCAGCATATCGATGCGCTGGGCGGCAAATCCTACTGGGCGCAACTGACCTGTACGCCGGAGTTCGTCGTCCTGTTTCTGCCCGGCGAGGTGTTCTTCCGGGCGGCCATGGATTCGGATGCCGAGTTGATCGAGTACGGCGTCAGCCGGAAAGTCATCGTGGCTTCACCAACCACACTGATTGCACTCTTAAAAGCCGTGGCCTACGGTTGGAACCAGAAGAACCTGGCCGAGAGCGCGGGCAAGATTTGCGACGCGGGAAAGGACCTCTACAAGCGACTCTGCACGATGGCCGGGCACATGCACGAGATGGGCAAGAAGATTGGTGGTACCGTGACAGCCTACAACGACATGTTGCGCTCGATGGAGAGTCGGGTTTTCCCGTTGGCGCGAAAATTTCCCGATCTCGATCGTTCCCTGCCGGTGGCAGCCTTGCCGGAACTCGATCAACTGGACAAGGCTCCCTTCGAACTGCAAGCGCCGGATTGGCACGAAGGCAACGAAGAAGAATCCGGGCTGCCGGTTACGAGCGACGGGGCCGCTGACAGCGCAAAGGTGTAAACCTTCAGCATTCCTGACCAGCGATGCTCAGGTAGAGCCGGGCTTCGCGTTTTGACACTGCTTCTAAGCGGCTGCTAGTATCAACCTGTTCAGACGCAAAAATCCCGCCACGCAAGCGTCCCCGTCGTCTAGCCCGGCCTAGGACATCGCCCTTTCACGGCGGTAACACGGGTTCAAATCCCGTCGGGGACGCCAACAAAATAAAAAACTTAGCTGTCAGCCCCAAAATTCTTCATGGTCCAATTTGGTCCAGTTAGAAGGGTCTTGGTCCATTACCCCTCCGCCGGGCGCTTCATGACCATTCGCACCAGCCTGGTTTGAGCCTCGCGCTTCTGAAGGCTCACCGCCTGCATGTAGATGTCGGTGGTGACCTTCAGGCTGGCGTGCCGAAGCAGTTCCTGCACAACCTTTGGATTCTCTCCGTTCGCGTTCAGCAGAGTTCCAAACGTATGCCGGAACGTGTGATAAGTGACGTGCTTCGTTATGCCAGCTCGCTTGAGCGCGGGCTTGCCGTAGTAGCGCCATTGAGTACCTGGCCAGTACGGCTGCGCTCCCTTCATCACGGGTGAGGCAAAGACCCAATCGCCGGGAGCAGCGTACGCACAACTCTGCTTCCAGGAAAACAAAGATTGGGCCGTTTGCGCGTCCAACGGAATGTCCTTCTGAGAGGCTTCCGTCTTCGGCGCACCCTCCACCATCGCGACAACCGATCTGCGGACGTGAAGAAGGAGTTCCTCGAAGTTCACATCCTGCCAACGAAGTCCGATGAGTTCGCCTCGACGTAAGCCGGTGAAGGCATCCAGCTCGATCATCGTCTGAAGAGGATTTGGCAACTCTGTCAAAATTGCCACGATTTCTTCGGCCGTAAGGATGTCTGGAGTTTTCTGCCGTTTGGCGCTTTGGCGAACGCTGGTGATGGGATTCTTGTCCGCCCACTCCCACCGAATTGCGTGAGAATAGAGTGCACTCATGATGTTGCGAATTTTGGCTTTGCTTCCGCGTGCGAGAGCGACTCCCGTCTTTCTGAAGCAGAGAGTCTTGAGCCATTTCTCGACTTCCATGGCTTTGACATCCGTCAGACGGCAAGCGCGCCATCGCGGCAGAATCCATTTCTTGAGATAGCCCTCGTAGGTGACCTGCGTCGCGTACGACTTGCGATCCTCGTCCGCTGCGTTCGGCCCCGGTTTGGTCTTGTTGAATATGTCCGGCAACTCGTGCTGCCGGTAATGATTCACCAAGGTTTCCAGGGTGATGTTCTTGAGCAGCTGCTGAGGAGTTTGTTGGTTGATTTCTAAACGGAGCACATCGACGGAGGCCTGAGCTGCTGATTCGTTGGGAAACTCTTCGAGCGATCCGATGACGATATTCTTGCGACGAATCGAGCCGTCGGGTTGAACTTCTCGCCATCGGAACTCCCAGACCTTGCCCTTCTTGCGATCCGCCAGTTTCAAACTACCGTGCTGATAACTCGTTCGCCTCATAGTTTTGTCCTTTTCGGTGAGGCGACACGGATGGCTGTGAGCAGACTAGCCCAGCTTCCCCCTTATGTCGAGGTCCCTCGCCAGTGACGGATGCTAACTGGCGATTTTCTGCTCCAACCACACGTTGAGCGCAGAAGCGCGAAAACGCCAAAGTTTGCCAATGTGCACACCGGTGATCTCGTGATTGCGTGCCATTTTCTGGAGCGTCTTTGGATGGATTTTGAGCAACGCGGCAGCTTCGTCGCTATCGAGAAGCTGCTCGAATTCTGGTCCGTGAGCCGCAACCCGGTGAGAAGACTTTTGCTCCAGAGGGGGCACAGCAGTCTCCGAATCCTTCAACGTCGGTTCTTCAAATGCTACAGCGTTTTGATATCCAATTTTCATACTGGTCAATCCTTGTTGCGCGCGACGGCTGCGCCCAAGAAGCCGACGAGCCAATCTTCAATAGAGCTTCGAATTGATCGTGAGCTGGGTGAAGTCGGTTTCAGCGATCCAAAGAAATAGAATCCGACTGATCCGGCAGCTGACCTGCCGGAGGTGATTGAACCGGATCTGCTCGTCCCGGTTCGTCACGGGATTGATCTGGCTTGTCCGTGGCTCTCTCTGGGTTCTTTTCGTGAGTTGGCGTCAAACGCTCGGGGAGCAACTCATCCAGAATCCGGGAGGAAGTGTCATGGATCACGGAAAGTGATTCGGCGAGGGTTTGCTTGTCGCCGTTGTAGAGCGCAATGTAATCAGCTGCAGCGGAGTTGGTTTCGAGCCCCACCCCTCGGGAAACAACGTAGGCCACAGCCTCGGCCTGGGTCTCCCTCACCACCTTCGGTAAGCGGGTTTCGTCCTTTTTATGGTGGAGCATCTCATGGGCGAGTTCATGAGCCAGAACGGAGAATTCCTCGGCCGGCGGCATGTCAGGAATCAGCCGAATTTTGCCTCCGGAGGAAACTCCCTGGGCTGGGGAAATGGACTTGTCGTATTCCACCGAGATTCCCTGTTTGGCAACGAACTCCTTGAGCTTGTCCGCGAATTCCCTGGGGTTACCCGTGGTCTTCGAAAACTCGGGCAGCGGCTTGCCTTCGGTCTGCTCGACATCGAAGACGAAAGCGGCACGGAATCCGGTCAGCCGAAAGACATCGTTCTTCTTGGTCACGGTCTCATTTGGATGGGGAGGCTGGAGGGAATTTTCCCGTTGTTTGGCGAGCATGGGCGCAAAGATCATGATCCCCTTCTCACCGCTCTTAACGTGCCGCCCCAAGTCCCGCCAAGTGTGGTAGCCGGCCACGTGGGTTGCGTCAGGCCGCTGAGACGCGATCAGGAGAACGTTGCCCCAGCTGTAGCGATGAAACGTGCCCATGGTGGCAAGGTAACTTTGGAGAGCTTCGCTTTTCCCGGCCTCCAGTTCAGCTGTCAGGTGGTTCAGGGCGTCTTCTGCCAGCTTTCGTACTCGATCGTCGGCCATGACTGCACCTCCTATTGGTCATTTAGAGAGGGGAACAAGACACTTTGGCCCTCCTTCTATTTGCTTTGGTAGAAAGTCTCGAACTCGTAGTAGTCCTCAGCGGGTACGTATCGCTTGATCCGGAGAACCTGGGCGACAACGCGTTTGCCGGCCTGGCGCTTCAGTTGAATCACCAGGTCAAGCGACTCCCCAATGTTCTGCCGGATGACCCGGTAGGGGAGATCAATGCCTGACATGAGGACACAGGTGGCGAATCGGGAGATAGCCTCGGCGGCGGAGTTGGCGTGAATGGTGCTGAGGCTTCCAGAGTGGCCGGTGTTCAGCGCCTGGAGAAGGTCGAACGCCTCTCCGCCTCTTACTTCACCCAAGATGATCCGGTCGGGCCGGAGTCGCAGAGTTGCTTTTAGAAGATCCCGGATGGAAATCGCCGGCCGGCCTGGCTGCTCGCGACGTGCCTCCAGTCGGACGAGGTTGTTTTTCTCGATTTGAATCTCGGAAGTATCTTCAATGACGATGACGCGCTCTTCGGGCCCGATGAAGTGCGAGAGGGCATTCAGTAACGTCGTTTTGCCAGTTGCGGTTCCCCCCGAGATTAGGACGCTCTGGTGAAGCTCGACAGCTGTCTGCAGTTGCATTAACAATTCGGGGGTGAGGGTTCCGATGCGGACGAGGTCTTGGGGCCCATAGAGTTTGCTCTGGAATTTCCGGATGGCAAGCGATGTGCCGTTTACCGAACACGGAGATGCGATCGCGGTTACCCGCGAACCGTCGGGAAGCCGGGCGTCGAGGATTGGTTTGTCTTCGCTGATGTCATCGCCTAGTTGCCTGGCAATGTTGCGAATGGCGATCTGGAGCGACTTCTCACTCACGGTGACCCCAGGAACCTGTTGCATCGCTCCAAATTTTTCAATAAAGACTTCCTTCGATCCATTGACCAGGATGTCGGAGATATCCGGATCCCGAATCAGACCTTCAATGGGTCGCAAGAACGGAATAATGACCTCCCAACTCATCAGATCTCTCCTTTCGCCAGCTGCTCGAAGTACGACGTGTTCTGGTCGAGGTAGTAGGGCTTCAAATAGCAAAAGCTCGGCGGGTGAGGATTGAGTCCGTCATAGGCGAGGACAATGGCCTGGGCGTTCTTGAGTTCCGAGAAAACCTTCGGCTCAAAAGTAAAGTCCCGCTGGACGTTGTAGCCCTTGGTCGCACTCAAAGTAGCCCGGTGGGCAACAGCCCTGCCGGTGAGCATGCTCACCCGGGCGTCCTGACCGGTTTCCGAGATGGTGTAATTCGGTTTGAGCTGCTCTTCCTTGCCGCAGAGGTCACTCGCCGTCCGGGCGCTAAAGTCATCTGAGAGCGCCAAGAAGATCTTGGTGCGGAATGTCTGCAGCAAGGTCCGCCAGGATTCCCCGGGCAAGGTCGAGCGCAGCGAGCTGATGCTTTGGGTGGCGACGATGGGGATGCATTTCGCTTGGCGGGAAAGCGCGAAGAATTTTTCGTCCCCGCTGGGATCGTTTTCGCCGACAGTTGCAAATCCATGGTATTCATCGCAGAGAAAGAGCAACTCGCGCCACTGGCGGTGGGGTTCACGCTGCATGCGGGGGATGCGGTTGAGAACGGCCCGCTGAAAATCCTGTTTCAATAAGGTGCCGATGGTTTTGGCAAGTCCGGGATTGATTGCCAAGGGTAAGTTGAGCGCCAGAACTGCGCCTTGCTCTAGAAGGTCCGAAAACGGTGGAAGAGGTTTCCCGAAACGGCCATCCTGATTTGCGACTGGATCGTAGGTCTGTTTTGGTGGGCAGAAGACACGCTTCACCGTGGGGTTGTCGTCAAAGAGGGAGAGGAACACCGCGATGCCCTCGACAATTGAAGTCCTGAGGCGTGGATCGACGCGCTTCCAGTCTTGGTAAAACCAGCGTTTAACGGCCTCAAACTGCTGGCGCTTGTCCGGATTTGATGCCCATCCCGCGGCATTGTCGGAGGATGAATCTGTTTCCGTCTTGAAATCAATCTTGTGCTCACGGAGACAGCTGTCGAGGTCG
>ODAK010001778.1_pt1 | contig 23107 bp, 20 predicted proteins | sample 1539591 | NCBI WGS metagenome assembly ODAK01 (sample SAMEA3539303, study PRJEB22396) | soil metagenome | biome: tundra; feature: field; material: soil | place: USA | collected 2010-05 | depth 0.15 m | reverse complement strand
GGATCGATGTTCAGGAAGACCATCCACGTGGAGTGATCTTCGAGCGCTTCGTGCAGGGCGGCGATGGCGCTTTGCGTGTCGCCGAGGGCGGCGTGGATTACTGCTAAATCGTACGGCGAGATGTAGCGCGATTGCGATTCTGCGATGAGCGCGGCCAGCGCTTCCCCGGCCTCTTTGCGGTGGCCGGCGATGGCATGGGCGTGGCCGAGCATGGCCATGAGGATAGGGACGCGGTCGACGGAGAGGCCGCGCTCGAAGGCCTGGAGCGCTTCCTCGTGGCGGCCTTGCTGGCTGAGGGCCATGCCGCGCCAGCCGTGAGCGGGGACGAAATGGTCGTCGAGCTCGAGCGCCTTCTCGAATTGCGCGATGGCGTCGTCGTAGCGTCGCGCGAAGTAGTGGGGCCAGCCCGCGTGGACCGTGACGATCAGCGCGAGAGGATCGAGGCTGGCCGCTTTCGCGAACTGCTCGCTCGCTGCGTCGTATCGTCCGCGCGCGCAGAGCAGCATGCCGAAGCCGTCGTGCACGACGGCGTAGTTCGGATTGAGTCCGATGGCGCGGTGGTAGTCAGCCTCCGCGCCGTCCCAATCCCAGTCGTACCACCACTTGACGGCGGCCAGCGAAGCCCACGCTTCGGCGAGGGTGGGATCGAGCTCCACGGCGCGCCGGGCCGCGGCCTTCGCGCGCGGCATCGCTTCGCGAGGGGGAAGCGGAATGTTGGTGCCGAGGGTGATGTAGCTGTCGGCCATGCCGGCGTAGGCGCTGGCGAACGACGGATCGGCATCAATGGCCTCGCGGAAGAAGGCGATGCTCTTGTGCAGGCTCTCTTCGTTGCGCTTGTTCCACTGGTGGCGTCCGCGCAGATAAAGCTGATAGGCGGCAGTGTTTTCGGTACTGCGCTTGCGCAGCCGCTTCTTCTCCGCGCCGGTCAGTTTCAGCCTGAGCTTCTCGGCGACCTCGCGCGACATCTCGTCCTGCAGTTGCATTAGGTCGGCGAGCTCGCGGTTGTAGCGTTCGCCCCAGAGCTGCGCGCCGTCGATGGCGTCGACCAACTCGACATTGATGACCAGCCGTCCGCCGACGTGCTGCAGCCGGCCGGTGACCACTGCCCGCACGCGCAACTCGCGTCCCACGGCCTGTGCATCGCCTTCACGATTCTTGTAGCGAAACACGGTGCTGCGCGCCATGACCTTCAGCTTCGGGAGTTGCGAGAGGCGATTGATGATCCCCTCGGTGATGCCCTCGCTCAGGTATTCGGTCTCGGGATCGTTGCCGACGTTCTGAAACGGCAGCACGGCGATGGAGTCGATCGATTTCGATCGCCGGCCGGGCCGCCGCTCCACCTCATTAAGGAGCCCGCTGATCACCGATGAACTGCTGCCGATCGCGCGTAGGGTCAAGGCGAGATCCCTGGCGGACTGGAAGCGGTCCACGGGAACTTTTTCGACGCAGCCTTCGATGATCCGCTGGAGCTCGAGCGGAACGACGTCGCTCAACGACTCGCGCGGGATGTCTTCCTTGAGAATGGCGGCGATGGTCGCCGCGCCCGAGGAGCGCAGAAACGGTTTCCGGGCAGTGACCATCTCGAAGAGAAGGCATCCGAGCGAGAAAATGTCGGCGCTCGGCTCGACGGCCTCTCCGCGGAGTTGCTCAGGAGCCATATAGCCGAGGGTTCCGATCACGGTGCCGGGGCCGGTCTTGAATCGCGTGGTCGGCAGATTGGCCTGATCGCCCGAGACGAGAAACGGATCAACCTGAGCCAGACCGAAGTCGAGGATTTTGACGCGTCCTTCGTGCGTGAGAAAGATGTTCTCCGGTTTGAGATCGCGATGGACCACCGATCGCGAATGCGCCGCCGCCAGTCCCTCGGCGATCTCCGCCCCGATCTCGACCGCCTTCCTCCAGTTCATTGGAGTGTTGTGAATGCGCTCGCGAAGCGTTTCCCCTTCCAGCAACTCGGTGACGACGTAGCGTGTCCCCTCGTGCTGGCCCAGGTCGAAGATGGCGAGAATGTTCGGGTGCGAGAGCGAGGCCACGGCTCGCGCTTCGCGCTCAAATCGCGCCATCGCGTCGTTGTCGCGCGCGGAGTCCTGGGTAAGAATCTTGATGGCCACATCGCGGCCAAGACGCGGATCACGTCCGCGATAAACCTCCCCCATCCCTCCCTCGCCAAGGAGGGAGATGACCTCGTACGGCCCGATGCGCGTACCGGGAGCAATCACGGGAGAGCGGTCTATATCATTCATGACCGCCGAACAGGGGAATCCTCGCAGACGTTTGGGTGACGTTGGGGGGGTGGGTTGGGAATGGGTAGCGGGAGCTTCGCAGGTTCGAGGTTTTGACCTTAGGTCAGCCGCCCGCCTCGGCTTCGTCATTCGGCCGAACCGGTTTCATCAGCGTCCGAAGATGTCTCTCTCGATACGAGTGCGAACATCCTTCCAATCGGATGTCGTGAGTGTGCCGGCATCAACCGCCGCACATCGCCGCTCGATCTCAAACGCCCAGGCTTCGTCCACATCACGCTGCACCTCCGGGTCCAGGCTCTCCAGAATCCTGGTAGCCATCTCAGCGCGATCATTCTCCGGGAGGCTCAATACCTGATCGAGTAGTGCGGCAGTGTCTTTCATGGCAGTCGAAGTTTAGCCGAAATAAGCAGAGGGCGATAAATCCGGGCGTTGAGTTTCCAGTCACGGAGGCATTAAGGTCTGACTCGACTCGGGTGCAGCGCACGCGTTACCTGGCAAACGAGCCGACCCGTACCCCGCTCCGCTTTCATTTCGAATTTGAGTGTGACGGAAGCGATCACCGAAAGCGACGGCGCGCACTCGCGGCCTACCACATGACTGCTCGCGAGTTCTGCGATACTGGAAGCTTTAACCATCGTGGTGTAATCAAGATTTCACGCCCATTGCGTCGGTCTGACGCGACATAGCGAAGTGAGAAAGGCCGGATGTTCGCCCAGCTCTTGTACATGACCCGGATCTCGGGGCAGTCGTCGTAAGTGAGAACCCAGGATTCGCTCGACATCGATTTAAGGACCGCGGAAAGCCGCCGGTGATACGTCTCATCGAGCGAATTAAGGTAGAGAGTCTGACCCTTTGCGAAATAAGGCGGGTCGATGAATAGAAATTGAGACTGTCCACGCAGAGCTTTGATGAAATCAATTCCGTCGAGGCACGACACACGAACGCGATCGCGATACTCAGCAACCCTCTGACAGCGTAACAGGAGATCGGGCCGGTTGAACCGAGCATTGAGCTTCCACGGCCCTGTCTGATGGGTTCCTCCAATTGGTCCGCCATCCATGACGATCCCAGAACGATTGCAGCGGTTCAAGTAGAACGCAGCGAACCCTCTACTACATCGAGAAGCTCTTTGGGCACGATAAATGTCTCTCTGCCGACGCCACTCCGTCATATTGATCTTCGTCACGGAGAGCTTTTTCAAGAAGCCCTTCGGTGCATTGACCAACGACCACCAAAAGTCGTGAATTGCGGGGTCCGCGTCATTTATTAGAATTTCAGGCGCTTCTTCACGGAAGAGCAACGTGAGCGATGCTCCTGCGCCGCCTGCGAACGGTTCTGCCATCGTACTATCGGCTAGATTGTTGATCCTTCTGATCTGCGTAAGCAGATCAGCCAGCGAAGCCTTGCCTCCGGGATACCTTAGCGGACTCGAGAATCTCATCATTCTTGAATCCTAGACCGGCCTCTCAAGCATCAACCGGAAGAGCGGTTCAGTCCGAAGCCAGAATTGCTGAATATCGCGGCTACCTGGGAGATCCGAGCTGCCATGGACAAAGGAATGAAGATCGTCTAGGCCGAATGGTGCAGACGGATCGGAGCGTATTGCCTTTTCGACTCGGATTCCGTCCGCCGCGGATAGACGTTTCTTCGCGACCCGGACTATTTCGACTCGGAGATCCTTCATCGTTGGGATGCCTTGTCTCAGCTTGCCCTTCGATTCGAGAGTGGATATCAGGCTGGCAAGATCGCCGGTGCGGTGAAGAAAGTCGAGGATCGAAAGCTCGAGGAAAACGCGCAGGAGGACTGCGCCGGCGTTAGGAAAATCGTCCCTTTTCAGCCTCGTCAGTTCTTTTCGGATCTCGACCAGACGGTCCGTTCCAAAGAGCACCTTGAAGTCCTTCGGTAATACGGTTTCGCTAACTGCGCGCGACTTCTTCGGTTTGGTGCTCGGAGGGGCTGTCTCTTTCCTAGAGGCAACCGATTTCCCGGAGATCACGTCGGCCGGAATGAATGTTCCTTTCTTCGTTGACGGTAGCATTCCCTTAGGCCAGGCTTCGAAATACGTCCTGATGTCGCTACTCTCGTTCAGCTTTCGAGATGAGGCCTTTCCGAGGGCAACGTCGCTGACCAACTGAGTAAAGCCGCGGATGAACTCAGCTTTCGTCGTCGTCCCCCGCAATCCATGTTCCGCGTCGGGCTCGATCTTGAGATACTCGCGACCGACTGAGGACTCGATCACTCTTTCAATCGTCGAAAAGACCGCCGCCCTAGGTTTATCGAGTTTCGCCTTCACTTCTTCTGGAAGGTCGAGAGAGCGCGCCATATCCGCAATCGCACGAGTCTGCCTCGCTTTTTGAATGTCGGCGAGAGTGAAGTCAAGTTCACTCCGGAGCGACTCGTTCGTGTATCCCTCCGCAAGTTTCTCGAGAATGAAACTTGCTCGGTTTTCGGCTTGCCAAGGCAAAACCGGTGTTCCGACATGGCGTCCAGCGATCTGCTTATCGGTCGAACGTCGGCTCGGAGCAATCGTTACAGGCACCCGAGCAGGTATGTTTTCTCGTCCCATCAGCTGGGCAAATCGCTCCACCTGTCGGCGGAACCTTCCTTCCAGCAGACCCGGCTCCTTCAGCGCCTTCAATGCGGCTAGTCGACGGTTCCCTTCGACGACGACCGTTCGGCCACCCTCTTGAATAGCTAGCACTGGCTCGTTGGGGAAATAGCCTCGCACAGCGATGCTTCTCGCGATCTCAAGCGCCTTGTCGTGCTCGAAGAGGTACTGGATAATTTCGCGAGGCGCACGCGTGGATGTCTCACGCCCCAGTCGAGGATTCTTCGGGTCAAGCTGAAGACTTGTAACAGCCATAGGTTTTGTCGGCCAAGTTGTGTCTGCCATCAGTCGATCCTATCCCCTCTGTTTCGTCTCGGACGTGAAACATACCCAACCGATCGCCGGTCGAAGTAAAGAAACACTTAACGGTGGAGAACATCGTTATTCTAACAGCAGGCGTCGAAGCTGCCCCTGACTGTGTCCAGAGGCCAAGGCTCGGTCAGTCTTCCCCTCGGAACTGAGTCTCACCATTCGGGAGGCGACATCCTTCTCCAGCGTGATGGTGGTGCGCATGGATCGACCCTGGAGCATCACGATGCTTCACGCAAGCGACGAGGGCATTTCAAGATCGGGGACGAATCCCGGCTCGACCTTCACCTCGCTGGCCGGCAGGCTCGAATAGCCCGTACCAAAATCGTCGATGGCGATGCGGACGCCCATCTCGGCGCCCGGTCCGCATGTCGCCCGAGGTATCCTAGGCCTCGCTATGGACCCGAAAGAGATCGTCCACACTGATCCGGAGATCCTTGGCGGCACGCCTGTGTTCGTTGGTAGCCGCGTCCCTGTGGATGCGCTGATCGACTTCCTCGAAAGCGGCGAAACGATCGAGGACTTTATCGAGAACTATCCCGGTGTCAGCCGCGAACAGATCTTCGCGTTCCTTGGAAGAGGCGAGTCAGGCACTCGTCGCGAAGATTGCGTGAGACGAGTATTGTTCGACGAGAACCTGCCGCGGTTGCTTCGGCGGAAGCTTCCAGAACTCGATATTCGCACAGCTCAAGAGGAAGGTTGGGGCTCCTTCGGGAACGGGGAGTCTCCTTCGCCGTGCCTCACTCGATCGCCGCGTCAACCCCTCTGCGCCTGTCGGACCGTGCAGCGTCTCGTGCTGAATCAGTGCTGAATCAGGAGGGTCAGGCCTTCGGTTTCGGTCGCGTTAGCTGCTAAGTCAAAGGGGGCGCGATCTTCTCATCGCGGGCCGGTGTCAATCCCGCCACGAGCTCCTCGACGCTGACGCGGAGCATCTTCGCGAGAGCGACGACGAGATTGAGGTTCGGCGCCTTCATTCCGCGCTCCATCTCGCCGATGAAGGTGTGGCTCGTATTCGTCATCTTGCCGAGTTGCTTCTGCGTCAGGCCCTGCTGCCTCCGCACCCTCTGGAGTGTCGAGCCGAAGATCTGTGCCACCGATAGCATGGTTGTCATCCTCCAACGCACTTTAAGTGTGCATGAGTAATACTTTAGCATGTAACTGGAAGGAGAAATCGCTATCGCTCATGCGAAACAGTTGATCGAACGCGCTGAACGCATGATCGTCACTTTAGCATGTGTCGCAAAGAAGTAATCGCTCTGTGATAGCACTAAAGCGTTTGTGTAAAACAGTTTAGTGTTACTCAAGATCAGAGCCTTTGATCTGAGCTAACACTATCGCGTTAATCACGAACGCTATAGTGTTAACTTAGAACACTATCATGTTAACTCAGAACACTATCATGTTAACTCAGAACACTATCGTGTTAACTCAGAACACTATCGTGTTAACTCAGAACACTATCGTGTTAACGAAGAGCACCATCATGCTGATGAAAGGCAAATGTCAGATGGATGTGTGTCTCTCAGAATCGATTCCAAGCCGCGGGCGCACTCACGGTCCCCGCGCCGGCCTTGATGTAGCGCGGCTTCCACCAACTCGTGTGCTGACTCTGGTCGGTCGAGCCGTATCCGGATTCGTTCCAGACGTAAAAGCTGTTGAACGAGGTCGGCGGAGTGAATCAGGAAGGTCAGTCCTTCGGTTTCGGCCGCGTTAGGTTCAGGCAACCCTCCCCAGCAAGCCCAGCCTTGATCTCACCAGGATGCGGGAATGACCCTTTGTTCTTAAGAGTGGATGGCACCCGACCTCGACTTCCTCTCTTGTGATTCTGTTTCTGAGCACGCGGCCCCACCGCAGGCGATTCCGCCCGGCGAGGACGAGCTTCTTGACGCCTACTCCGCGGCGGTGACCTCGGCGGCGGCGCGGATCACGCCGTCGGTCGTCAACATCGAGGTCAGGAAGCAGGGGCGGCGCGGCGAAGAGCGTGGGGGGGGTCGGGGTTTCTCTTCACGCCGGACGGGTTCATCCTTACCAACTGCCACGTCGTCGCTGGGGCGTCGTCGATCGACGTGACGCTCATCGACGGGACGCGGTGCACGGCTACCGTCGTCGGCAGCGATCCGCACACCGATCTGGCGGTGATTCGCGTCTCCGCGCCGAACCAGATCCCGCATGCGCAGTACCACGCCCAGGATGTCAAACATCGCGTGGCGGTGATCGGGCTGCAGCAGGTTCATGCGACGGCGTTCGGCTCCGGTGCGGACACGCTCAACAAGAGCGACATCCTGGGGATGGCCGGGACGGTCGAGCGGTATTTGAAGGAGAGCAACCTGGCCAAGAACTGGGCTGCCTCATTCGACCCTGCGGTCCTCGCGCACGTTCACGCGCAGGAAAGCTACGAAAAGGCGCAACTCGGCTCCGAGGTCGGGATCGTTCTGGCCTCGGTCGCGCTCCTGATGCGGCGCAAGGCGCTCTGGATCGTAGCCATCCTCCTCGGCGTCTTGAGTATCGGCATCGTCGGAACGACGTACGTTCAGACCGCGTCAGTCGTCAAGGTGGCCGAGGCGAAGATCGAGGAGACGTCGAAGGTATACGAGGAAGCACGCACGGCCGACAAAACGACGGGCTCGGAAGCGCAACTGCTCTCGAGCATCAAAGCGTGGGCGGGAGTGCCGGCGACGGCGAGCGCTCCTGCCGCGGCGCCTCATCCGGCTGAGCATTGATTTCCGTGCCTCCTCAGGCCTGCTTGAACCAGACGCCCGAGTGGCCGCGGGCGAGACGCCCGCACTCCTCGGGACGCGTCGAAGAGAGCATGGCGCGATCGATAATCCGCTATGACTGTTGCCGGCCCACGCCCCGAAACGTGAGAGGAGGTTTACGCCGATGGAGTTGCCCGATCAGCCCGATTCATCGATCGCAGTCGACACCGACCAGAGCCGTCTCGATCTGAAGACCATCCATGAGTTCCTCACCAATTCTTACTGGGCACGCGGCATCCCGATCGAGGTCGTCGAGCGCTCGATACGAGGCTCCCTTTGCTTCGGCCTTTACGATGGCGATCAGCAGGTTGGCTTTGCGCGCGTGATCTCCGACTGCGCCACATTTGCCTATCTTGCCGATGTTTTCGTGCTGGAGTCGCATCGAGGCCGTGGGCTGGGAAAGACGCTCATGGCGGCGATCCTGGCTCACCCATCGCTCCAGGGGCTTCGCCGATGGCTGCTGGCGACACGAGACGCGCATCAGCTCTACGCGCAGTTCGGTTTTGCCCCGCTAGCCGCGCCCGATCGTTTCATGGAACGCCACGCGCGGGATGTCTACGCTTCACAGGATTCCGCTCGTTGATCCAGGGTCCACGACGGCTTTTCGTGGTCGCCGAAGCAACGGCAACCACAGAGACGCAGAGAACACGGAGGCGTCTCTGCGACCTTTGTGCCTCTGTGGTGACCGGTTTTTGCCTCCGGTAGCGCTCGGTCGAAACTTGAAAAGCGATTACGCGGAACCGCCGCTCGTTCGTATCACCAGACAAGGAGAACTACGCATGAATAAAACTCGATGGTCATGCTTGGCAGTGGCAGTCAGCCTGTTGTTCGCGTTTACCGCGATCGCACAGGAACGGGGCGGCCAGCAAGGCGGACCCAACCAGACCTTTACGCAGCGCTATGGCCAGCAACTCAACCTGACGGACGATCAAAAGAAGCAGATCGACGAGATGGACGCGAAGTTCCAGAAGCACAACGCAGAGTTTCTGGAGTCGTATCAGAAGACGATGGCGGAATACCGGGAGGCGCGTCAGGCAAACGACGCCGCCAAGCTCGAGGCTCTTCGCCCGAAAGTCGATTCGGCCCGCGCGGAAATGACGAAACTGCGCGGCGCCCACGAAGAGAAGATCGCCGCAACATTCACCGATGACCAGAAAGCGCAGTGGAACAAGATCAAGGAAGAGCGCGAGGCCCGCATGAAGGAGCGCGCGCAGCATCAGTAGATCATCGTCGCGACCCGCGGTCAGCGTTCATCGCGGCGCGTCCTCATCCTCAAATGCGTGGCCTCTCGGGGCCACGCATCCCATCTGCATCATTTGACGATTTCGAAGACGGCTCTCAAGATGGGTCGCACGACTGCGAGAGAGTTGGAGCGATGTACTGCGTATTCATCCATGGGCCGGCCGCGGCGGGCAAATTCACGGTGGCGACGGCCTTGAAGGCGCGTTCCGGTCTGCCCGTCTTTCACAATCACCTGGCCGTTGACGCCGCACGGTCTCTCTTCGAGTTTGGTTCTCCCGGCTTTGTCCGTCTTCGCGAAAACATCTGGCTGGCTGCGTTCCGGGAAGCTGCCGAGAGAGGACGGTCGTTCATCTTCACCTTCTCGCCCGAGGCATCCGTTCCGCCTGCTTTCATCGGTGCGGCAATCGATATCATCGAGAGCGCAGGAGGTCAGGTTCTCTTCGTTTCACTCACCTGCGGCGAGGCGGTCATCGAGGAGCGTATCGAGGCCGCAAGCCGCTCTGCATTTCGAAAGCTAACGTCTCTGGCGGAGTATCGACGCCTTCGCGAGATTGCGGCCTTCGTCTTCCCGCCTCTCCCGGCGGACATCACGATCGCAACCGACGTTGTTTCGCCAGAGGACGCGGCCGCACTGATCCAGGCGCTCATCGGGAATCGCGGTATCCACTGAGTCATCCGGAGGCGGGATACGCAAGCCTGAAGTCCGCTGTCTCGTAGCCTACTGATCGGACGTCAGTTATTGGCCTCACGCGAAGGCGCGAAGACGCGAAGGAACGTCTTGGTCCTCGCTTCACTTCCAGATCGCTTCGAGCAGCAGAACCACGTGGGGCCAGACCTTCGCCATTCGGGTGCGCGTAACCAATTGACAAATTGAGTACTTGCCCCTGCCCTACTCGAAGACCAAATCATGAATGCTGTTATTTGCGCACACGGGGTCTCGCGAAGCGAAGGTCTGACCCTCCCGCGTCGATGATCGATGTGAGGCGGAGTGCCTTCAATGTGAAACGGAACGCCTCTGACTTCAAACGGAGCGTTTCTGATTCCAAACAGAGCGTTCCTGGCTCCGAACGGAGCGTTTCCGGCTCCAAGCGGAGCGTTTCTGGCTCCAAGCGGAGCGTCTCTGATTCCAAGCCGAGCGTTCCTGATTCCAAGCCGAGCGCTTCTGATTCCAACCCGAACGTTTCTGATTCCAAGCCGAACGACTCTGATTCCAACCGGAGCGCCTCCGATGTGAAACGGAACGTCTTCAATATCGAGGGGAACATCTTCAATGTCGAAGCAGCCGCGGTGAATGTCTAGGCAGACGTATTCTGTTCAAGGGTCCAAGACCACGTGGGGCACGCGGCGATGTGGCCCCGTTGGCTCCCAGCTCCGCTATTAGTTCGTCCTGAAGTTGACCGTTAGCAGGAAGATGACATCGACTGGCACGCCCCGAAGCCGGCCCGGTTCGAAGGTCCATTGGGAGATTGCCATGAGGGCGGCGCCGTTCATGTCCGGATATGGCGATTGCCGGACGAGTTGCACGGCGCGGACGCAACCGTCGCGAGAAATGATGCAGCGAAGGACGACACTCACGCTGGCACTCCCCGCCATCCTACGCCGCGCGGATAAGGGGAACTCCGGCTCCTTACGGCGCTTGACGATTGGTGGCGTGACTTCGCCACCGACATCGCGAGGCGGGCCGTTTGATGCGTTAAGAGGCGCTTCATCGAGACAAGGCGGCTGTTTGAAACCGTGAACGAGGAGAATGTTGCTCGCCTCCACCGGTACGTCAAGCGAGCTTGGTGTGACCAGAGAAAGGCGCATCAACGTGGTGACCGCTTTGTCGCAGGCAGTGTCCATATCGATCCGCTTGATCGTAACCGCCTGCACGCGGCCGGCGGGATCGGCTGTCGCTCCCGCCAGCCCCAGCCAATATCCGTTGCAGCGAGTTTCTGCGACGACCGCTGATGCCACGCCTGGAGGAAGGAGGTCGGGCAGAAAGAAGGCCGGCTCCGCCACATCGGTCGACGGAATCACGCGAGCGGAGGACCGACGCTCGGGCATCCGGCAGTCGTAGCTGGTGACGCCGCAATGATTCTTGCGGACAAGGAACTCCTTGTCGGTGAAATGCTGAAACAAAGCCTCGTCCGTGGCCAGGAGCGGATCGGCCTCGCTGGTCTGCAGCCATTCCAGCCAGCGCGGATCATCTTTCTTTTCCCCACCCAGCATCCTTCGCAGCAGTTCCCGGCCGAACGCTTCGCGCGTGCTGGCCTCCTCCTTCGGAGTGTCGAGAATGGTTCGTACGCGCGGAGCGATCATCGTGGGATCGGGCACGTAGGCATGAACCAGGTACCAGACCGACGCGGTTCGAATTTCTTCGGACGGCATGTTGAGCGATGCCGCGAGCACATCGGGTTGCATCGCCAGATGAGCGTCAATGATCGCTGCCAGAAGTGCGCTCCAGCCGGCGGCGTCGCGCATGCCGAGGAGTCGCGAACCGTCGGCGATGGCAGCGGAAGGGCGGCGCCAAAGCGCCTGCGTGAAGAAGCTTGCGTCGGCAACAAAGCCGCCGGCGCGGAGGACCGACACATAGATATCGAACGCATCGGTCCGGCGCGCCATCGCTCGCGCGATCACATCGTCGATGCCGGGAGCAAACTTGCGGGTCGCGGCTCGTGCGCGGTCGACATCGGCCGGATCCCCGAGAATGACGAGCGCGCGGACTTCCTCGCGGGCTGCCGACGAATCGCTTTCGACCATCAGCGCATCGCGGATCTGTGGAAGCACGTCCGTCAGCCCGCGCACGAGCGCAACGCGCGATGCCACCGCGCGCGTGACGGCATCCGTCGCGGCAAGAGCGGGCGCCACGCGTACGGCTACCGCAGCCGCGTCCTTCTCGTTCACGAGAAGCGCGAGGGAAGCGGTCGTTTCGCCTGCCGATGTTGTCATCGCCACGAGGATCAGCAGGAGCGTCGCAATCGTTTTCGACATCGGGGGCGGGAGAGTAGCAACAAATGAGGGATGAGACGCGCCTTCCCCTTTTGTTGGTACCCTCACATCGATGGCTAACCGCTCCCGGATCAAGGATTTCCTCTGGCGTCACGCGGCTGGGATCGCCACGATCGTCATGGTCTGTTTCGTGGCGTTCCTGGCCTTCGTCGGGTACTCGTACGTCGTCCTGACGAAGAAATTCGATTCCAGCCGGCGATGGGATCTGCCGAGCCGCATCTACTCCGATGCCACGCCGATCGTGCCCGGGATGACCATTCCACGCTCGCTCCTGGAGCCGAAGCTGAACCATGTCGGCTATCACGAGGCGGCAGCGCGCGTGACGAATCCAGGCGAGTACCGCTACGCAGGAAACACGCTCGAGATCTACCTGCAGAACTTCGAGTATCCCGACATCGAGTTTCGCGCTCTGCCGGTGGTCATCGAAATGGACGGGGGCACCGTCCGGACCATTCACCGCCTCGACGACGGCGTAGCCCTGCGTGGCATCCGCATCGAGCCGGAGCTGATCACCTCGATCTACAACAACGAGATGGAGGACCGGTTGCCGATTGCACTCAGCGCCGTGCCGAAGACGGTCTCGAACGCCATCATCGCCGTCGAGGACAAAGGCTTCTACAGCCACAGGGGTCTCTCCATCACAGGCATCCTCGGTGCGCTGCGCACGGACGTCAAGAATCGCAACATCACCCACGGCGGCTCGACGCTCACGCAACAGTTGATCAAGAACCTCTATCTCAATCCCGAGCGCACCTGGCGCCGAAAGGGGATCGAGGCGCTCTATGCGGTGTTGCTCGAGGCGCGTTACAGCAAGCAGGAGATCCTCGAGGGCTACCTGAACGAAATCTACCTTGGCCAGAACGGAGCGGTGCAGATCGTCGGCGTCGAGCAGGCTTCGCAGGTCTACTTCGGCAAACACGTTACCTATCTCACGCTGCCGGAAGCGGCGACGCTGGCCGGAATGATCCACTCGCCGAACGTCGAGAACCCGCTGAAGTATCCCGAGCGCGCCAAGCCGCGCCGCGATCTGGTCCTGAGCCTCATGCGCGACCAGAAGCTGATCACGCCCGCGGAGTACGACGCAGCCGTGGCGTCGCCGCTGATGACGGCGCGCTTCCCGAAGACCTCGCGCAGCGCGCCCTTCTTCGTCGATCTCGTGCTCAAGCAATTGAAGGAGACACATCCGGAGACGCAGCTCCGCACCGAAGGGCTGCGTGTGTTCACGACGCTCGACACGATCATGCAACGATCCGCGGAGCAGTCGCTCGACGAGGGCATTGCCTCGCTCAACAAACACTATTCGTATCTGCGCAACTCGCCAACGCCGCTCGAAGGAGTCATGCTCACGATCCAGCCGGGAACGGGATACGTGAAGGCGCTCGTCGGCGGACGCAACTACTCGAAAACGCAATTCAATCGCGCAATCCAGGCGCGCCGTCAGCCGGGATCGCTCTTCAAGCCGTTCGTTTACGCGACGGCGATGGACCCTGCTCGCGGGCAGCAGGCCTTCACGGCGGCAACGGTTCTCGACGATTCGCCGATCAGCGTCCGCACCGGAAACGCGGTCTGGACGCCGCAGAACTACGACCTCAAGTATCACGGTCACGTCACTGTGCGCGAGGCGCTGGCGCACTCGTACAACATCCCCGCCGTACGCGCGGCGATGAATGCGGGCGTTCCGAATGTCATCAAGACCGCGGCGACGATCGGCATCGAAAGCCCTCTCGCGCCCTACCCATCAGTTGCACTCGGCTCGTTCGAGGTGACGCCCCTCGAGATCGCTTACGCCTACTCCGCCTTCGCCAACCTCGGCGTCAAAGCCGAGCCGATCTCGATCCTCGCGGTCTCCACGAGCGAAGGCGTCCTGCTGGAGTCGCGCGAAGTGAAGATGAAGCGCGTCGCGGGCTCCGGTGTCTCCTACGTGATGAACCAGATCCTGAAAGACGTGTTCGTCTACGGCACGGGCAGCAAGGCGCGGTTGATGGGTTTCACGCGGCCATTCGCGGGCAAGTCGGGAACGACCAGCAGCTATCGCGACGCATGGTTCATCGGCTACTCGCCGCGCATTTTGTCGCTGGTGTGGCTGGGCTTCGACGATGGCCACAGCGTTCGCCTTGCCGGCGGCGACGCGTGCGTTCCGATCTGGACGACGAACATGACGCGCATCGGCGGGCTGATCCCGGACGTCGACTGGAAACGCCCCGACGATGTGGTGGAGCGCCAGATCGATCCGGAGTCGGGGATGCTGGCCACGCCGTATTGCCCGACGACGAAGGATGAGATCTTCGTCGCCGGAACCGAACCGACGTCGGTCTGCCCGATCCACGCCGGCAGCGGCGAGCCAAGCCCGTTCTGGCGCGACAACGCGGAACCACCGCAAGCCGAGGGGCAGTTGCAGAATCCCGCGGCGTATCCCGCTCAGAATCAGACGCCGCAGCAAAAACCGAAGCCGAAGGAACGCGGCCTACGGAAATTGCTGCGGGATATTTTCGGCGGGAACTAGGTCAGGGAGCTTCGACGATTCGAAGCACTTCTTCAGCGACGTAGACTGATCCCCGTCCGCTGCGCCTCGGTTTCAGAATATGCATTGCGACGAGTTTCTGAACGTTCTTCTTCGCCGCGGGGTAGGACATGTTCAGTTCCGCGGCCACTGACGATATCGTCGTCGCAGGCACGGCGAACAGCCGATCGACCAGCGCCGACAACACACCTGCATTCCGTGACGATGCGATGAGGCGGCGATAGCGCTCCGATAAGTCGAGGAGATTGCGCGTGCGGCGCACCGCATCGTTTGCTTGTTCGGTGACGCCGCGGAGAAAGAAGTCGATCCAATCGTTCCACGCGCCTTTTGTGGTGACGTCGATCAGATGGCGGTAGTACTCGCTGCGATGGCGCTCGAAAAACGCGCTCAGATAGAGCAGCGGCTCGTCGAGCACCTTCTCCACGTGAAGCAGAAAGGCGATGAGCAGCCGGCCGATTCGTCCATTGCCGTCGAGAAAAGGATGGACGGCCTCGAAGTGATAGTGGATCAGCGCAACGCGCAGCAGCACCGGCATCGGTGACGGCTCGTGCAGGTAACGCTCGAAAAGGTCGAGCGCAACGTGCATCTCCTGGACTGGTGGCGGAACATACGTCGCGGTGTCGATCCGCGATCCGGCTGGACCGATCCAGTTCTGCACGTGCCGGAACTCGCCCGGCGCGAGCGAGCCGCCTCGCACACTCGCCATCAGTTTGGCGTGGACTTCGCGAAGAAAGCGAAGGCTCAGCGGCAACGAATCGAGACGCTTGAGCCCAAACCGGAGCGCGTCCACATAGTTCGAGACCTCGCGTACATCCGATTGCTCGGACTGCGGAGAGCCCGCGGCCTCAAAAAGCGCGAGATCCGTCGCCGAGGCCTCCGTCCCTTCGATCCTGCTGGAGAGGACCGCCTCGCGCCGGAGAAACGGCTGCGTCAGAATGTGGGGGTTGGGAAGTATCCTTCCGACTCCGGCAAGTGTTCCCACTGCGCGATCGGCCTCCGAAAGGCGGCGCATCAACTCGAAAGGGATATCAATCTTTGGCGGCAGAGGAGCCGGTACGAAGCCGAGATGGCCGTCCAGCGTGCGCACCAAACGGCCTGTGTCATGAGCTGTGAATTGTGAGCGGTTCATGGAACTCTGCGTCCCCAGCCGGAGGCCATATTAAACCGAACCAACAGATTGGTTTAACCCAACAGCGTGCGATTAACCTTTGCGATACTTCGCAATTCACAATTAAACCCTTCGTTTCGCCAAGTTTTTGTTGTTCACTAAACTCCTGCCGTGACCTCCATCTTTCAAAGCACAACCGCTCCCGCCCCTGCCGAACCGGCCGCGGCACCGCAGGCCAGCGGTCTGGTGCACCGCGTCAAGGGTCACATTGACGATGCGCTGCTTCACCTCGGCGGCATCACGGACCTGGCCACCGAGACCATCCAGCAGTTCCTGCGCAAGCCGATCGACCGCGACATCGTGGTCGCCCAGTTCGACCAGATCGGCGTCCGGTCGATGTCGATCGTGGCCATCACGTCACTCTTCATCGGGATGGTGCTGGCACTGCAGACGGCGTATTCGCTCTCCGACTTCGGAGGATCGCTGTTCATCGGCAAAGTCGTTTCGCTCTCGCTCGTGCGCGAGCTCGCGCCGGTGCTGATGGCGCTCATGGTCGGTGGCCGCGTCGGCGCCGGCATCGCCGCGGAGATCGGCACGATGAAAGTGACCGAGCAGATCGATGCGCTGCGCGCGCTGGCGACGAATCCCGTGCGCAAACTGGTCGTTCCGCGCGTCCTGGCGACGACGATCATGATGCCGCTTCTGACCACGCTGGCCTGCTTCATCGGCATCATCGGCGGCCTCATCATCGCCGTGGGCAGCCTTCATCTCAGCTCGAACTTCTACATTCGCAGCGTCATCGAAACGGTGAAGTACAACGATCTCGCGTCCGGCATCGGCAAGACCTTCTTCTTCGGATTCGCGATTGGGCTGATCGCCTGCTACAACGGGCTCAACACCACGGGCGGCGCCGACGGCGTGGGACGTTCAACGACGGCCACCGTCGTCACCGCTTCGATCACCGTCCTGATCATGGACTTTTTTCTCACGAAGCTTTTCCTGTTCATCTTCTGATGACCGAAACATCGATGATTCCCGACCGTCGCGCCGAGGCGCGGGCCATGCCGGAGCGGCGAAGCCATGCGCGCGACCTCTTCGTCGAGTTCAAGGACGTCAAGAAGGCGTATGGCTCGAAGCAGGTTCTGCGCGGGGTCGACCTCAAGGTTTATCGCGGCGAAGTCCTCGTGATCCTCGGCGGATCAGGGAGCGGCAAGTCCGTCACCTTGCGTCACATGCTCGGACTCGAAGCGCCCGACTCCGGCCGCGTCTTCGTCGAAGAGGAAGACATCACCGATCATCCCGAAGAAGAGCTCTACCGCGTGCGCAAGAAGTTCGGGATGCTGTTTCAGAGCGGCGCACTCTTCGATTCGATGACCGTGTTCGAGAACGTGGCCTTTCCCCTGCGCGAGCATGCCGATATGTCCGAAGATGAGATCGCCCGGGCGGTGAAGGAAAAGCTCGAACTGGTCAGCCTCCCGAACGCCGAACAGTTGATGCCGGTCGATCTGTCAGGTGGCATGCGCAAACGCGTCGGGCTGGCGCGCTCGATCGTTCTCGATCCGAAGATGATTCTCTACGATGAGCCGACCACCGGGCTCGATCCCATCACCGCACAGAAAATCAACGAACTGATCATCGATCTGCAGTCGAAGCTGAACGTCACCTCGGTCGTCGTGACGCACGACATTCAATCCGCCTTCTCCGTCGGCGATCGCATCGCATTTCTCAACAAAGGCATTTTCGAATGGGTCGGCACCATGGAAGAGGCACGTGACTCCGATCATCCCGTCCTGCGCGAATTCCTGAAAGCATCAGCGGTGACGGCCGCGCAGCCCACTCACTGAAATCTCACAACGAAGGAAAACCGTTCGGTACGACACGATGGCAACCAAACCGAAAGAAAAAACGATCCGAGTGGGGCTTCTGGTCGCAGTCACGTTCGTCGTGCTGATGATCTTCATCTTTCTGATCGGCTCGGAACAGAAGATCTTCTCGCGCAAGAACGAGTACAAAGTCCGACTCGACAACGTGACCGGTCTGGCCGAGGGAAACCCGGTCAAGATTTCGGGCGTGACGGTCGGTGTCATCAAAGACATCACCCTTCCGTATGACCCGAAGATGCACGACGTCGACATCGAATTGATGGTCGACAAGAAGTACGCCGAGCGCATCCGCACCGACTCGCGCGCCCGCCTGAAAAAACTCGGCCTCCTCGGCGGCGACAGCTACATCGATATTTCAGCAGGCAGTCCGAAGTTCGATGCCCTCGAGCCGGGCTCCCTCATTCCCGCAGCGCGGCAGACGAACGTCGATCAGCTCATCTCATCGGGCGAGGACCTCGTCGACAACTTTGTTCAAATCTCGTACTCGCTGAAAAACGTCCTCGGGCGCGTCGATCGCGGAGAGGGACTGATCGGCGAGCTGACTTCGACACCAGAGACCAAGCAACGCATCACCGACACCTTCCTCACCACTCTGAACAAAACGAACGCCATCCTCGGGCACGTCGAGAGCGGCAAGGGGCTGGTCGGCAAACTCGTGTACGACGACGCTTACGCCGCCCAGCTCACCGGTTCGTTGCAGGAAACCGCGCACTCGCTGCAGGGTCTCGTCGCCAGCGTGGAAGCAAGTCTGAAGACTGGTCAGGGAACCATTCCTGCGCTTCTCAACGACCCGGAAGGGAAGAAGAAAGTCTTCGATCTCGTCGACAATCTTCGCGTCACATCCGCGAATCTCGCTGCCCTCACCGCTTCCTACCAGAATGGCCAGGGACTCGTGCCGCGCCTGATGAACGACAAAGCGTATGGCGATCAAGCACTCGTGGAGTTCACGGGCTTGCTGAAACAGCTCAACGATACGGTGGCGAAAGTGAATCGGGGGGAAGGGACTGCCGGCAAGCTGATCAGCGATCCGTCCGTCTACGAGTCGGTGAACGACATCCTCATCGGCATCAACGAATCGAAACTCCTTCGCTGGCTGATTCGCAACCGGCAACAGAGCGGCATCCAGAAACGCTACGACACGGAGTCGACGCCACCCGGCGCCGCGCCGCCGCCGGACGTGAAACCGGTTCCGGCTCCGAAGAGCGAAACGCCGGTGCCGAACGTTCCTGTCGTCACCGGCACCGCGCCTGCGACGACAACGAGCGCAACCACAACGTCGACAACATCGACCGCTCCGCCCTACTAACCGAGTGCGGAGCCGCAACGGCGGCTCTGCATAAACCTGCGTGATACGATCGCGCGCCGCGCGTTCGCGCACTATTTTCCGGAGGACTCCCAGTTGGATATTGCAGTCATCGGAACGGGCTATGTCGGGCTCGTAACCGGAGCCGGTCTGGCCGACTTTGGCAACGACGTAGTCTGCTGTGACATCGACCCGGCGAAAATCGACGCCCTCAACAATGGGAAGATTCCAATCTACGAGCCGGGCCTGGACAAGATCGTTGAGCGTAACGTTCGTGAGGGACGCCTTCGCTTCTCCATCAATCTGGCGGAAGCCATCCAACGCTGTCGTGCAATCTTCATTGCGGTCGGCACACCGCCGAAGGCGAATGGCGCGGCCGATCTTCGCTACGTCGAGGATGTTGCCCGCACGATCGCGCAGCACATGAACGGGCCGAAACTCGTCATCACGAAATCGACCGTTCCCATCGGCACGGGCCGTCTGATTGAGCGCATCCTCGATGAATCCGGCAACGGCCACAAAGGCTCCGTCGTTTCGAATCCCGAGTTCCTGCGCGAAGGTTCGGCCATCGAAGACTTCCTCAAACCGGACCGCGTCGTCATCGGAGCGTCCGACGAGGAATCGATCGCACTGATGAAAGAGATCTACGCGCCGTTGCACTCGCTCGAGATTCCGTTCGTCGTGACGAATGTCGAATCGTCGGAACTGATCAAGTACGCCGCGAACGGGTTCCTGGCCACGAAGATCTCGTTCATCAATGAGGTGGCCGTGATGTGCGAGCTCCTCGGCGCCGACGTACAGGACGTCGCGCGCGGCATCGGCCTCGACTCGCGCATCGGTCCGAAGTTCCTCCAGGCCGGCCCCGGCTTCGGCGGCTCCTGTTTTCCGAAAGACACTTCGGCCGTCGCCGACATCGCCCGGCAGTACGGCTACGAGTTCGAGATCATCGAAGCGGTGCTTCGCGTCAACAAGAACATCAAGCAGCGAATGGTCGGCAAAGTCGTCGACGCACTCGGCGAAGTCCGCGGCAAGACCGTCGCAGTCCTTGGCCTGGCCTTCAAGCCCGAGACCGACGACATGCGCGACTCGCCGACGATCCCGCTGATCAAAGGCCTCCAGGAATTGGGCGCGATGATCCGTGCATACGATCCGGGCGCGATCGAGAATTCGAAGAAGATCTTCGAGAACGTCACCTACTGTGGCGATGCCTACGAGACCGCCGATGGCGCCGATGCGCTCGTGATCGCAACGGAGTGGAACGAGTTTCGCGCACTCAAACTGGAGCGAATCAAGAAGCTGCTCAAGCAGCCGTTGATCATCGATCTGCGCAATGTCTACGATCCGCAGCGGATGAAGGCTGAGGGATTCACGTACATCTCGGTCGGCCGCACTGAAGACGTTCGCGTCCGGGAGCACGTTTGATGGGTCGGGCGCTCATCACCGGCGGCGCCGGTTTCCTGGGGTCACACCTTTGCGAGCTCTTTCTCGAGCGCGGTCACGAAGTGATCTGCATCGACAACCTCATCACCGGCAATCCCGCCAATATCCAGCATCTCATCGGCCGCGAGGGATTCTCGTTCGTGAAGTACGACGTCACGAACTACATTCACATCAACGGTCCGCTCGACTACGTGCTGCACTTCGCCTCCCCCGCCAGTCCGATCGACTACCTCGAGAAGCCGATCCAGACGCTGAAAGTCGGCTCGCTCGGCACACACAAAACGCTCGGCGTGGCCAAGGACAAAGGGGCGCGCTACCTCATCGCGTCGACGTCCGAGGTGTATGGCGATCCGCTCGTGCACCCGCAGAAAGAGGATTACTGGGGCAACGTGAACCCGGTCGGACCGCGCGGCGTGTATGACGAAGCGAAGCGCTTCGCCGAGGCGATGACGATGGCGTATCACCGCTTCCATGGCGTGCAGACGCGCATCGTGCGCATCTTCAACACGTACGGTCCGCGGATGCGCATCAAGGACGGACGCGTCGTGCCGGCGTTCATCTCGCAGGCTCTGCGCAACGAGCCGCTGACCGTCTTCGGCGACGGCTCACAGACGCGCTCGTTCTGTTTCGTCACCGATCTCATCGAAGGCATCTACCGGCTGCTGATGTCGGATGAAATCAACCCGACGAACATCGGCAACCCGAACGAGATGACCGTGCTGCAGTTCGCCGAGGAGATCAAGCGGCTGACGGGGAGCAACGCACCGATCGAGTTCAAGCCACTCCCGGAGGATGATCCGAAAATTCGCCGGCCCGACATTACGAAAGCTCGTACACTTCTGGGCTGGGAGCCACGCGTGCCTCTCGATGAGGGGCTCACGAAGACAATCGATTATTTTCGAAGGGTCCTGTAAATCATGGCCAAACGGCTGATCATCGCGTTCGCCGCCGGCTTCGTCGCCACCCTCGTCTTTCACCAGGCGGTCGTGGCGCTCCTCCACAATTTCGCCTACGTGCCGCGCGCGGCGTGGCCGATGCAGCCGGTCCCACCGTTCGGCATTCCCGCCGTCGTCTCGCTCGCATTCTGGGGCGGCGTGTGGGGAATGATCATGATGCCGATGATCGAGCGCCGCCGCGGTTCAGCGTTCTGGCTCGCCGCGATTCTCTTCGGCGCAATCTTCCCGACGCTGGTCGCCTGGCTGGTCGTCGCCCCAATCAAGCACATGCCGATCGCCGGTGGCTGGAACCCGAAGACGATGGTGATCGGCCCGATCGTGAATGGCGCCTGGGGACTGGGCACAGCGCTGATCTATCGCGTGTTCGTCCCGCGGTAGGCCTCACTTGAACACGAGATGCGCAATCGCCGGCTCGAGATCGTAGTAAATGATCGCCAGCGCCGTCAGGTCGAACGCGGCATGCGCCGTCATCAGCATCCAGATCCGCCCGGTGATGGCGAAGATCGTTCCGTATACGATTCCGACGATCGCAGCCTGTTCGGCTCCCGCAAGTCCTTGCTCTGAGTAGTGCAGAGCTCCGAACCACAAAGCCGTGATCAGCACGGTGATCACCTTTGCCCACACGCTCGATCCGAACAACTTGCCGAAGCGCTCGAAGAGATAGCCTCGAAACACCGTCTCTTCGCCAAAACCCGCGACGACAATCAACACGAAGATCATCTCCGGCAACGCGGCCCGATTGCCGGCAAGATAGTGATACGCGTGATTGACGGGATCCGCGCCGAGAAGCGGCATCACGATCATCTTCATGAGCAGCTTGAACGCGCTGCCGAACACGATGCCGATCGCGACCGTCCGCACCCAGCTCACCGGCCGAACGAATCCGACCTCGCGCCACCGAGTGCGCGACCACGCAACCCAGACCAGCGCGAAAATAGCGCTGAGTGGCTGCAGCAGAAAGTTGCCCGCGAGGATGAGGAGAATCGCGACGATCCCGAGGGGACCGAATCCGTGCAGGGCGGCAGAGATGCGATCGTCCGACTCGGGAACCTGCTCCGACTGTGTCGACGCGTCGATCGTCATGCAAATTACCGATCGGAGATACGAACGGCTGCGCGCTGAGTTTCCGCTGTCGGACTGAAGCGACGGTCGAGGTCTTGTTTTCAGATCGGGCTCGTTCCAACTCTTCGAGCTATCACGCCGGGTCCGACCACCGGGGCGGGACGCCTGAGTGCTGTCGGGCGGCGGCCGAAATCCGTCGAGTGCTCTCGCTTGCGTGAAATACGGCCGTGGATTTTTCTACCGCGCAAACTCCTTGCGCCGGCATCCCGACAACTTCACATCTCGTCCGGATCGAGGGGCTGCGTCAAACCCGCTTCATCCTCGCGAATCACTTCCGCTGCCATCTCCGCAAGGATGTCGTGTGACCTCGCAAACAGGTAGTCCCACCCGTCGCTCCGATTCAAGCTCAGCGAGAATCCAAGCACCGACCGCTTCTTGATCCGCTTCCGGCAGCTTTGACGCTTCTTCAACAGCTTTCTGTAGCAACCTGCCCATGATGATGAATCCTAGCAGGTGATGAACGGCGCTCAAGGCTTACATGTCATCGCTTATGGTGATTTCGTCAACGACTTCACACCCACGGATCAGCGCGTATCCCTCTCGATACCAGTGACAGTGGTCGCATTTCTCTTCGCGGAAGTGCCACAGTTCATCGCCCGACTGGCGTTTGCTGGAGACTCTGGCA